>Ga0307373_10000455_pt1 | contig 77214 bp, 74 predicted proteins | sample OX2MG_FD_202534 | JGI IMG/M metagenome (GOLD analysis project Ga0307373, IMG submission 202534) | Soil microbial communities from Risofladan, Vaasa, Finland - OX-2 | ecosystem: Environmental > Terrestrial > Soil > Coastal area > Acid sulfate soil | place: Finland: Risofladan, Vaasa | collected...
ACGAAAGGGACAGTGCCGACGAAGAGCGCATCACCGAAGAAGGCTCCGCAAAAGACAACAGCCGCGAGACCCGTATCCGGCGTGAAAAGGGTAGCCAAGCGAGCGGTTGCGAAAAAGGCAGTCGAGCGCCGACCCGACGCGAAGAAGGCCGTCGGTAAATCTCCAGGTGCCAAAAAGAGCGCTTCCCGGGTCGTTGGTGCAAGGAAGAGGGGGTCACTGTGACCTCATCATGGAATATTGAGGATCTCATCCCGCACCGCAAGCCATTCCTGCTCGTCGACGAGATTACGGAACTTGTTGCTGGCGAGCGAGCGAAGGGTTATTGGCTCGTGACGGGGGAAGAGTCGTTTTTCGAAGGACACTTTCCGGGAAGACCAACGCTCCCAGGGGTTCTGATGGTTGAGTCACTCGCCCAACTCGGGGCAGCCTCGGTGCTCGCCGACGAACGCTTTCGCGGTCGCATCCCTCTTTTTGGTGGAATTGACCGAGCGCGGTTCCGCCGTCAGGTGACTCCCGGAGAACGACTTGATCTCGAGATGGCCATGGGCCGAATCTCGACTCGAGCCGGTACCGGCCATGGCATTGCCTCGGTTGGCGGCGAGATCTGTTGTGAACTGGACATGCTGTTCTTCCTCGCGCCCGCCTGAAGATGGTAAAGCTCGCGACCTGGAATGTGAATTCGCTTCGGGCAAGAATTGACCGTGTCACGGACTGGGTAGTGCAGGTACAGCCAGACGTGCTCATGCTCCAAGAGACCAAGTGCAAAGACGGAGCTTTCCCATCGCGCGCGTTTGAGGACCTTGGTTACGAGAGTGTGCACTTTGGCAATTCCCAGTGGAATGGTGTGGCCATCATCTCGCGCATCGGTCTCGAACAACCTCGGCCAGCATTTTTCGATGAAGATTCCACCGAGGTGAGCGAGTGTCGGGTTATCTCCGCGACGTGCAGCGGAATTCGGCTCTATTCGGTTTATGTCCCGAATGGGCGAACAATCGAATCTGAGCACTACACATCGAAGCTTGCCTGGCTCGGACATCTTCGAGCAGATCTCGACGCTACGTGTTCTGCCGCGCAGATGGTGGGAGTTTTCGGGGATTTCAATGTCGCTCCCGAAGATCGCGATGTTTGGGATATTGACCAGTTTGTCGGCGTCACCCATGTCACAGAGGAGGAGCGAGCAGCGGTTCGAGAACTTTGCGCTTGGGGTCTTTATGACGCAGTTCGCGAGCTGCACCCCAACGAGGACGCCCTCTACACATGGTGGGATTACCGAGGGGGATCGTTTCACCGAGGATGGGGAATGAGAATTGATCTCGGTTTAATAAGTGCCCCGTTGCTCGAGCGGTTGCGCTTCGCGGGAATTGACCGCGATGCCCGAAAAGGACCTCAACCCTCTGATCATGCCCCGCTCGTCGTTGAGATCGACCTCGAGTCCGCTGTCTAGTCCCGTGGACTAGCTTTGAGCGCGTGGAGTTACTCGATCAAAGTGCCATCTCTTCGGCGATTGTTGGCGGTCTTTGGATCCATCAGGGCAAGGAACTCGTCCGAGTCGTGCGGTGCGATGATTTTGATGCCGCTCTCGAGTTCGTGAACTCGGTTGGAGCGATTGCACGGCGCGCGGGTCACCATCCCGATGTTGATATCCGTTGGAATGTGGTGACGCTAAGGCTCTCGACGCATTCCCTGGGCGGAGTGACTGACGCAGATCTCGCGCTTGCCAGAGAGCTCGATGTCATCTGCTGAACATGTGAAATGGTGACAGATTCGCGGTTTCCGAGCTATCGCTACCTCGGTCTCGATGAACTCGGAGATCAACGCCATCTCGTCGTTGACGGAGCACCGAGGCCCAACACGACGACTGTGCTTTCGCATTGGCCTATCAGTCCCACGCCCACCGGCCTCTGGCGCGATCTCTCTGCGGAGATCGTCTATGCCTATCTCCTCGATCCGGACGCGTGGGATCGTTCAGTGGAGGTCGTAACCAATGACCACCTCGATGTCGATGGATTGATCAGCCTTTATTTTCTGATCAATCCCGACCGAGCTGTCGAAAAAGCGGAACTGCTCATTGAGGTAGCGCGTGTCGGCGATTTCGGGGTCGTCCGTTCGACTCAAGCGGCAGAGATCGCCTGGATTCTCGAAGCTCTGATGCAAGATCCAGACCTCGCAATTGTCGACCTCGTTGACTCGGCCGTGACGCCTGGGCGCGCAACGACGGTCATGTATCGAGCACTGTTGGCCCTGCTTGAAAGGATTATCGAATCTCCGGAGCGCTACGAATCGATCGTGAGAGGACCGCGCGAACGTTTCCAGGCGACGATGGTTGACCTCGCAGCGGGGAGAGTCGCGCTCGAGGAACATCTGGAGAGCGATCTGTGCATAGCGCATGTGGATCGAACTGTTTCAATCGATGAGGGGTCGAATATTGTCGAAGGAGTACCCATCGGAGTCGACCGCTATGCGATTCACAGCGCCACGTCAGCATCGCGCATCCTCGTCTGTCACGGTCAACGGTTCGTTTATTACGACCGGTATGAGACTTGGGTGCGATATGTCTCGCAGCGTCACCTGCTCCGACGAGATCTCCAGAAGCTCGCGCTTCAGCTCAATGCGATCGATAACGTTCAGTGGGTCGCTGGACACCCCTCCACGCTCGCACCGGTCTTGCACCATGGTGAGAACGCAAGTTCACTGACTCAGGATTGTCTTGTGAAAACGCTCCTTGATTTTCTGAGCCAGTCACCGGTTGCATGGAATCCCTTCGAGTCTCACGGCGGAGCTTTTGCGACAAGTTGATCCGGGGTCGCAGCGGACCTAGAGCGGAAGATCCCACATCGGAAACCAGCGATCAAGTTGAGGCTCAATCGGGAGTTCGTTTCCAAGTTCATTCTTGATGCGTAGTTCGATTTCGTTGTTTCGTCGTTCGCCCGCCTGGGGTACGAACGGATAAAAGGTACCTTGTTTAAAGAGATAGACCAGGTAGGTCGAGGCAGCGCCATCCTTTTTTGCATCGAGTGGACGGAAACCAAACACCGAACAAAGGAGCAGTGGCCCGAATCCGTGATCGTCAAGCGTCGAGTTGACGAAGTGCGTACGCGTCACAAGGGTGTCGAAATCTGTGCCGTTCAGTACCATCCAGTTGTAGTTGTACCTGTCGGTTGTCTCACGCAGCGTCACCCCTGAATCTGCAGTCGCAGCCGCGTTGCTTCCATCTTCAAGAGTGAGGAGTCCAGTTATCTCGCTCCGTGCCGCCGAAAATGACTGCGCATCGAGTGACTTGAAACACACTCCGGCCCGAAGGGTCGAAATGAGATTCTCCGTCGCCTGGAGGCTCACGGCGGCACTCGAAAGAGCAAAAAGGTGTCCGAGGTCGGGCTGGGCGACCTTGCTCTTTCCGAGCAGAGCGTCAAAGAGACCCATCGTGAGGATCCGTTGCTATGAGATCTGTTGGCGCATCTGCGCATCCAGTTTTGCCAGGGCATCGAGACGCTTTTGGAGCGAAGGGTGCGTCGAAAAGAGTGTCGAGAGGCTTACCCCGGGTGCAAGTGCCGGCGCGAAGTAAAAGGCGTTGAAGTGCTCAGCGGCGCGAAGATCGCGACTCGGAATGCGCGCCATCTCTCCGCTCACCTTCTGCAGAGCAGTCGCAAGCATATTGGGATTTCCGATCAGGATTGCCCCCGCTCGATCAGCTGCAAGCTCTCGATAACGCGATAGCGTCCGGATAAGGACGAAACTGATCGCGTAGATAAGCGCGGAAAACGCCATCAAAGCCATCTCGATCGCGAATATGTTTCCGCCGCTGTTGTTCTGGTTGTTCCGGCTGTTGCCGCCCATACCCCCGAACATTCCGGACCACATCAGCACCCGCGTCAACATGCCCGCCATGATTCCGAGAAAGCTGGCAATCGTCATGACTGCGACATCGCGGTGTGCGACATGGGAGAGTTCATGTGCGAGCACTGCCTCGAGTTCCGGTTCGGTGAGCCTGCGCAATAGTCCGGTAGTAACGCAAACGACCGAGTGCTTCTGGTTTCGCCCAGTTGCGAACGCGTTCGGAATGTCGGTTTCAGCAACTGCGATCTTTGGCATCGCCATGTCGGCCATTGAAGTCAGTCGGCTGACCACGCCATAGAGCTGGGGTGCCTGCTGTTCTGTGACGAGTTTGCCACCCATGGAGAAAAGCGCTATCCGATCTGAGTAGAAGAGCTGGACGACCAGGAAGCCTCCTGCAAAAATGACGATGATTCCAACGGATATGTGAGCAGCGAAGAGACCTGCGACGAAGACCGCGTAGAGAAGTCCAATGAAAAAGATGGTGATGGTCATGCGCGCGCTGAGCTGATGGTCGGCGGGGAAGCGATGTTGCGTTGCCATGAGGTGGAACTCCTGTTTCGTTACTTGTCTTCGAGACTAAAGGGATCTTGGTTCGAGTTGTCGTCAACGCTCTCGCTGTTGCCCGATTCGGTCGTCGCTGCGATCTCTCCTGCAACGGGGGGGACAGTGGCAACCTGAGATTTCAATTGGGCGAGTTCGGCCTCAACGGAGTCGGTCTGCGACACGGCGTCAAGCTGTGCCTGGATTGAGTCCGAGGATCCGCTCAGGTCGGTAAGGGCACCCGATGCAAGGAGTTCATCGATCGCCCCAGCGCGAGCCTGCATCTCTCCAATCTTGTCCTGAGCGCGTTGCATCGCAAGCCCGGTATCGCCCATCGATTTCGAGATTCCTGATACGGCCTCTCCGATCTTGGTCTGCGCCTCGGCCGCGGTATAGGCCGCCTTCATCGTCTCCTTTTGGGTGCGGAACGATTCGACCCGGCTCTGCAACGTCTGGGAGGTGGTGACGAGGTGTTCCTCTTGTTCGACGAGCTGATCATGCTGGCCCTTCATACCTTCGAGTTGCGTGGCGATCGCCGATCGCCGCGAGAGCGCCTCTCGGGCGAGGTCTTCGTTGTTTTGGCTGAGTGCAGTTGCCGCCTGTTGCTTGAGCTTTTCCGCGCTTGTTTTTAGCTGTGTTGCCTGTAACTCAATGCGCTTTCTTGCGGTCGCGATGTCGGCGAGGCCACGTCGGACCTGCTGCAACTGCTCGAGCTGCTTCTCGTACGAGAGGTCGAGCGTCTCGCGCGGATCTTCGACGCGGTTGAGAGCCTTGTTTGCTTTGGCCTGGACGACCTGAGTGAGGCGCTTCATAAAGGCCATTGGGTCCTACCCTCTTTCTGGCTAAGCCGGTGGATATCGCGTGCCCATCAAGGTGTGACAAGACCAGATTTGATCTCTTGCCGTCCGAGTTTACGCATTTCAGCCGCTTGGCGATACGCGAACTGAGTGACCAAAAAAGCCACTGTTTTCCGTGATTGTTCAAATGATGTCCGACATTGCGACGTGATCTGGCCGCTAGCGTCGTTGCGATGACCGAATCACTGTGTCTGCTCAGCGTCCATGCTCACCCCGATGACGAGGCCTCGAAGGGTGCCGGTACTGTGGCCCGCTATCACGCCTTAGGCGTGCATACCGTGCTTGTGACCTGCACCGGGGGCGAAGAGGGTGAGATCTTGAACCCTGCGGTCAATCTGCCTGAATATCAAGCTGACCTCGCGGCTGTCCGTCGGCAAGAACTTGAGCGAGCTGCGCAGATAATCGGGTATGACGAGCTGGTGATGCTCGGATATCGAGATTCGGGCATGGCCGACTCGGAGGCAAACCTCCATCCCGAGAGTTTTGTCCAAGCTCCCTTTGAGGAGGCAGTGGAGCGCCTCGTCAAGGTCATCAGGCGAGTTCATCCTCAAGTCGTCATTACCTATCCGGAGGAGCAGAGAGGATATCGTCACCCAGATCATCTGCGTGTGCACGAGATCTCCCGGCAAGCCTTTGATGCAGCCGGGGACCCAGAGCAGTTTCCTCTTGCCGGAGCCCCATTTGTCCCAAGCAAGCTGTATTACTCGGTATGGGCAAAGGACCAGTTTCTTGCTCGCCACGGAAAGTTTGTCGAGACCGGTATAGAGTCGCCCTACAGCGCGGGGATGTTCACCGCCTGGTTCGATCGCGAGGAGATTGCTTCGACGACGCGGATCGATCTCGACGGTTTTACCGAGGTCCGCACCCGCGCGTTGCTCGCCCACGAAACGCAGATTGACCCGGCCTCAAATTTCTGGTTCGGTCTTCCTGCCGAAGTCGAACAGGAGATCTTTAGCTACGATCTTTACGTGCTCGCAAAAAGCAACGTCTCCGCGCTCGATGTACATGAAGAAGATCTGTTTGAGAACATCTCGGTTACAAGCCTTCGCTAGATACAAGCAGAGCTTTCAGTTTCTTTCTGGCACGAAAATCATTTGATACGGGGGTTTCTGGGGTTTACTACGATGAGCAGCGTGCATAAACCAAGGAGCTGGGCCGAGCGAGCGGGCGGCTAGTGGCTCCGGAGATCCTTCATCTATCGAGTGTTACTGGCAGTCCGCTTCTCGATCGCAAGGGCGAGCGGATCGGACGTGTCGAAGACCTCGTCGTGCGCGCGACTGGTGCGGCGCATCCACCCGTTGGAGGACTCGTGGTGAGAATTGGTGGCCGGGAGCTGTTTGTTCCGATTGAACTCGTCTGGGAGATCCGGCCACATCAGGTCCAGCTTCAGGGCCAAAAGCTCAATCTCTCCCGATTCGAACGCCGCGCTGGTGAACTTCTCCTTGCGCGGGACCTATCGGCGCGCCACCTCATCAACGTTGTTGGAGCGCGACTCATCCGCGCAAACGAGATCGAACTCGCGCTAGTTGACAATACCTGGCAGGTGGTGGGCGTTGACCCAAGTAGTCGCGGCGCGATCCGGCGCATCCTGCCCCGGTCATTGGGAAACAAGATTGCTCCGGGAGGCATAGTCGACTGGGAGAGCATTGAACCGTTCGTCTCTCACATCCCCTCAGCCCGGATGCGGATTCCGTATCGCAAGCTTGCAAAGTTGCGTGCTGCGCAGATAGCTGACCTTGTCGAGGCAGCTTCGCATGACGAGGGGAGAGAGATCATCGAGGCGGTCGGCCTCAATAGTGAACTCGAAGCCGACGTCTTCGAGGAGCTTGATGAGGAACACCAGGTTGAATTCCTTGATGCACGCACCAATGAAGAGGCGGGGCGTCTGCTCGCGAGGATGGAGCCAGACGATGCCGTGGACCTGCTCAATGATCTCGATCAGGAGCGGCGTATTCCGATTCTCGAGGCGATGCCTGCGCCTCAGCAGGCGAAGCTTAGGCGCCTATTGAATTACAACCCGGAGACTGCGGGCGGATTAATGAGTCCAGATTTTCTAGCGCTCAACCGAGAGACACTGGTATCGCAATCACTTGAGGCGTTGCGTACGAGTGCGGTCGCCGACGAGATTCTCGTGACGATCTATGAACTCGATGGAGAAGATCGACTCACTGGGACGGTGTCGGTTGTGCGGCTCCTGAAGGCGAATCCTTCCGCGAAACTCGAGGACATTGCCGAGCGCGATCCGGTGTCAATCTCGGCGGACGCGGATATTCACGAGATTGTCCGAAAGATGGCAGACTTCAACCTCTCCAATCTGCCTGTCGTTGATAACGAACTACGAATTATTGGTGTGATCACCTTTGATGATGTGCTCGAAGAGATGATTCCGACAGGGTGGCGCCGAGAATTTGGGATGACGACGCTCGAAGACTGAGCGCGGCCGATGCTCGTGCTGAATTGTCCGTATGTCGGTGAGATACCGACTGCCCTATCGTTTCAGGAAAGCGTCCGCAACGCCTCCGGATCTTGTTCATGTCGGTGATGGGTGGTACGCGTGGGGCGAATCCGCTACCATGTGGGCGAAAGCAGTCGCACCTCGTTCGGTGAGGCGGCTCGTTGGACAAAGGCCACTGACCCCACCTGTCGAAAGACACTCCGGGTCAGACCAGTCCTCTCCGGATTAAGGGGAGGACCAAAGTGGCTGGTCGAATCGACTTACGCCGGCGGGTGCCAAAGCTCTGACGAGAGAGGTGCGCCGAGGCGCTTGGATAGTTCCCGGGCGCAGCGGCGATTCCGGCGCCCACCGGAAGTCCTTCCTCTCATGCGTGTGGCTTCAACGGGCCCGATGAAGGAGGAGTGCTGACCACCGACTATTGGTTATCGATCCAACTTTGCGCGCGCCCCTTGATAAGGAGCCACTAGGGCGGTCCTCTCTTTAGCCGGGTGAGGCGCGTCGTGAAGGGTCAGCGCCGCGCAGACGCGGAGGGGAGGTGAACTGTTCATGCCAGACCGGAGCGACCGAAAGGTCATGCGCAACCACACCTCGCATGCGAACGCCGAGATCCGGGGAGCCTTTGGAACGATCCGAGATTCGGATGCAACTTCATCGCGTTCATTTAAAAAGACCATTTTTACATTGCTCGCAGTCGTCGGTCCCGGGATCATCGTCATGGTCGGAGACAACGATGCCGGCGGTGTTTCGACGTACGCTCAGGCGGGTCAGAACTACGGACTGAGTCTTCTCTGGACCCTTCCACTCATCATCCCGGTTCTGATTGTGAATCAGGAGATGGTTGTCAGGCTTGGCGCGGTCACCGGAATTGGATACGCGAGACTCATCTCCGAGCGATTCGGGCGCCTGTGGGGTCGCGTTTCTGTCATTGGGTTGTTTCTCTTGAACTTTCTCACCGTTGCCACCGAGTTTGCGGGAGTGACACTCTCGCTCGGATATTTCAACGTGAGCAAGTATCTCTGTGTACCAATCGCGGCCGTACTTCTTGTCGCGATCACGGCTTCGGGGAGCTTTCGGCGCTGGGAGCGCTTCATGTTCGTCTTTGTCTTTGCGAATTTCCTGGTTATTCCGCTTGTCATCTTTGCGCACCCACATGCGGGCCCAATCTTTCATGGTTTTGTCACTCCGAAAGTAGCTGGTGGTGTGAATTCAACTGCGGTTCTGTTTGTGATTGGAATCGTTGGAACAACGGTCGCTCCCTGGCAGCTGTTCTTTCAGCAGTCCAATATTGTGGACAAAAAACTCACGCCGCGATGGATCAATTATGAGCGAGTTGACACAATCCTCGGATCAGCGGTGACCGTACTCGCGGCGACGCTCATTATCTCGACAACCGCGTTTGCATTTTCTTCTCATGTCGATCTCTTCGGACATTTCGTGAATGGATTGGCCGTTGCCAAAGGCCTTGACCAGACGCTCGGCAACAGCGCAGGAGCGCTCTTTGCACTTGTGCTGTTGAACGCATCGATGGTTGGCGCGGCGTCGGTCACATTGACGACCGCATATGCGTTCGGGGACATCAAAGGGGCGCGTTCGTCGCTTGACAGGAGTTTTTCCGATGCGCGTCAGTTCTACGTCATTTTCGCGATTCTCGTCGTGCTCGCGGCAGGAATCGTGCTCCTCCCTCACGCTCCACTCGGTTTATTTGTGCTCGCGGTACAGGCTTTCGCGGGAATTCTCCTGCCGACAACAATGATCTTTGCCCTATTGCTCTGCAACGATCGTGAAGTACTTGGACCGTGGGTAAACCGTCCCTGGCTGAACGTCGTTGCGGGACTAGTCATCACCATATTGCTTGGGATGTCCGCGATCTTGATGATCACAACCGTCTTCTCGAACGTTTCTGCTGGCATTCTCTTGGTCGTTCTCATCGTTGCAGCAGTGGGAGGAGTGGCAGTAGGGATTCTTCTGGCTCGAAGTTCAATCGCCGATGAACGGATGAATCCACAGCTGCGCGCGCGCCCGGAGCGCGAACGTTGGCAGATGCCTGCCGCTGCGCTGCTGAAGCCAGCGCGGCTATCGCGCGGCCGACGTGCGGTGCTCTTCGGACTTTTTATCTATCTGGTTATCGGTGTGGGTCTCTTGTTGACAAAGTCAATTGGGCTTGGTCTCGGGCATCACTGATTGTGAATGATTTTTCCGTCCCAGCAATTGAATCTCAGGTCACGCCCCTGGGTTGAATTGCCCGGCGACGGTGAACCGTTCGTTCTGAAGACGCCTTGCAAGGCGGATGTTGATCGCGCGTCGCTCCAAGGTCTGTTCTACGAGTTTGAGTTCGGAGACATCGGCAACCTTCAGGCCAAAAGCTTCAACCTCACCGGCAAGTAAGGGCTCACCTGATTCATCGAGTTGGGCAAGAGCACTCAACCCTTCGAGCATCCGCTGAATTGAATTGTCTGGAAAACGCCTGCGCAACTCTGCGAAATTATCGGTGATGAATCTCCAGGTCTGAAGGTTGATCTTTCGATTCCGAAGCATCTGTCGAAGAAGGTACGGAGCATCCTGGGATCTGATCTCGGTGAGGCACAGTTCGTGGATTTTCTGGGCAAGGAGAGGATCGCTGAGCTTGGCGAAAGCACTCAGATGGCGAATCTGGTCACTTGGGTTCTGTGGATTGCGAAAGCGCGCGAGGATCTGTTCGAATACCGTGTCATCCGAATGGCCCGCGACCACGCCAAGTACTGACCCAGCGAGATCCGCATCCATTGGCACCCCACCGAGGTGTTCTCGATCAAAGAGTTCTCGGCAGTGCGCGATGACTGTCAAATCTTGTCCAGCTCCCCCGAGGGAGGCGATCAACGATGACCGCAGGAGTGGGGTCGACTCCTTGTCGTCCGTCGAGATCTTCCAGCCCGTCTGCGTCAGAACCGGTCCCAGTAACTCTCGGGTGAAACTGGCAAGTTCGGCTCCTCTTGACGGTGCAATCAACGTGTTGATTGTCTCGATGGCTCCGATAATGACAGACCAGACAAACGGATCGCGCTCGTCATGCAGCGCAGCGGCGAGTTCCGCGAGCTGGACGAGATCGGACCGACCAGCGAGGATGTAGGCCCAGGTGTCATCTGCAAGATTGAATCGCTCAATGTCGCGTAATTGCGCGATATCTTGAAGCAGTTCGCTGTAGCTCGCGCGGTCGTATTTTACGCGAAAGAATCCGGAACCGCCGACATTGACGAGAAGAGGGCCCTTGTCGACGGTGATGTGAAACGCGTTCGTGCCGAGGAGTGCGTGGGACTCTTGACCGTGCTGTCCGAGGGGGGCAGCAATGATCGGAACAAGCCAGTCACGTCCAATCGCGGATTCTCCATTTTCGATGGCCGGAAGGTAAGAGAAGGGTGTCTGGGAGAGTTCGAATACCGTAGGAGATTCACCGGGTTTGGGGCAGAGTTCAACCGAGGGAAATCCTCCCTGGAAAATCCACGAGTTCATGATTGCCCGAACCGGTGCATCATCGGACGCAGACTCGATCGCATCCCAGAGATCATCGGATTCGGTATTCGCGTAGATATGGGATTTGAGATACCTTCGAACGCCATCTCGGAATTTGTCCGGTCCAAGATATTGTTCGATCATCCACAGAATGCTCGCCCCCTTTTCGTATGTGAGCACATCAAACATCGCGGCTGCCTCATCGGGATGATTCACCGGAAATTCAACTGGCCGAGTCGCGTGCAGGGCATCGACGTGAAAAGCCGCCGACTTCGAGCGGCTGAACGAAACAAAGGTATTCCACTCTGGATGGAGGTCGTCCTGGCAGAGTCGAGACATGAAGGTCGCGAAAGCCTCATTGAGCCAGATTCCATTCCACCAACGCATGGTGACAAGATCGCCGAACCACATGTGGGCGATTTCGTGCTCCACAACCTCAACGAGGGATTCCATTTCGGTGCGCGACACGTTCTCGGGGTCGGCGAGCAAGATCGCCTCGCGAAATGTCACACACCCGAGATTCTCCATCGCGCCGGAGGCAAAATCAGGAAGAGCGACAAGGTCGAGCTTGGTCCCGGGGTAGGGGATATCGAAGTAGTTCGTGAAAAACCGTAATGCATGAGCGCCCGCTTCGAGCGCATGGCCCGCGAGGTGGAGTCTTCCTGGCACGGTATACACGCGTAGCGCAACGCCGTTGACATCAATTGGCTCTGTTGCCTCGAGTGGGCCCACAATAAGCGCGACGAGATAGGTCGACATTGGAATTGTCTCGGCAAAATGAACACGTCGTTTGCCGTTCCCAAGCTCCGAACTCGACAGCTCTTCTCCATTTGATATCGCAGTCATCGTGCTTGGGACTTCGAGCGTGATGTCGAAGATCGCTTTTCTGTCAGGCTCGTCAAAGCACGGAAAAGCCTTTCGAGCATCGGTCTGCTCGAACTGCGTCGTCGCGATCGTCTGGAGCTTGCCGCCGTTGTCCACATAGGTGCTCTTGTAAAGTCCACAGAGCTTGTCATTTAGTCGGCCTCGAAATTTGCATGAAAGTGTGTAACGGCCCGGGTCAAGTGGGCTGGCCGTCGTAAAGGTGACCTGCTCAAATTTGCTGTTCATCGTGATGGTTGCAGCGGATGCATTGTCAGCGCTCCCGCTCGGATTACCCCATCCGGGTTCGATGGTCGCGTGTTCGATCGTCAGGTCGCAGGCATTCAACACGATTGACTGTGTGGCTTCGAATACCTCGAGTTCAAGCGATTCCGCGCCCTCGAAGTCTTCTTGTTCGAGGTCCGGAGCCAGGCGGAGCACATAGCGAACAGGCTTGGTGTTGCGCGGAAGCCGGAAGTCATCGGCGAGTGTCGGTTCAGGCATGGGACAACGTTAGTGAGTTTTCTTGCCTCCCTGAACCAGATTTTGTATACCTCGCCTTTGAAATACGATCTAATTTTCATCGGCTTTCAATCTTCTAGAACTATCGTGTCAGTTCGTGACGACGCGAATGAATCTCGTATCCCAATTGGCAAGTGAGCGAACCTTTGACGTGGTCTGTGTCGGTACCGCGCTGATCGACCACCTCTCGTTTGCGGATCTTTCTACGGTTGCAGAGCTTGGTCTCGCGGCGGGAACAATGACACTGATCGACGACGAGACGGCGATGCGTGCACGTACAACGCTTGGTGCTGCGAAGCTCGTTTCGGGCGGGACCGTTGCGAACACTGCCGCCGGGATTGCCTCGTTTACCGGTCGTCCAGCATTTGTCGGAGCGGTCGCGCCCGATGAGTTCGGAGAACGGTACGCCCATGACCTACGTTCGGTCGGGGTTCAAACGATGCTGGTCGAAATCGTCGACGAGAATGCTCTCTCCGCGACTGGCGCCTGCTATGTGATGGTCACTCCGGATCAGCAGCGCACCATGGCAACACATCTAGGAGTCTCCGGACAGCTTCGTGTCGAGCATCTTCCAGAGGGCCTTCTCGCACAATGCGCGGTGTGTTATTTCGACGGGTATCTGCTTGATTTTCCCGGCGCGGAAGGGATCGTGCGATCACTGGTCAGTTCCGCAAAAAGACACGGCACAGCGCTCGCCCTTGGTCTCGCGGACCCATTCGTCGTTGACCGTCATCGCGAGACGCTCATTGCGCTCTTGCCCGATATCAGTCTGCTCTTTTCCAACCAAGACGAGATACTGAGCCTTGGTGAAAGCGATGACATCTACAGGGCAGCTGAACGGTTTCGACATCCTGACATGGCAGTTGTTGTGACGAGATCAGAGCTTGGCGCGGTCGTCGTTTGGGAGGAGGGGATGGCCCAGATCGATGCGGTGCCTGTCGATCGCGTCATCGATGTCACCGGAGCTGGAGATCTCTTTGCAGCAGGGATGCTCTATGGGTGCATTCGAGATGGGGATTACCAAATTGGCGCCAAGCTCGGCGCGCTCGCCGCCTCCGAGGTTATTTCACATCTCGGAGCTCGCCCGGAGCACTCGCTGTATGAGCTGGCAAATAGGGCGGGGATTCTCCTCTAGTGGAGTGTGCCAGAGAGATTCGCGTCAACCTTGCTGCTCGACGTATCGCGCGTCCAGTGCATCATCGAGCACCCTCTGTTGGGGAACATAGATCGCCGCTGGACAGACCTTGACCTTGATTACGTCGATTGGTGAAGTGTGCGCGGCCCTACCATTTTGAATCTAGAACTCGAAGGCGATTCCACTCGATGCGGAACAATCGATGAGAGTAGGCGGCGGTTGAGCGATACATGCAACCAAGAACGCGGGCAAACCCAGAGGTGACGCGGAACTAGCCCCGGCCGCAGTTTGGCTTCTTGCCGTGATTGGCCTTCTTCTTCTTGCTGAGCTTTCGCTTTGAGGTTCTCTTTGACATGGAGGGCAAAGTGTAGTCGAGATGCCAGAGGTTGTCCTACGCCGATGAGTGGCCCGAGACTGGATCCGCCTCTGGCCCTTCAGGTATTGACTACCCTAAGGCTGGCTATCGGTACCATGGTGGTGCGAGGAGGAGTGAGATGGCGTGGCTTCTCAAAGACGGCGAGGTACTCGCAAGCTGCGATGATGCGTCTGCAGGTCCACTTTCCCGTATTCCCATCGGTTCGCCGGTCGGGGCGCAGCTTCTATCGATAACGCGGCTCCATATAGCGGGCGCGAAGGGAGCAGATATCGCATCGCTCGATGCGGAACGCGTGGTTCGCGCAATCTCGTCTTTTCGCCCGTGGAGACCAATCCTGGCGAAGAATCCTGGCAAGATGTTCGTTGTCGCGGAGCGTGGAGCATTCGCCCGGTGGGGACTCACTGTCGGTGACCGACTTGAGGTTCGATGACCGATGCGGGATCTGTTGCCTCCGGGGATTCGCCGGAGGCTGTACTCGATGGGGCGATGCACGGCACGATTGGCGTTGCCGGATCGCTGGTGCTCGTCGCAACGCCGATAGGAAACACCGGCGACATGAGTCGCAGGGCGATGGAGACTCTGGGTCGTGCCGATCTTGTCTGTTGTGAGGATACGAGACACACCGGTCAGCTCTTCAAGATGCTTGGAATTAGGCCCAAACAGCTGCTCTCTCTGCACGAACACAATGAGGCACGTAGGGGGGACGAAATAGTTGACCGGATCATTCGAGGCGATATGGTTGCGCTCGTCAGTGATGCCGGGACACCTTTGATATCTGACCCTGGAGAGCGTCTCGTCTCGCGTGTCGTTGCGGCCGGGCTATTGGTCTCCACGGTTCCAGGCCCCTCGGCGGTGGTTGCCTCGCTGAGCATTTCGGGACTTCCAGCCGATCGGTTCCTGTTCGAAGGTTTCTTGCCCCGAAAGGGTCGTAGCCGCGAGATGAGGCTGCGTGCAATTGCGGGTGCAGGGGTGACCAGCGTGGTCTACGAGGCTCCGAGGAGAGTCAAGGAGACGCTTGAGGAGCTGCTCGAAGTCTGTGGCCCCGATCGCAACATCGCAATCGTCAGGGAGTTGACAAAGATGCACGAGGAGGTTTGGCGCGGAACTCTTGGTCAAGCCGTCGCCCGCCAGGATGCCGAGACTCGTGGTGAGCATGTGATCGTGCTCGGAGCTGCCGTCTCAGGAACCGCGGAACCGATAGGCGATGCGACTGAAGAGCTCGGATTCCTTCTCGCCGCGGGCCTGAGTCGTCGTGACGCCGCGAGCGCGCTTGAGATCTTGCGCGGGATTCCACATCGTGTTGCCTATCAGTTGGCACTGAATGTTGAACCGAAGGAGAAATAGCGCCGCTTCGGCAAAAGGTCGGCCCTCGGGTCGGTACGCTACAAAAGTGCCCGATTCTTTCTTTCAAACCACTCCGATCTATTACGTCAACGACCGACCCCACCTCGGCACCGCTTATTCGACCGTGACCGCAGATGCATTTGCCCGTTGGCACCGCAGTATCGGCGATGATGTGTTCTTTCTCACGGGCACCGATGAACATGGTCTCAAGATTGTCCGTGTTGCCGAGGAGCGGGGAAAATCCACGAACGCGTGGGTTGACGAAGCGAGTGCGTGGTTCGGAGAGGCATGGAATGCCCTTGAGATCACCAATGATGATTTCATTAGGACTACCGAAGAGCGTCATGTCTACGCGGTGCAGAAATTCATGCAGGCCATCTATGACAATGGTTACATCTATCTCGGTGAGTACGCGGGCTGGTACTGCGTTTCCTGCGAAGCCTATTACTCGGATGCTGAACTACTAGACGGGCAGCGCTGCCCGGTACACGAGCGTGAGGTGGAGTGGCTCGTTGAGGAGAACTACTTCTTTGCACTTTCGCGTTTTGCCGATCAGCTTCTTGAGTGGTACCGGGCGAATCCTGGCGTTGTATTTCCCGAGACGCGCAAAAACGAGGCACTCGGCATCATCAAGCAGGGACTTGAAGACATCTCGGTGACGCGCACCTCCTTTGACTGGGGGATTCCGGTGCCATGGGATGAGCGCCATGTTGTCTATGTCTGGTACGACGCGCTGATCAACTACGTCACAGCAGCGGGCTACGGAGTGGACGACGAGCGATTCGCGAGGCTCTGGCCGGCCGTGCATCATCTTGTCGGGAAAGACATCCTCCGCTTCCATGCGGTCTGGTGGCCGGCGATGTGCATGGCAGCGGGTATTACTCCACCAGCTCAGATTGTCGCGCACGGCTGGCTCATGGTCGGCGGGGAGAAAATGTCCAAGTCGCGCACGAACCAGCTGGACCCAGTCGAGATTGCAGCTGATGTGGGCGTCGAGACTCTCCGATATCACCTGCTGCGTGATGTAGCGCTCGGGAACGACGGAGATTTTACCTACGAGGGACTCCTTGCCCGTCACAACACCGATCTGGCGAACAATCTCGGAAATCTTCTGCAGCGCGTGAGCACCGTTGTCGGGTCCAAATGCAATGGTGTTGGGCCAATTCCACGCGCCGCTTCGGAGACGCCCCTGTCATCTGTCGCCGATGAAACGATCCGGCGGGTGCGGGAGGCGTGGACACGTTTTGCACCCCACGATGCACTTGAGTTGACGTGGAGGCTCGTGCACGAGGCAAATGCAGCGCTCGAAAAGGCCGAGCCGTGGAAGATGGAGCCGGGCCCGGCGGTTGATGCCGTTCTCGGCGACGCGCTCGAGGTCCTGCGGATCGTTTCGATCCTCGCCTCGCCCGCGCTTCCCGAGACCTGCGCGGAGATCTTTGCGAGAATCGGTCTCGAAGGTCGACCCGATGATCCGGGTCGGGCGCGCTCAGATGATGGAGAGCTGATCTGGGGTCTTTACCAGGCGAGTGGTCCAGTTATCAAGGGCCCTCCGCTCTTTCCGCGTCGTCGTCTCGATGAGCGTGAGGACTGAGTTGAGCGAACGATCGAGCGCGATCCGAGAGCGGATCATCGATCCGGGCAGCTGGACAGACAGCCACTGTCATCTCCACGATCTCGAAGACGTTCCCGGGCTTCTTGAGCGCTCGCGCGCCGCGAACGTCGATCGGTTGATCTGCATCGGAACGTCGGAGGAATCCTCACATGCGGCAATCTCGCTCGCGAAACGCTCGAGCGAAAGCGATCATTTGCCAATGCTGTGGGCGACGGTTGGTCAGCACCCCCATGATGCGACAAGCGATAGCGGATGGCTCCTCCAGCTCCTTGAACGAAGCAAGGTGCTCCTTCCACGTGGGCCGAAGCCACCCGGTTCGATCGTCGCGGTTGGTGAATGCGGACTGGATTTTCATTACAACTATTCGCCTCCTGATGCACAGCGCGAGGCCTTCATCCTCCAGATCTCCCTCGCTCGCCTCTTCGATCTCGCGCTCGTGGTGCATACTCGCAGTGCTTGGCAGGAGACATTTGATCTTCTCGAATCCGAGTTGCAACCCGAACGCGTCGTGATCCACTGTTTTACGGGTGGCCCTGACGAGGCGCGGCGTTGCCTCGACCTTGGTGCATATCTTTCGTTTTCGGGGATTGCGACGTTCAAGAATGCAGAAGACATTCGACGTGCAGTTGATCTTTGCCCCATCGACCGTCTCCTGATCGAGACCGACGCTCCCTATCTCGCTCCGGTGCCCCACCGTGGAACACCGAATGAGCCAGCGTTCGTCTCTCTTGTCGGCGTTGCACTTGCAAAACGCAAGGGGATCGACGTTGATGAGTTCGCCAGACATACCTCGAACAATGCGGTCAAGGCCTTCGGAATCAGCAGTGGCTGATCGCCATCGTCTCGGGCGAGCGGAACTTCACCGTTTACTTGATGAGCATGGAATATCTCCGTCAAGGGCACTCGGTCAAAACTTCGTCGCAGATCCCAATACCGTCGAGAGGATCGCTCGGCTAGCTCGCGTAGGGGTGGGCGACCATGTGATTGAGATTGGCGCCGGTCTCGGGTCACTGACGCTCGCGCTTGCGGCGACAGGCGCTCGGGTCATTGCGGTTGAGATCGATCGTAATCTGATCCCCATACTTGAATCGCTCGTCCCCCAAAACGTCTCCGTCGTGCACGCCGACGCATTGGTGCTCAACTTCACGAAATTGCTTGAACGAGATAGACAGTACACACTCGTGGCAAATCTTCCCTATAACGTCGCCACGCCTTTAGTCATGACGCTTCTCGAGCATGTGCCGCCGATCACCAGAATGATTGTGATGGTGCAACGCGAGGTAGCTGAGCGACTCGCAGCGGTGCCTGGTTCGCGCGCATTTGCAGGCGTCACCGCGCGACGCTCCTATTTTGCGGATGCAAAGATCGTTGGGCAGGTCTCTGCAGAGGTCTTCATCCCGAAACCTCATGTGGCCTCTTCGCTGGTCGAAATCGTGCGGCTGGAAGAGCCCGCGGTCGATCCACAGATCGCGCCCTATGGGGAGATAGCAGCTTTGATCAGAGCAGGGTTCAGCTCGCGACGAAAGATGCTGCGCAGAGCACTGAAAGGGTTGGTCGGAGAAGACGATTTCCGCGCAGCCGGGATTACACCGACTGCACGGGCCGAGACCATCGACATCGCTGCATGGGGCAAGCTTGCGGGATGGAAACGATCGAATTCGCCCACGCAAAATTAACGAGAACGCTCAAGGTCACTGGGGTCCGCAGCGATGGTTTTCATCTCATCGACGCGGAGATGGTAACTGTGGACCTCGCTGATCGACTCGAATTTGCATCAGGTTCTGGCTTGAAGGTTCACGATCGGGTCAGGTGGTCGGATTGCGCGCGATCCGAGGGGCTGGGATTCGTCGTGCCGAGAGATGGTTCTAATCTTGTTGCGCGCGCCCTTGCCATGATTGCAATTGAGTCTGCAGTGACGCTCGAAAAGTCGATTCCCTCCGGGGCTGGTCTCGGAGGAGGCTCCGCCGACGCCGCTGCGGTGCTGCGTCATTTTGGATTCGATAACCTTGAGCGAGCTGCAAAACTCGGCGCAGATGTACCATTTTGTATCTCAGGTGGTCGTGCGCGCGTCACGGGAATCGGTGAAATCGTTGAGTCGCTTCCTTACGTTGAGCAATCATTTGTGATTGTTACTCCACCGTTTGGAATCGAGACTTCAAAGGTGTATCGCACCTACGACATGCTCGGTAAACGTGAGGAGATTTCGGGAAAGAATGACCTTGAGCGAGCGGCCTTTCGCGTCGAGCCACGTCTCAATTACTGGCGTGACCAGCTCGCGGACGTGACCGGCAGGGAACCTGTGCTCGCGGGAAGCGGATCATCGCTGTTTGTCGAGTGCGCGCATGATGAGCGAATCGAACTTGCTCAGAGGGTGCTCGAGCGCGTCAGGCGGAGCAACGATCGGGCATTGGTTGTACCGGCGATGACGGTGCGCTCTGCGGACGAGCGGGCCTAGTACGAAGGACGGTACTTGAGGGTCAGCGGCGGTTACTTCGCCCTGCGTTGCCAGCGGGTGCGCTTGAGCATCTTCTTGTGCTTCTTTTTCCGCATGCGCTTTCGTCGTTTTTTAATCAGTGATCCCATGGCTCGGACGAGGCTAGTGGAAAACCGGACGCCTCGCAGGGAGTGGCACCCAGGAACTCTGCCGGTCGCCATGGTGGACCGCGCGCGTCGGCAGATCCTCTCGATGGCGCGTTAGGGTAACGGGGAAACCTTTGCGGCGTATTTGCGGGATTTTTGCCGAGGGAACGGGGTCGTATGTGATCGAAGTGCGAGGTCTCACCAAGCGTTATGGCGACAAGATCGCAGTCGAAGATCTCTCATTCAATGCCTACCCGGGGGTCGTGACCGGGTTCCTTGGTCCGAATGGCTCCGGCAAGTCAACGACAATGCGTGTGATCATGGGCCTCGACCATCCGAACGGCGGAACGGCGACGATCAATGGTCGTCCTTATCATGATCTTGACTGGCCGTTGCGTGAGGTCGGAGCACTATTGGAGGCACGTGCGATTCACCCTGGTCGCACTGCCAGATCTCATCTATGGATGCTCGCGCAGACCAATCAGATCGCGCGTTCTCGCGTTGACGAGGTGCTCGACATCGTTGGTCTTACCGAGGTCGCGAATCAGCTGACGGGAAAGTTCTCGCTTGGCATGAGCCAGCGACTCGGCATCGCGGCCTCCCTCCTTGGTGATCCGGGCGTTTTGCTCTATGACGAACCGGTCAACGGGCTTGATGCAGAGGGTATCCGATGGGTTCGCAATCTGCTCATCGGTCTCGCCAGACAGGGTCGTACCCTCTTTGTGTCAAGCCATCTGATGAGCGAAATGGCTCAGATGGCAGACGATGTTGTGGTGATTGGCCGCGGGCGGCTCATCACCCAGGCGCTGATGAGTGATCTTCTTGCTGGCAACCAGCAGAGCTTCGTGCGCGTACGTTCGCCGGGGATCGACCCACTGGTTGTGCTCCTCGAGACAAATGGCGCCAGAATCTCACGCGAATCAGATGGATCGATCAGCGTCTCTGGGCTTACTGAGGAGATGGTCGGCGATCTCGCCTTTGAGGCGGGCATTGCACTGCACGAGCTTGCGCCGGTCAACGCCTCACTCGAAGAGGTTTTCATGGAACTCACCGAAGAGAGTGTGGAATACCACGGTGCCCCGGGAGGATCCCAATGAACGGTGAGACGACAGCCCCGCGCCCGCCACCTCCGATTTTCGTCGGCCACTCGTCGCTGCGTGGCGTGATCGCATCGGAGATCACCAAGCTGCGCACGGTGCGCTCGACAATGTGGAGTTTTGGCGTCCTTGTCGTCCTGGCAGTCGGACTGAGCGCGCTTGCAACTTCACTCACCACCTCGCACTGGAATCAGGCGGGGTTTGGAGAGCGATTCACCTTTGACCCGATTCGAGAGAGCCTCATCGGGGTATTCTTTGGGCAGTTTGCAATCGGAGTACTCGGAGTGCTCGTGATCAGCGCGGAGTACACCACAGGCACGATCCGGGCATCGCTTGCTGCAGTTCCTAAACGGTTTCGCCTTCTGCTCGGAAAGATCATCGTCTTTGGCGTCGCGACGCTCATCATCGGAGAGATCGTCGCTTTCGCCTCGTTCTTCGTCGGCCAGACGTTGCTCCATGCACCCGCCCCGCACGCAACCATCTCATCTCCGGGAGCACTTCGCGCCGTGACCGGAGATGGTCTCTACCTCTGCCTTCTCGGCCTCATCGCGCTCGGCATTGGCGGCATCATCCGGCACACCGCGGCAGCGGTCAGCGCCTATGTCGGCCTGCTGCTCGTGATCCCGATCATCATCGCGCTTTTGCCCTCGACGGTTTCGAATGATGTAACTCGATTTCTTCCCGCTTCGATCGGCCACACCGTCGTCTCGAGGATCCAAGATCCCCATAACTTCTCACCTGGTATCGGCTTGGTCGTGTTGGCGATCTATGCAGCGGTGGCGCTCGGTGTCGCGGGGTATCTTCTCGTGCATCGCGACGCGTAGAGGACCAGATACGGCTCCATTTCGCTGTCGGCCTATCATTGGACCGGAAAGGTCAATTGCGCCGGCATCACCGTCACCGGCAGAGTCGCACAATCTGGGATGGATCGATCTGCGGAACGCCGGACTTTGATTCCGGAGGCTGTATGTTCGAGCCTTATCTGAACTAGACAGTACGCGAGGTGCTCTTTGGTCGTCGCCTGCATGGAATCAGCGGATGCATCCTTCGGGGGTAGTTCAATCGGCAGAACGTCGGCCTTTGAAGCCGGATGTTGGAGGTTCGAGCCCTCCCCCCCGAGCTTCGTGCTATTCATCTCGTCTGACATCTGGGCCCTCTGAGTGGTGGGTGAGTCGTTCGTGTATACGATCTCGAACTGTGGATCGGTCATCGTTATCACCCACACGGTTCGATTGGGCGCGTGTGCGCGAGAATGGCTCAATGAGCGAAGAGGAGTTTGCCTTTCGATATGGAATCTTGCGTCCTCTGTTGACGCTCATCGGACTTGGATCGCGCCAGGCGCGGGTGGTCTTTCATGAACGCGTGCTGGAGGTGCGTTTTGGGTACGGATTTCGTGCTGAGATTCCCTTCAGTGCGATCTATAACGCGAAGCCCGAGCCAGGGATGATCAGTGGGGTCGGTGTGCATGGTTGGCGTGGAAACTGGCTGGTGAACGGCTCTGCCTGGGGTCTCGTCGGATTTGATCTTGATCAGAAGGTCGACGCGCAGGTACTCGGTTTTCCCGTGAAACTGCTGCATCTGCGGATGAGTCTCGAGAGGCCGGGAAACTTTCTCGCTCGACTTGCCCAAGAGGTGCCTCTCAGTCCGCGCCGCGGATAGGACCGCCGTCGCTATTGGATTTTGTCCCGTTTGTTGTCGCGTTCTTTGTCACTGATTGAGCCGAGGTAGTCGTTGTAGCGCTGACGCGCCGCCTCCTGTTCGATATCGCGTTGGTGGGTTCGTTCGGAGTGCGACTTGGCCCAACTGGCATAGGGGCGAAAAAGGAAGCGACGTTGGCGCGGACCCTTTCCGTGTGTGACTCCGAGCTCGTCGAGGAGCAGCCGGCGCCAAAGTACAAACGCATATACCGTAAAAAGTGGCCACTCAATTGCGTAGGCCCAGGAGAGCGTGTTCCCGCCGAGAGCCCTTCGGAACTGCCAGTTCGCGAGCAGTACGAACGCGACGACACAGAAGGTCAGCGCGAGGTGGAGGCGCAGGATCCGCCACGAGAAGAGCCGGGAGCGCGCCATTTCCTTACCCTAGCGATCGCGCTGCAATGACTGTCGAGCGGTACCCGGTAATTTGTCGCCAGACCTAGACTTGGCCGATGACCGGTGACGGACAAGAGGCCCCCTCCCATCGAGGCGTCGAAGGTGTACTCGACATGCTTCGCTCCGAGGGAAACCGTGTCACCACCTCCCGTCGACTGCTGATCGGCTGTCTTGTCGAGGCAAAGGGGCACCTTACTGCAGAGGAGATCGCGGAAGATCTCGCGCGACGCGCTCCGGATATCCACCTCTCGACGATCTATCGGAACCTTGACGAACTTGAGCGCATCGGGGTTGTTTCTCACTCGCACCTCGGTCATGGGCCAGCGACATATCACCTTTCGACCAAGGTGCATGGTCATCTCGTCTGCGAGGACTGCGGAATAACGATCGAAGCCCCAGATGAGATCTTTGCCGAGCTTGCCGCAGTCGTGCTTGGCGAGCACGGATTCATCATCGATCCGCATCACTTTGCCGTCCTCGGACGATGCGCTGCGTGTCATCGCCGTTTCGTCGAGCAAGAGCGTGTAGGCGAATCAGATCGCAGCACGCGCACTGAAGAGATCTAGGTATTTTTCACCGCAGCGACGAGTTGGGTGAGCGAATCCTTTGCGTCACCAAAGAGCAACGTCGTCGCATCTTGGTACATCAACTCGTTTTCTATTCCGGCAAAACCGGGCCGCATCGATCGTTTGAGGAAGATTACGTTCTTTGCTTCGTCAACGTTGAGGATCGGCATGCCATAGATTGGACTCCCTGGGGATGACTTTGCTGCCGGATTCACGACGTCATTTGCTCCGATTACTAGCGCGACGTCGGTAGTAGAGAACGCCGCGTTTGCCTGCTCCATTTCAAGCAGCTGGTCATAGGGGACATTTGCCTCGGCGAGAAGGACATTCATGTGGCCTGGCATGCGTCCCGCGACAGGATGAATTGCGTAATAGACATCGACACCGCGCGCCTCGAGCAGATCGGCGAGCTCGCGAACGACGTGCTGGGCCTGGGCAACTGCGAGTCCGTACCCCGGGACGATTGCGACCTTTCGCGAATACGCAAGGAGGATCGCGACATCTTCCACACTCGTGCTTTTGACCATCCTTCCTTCGACCCCCGGCTCCTCGGTCGCTACAACGACAGAACCGAACGCAGAGAAGAGAATGTTCGCGAGCGACCGACCCATTGCCTTACTCATCATTCTCGTGAGCAGGGTTCCCGAGGCGCCGACGAGTGTTCCGGCGACGACGAGCAAGACAGAGTGGAGAACGAAACCGCTCGCCGCGACCGCGAGGCCGGTAAAGGAGTTGAGCAGAGAAATCAGTACAGGTACATCAGCGCCGCCGATTGGAAGCACGAAGGCTGCTCCAAAGGCGAGCGACAGGAGGGCGATGCCTACGATCACCCCGGTGTGTGGCGAGGCGCAGGCCCATCCGCCACCTGCGATGATCGCCGCGAAAACAGCGCCGTTGATGACCTTTTGTCCTGGATAGGTGATCGGACGGCCGGTCATCAGCTCTTGGAGCTTGGCAAACGCGACAACGGATCCAGAGAAACTCACTGATCCGACGATGACCCCAAATAGCACCTCAACGACCTGATACACCGCGAGTTGGTGTGGATGCGACTGGAGGAAGTCACTCATTGCCACCAACGCGGCGGCGCCTCCACCAACGCCGTTGAAACCCGCGACCATCTGGGGAACCGCGGTCATTTTCACATAACGCGCGATCGGGACACCTATCGCGGTACCCACCACCATTGCCGCCACGATGATCGCGAACCGGTGGAGTCCTGGTGTCGCGAAGTTGAATCCGATCGCAACCACCATGCCGAATGCGCCGATGATGTTGCCGCGACGCGCACCCTTGGGGTTTGAGAGCCCCTTGAGAGCGAGGATGAAACAGATCGCCGCGAAGAGGTCGACGATACGCAATACCGTGTCAATCTTCATGGGTGATCACCTGCGTCCTCGGATTTTCTCTTCGGTTCAGGTTTCTGCTTGAACATCTCGAGCATTCGGTCGGTGACGACGAATCCGCCGACGACATTGATCGTCGCGAAGACCACGGCGATGATTCCAAGCGCAAGCTGCGCGGTTCCCTGTGCGTTACCGAGCACGAGCATTGATCCGACAAGAATCACTCCGTGGATTGCGTTTGTTCCCGACATCAGCGGTGTGTGCAAGACGCTCGGAACCTTTGAGATCACCTCGATTCCAACAAAAACCGCAAGCGCGAAGACGGTAATGAGGTTGATGATGTCGGATCCGCTCATGACCTCTGCTCCTTCAAGAGATTCGCAGTTGGCTCGTGTCGGATCTCTCCTGCGTAGGTGATGCAGCTACCTGCAACGATCTCGTCGTCAAAGTCGAGTTCCAGCTTGCCGTCCTTTGAGAGCAATCCCACAAACTCGGCAATGTTCCTGGCATAGAGAAAACTCGCGTGTGTCGGCATGGAACTCGGCAGATTTCTCACTCCGTGCACAATCACCCCGCGATGGATAACCTCTTCGCCGGGCCTCGAGAGTTCGCAGTTTCCGCCGGACTCCGCGGCAAGATCCACAATCACACTGCCGGGTGCCATTGCCTCCACCATCTCGGTGGTGACAAGCCGAGGAGCGGTCCTCCCTGGGATTGCCGCCGTGCTGATGACGATGTCGGCCATCGCAACCTCCCGGGCGATCATCTCGCGCTGACGATTGAGGAAGTCCTCGCTCTGTTCGCGCGCATACCCGCCCGTGCCCTCCTGGGTCTCAAGAGGAAGTTCAACAAACGTCGCTCCAAGGCTTTGAACCTCGTCTTTCGAACTTGCACGAACATCGTTGGCGCGCACAACCGCTCCGAGGCGCCTCGCCGTCGCGATCGCTTGAAGTCCCGCAACCCCTGCTCCGAGAACCAGGACCTTCGCGGGCGGGATCGTTCCTGCAGCAGTCATGAACATCGGCAGAAATTTTCCAAGACGACTCGCACCGATCAGCACGGCGCGGTATCCCGAGACGGTTGCCTGTGAAGAAAGAGCGTCCATGGATTGGGCTCTCGAGATACGCGGGAGCAGGTCAAGGCTGAGGGAGGTGATTTCCTGCCTCAGGAGAAATTCGACCGTCTCGAGGTTTGTACTTGGTTGAAGGAGTCCGACAAGCGCCGAACCCGGGCGGAGGTAGGCGAGCAGCTCTTGGGGTGGAGCGCTCACACAGCACAGCACATCAGTTCCTTCGAGAAGTTCCCGGACATTGCCCGAGACACTGACCTCGTGAGCGCGATATGCGTCGTCGGAGAAGTTTGCCTCAGCGCCGACGCCAGATTCTACGGAGATGTGGTGGCTCTGCCGGACGAGCCGGTCGGCTACGTCGGGCACCATTGCACTTCGCCGCTCGAAGGGCGCGCGCTCTTTCAGAATGGTTAGCTGCATGGAACATCTGTAGTGGACATTTCTGCTGCACGCAATGGTATCGGGCAACTTTATGTAAAAGACGGAGAACTTTTTGGTGAAAGATCCTCGTCCTTGGACTTCGCCCTATGCTCAAGAGGTGGACGCCGTCGATTCAACCGAACAGAACTTCCGGAATATCAACGAGATTGATGAGGGCGCTTCTCTTGCGCGGATATCCGAGGGCGAAGTGGGAGATCCTGACGGCGAATCGATTGACGATCTCGCCGGAGATGATGCTGTGCTCGAGCGAGGACGGCAGATGCTCGCCGACGCGGAGGCGAAGCTCGCCGGAGTTGAACGTGCTCTCGCACGTCTCGACGCTGGAAATTATGGACGCTGCGAAGTGTGCGGCGCACCGATCGCGGCGTCTTTGTTAGCCGAACGCCCAAGCCTCGACCGATGTGCCGAGCATGACAACGAGAACGTGACGCGCGCCTAACCGCCAGTGTGTCGCGTCTGTGTGCACCATTTGGCAGCACGGGGCGAAACAGCGAGCGGCAACCGGATTCTGCCGGTCGCCGCTCGAAATATTCAACACAGATATTCAACACCCGAAAACGTGGCGCCCGGAATTTCGGGCATGTCGACTCGGGCATGTCGACTCGAGCCGGTTACTTCTTTGACTCCCAGAAGATCGTGTCGATCTTCGAGATGCCTTCGAGCAGCGCGTCGGCAACGGCAACGTCGTTGGTCTTCTTTGCTTCGCCGGCAGCCTTAGTGGTCTTCCAGAAGACTTCGTGCAGTTCGGGAAAACGCGCAAGGTGTTCTGGTTTGAAATAGTCGGTCCAGAGAACCCAGAGGTGGTGCTTGACCAACTCCGCACGCTCTTCTTTGATGATCGTGGCACGCTCGCGAAAGAGGTGGTCATCGGAGGCATTGGTCTTTTCCATGCAGGCCTTGACCGACTCCGCCTCAATGCGGGCCTGGGCTGGGTCGTAGACGCCACAGGGAAGGTCACAGTGCGCGAGGACGGTCAGGGGTGCACTTGCTGCATCGAATGCAGCGAACAGGCGGGAGGTGAGGGCCATGTCGGAGCTCCTTGGATAACTTTTCCTGCGTCGCGTTGCGCGCAAGTTCGCCAGGTTTGACGACGCTTGCAATGCTAGCCCTCTTGTCACCTACGGTTGCAGACGGCATCGACCGCCTCGTTCGGGGATCCCGACGACAATGATTGACTTCGAGGGGAGGCGATGATGCGATCGAACCGGGTTCTCGTGTGGATAGCAGGTCTCTTGCTGCGCGTCGAGGTGCAGGGACCGAGCATGCTTCCGACCCTCGCGCCGGGTGAGCGGCTGCTCGTGCATCGGACGAAGCGGGTGCGTGGTGGGGACATCGTCGTGATTGTCGATCCCAGCAACAGGACGAGGACCCTTGTCAAGCGCGTCTCGTCTGTCCTCGACGATGCAGTGCTTGTCGTTGGTGATAATCCTCGTGCGAGCCGAGACAGTGCGGAATTCGGGCCAGTGGCGAAGACGCTGCTTGTTGGCCGCGCCTGGTACCGGTATTTCCCGCCCGATTCGCGCAAAAGGCTCAGGCGACACTAGGCAAATCGGTCAGCGGAACAGAGGCATGCTGCTCGCCGGTACGCTCTTTGTCCGATGCGACGGCTCGCGGTCCTCTCGATGCACACCTCTCCGCTCGCCCAGCCGGGAACGGGCGACGGCGGTGGAATGAACGTCTACGTTCGCGAACTCACCGCGGCACTCGCGCGCTCGAATGTGGCCTGTGATGTCTTCACCCGGGCCGACTCCATGGGCCTTCCTGCATCCGTCGACGTCGAGCCCGGTTTTCGTGTACACCACCTTCGGGTTGGCCCTCTTGCGCCCGTCGAGAAGGGACAGCTCCATCTGCTCACCGATGCATTCACCGAAGCAGTCAACGCGAAGATGGATCAGCTCGAGAAGATTGATGGCCTAGGTTTTGAAGCGATTCATGCCAACTACTGGCTCTCGGGAGTGGTCGGACATACGCTGAAGCACCGCAGATCGCTTCCGCTCGTTTCCACCTTCCACACACTCGACCGGGTCAAGGCCGAGGCGAGCCCTGAAGAGATCGATGAACACGACCCAAATCGCCGCGCATTCGCCGAGGCCGAGGTGATCGGCTGTTCCGATGCGGTGCTTGCATCGTGCAGTGTCGAGGCCGACCAGCTTGTCGACCTCTACGAAGCCGACCGCGCGCGGGTGGTGATCATCCCCCCTGGGGTTGATCATGCATTCTTTTCCCCCGGGGTGCGTACTCAGGCCCAGCGTGCCGTCTCGTTGCAAGGCGCCGGGCCGTTGCTGCTCTTTGTCGGAAGGATCCAGCCACTCAAAGGTGTTGATATTGCGGTGCACGCCCTCTCGGACCTGATCAATCGGGGGATACCGACCGCGCGCCTCGTCGTCGTTGGTGGTCCGAGTGGACCATTGGGCGAGCACGAAGTCGACCAGCTTCATCGGCTTGTCAAAAGACTTGGTCTCTCCAGTTCGGTACACTTTGTCCCTCCGCAGCCTCACGAGATGCTCTCGACCTATTACCGCGCCGCGGACTGTGTGCTCGTTCCCTCGATGTCCGAATCGTTTGGGCTCGTCGCGCTTGAGGCGGCGTCGTGTGGCACACCCGTTGTTGCAGCCGCCGTTGGGGGATTGACGACGCTTGTCGATGACGGGTCGACGGGTTATCTCATCGAGAGCAGGAACCCGAGGAACTACGCCGACGCGTTGCACCGGCTTTGGACCCAATCGGGCCAGCGGGCCCTGTTTTCGAAGAACGCCGTCGCGAAGGCCTCGAGTTATACCTGGCCGATCGCCGCGGAGGGGCTGCTTTCGCTCTATGGATACCTGACGGAGCGTTCACTCGTCAGCTGCTAGCGCTGCTCAGTTCGCGGGGTGCTTTGTCTGGCCGCTAGCGTGTTGTGATGGCCCGTCTGACAATTATCGGTGGTGGTCGGATGGGTTCGGCCCTTCTCGCTGGGCTTATCACCAATGGGTGGGCTGAGGCGCGCGAATGTACGGTAGTCGAACGCCACGAGAATACGCGGACCGCGTTGGTCAAGCGCTTTCCGGGTGTCTCGGTTGCCGATGTTGCTCAGTCCGGCGAGTCCGTCGTGATCGCGGTCAAACCGTCAGATGTCGAACAGGTGTGCCGCGCGCTCCCAGCGAACAGCTTTGACCGTGTGCTTTCGATTGCCGCCGGACTGACCACGAAGGCACTTGAGAATTGGCTGTGGCGCGGGGCGCGTGTGCTTCGCGCGATGCCGAACACTCCAGCCCTTCTCGGGGTCGGAGCATCCGTCGTTGCTCCAGGCCGTTATGCCACCGACGAAGACGTGATCTGGGCAGAGAGCGTGCTCTCCGCGATTGGTGTTGTCGTGCGCCTGCCCGAGAAACTCATCGATGCGGCGACAGGTCTATCGGGCTCGGGCCCTGCATATATCTTCTTGGTTGCCGAGGCTCTGGTCGATGCGGGTGTACTTGTCGGCCTCGAGCGCGAGGTGGCGCGGGTCTTGACGCTGCAGACGATTCTCGGCGCAGCGAGAATGCTCGCCGAAAGCGGAGAGTCACCCGAAGTACTGCGTGCCGCAGTGACCTCCCCTGGGGGAACGACGGCGGAGGGATTGAGGGTGCTTGAATCGCATGCTCTGCGTGCGGCTTTTACGGAGGCAGTCGAGGCTGCAACGATGCGCTCCCAAGAGCTCGGAGGAGAATAACAGCTGCGCGCGTCAGGCAGGATGGTTTTGGGTGGTTGTTCCATCGGCAGCGACAAGGAATCCTACAAAGATGATTGAGATGCCGATGCTCAACGAGACCGAGAAGGCAGTCATCTTGTCAAACACCGAGTTCATCAAGCCGCTCGCTCCGGTGACGAGCGTCCCGACCGCAATGAGGCAGTTGGCAAGGACGAGCCGCCCGCGTCGAATCCTGAGTGCGCTGTAGATGGCCCCACCGATCAATACGATCGAGCCGAGACCGGAGGCCACCCCTGCGAGTATCTCGGGAAGTCCTGGCAGTACCTTCGCCGCCTGGGCTAGCACATGTCGGGGGAGTGGTTCGTGAAAACGAGTTGAAAGTACGATGCCGGCAGCAAACATCGAATAGAGGCTGACGAGAAGAAATGTCGTGTTGCCCCAACGTCTTCCAAAGAGTAGATAGATCGTTCCTGTAGCGAGAAACGGCACGTTCGTGACGCCACCAAAGAGATAGAAGGTGCGAAACGACGCACTGGTCCAGCCGACGCTCGCGCCAACCGCGAGGGCGCTCGAGGCGATGGCGAACATGAGCAGCGCAATCGACCATGCAAGTTCGTGCGGTTTTGCCCTGTCCAGAAACCGCTCAAAGGTCGAAAGACAGAAGGCAAATGCGATGAGAGCCGCGACAACACCGGCGATGGAATCGGCCATAGGGCCCATCCTAGGAGGGAGTTTCTGCCATTCTTGACGTTTCGTTACTGATTTGTTACAGTCCGCTCGCAACGTAGCGGCAAACTGCCGTGAGTTTCGGGGGGGATCCATGTTCGAAATGAAATATTTCCGTCGTCTATCTGTCGCGGCACTGACCTGTTCAGTCATTGCACCTCTCACGCTGAGCGCGAGTTCTTCAGCGTCGGTGCGAGCGCACGCGGCAAATTCGAATTACCCGATCACCATCGGCGTCGTTGAGCCGTTCTCTGGAGCCTCGGGGTTCATCGGCGCTCATGTGACTGCTCAGGTCTACTCTGCGGTCGACGAAATCAACAAGGATGGCGGCGTCCTTGGCCACCATGTCCTTGTCACGCCAGTTGATACCAAAGGTGACCCAGCTGACGCGTTGCCCGCAGTCGCACAGTTCATCGCGACGACCCAGCACCTCTTTTTCATTCATGGTCCTGGTTCGGACTCTGGTCCTGAGCTTGCGCCAGTCATCAACAATGACAAGATCGTCATGATGTCTCCCGCTGGTCAGTCTGAGTTTGACAAGAACAAGATGCCGTACTTCTGGCGTGCCGTTGCTCCCGACGCCGCGAACGGAATCGCGATGGCGATCTTTGCCAAGCGTCACGGCTGGACGCGCGTCGCCACAGTGTTTGGTTCTGACCAAGGTTCCCAGGGCGACCTCCCCGGCATTATCGAGGGAATCAAGTCGCTTGGTCTCAAGCAGGTGTCCGACCTCAATATCTCGGCGGACCAGCCTTCCTACCAATCCGAGGTTGCCCGCGTGCTCGCTACCAAGCCACAGGTAATCTTCACCGAGACCGATCCCACCACCGCAGCAACATTCTTTGGCGAGCTCACTCAGCAGCACAGTTCCGTGCTCCCGATCATCTCGACCCAGGGTGGGGTGATCCAGACCTACATGTCGCCATTCCGTGCAGCTGTTGGTGCCAAGCTCTTCGCGAAAGAGTTCTACGCGATCAGCAATGCAGGTGCAAAGCCGAACCCAGCAACTCCAGTCTTTGAGAAGTCGCTTCTCGCGACTGGTCCTGCCGGTCAGGTTCCAGACCCAGCGAAGTACCTCACCAGCCCTAACACAGCGATCGGTTACGCACAGGTGGTCCTCGTCGCACTTGCCGCAACTGCCGCGAACTCGGTCAGTGGTCCGGTCTTCAACAGCTACATCGCGTCGATCGCAAACCCCGGCAAAGGTAAGACTGTCGTCTACACCTACGCGCAGGGCGTGAAGCTTCTCGCGCAGCACAAGAAAATCCAGTACATCGGTCCTGCGGGTCCGTACAAGTTCAACCAGTACCACAACTCATATGGTGGCCAGGTTGCGGAAGGTGTCACCGTCGGAGGCACCTACGTCATCAAGGGCACGATCTCTGCCAAGGAGATCCAGGCTCACTAAGTAGTTCAACGAGCTGATGCCCGGAGTGCTGCCGAGTTTTCGTAGGCACTCCGGGCACAGACGTTTTGGCTTTCACATAAGTGAGTAGAGCGTAATATTGCGACGCAAAGTCGATTTGGCCATGTATCTGCTTTTCCACCTGCTTTGTCATGTCGATCGGAGGATCGAGTGCATCTCCTCATAACGAGTATCGGATTCGGTCTCGTTCAAGCTGCAATCCTGAGTATCAGCGCTATGGGTTTTTCTCTCCAGTTCGGAATGACAAATGTATTGAACTTGAGCTACGGATCGCTCATGACGATTGGTGCATTCTTGACACTGTTGATAAGCGAGCAGGGAATCTCCATCTGGCTTGGTGTCCTTGTCGGTGCGATCGCCGTCGGATTTATCACTCTCGTCATTGGCCGCGTGATCATCCGACGATTCGCAAATCGTGGTTCGCGGCTGTTTGAGATGGCAATCGTGACGGTCGCGCTTGCTCTTATAATCGACTACATCATTGCGGCGATCACCAAGAGCGCGATCTTCCAGTTTCTCTTCCCCCTTGGGTCGAACCACCAAATTCTCGGAATGACCTTTACGACGACGCAGCTCGACATCATGGCGATCGCAATCGTCACGATCATTGGTCTCGAACTCGTGTTGCATAAGACCAACCTGGGCATTTCAATCCGTGCAAGCGCCGCGAATGGGCCGCTCGCGCGCGCTTCGGGAATCCCGACGAACCGGGTGGTGCGACTCACCTGGTTCGTCTCCGGCGTTCTGTGTGGTCTTGGTGGAGCTCTTCTTGCGGTGACGTATCTGAGCGTTTCGTTCGTCGAGGGTACGAACTATCTTCCCTACATCCTCGCTGCCGTAGTCGTCGCCGGTATCGGCGCCGTGGGATACGCGGCGCTCGCCTCATTGATCCTCGCGCTCGTCATCGAGATTGCAGGATCGTTCGGCGCAGGGTCCTACAACGTCGCGATCGCTGTTGGTGTGCTGTTGTTGATGCTCCTCGTCCGACCGAGGGGATTCTTTGGTGAACTCTGGGAGAAATCCGAGGCGATGGGCTGATGAGTTTCTATATAGCAACGGTTGCGGTCTATTTCGTCGTCTATGCGCTTGGCGCGCTGGGGCTGAACCTCCAATTTGGCCTCGGCGGAATTGTCAACTTCGGATTCATAGTCTTTGAAGCCGCGGGCGCCTACACCGCGGCGCTGACAAGCGTTGGGTCATCATCGGTTGGGGCGGCACAGAGCGAGACCTATTTCTGGGGTACGAGCCTGCCATTTCCTATTCCGCTGATCCTTTCGGCAGTTGTCGGCGGTCTGCTCGCTCTGGTCATCGGACCGGCGACCATGCGCAAGATGCGACGCGACTATCAAGCGGCAGCAATGCTTTCATTCGCGTTGATCGCCAACCAGGTCGTCGGTAACACCGCGGGATTTCTCAATGGAGGAAACGGTATTGCGAACGTTCCTGCGCCATTGCGTTCACTCGGGGGATTTTCGCTGAGTTCGTATCACTGGGTTTATGTTGGATGGGCATTCTTGCTCGGCATCGTGGTATTTGTGATCTGCCGCTGGATCAGTTATTCACCTTTTGGTCGCACGATCCGCATGTTGCGTGACGACGAAGAGGCGGCCTCATCGCTCGGGGTCAATGCATGGACGGTGCGCATGCGACTCTTTGTCGTGGGAGGCGTGATCGCAGGACTTACCGGCGGCCTTTTGGTCGAATTTATTGGCGCGTGGTCACCGGGCGCCTGGAGTTACCAAGAGACTTTCGTGTTGTTGCAGGCGGTCATTCTCGGTGGAGTTGGGAGCGAGTTCGGAGCGGTCTTTGGCGCGCTCGTTGTCGGTGTGATCCTGTTCCAGCTGCCCTCGTTCCTGCCAGCCATCGGTTACCCGGGGCTGATTGACTCCCTGCAGTGGATTGTGATCGGCTTTGTGTATCTCCTCGTCTTGTGGTTTGCCCCCCAAGGCACATTCCGCGAACGAGCGACGTTGAAACTGGGCTCTCGTTCTCGACGACTAGGACTCAACACGGCCGCCCGTGTGAGTGGCGTCGGCCCTTCGACGGCGCCCGTCGGAGCTTCGGATACCCATGAGGAAGCCTGACATGGCGTCGAATGCCAATTCGGACGTTCGAACGCCGAGGTACGAACCAGCTGCGCTTGTCGCTGAAGATGTCGTCGTCACCTACGGAGGCGTGCGCGCCGTTGATGGTGTCTCGTTGCGCGCGGATCCTGGCATGGTTACTGGACTCATCGGACCGAACGGTGCCGGCAAGAGTTCTCTGATCGGTGTGTTCGCCGGAGCCCAGAAATCGACCCACGGGCTGATCTGCCTTGGCGATCAGGATATTACCTCGTTGAGTCCACACAGGCGTTCCGATATGGGGCTCGCTCGGACATTTCAGACGGCGAGGGTGTTTGGTCGCCTGAGTGTGCTTGAGAATGTGATGGCCGGAGAGAAACACGCAAAGCCAGGCGGACTCACGTCGGCGATCTTGGAGCGCCGAAGCTGGAGAGCTCGAGAGGATGCGACGACAGATCGCGCATTCGCGTACCTGACAGAGTTCGGCATGGCCGACAAAGCCGAAACGCGTTGTGGGGAACTGAGTGGTGGGCAACGCCGCATCATTGAATATTTACGCGTCCTGATGGCGCGCCCGCGCGCAATTTTGCTCGATGAGCCGACAGTTGGTATGGCTCCCTGGCTGCTCGCCCGTCTCAAGGAGGATCTGCGGCGACTCTGCTCTGAGGGTGTTTCCATTCTGCTCGTTGGTCATGAGATGTCGTTTATTCGCGAGGTGTGTGACCTGGTTGTCGTAATGGCAAATGGAAAGATCATTGCTCGCGGTGAATTTGACGAGATCGCCAAGGATGAAACCGTCCAGCAGGCCTACCTTGGCCGTCGCGTGGTAGGTGCTCGATGACCATGGAGGTAAACACCAAAGAGGGTGATTCAAAACCCGTGCTTCGCGTCGAAGGACTCGACGCTGGATATCGCGAGGTCGTGGTCTCTGGAGTCGACCTCACAAGCGACGAGGGTGAGATCGTCGTCATCGTTGGTGTGAACGGAGCAGGGAAAAGCACCATCTTGAAGGCGATCATGGGTGAGGCAACCGTGCACGCTGGCCACATCTTCCACAATGGCGAGGAGATCACCTCGCGATCGGCAGACGTACTCGCGCAACGCGGCATCGGCTACGTGCCCCAGCTCCATGACGTCTTTCCGGGATTGTCTGTTACGGAAAATCTGAGAATGGGTGGCTATCTCCTCCCAAGGCATCTTGTGCACGAGCGCATCGAGCGCTGTCTTGAGCGATTCCCACAGCTTCGCGCCAAACACGGCTCCTCTGCGCACAAGCTGAGCGGTGGAGAGCGCAAGCAGCTTGCGTTGGCTCGAGCGTTGATGACCGAGCCGACGTTGATCCTTCTTGACGAGCCGACCTCGAACCTCTCACCAAATGTCGTCGAGGAGCTTTTGTTCGTACTCGTTCCGGCACTCGCAGTCGAGGGGAGAAGCATCGTCATCGTCGAACAGGCGGTCGAGGCGGCGCTCAGCATAGCCGACCGTGCCTGTCTCGTCGGCAACGGTCGCATGCTCCGTAGCGGGGACGCGAAGGAGATGCTCGAGGTGGTAACGACACACGGGCTGCTTGCAGAGTCAATCGGGGAGGATTTGGAGACTCCCGATTCCGCGGGCGTGTGAGGAGGCGTCTGACTGATGGATTTTGGCCTCCAGGCAAGCGTGCGTGACAATTCCCGCGCTCAAGGCCCGTGGCGGCTGAATTTATCTGGTCGCTGAGGAGCCAACGGGCCTGCGCTGGCGACCTCCGGGGCCCTCAACGTCAAAGCGTGGGCCGGTCTCTCGAGCTTCGTTGGTGTGCTCGGCCAACTAGGCTGTGCCGGCTCGCTAGATTTTGCCTCGACCTACCTAGCCCAGAGATCGGCGTTCGTATATCTGGGTGTGCAGCGTAACTTTGGACCAGGAGGTGTCATCGTGTCGTTAGTCGTCGTCGGAATCAACGAACGGGACGCCCCGCTCGAGTTGCTTGGAAATATTGCCGTCTCGGACCGAGATCTTCCCAAGGTTCTGCAGCGACTCTGTGACAGTTCAAATCTTGACGAGGCGGTCGTTCTCTCGACTTGCATGCGTACAGAGATCTACGCGATTGTCGAGCGTTTTCATGATGGAGTTGCCGATATCCATGCGCTCTTTAGCGAGCGTGCGGGCGGCGAACGCATCGATGTTGGTTCGCTCGCTGAGTACCTTTTCGTCGAATATGACGATGCAGCCGCGAGGCATCTCTTCGAGGTCGCCTCCGGGATTGATTCGGCGGTGCTCGGCGAGGGAGAGATTCTTCGCCAGGTCCGAAATGCTGCGAATCGGTCGCGAGCAGAACGGGCCTTAGGGCCCGTTCTTGACGGACTCTTTCGTCACGCGGTCGAGGTTGGCAAACGGGCGCGTTCTGAAACGGCAATCGCACGGGGAATCACCTCGCTTGCCTATGTGACCACTGCAATCGCCTCGAAGGCGACCGGTGGATCGCTGGTGGGAAAGCGGATTGTTGTGGTTGGTGCAGGAGAGATGGGAGAGGGCATCGCTGACGCCCTTGGCGCAGACACGCCTCTCGCGTCGGGAACATCACCGAGCGAGATTGTCATCGCCAACCGCTCCAAGACAAAGGCAGAGACGCTCGCCGGCAGGGTCGGGGGTCGTGCTATCGGCTTGAAGGATCTTTTTGAAGAGGTAGCAAGGGCAGATGTTGTGCTGACCGCCACCTCCGGTGATGAGGTCATCTTTGATCTCGGGTCGATCACCCGGGTGCTCGCGGCGCGACGTGCTCAGCCGCTCGTGATTGTTGATGCAGCCATGCCAAGGGACGTTGATCCAAAGGTGCATGACGTCGAGGGTGTGACGCTGTTCGACCTTGACGACCTGCGTCGTTATGCGGAGTCAGAGATGCAGGCGAGGCGGAGCGAGGTTGCAGGCGTGATCGAGATCATCGACGACGAACTCGAGCGTTACCGCGTGAATGCCCGCTCACGGGCAGTCTCTCCTGTTATTGCGTCGATGCGCGTGAAGGCAGACGAGATCGTCTCCCACGAGCTTGAATATTTTGATGCGCAGCTCGATCAGCTCGGCCAAGAGGGCCGGGCTCTTGTTGAGAACCTCGCACACCGTATTGTGCAAAAGATTCTCCACCAACCGACCGTACAGCTCAAAGAGGCAGCGGGTTCGAGTCGTGGCGAGCGGCTTGCCGAGGCACTGCGATCGCTCTTTGACCTGTAGCACCCATCGTTCGATGCGTTCGCGGACGCGGGCCCAAAGGAGATGAAACTCGAGGTGGTGCGGCTTGCGACGCGCTCAAGTCCGCTCGCACTCTTTCAGTCTCACGCGGTCGGGAAACGGCTCGTTGAATCGGGGCTCGTGTCGTCCTACGAGCTCCTCTGCGTATCGACTGAGGGAGATATCCGTACCGATGTTGCGATCGCGGAGATGGCTCGCCGAGGTGTCTTTACTGCTGAGGTGGAGTTAGCGGTGCTTGACGGAAGGGCAGACGTTGCGGTGCATTCCGCGAAGGATCTCCCGTCGTCGAATATCCCGACTGAGCTCGTGCTTGCGAGCGTGCCGATGCGCGCCGATGCGCGCGATGCACTTGTTGGAGCGAAGCTCTCCGAACTCAAAGCGGGTGCAACAATCGCGACCGGTTCGGCGCGTCGCCGGGTTCAACTCGCGGCACTTGTGCCCGGAGTTTGTTTTGTCGAGCTTCGTGGCAATATCGCCACGCGTCTTACCAAGGTTCCACCTGATGGAGCAGCAGTCTTTGCCTTCGCTGCACTCGAGCGACTCGATCTTGTTGAGCACGCGAGTGAGGTGCTTGATATCGCGAGTCTATTGCCACAGGTGGGACAGGGGGCGATCGCGCTTCGCTGTCGTGCGGATGACGGACGGCTCCGTGAGGTGCTGACTGGCATAGACGATCCGATCGCACATCGCGCGCTGCTTGCGGAACGCGCCTATCTCGCGCGCCTGGGTGGGGGATGCGAGGCTCCTGTCGGAGCCTATGCTGAGGTTGATCTGGACACCTTTGGGATCACGCTCGAGGCGATGCTTGCCTCCGAAGACGGCAGTCGCATTCTTCGGCGCCGATCGAGTGGCGATGATCCCGCGGAGCTCGGTCGGTCACTTGCGGAGCAACTGTCTGCAGCCTTCGCGCCCGACGTCGCCTGAGAGGAGAGTCATGAAGGTCTATTTCCTCGCCCTGTCTGGTACGGCGCCTCGATCGGTGACCCATTACGCCGGCTCGTTGCTCGCCAATGCCGATGTGGTGATCGGCGATGCAAAGAATCTTGCGCTCGTCAACCAGTGCGTCGGGCCGAACGCGGAGAAGATCGCCTTCGTCGCCCCTCAAGCGGAGGTCGCATATGAACGCGAACTCCAAAATGTCGTCGTTCGCCATCGGGGTGACCGAGACGCTGTCGTCATCCGACTCGTCGGCGATGACCCACAGGTCAGCGATCACATTCGCTCAGTCTCACCTTCACGCGAGAAGGGGTTTTTGTCACGCGAACGGATCGATTTCGAAGTTGTCTCATCGGTCAACGCAGGTGAATCCGCCGATCTTGGGCGATCGATCCAGCTTCCCCGCACGGGCTCTCTTGTCGACGTCAGCGTCGTTGTGACTCGGGCGCGCCACCAGAGCGCTTCCATCACGAGTCTTTTGCTCGATCAAGGTGCAATACCAATAGTGATACCTGTGATTGAAATAGTGGTGACTGACGAAGCGCGGGCGAGGCTCGATCAGTCGATACGGCTCCAACCGCACGGGTCGTGGATTGTGTTCAGCTCACGGAACGCGGTCGCCTCCGTGCTCTCATCTCCGTCGGGACGCGCCCTTCTCGAGCGTTCACAGATCGCGTGCATTGGCTTAGCAACGAAGACGGCCTTGGTCGATGCCGGACTCCGGGTCGACTTTCTTCCCAGTGTTGCGCAGGCAGAGACGCTCGTCCGGGAGTTTCCTCCCCCTCAATCAATTCCATCCAGGCGGGCGATCTTCTTCGCGGGTGACATTGCGCGCCCGGTGATCGAAGAGGGTCTGACGCAGCGCGGATACACCGTCGAGCGTATCGAGGCGTATGCCACCGTTCGGGCCACGGTCAGTCCTTTTGTACGACACCGCGCCCATGATGCTGACGCAATCATCTTCACCTCTCCCTCTACGGTGTCCGGCTCCGTCGCGCTGTTTGGAATGCGCCATATCCCCCCCCGGATTGTCTCTATCGGTCCCTCGACGAGCGCCGCGGTGAGGTCATCGGGGCTCGTACTGAGCGCTGAAGCATCGTCGCCTCAGCCCGAATCGCTTGTCGGGGCGCTGATCGACTCGTTGAAACAGCCATCGTCTCAATCGCATCGCTGAGCCTGTGGGGAGGCCCATTTTTGACCACCCGAATTCCTCTCGTAGTCTTTAGGGATATGGCCGACGACGTGACGCGCGCGAATTTTCCCATTTTAAGGCCACGCAGGCTGAGAAGGACAGCGTCACTTCGACGTATGGTCGCCGAGACGAACCTCTCGGTCAACGATCTTATTTTGCCGGCATTCGTTCGCGAGGGAATTGACGGGCCGGCCCAGATTGCATCGCTCCCAGGAGTCAGCCAGCATACGGTCGCCTCGCTCGTGAAAAGCGCCCGGCAGCTCGTCGAGCTCGGTGTCCCCGCGATGGTGTTGTTTGGTGTTCCCCTAGTGAAAGATTCCAGTGGAAGTGGGGCCTATGACAAGGATGGCATCACTCAGGTTGCGCTCCGCGCGCTTCGCGATGCGGTCGGCGATGAGCTCGTTCTGATCAGTGATCTGTGTCTCGATGAGTACATTGACCATGGTCACTGTGGTCTTCTGACCGCCGCTGGCGAGGTCGACAATGACGCGACGATTGAGGTCTATGGCGAAATTGCCTGTGCCCAGGCCGAGGCAGGTGCCGACATCGTCGCTCCGAGCGGAATGATGGACGGCCAGGTCGGGAGGATCCGTCGCGCCCTCGATGAGCATGGCTATTTTGACACCGCGATCCTCGCCTACAGCGCGAAATATGCATCCACCTTCTATGGGCCGTTCCGCGAGGCGGTCAATGTCAAGATCGAAAACAACGGCGACCGACGTGGTTACCAGCAGGACTTTGCGAATCGCCGCGAGGCGCTCAGAGAGGTCGCGCTCGACGTTGACGAGGGAGCGGACATGGTGATGGTCAAGCCCGCGCTTGCCTATCTTGATGTGCTGAGTGATGTGCGCGCGGCAGTTGATGTTCCAGTCGCCGCCTATCAGGTGTCGGGTGAGTACGCGATGATCCTCGCCGCCTCGGAGCGGGGATGGATCGATCGCGATGCAGCTGCGCTTGAGACGGTGACCGCGATTAAGCGCGCCGGAGCCGATCTGGTGCTCACCTATTTTGCCACCGACATCGCGCGTCTTTTGTGAGAGTCGCGGGGTTTTGATGAATGTAAAACGAGATACCACGCGCAGCGTGGAGCTCTTCGCGCGTGCGGAGATGGTCATTCCCGGAGGAGTGAACTCTCCGGTAAGGGCGTTCCGCTCAGTCGGGTTGACTCCATTCTTCGTCGATCACGCGAGGGGCTCTCGGATCATCGATGTCGATGGCAACTCGTATCTCGATTTCGTCCAGTCCTGGGGCGCCTCGATTCTCGGCCACGCCGACCCGAGGGTTGTTGCGACGGTCTCGGAGGCGGCAGGTCGTGGAACAACCTATGGAGCACCGACCGAGAACGAGGTCGAACTCGCCGAAGTCATTGCGATGGCAGTGCCTGGAGTTGACATGGTCCGACTCGTCTCGTCGGGTACCGAGGCAGTGATGACCGCGATCAGGCTCGCGCGCGGCGCAACCGGCCGGGACCGTGTGGTGAAATTCGCAGGTTGTTATCACGGTCACAGCGACGCGGTACTCGCCGCCGGAGGCAGCGGTGTGGCAACGCTCGGACTGCCCGACTCACTTGGCGTGACCAGGAATGCCGTGGCCGACACGATGGTCATCGACTACAACGAGATCCCGGTCATCAACGAGGACGTTGCCTGCGTGATCGTCGAGCCGGTCGCGGCGAATATGGGACTCGTGCCACCCGATGCTGGATTTCTCGAGGGATTGAGGCGCGAGTGTGATGACGCAGGTGCCCTGCTGATCTTTGACGAGGTGATCACGGGATTTCGGATCGCGAGGGGCGGAGCAACAGAACACTTCGGGGTCGTGGCAGACCTCTATACCTTTGGCAAGGTGATCGGTGGCGGACTTCCTCTCGCTGCCGTCGGAGGCCGGCGCGCGTTGATGAGCCAACTTGCTCCAACGGGTCCGATCTACCAGGCGGGTACGTTGTCGGGGAATCCGCTCGCCACGGCGGCCGGGTTGAAGGTTCTTTCACTGCTTGACGAATCCGCCTATGACGAACTCTCGGCGCGCGTCGAGCGACTCACGGTCGGACTCACCAAGGTGATCGGCGAGGCCGGGCTTTCGGTGCAAGTTCCCCGGCTGCGCACGCTCTTCTCGATCTTTTTCATAGATACTCCGGTGCGTAACTTCGATGGGGCGAAACGCGCCGCGAGCAGTGGACTGTACGCGCGTTTCTTCCGCTCGATGCTTGCGCGCAACGTCGCCCTAGCCCCGAGTGCCTTCGAGGTCGGTTTCGTCTCGCTCGCGCACAGCGACGAGGACATTGACGTAACCATCGAGGCCGCACGGACCTCGGCGCTCGAGGTGGCAAAGGGTCTCTAGCGCTGCGCCCGGGTTCTCCGGTGTCGCTACTCGCGCAACTCGGCGTTTCTCGGGAAGAGTCCGTTGATCCGCCCGACGATCTCGTCGTCCAGCCGGGCGAGGACATCTAGCGCACCGAGGTTCTCTCTCACCTGGGAGGCGCGGCTCGCGCCGGTGATTACGGTCGATACCCGTGGATTCCTCAGACACCAAGCGATGGCGAGTTGTGCAAGTGAGCAACCAAGCTGGACCGAAATTGTCTGGAGCGCCCGGATGGACGATTTCAGCGACTCGTCCTCCACCTGAGCTCTGATTCTCGAATTGTCCGGTTTCGCGGCGCGTGAATCTGTCGGAATGCCGTCGAGGTATTTGCCCGTCAGTACCCCCTCGGCGAGCGGACTCCAGGTCGTGAGCCCTATGCCGAAATCCTTGTAGAGATCCTTGAACTCCCTCTCCACCTTTGATCGATTGATGAGGTTGTACTCTGGCTGTTCGGTCACTGGTGCGCGCAGGTTGTTGCGTTTTGCAATCTCATAGGCGCGTCGGATCGACTTCGCGGGCCACTCGGAGACGCCCCAGTAGAGTGCCTTCCCGCGAGAGATGATGTCGGACATGGTGACGACGACCTCTTCGATCGGAGTTTCGGGGTCAGGTCGATGACACAAGACGATGTCGACGACGTCGTGGCCGAGTCGCTCGAGTGACCCGTCGATCGCCGAGAGGAGATACTTGCGGTTCAACGTCCGCCTGGAGTTCACTCCCTCTGCCAGACCGAAGTAGAACTTGGTGGAGATGATGTAGCTGTCTCGCGACCAGCCGAGTTCCCTGATTGCCTCACCGAGGATGCGCTCTGCTCGTCCGCCAGCGTAGATCTCGGCGCAGTCGAAGAAGTTCACTCCTCCCTCTCTCGCGACGCTCAGACTGCTGATGATGTTCTCGAGTCCGTTTTGCTGGTCAAAGGTGATCCACGAGCCGTACGAGAGCGCACTGACTTTGAGACCTGAGCTTCCGAGGCGGCGATAGATCATTTGGGACTCCTTTGTCATGACTGCACTGCTCGGCTGGATCAGCCCGCTCGATTTGGTACGAGGTTGGTGAGCGTCGCGAGTGCACGGTAGGCAAGTTCAGCCGGACCGCGCTCATCTTCGCGCAGGAGATTCGACATGATGCGAAGCAGCCACTCCATCACCGACTGGGAGTGCATGCCGGTCGAGACGAGGCGCCTCATGAGCTCGGGATGGCCCATCAGTGTCATGAACCTCGAGGCAACTTTGTAATACAGTCCGTAGGCAAGGTCGAGTTCCCGGTCAAACTGTAAAAGATGTCTGAGATCTCCATCGGCAATGGTTTCACTCGCGATACGCGCGGCGAGCCGCCCGGTTTCGTATCCATAGGCAATGCCTTCGCCGTTGAAGGGATTGATTGATCCTCCGGCATCGCCGACGATGAGATAGTCCGGACCCACGTGCGGTCCAACTGAGAGACCCATCGGCAGACGGCCACCTGTCGGTGCCGAGAGCGCGGTCGATTCATCCAGGCACCATGACGCTGGGGCAAAGTCCACGAATGATTTCATCATCTTCGTCGTATTGACCTGCTTCCAGTGATCATAGGTAGAGAGCAGACCGATGCCCACGTTGACCCTGCCATCTCCGAGCGGGAAGATCCAGCCGTATCCAGGCATTACTTTGCCCTCTTTGTCGCGAAGGTCGAGGTGTGACTCGATGTAGTTGTCCGCATGCCTTGGCGATGCGAAGTATCCGCGGATTGCCATACCGAGCGGGATGGAACGGTCACGACTCGCGCCGAGTGACCGGCCAAAGCGTGAGTTCGCTCCATCTGCGACGATCGTCACCTTGGCGCGCACCTCGCTTGTCGTGCAGTGATCATTGTCCTTGATGACCGCGCCCTCGGTCATTCCTCCAGATCCAGCCTCTGAGCCGATCGGCGAGATTGCCTCGGCCCCCTGCCAGACGATCGCTCCCGCGCCCTCGGCATGAGTACTGACGAGCTCATCGAGGTCATGACGGGTGACCACAAAGCCATGGCTCGGGTAGTCCGCGTGTTCTGGCCAGGGCATCGTGAGTTCGCGACCAAATGCCACCGCCCGGAGTCCCTCGTATCGATGGTGCTCGCCGAGTCGGTCTTTGAGACCCATCTCGTAAAGTTGCCGTACCGACCGAGGAGTCAATCCATCCCCACAGGTCTTTTCCCTCGGGAAGTGTTTTTTCTCGACGCAGAGAACATTCAGACCGGCCTTGGCGAGCCAGTAGGCAGAGGCGGAGCCCGAGGGACCTCCGCCCACGACCAGCACGTCGCAGCTATACGCACTCGGACGAGGCGGATGGGATGCGGACTGGTCGATCACGTTGGGCACGAGATGACACTACTGGTCAATTGTCACGTGCGTTCCTGCTCGGTTGCCCAAGATCGTCGTCGATGTGCCAAATTCCCTGAGCCGTGCTACAACATCTTTACGTTATGGGAAGTCTTACTAGCTATCTACCGATACTTGTCCTCTTCGTGCTCGGATTCCTCTTCGCAGCACTTTCGATCGTTGCCTCGAAGCTGCTGGCCCCAAGTCGGCCAACGGCTGCGAAGGAGGCACCCTATGAGTGCGGAATCGTTCCGACCTATGAGCTGCCGCATCGGTTTCCGGTCCGCTTCTATCTCGTCGCAATGATCTTTGTCATCTTTGATATCGAGGTGATCTTCCTCTTTCCCTGGGCGGTCATCAACAACAGCCTCGGGACCTTTGGTCTGATCGAGATCATCCTATTTTCGATGGCGGTTTTTTTCTCGTTCATCTATCTGATCGCAAACGGTGCCCTCGACTGGGGCCCGATCAAGCACATCCGCCCTGCCTCCGAGCAATTGAGAACGACCGAGTCGACCGTACGACGCATCAACTCTTCGAACGAAGCAGCGTAGGAGAGTCCCATGTCATCTTGGAACGGGCTCGAGTCGCTCGGACATAACTTTCTCACAGGACGACTTGAAGACTTTGTCAGATGGTGCCGGTACAACTCGATGTGGCCAGCAACCTTTGGGCTCGCGTGTTGTGCAATCGAGATGATGGCCGCAGGGGCGGCGGAGTTCGACCTCGCCCGCTTCGGTATGGAGGTGTTTCGTCCATCGCCGCGCCAGTCGGATCTGATGATCGTTGCTGGGCGACTGTCGCAGAAGATGGCCCCCGTGCTCCGCCAGGTTTACGACCAGATGATGGAGCCGAAGTGGGTGATCTCCATGGGCGTCTGCGCCTCAACCGGCGGAATGTTCAACAACTACGCGATTGTCCAGGGCGTCGACGAGATCGTTCCCGTTGATGTGTACGCCCCGGGTTGCCCCCCAAGTCCACAGACGCTGATCCACGCCATCTTGACCCTTCATGAACAGGTGCGCACCGGCGAGATCATGCACCGGCGCGAGTCGAGGACGGGTGCAACCGAACTCACTGGTGAGCCGACTGTCGCCGGTTGGACCCAGAGCCTTCCCAATCCCACGCGGGTCGGGACTCCGCGATAGATGATCCCTGAGACCTCCCTTGCAGAGCGTGGCCTTGAGATCGCGCTGATTACCGACGCGCCGTTGACGTTTTCTCGTCGGCAGGCAGTCATCCATCCGTCGCGTGCCACCTATCTCGAAACGGTTGCCAAGTTCAAGCGCGCGGATTATGTCACCTGCTCCGACCTGTGCGCGGTCGACTATCTCAGCGCGAAAGATGCCCGGCAGCTCCCCGATGGGGTGGCGCCCGAGCGCTTCGAGATCGTTGTCTCGTTGCTCTGTTTGGAAAAGACGCGACGGATCCGTCTTCGGGTGCAAGTGCCAGAGTCCGATCTGTCGATTGCAACGCTGTTCAGGCTCTATCCCGGTACGGAAAACATGGAGCGCGAGGTGTTCGATCTGTTCGGAATCACCTTCGTCGGGCATCCAGATATGACACGGATCCTGATGCCCCCGGACTGGGAGGGGCATCCGCTGCGCAAGGACTATGGCGTCGGACGCGTTCCGGTGCAATTTCGCGAGGCGCCCGGTCCACGATGAGTGAGAACAAGATGACGACATCTGTCGCCGGCAGCAACTCGCACGACCAACTCGAACCGGAATCTGGTGAAGTCGCTGAAGGGTCCGAAGGTGTTTTCGACCTCGCCGCGCGTACCGGAGGAACCTCAGAGGGTCTCGCACCGGCCGATGCCACGACCGAGGTCCAGCGAATGATCGAAGAGGGAGGAGTGCTTCGGCTCCCGGAAGAGAACGATCTTGATCCGCGTCAATCCGAGGTCCGATTCGGTGAGGGCGAAACGATGATCATCAATCTCGGGCCGCAGCATCCCTCGACGCATGGGGTGCTGCGGATCATGCTCGAGCTCGAGGGAGAGACCGTACTGCGCTCGAAGCCGATCATCGGCTATCTCCATACGGGCATGGAGAAGACAGCCGAAGAGCTGACCTATGTGCAGGGATCGACGAACGTCACACGCATGGACTACCTCTCGCCGATCTCGAACGAGCTTGTCTTTTGTCTTGCCGTCGAGCGGCTCCTTGATGTGGAGACTCCTCCGCGCGCGGTCTGGATCCGTATGCTGATGGCCGAACTCAATCGAATCTGCTCGCATGTCACCTGGGCGGCGACGAACGGCATGGATCTTGCATCGACGACGATGATGATCTTTGGATTTCGTGAACGCGACCTGGTTCTTTCGTTCTTTGAAAAGACAACCGGGCTGCGGATGAATACGAACTACATCCGACCTGGCGGAGTGGCCGCCGATCTCCCCGACGGCTGGGAGGATGACGTCGAAGTGATGATGGACACCATCGAGTCGCGGCTCGATGATTATGACGAGCTCCTCACCGGTCAGCCGATATTTCGCGAACGCACCGAGGGCGTTGGAATCCTTCGACCAGAGCTAGCTCTCGCGCTCAGTGCGACGGGTCCGTTGCTCCGCGCCTCGGGCATCGCCTATGACCTTCGACGCGCCGAGCCGTATCTCGCCTATGACGAGGTCGACTTTGACGTGATCGTGGGCTCGGTGGGGGACACATTTGACCGCTATGCGGTGCGCATGAACGAGATCCGTGAATCGATCCGCATCGTACGCCAGGTTCTTGAGCGGATGCCGAGGGGCGACTATCGGGTTCAGGATGCAAAGGTGACCCCACCGCCTCGCGGACGCATCGATGAGTCGATGGAGGCGCTCATCCATCACTTCAAGCTCTATACCAGCGGATTCGAACCTCCCGAGGGAGAGGTGTACGTCGCCGTCGAGTCGCCGCGTGGCGAGCTTGGCTGTTACCTGGTCTCAGACGGTTCAAACAAGCCGTACCGGATGCACATGCGCGCGCCGAGTTTCGTCAATCTCCAGAGCGTGCCGGCACTCCTGCGCGGCGGCTTGATGGCGGATGCAATTGCGGTCCTCTCCTCGGTTGATCCCGTACTTGGAGAGGTAGATCGCTAGTGGCTCATCTCAGTCTCGAAAACCGTGAGCGCGCGACGCGTCTCATTTCGCTCTACCCAAAGGATCGCTCGGCGCTGATTCCGCTCTGCCATCTCGCGCAGTCCCAGGACGGTTATCTGACGCAAGAGGCGATCCAGGATATTGCGGATCTCGTTGGCGTAACACCTGCCGAGGTCTACGGTACGGCGACCTTTTATGACATGTTGCACACAGAGCCGGTCGGGAGGTACGTCGTCGCGATTTGCACCAACATCGCGTGCCTCTTGAACGGCGCCTTTGAGCTCCTCGAGCATGCGCAAAAGCGGCTCGGTGTATACGTCGGCCAGACAACCAACGATGGAATGTTCACGATCGAAGAGGCGGAGTGTCTCGCGGCATGTGACACCGCACCTTGTGTACAGGTCAACCATCGATTCTTCGGCCCACTCGCGGGTGAATCTTTTGATGCACTGGTTGACAACCTTGAATCGGGCCGCCTCGACGATGTCGTGCCACCCCATGGTGTGCTGAACCGTGTTGAACGAAGCGTCGGGTTGACCTCGTCCGCAAAGCGCGAGGCCGCGCAATGATTACCAACGCGGCGCCGATTGTGACGCGACGGATGGGGTACGAAGATTCCTATACGCTGTCGCGCTATCTCGAGACCGGTGGGTATGACGGACTGAAGAGGGCGCTCACGATGTCGCGCGAGGAAGTCGCCGACCAGGTGAATCGGGCGAGTCTTCTCGGCCGCGGCGGAGCAGGCTTTCCTGCTGGGCGGAAATGGTCCATGCTCAGGGCTGCACCGACTTCGTATCTCGTGGTCAACGGCGACGAGAGCGAGCCAGCGACTTTCAAGGATCACCTGCTTATCGAACGCGATCCGCACCAGATCATTGAAGGCGCATTGATCTGTGCCTATGCCATTGGGGCAGCACAGATCTTCATCTTCTGCCGCGGGGAGTTCGCGCTTGGGCTTGAGCGACTGCAGCAGGCCTGCAACGAGGCATATCGAATCGGCGCGATTGGCAGAGAGATCTTTGGCTCGTCGTTCTCCATCGACCTCGTCATCCATCCAGGTGCCGGTGCCTATATCTGTGGCGAGGAGACAGCGCTACTGGAAAGTCTGGAGGGAAAGCGGGGCTTTCCAAGAATCAAGCCCCCGTTCTTTCCTGCGGTTCAGGGTCTCTATGGGGCACCCACGGTTGTCAACAACATCGAGACGATGTCAAACCTGCCATGGATTGTGCTCAACGGCGGCGACGCCTTCTCTTCGCTTGGTGAGGGGTCTTCGGCCGGAACGCGGCTGTTTGCCCTCTCGGGCCGGGTCAATCGGCCGGGGTGGTTTGAGCTTGAGATGTCCAAGACCACCTTTCGCGACCTCATCTTCGACCCCGCCCTCGGAGCGGGCGTACCAGATGGACGCTCGCTCAAGGCATTCATCCCCGGTGGCGTCTCGGCCCCTTGGTTCGGCCCGAACGAACTCGATCTCGGCCTCGATCAGGATGCCGTCGGCAAGGCGGGTTCAATGCTCGGATCTGGTTCGGTCGTGGTGATGGACGAGAGCACCTGCGTGGTGCGTGCTGCATGGAGGATCACCCGGTTCTTCCACCGAGAGTCGTGCGGGCAGTGCACGCCCTGCCGCGAGGGTGGGGGATGGCTTGAACAGATTCTGCGTCGCATCGAAGAGGGCGAGGGGCGCGAGGCCGATCTCGATCTTCTGATGGATGTTTGCGACAACATCGCGCCGGGTCTCACGTGGCCACCGCAGCAGACGACAATCTGTGTGCTCGGCCCCTCCATCCCGTCGTCAATCGCCTCGTCGATCCGGATGTTTCGCGATGAGTATCTTGCGCACGTTCGCGAGAGACACTGTCCGATGGGTGGCCACCGATGACAGAGATTGACGTGAGCGACTCCGAATCGCTCCCCACCGTATCGGTGACCATCGATGGCAGTGTTTTCAAGGCGCGACCGGGTGAGCTGATCATCGAGGCGGCCGAGCGTGCCGGAGTGTTCATTCCGAGGTTCTGCTATCACCCGCGGATGGATTCGGTAGGTTTTTGCCGGATGTGCCTCGTCGAGGTATCCAGCCCGCGTGGCTTCAGCCTCCAGCCATCGTGCTTTTTGCACGTCGCAGAGGGCCAAGAGGTCATCACGAACTCGCCAAAGGCCCGCAAGGCTCAAGAGGGGGTTCTTGAACTTCTCCTTGTCAATCATCCTCTCGACTGTCCGGTATGCGACAAAGGCGGTGAATGCCCGCTGCAGGACCAGGCGATGGCGCACGGCCCAGGAGAGACACGTTTTATCGAGCAGAAGCGTCACTGGCCAAAGCCAATTGATATTGGACCTCTCGTTGCGCTCGATAGAGAGCGCTGCATCCAGTGCGCGCGTTGTACGAGATTCGCATCAGAGGTGGCCGGAGAGGCATTGATTGACTTTGCCTTCCGTGGTTCGGACATTGAAGTCGCTCCCTTCGCGCTCGAACCTTTTTCCTCGTACTTTGCCGGGAACACTGTCCAGATCTGTCCGGTCGGAGCGCTCACCGCTCATCCGTATCGTTTCAAATCGCGCCCGTGGGACCTTGAGCAGGCAGAGAGCACCTGCGAGGGTTGCGCGGTAGGTTGCCGAACAGTCGCCCAGTCGTCGGCGGGCGCGTTGGTGCGCTATCTCGGAGTCGATGTCGATGGTGTGAACCGTAGCTGGCTGTGCGACAAGGGTCGCTACGGATTCGAAGCCGTTCACGCGAGCAACCGCCTCGTCACACCTTTGCTCAATAGCGGTGAAAAGCTTGAGGAGAGCACTTGGCATGAGGCGCTCTTCGCGGCGGGTGAAGCGGTGCGAGAGGCGCTCAAAGAACACGGCCCCTCTTCGATTGCGTTCATCGGTGGCGCGCGTCTTACCAATGAGGACGCGTTCGCCTTTGTCAAACTTGCAAAGTCGGTGATTGGAACGGATTCGACCGATGCGCAACTGGGCGACGGCCTTCCCGCTGAGTTGGTGCTTGGGCTGCCGCGGGCAACGATCAACGAGGCAACGAACGCGAGGGTCGTAATCGTCTTGAATCAGGATCTGAGAGAGGAGCTTCCTGTGCTCTTCCTCAGGCTCCGCGGATCCGTCGTCGACGGATCAACTGATTTGATCGATTGTTCATCCGTGCCCACCTCGCTCTCGAAATATGCCACCACGGTCCGTTATGTTCCCGGTGATCTTGCCAGAGTCGCTGCTTTGATCGCCGGTGAATCCAATATCGACGCATTCGGTCTTGACCAAGGACAGATTGAATCGGCAAAGACGGTGCTCTCGTCGGCCGGACTCGGTGCAGATGGTGAAGGGTTGGTGATTGTCTGTGGCCGGGGGGATCTCGGCGAATCGGCATCCGTTGCCGTCTCGGCAGCCGTGACGCTTCACCGGCTGTTTCCCAAGGCTCGTTTTCTCAGCGCGCTGCGTCGTTCAAATGTCCATGGAGCGCTCGACATGGGGCTTGCTCCTGGGGTCCTCCCTGGGCGTGTGACGCTCGAAGAGGGCGGCGAGGCCCTCGTCCGTACGTGGGGTTCGGTGCCAAATGAGCGTGGTTCAGATGCGATCGGGACGCTTGAGTCTGGAGCACAGGGCAAGATCAAGGTGCTCTTCACCCTTGGTGCAGACGTCCTTGCCGACGTGCCCGACCGCGACCTCGCAGCGCGGGCGTTCGCAAAGATTCCCACCGTGATCTCGATTGCCACTCATCATGATCGGACAACCGCGGCTGCCTCGGTCGTGCTTCCCGTCGCTGGCGAGGGTGAACGGAATGGAACGGTAACCAACATCGAGGGTCGCGTTGCACCGACAACGCAGAAGATCGTTCCGCCCGGAGTCGCTTGGCCGGCGTGGATGGTTGCCTCCGAGATCGCGAGAATGATCGGGTCCGATCTTGGCTTTGAAGATCACTCTGCAATTACACAAGAGATCGCAGCGGTGGCTCCGGCATACCATGGCGTGAACCTGAGCCTCGCGAACGGTGACGCTCGCCGAGCCGGAGTGGTGGTTCCCGTAGGAGCTGTTGCGATCGACATCCGTTCGCCACTGCTTGATCCGATCGCCACGCCGGGTATCTCATCCGTTGAGGAACAGGGTGCGCCGATGCGACTTGGCAAGACGGTGGCTGCGGTCCCGTCAGGCGATGCGCGCCCGACAACACCAGGAGGGCTCCAGGTGCTCGTACGCGCTCTCGGCGCGGCACCGGTCGTCACCGCTCCAAAGCCAGATTCATATTCCTACCGGCTCTCGGTTCGACGAACCCTTTATGACCGGGGAACCCTCGTACAATCGAGCAGTTCCCTCGCGCCACATCACGCACCGTTTGGATTACGCGTGCATCCGCTGGAGCTTGCGCGGCTCGGTGTCAGCGACGGTGAGGAGCTGATGATCCGTTCTCCGCGCCTTGCACATCGGGTAAACGTCATCTCTGACGCGAGTCTTGGGCGCCAGGTTGTCGTGCTCGGCGCGAGGAATGAGGATTCCGGAGCATTTGGTGCGTTTGACCTGATTGATGCGCGCGAACTCGTTGTCGACGTGAGATTGGAGAGCATCTAATGGGTGATCCACTCTTTTCCGCCGGGATCGATCTTGGCGTGCTCATTGTCGTCATCGTCAAAGCGCTCGTCGCGTTTGGCCTCTTGCTCGTATCGGTGATGTTGATGATCTGGTTTGAGCGCAAGGCGATCTCGGGGATGCAGGTGCGCATCGGGCCGAACCGTGCTGGGCCCTTCGGGTTGTTCCAGACGCTTGCGGACGGAACAAAGCTCTTTTTCAAAGAGGACCTCATACCCGAGCAGGCGGATCGGTTCGTCTTCGTTCTCGCTCCGTATCTGACGCTCCTCCCCGCGTTTTTGATCTTCAGTATTGTTCCGGTGGGCGGGACCGTCACCATTGCTCATCACATCGTTGAGCTACAGGTTGCAGATCCACCGATCGGTATCCTGTTTCTTCTCGCGCTCTCGTCGGTCGCCGTCTACGGAGTGATGCTCGCGGGATGGAGTTCTGGATCGAAGTATCCCCTGATTGGTTCGGTGCGCGCGAGTGCCCAGATGATCAGTTACGAGGCAGCGCTGGGCCTCTCGATCATTGCCGTCATCCTTGAATCACACGCGCTCTCGCTTCGGGCGATTGTCAATTCACAGGCGCCACATTTCTGGGACTGGAACATCATCAGACTCGGCCTCGTTCCATTCATCATCTTCTTCATCGCCTCGACGGCGGAGACGAATCGACCGCCCTTTGACCTCGCCGAAGGAGAGTCTGAACTCGGCGGGGGATTTCACACGGAGTATTCGTCGATTCGGTTCTCACTGTTCTTTCTCGCCGAATTCATGAACACGATCACCATGTCCGCGGTCGTGGTCACCCTGTTCTTTGGTGGTCCAGACGGGCCTGGATTCCATTTTCTTGCCTGGCTGTGGCCGATTCTCTGGTTTGGCGCGAAGACGGCGGTGTTCTGTTACGTCCAGGTGTGGATTCGCGCGTCCTTGCCGCGACTTCGTTATGACCAGCTGATGGAACTTGGTTGGAAGAAACTCATTCCGCTCTCACTCGCGTGGATGCTGATTGTCGCGGGCGTGCTCGTCGATGCCGTCTGGGGCTTCGCGATGATCGGCCTGTCCCTCGTTGGGTACCTTTTGATACTTCGCGCATCAAAGGTCTCGCGCATACGACGTATATCGGCACTAGGAGAGTCCACGATGCAACAGAGAATCGGGCGCTGAGATGGCACGGCTCAACTTCTTTGGTGGATTCAAGCAGAGCCTCAAGCAGGTCGTCCAGCCCCGGGTAACGGTGCAGTACCCGAAGGTCAAGCGTGTCAAGCCACCACGACTGCATGGACGCCATGTTCTGAACCGCTACGAGGATGGAATGGAGAAATGTATCGGCTGCGAGTTGTGCGCGGCGGTATGTCCAGCAGACTGCATCTACGTCCGCGGTGCTGATAACTCGCCGGAAAATCCGACCTCTCCGGGTGAGCGTTTCGGCTACGTCTACGAGATCAACTATCTCCGGTGCATCCACTGCGACCTGTGTGTCGAGGCCTGTCCGACGGAGGCAATCACCGAGACCAAGATGTTCGAGTTCTCCTTTACCTCACGCGCCGATGCCATCTATACCAAGAAAGAGCTCGTCGTCGACGATGAGGGACGGCCTCAGCACCTTCCCTGGGAGGACTGGCGCGAGGGTGAAGACCGCTACACCAGCGCTTGGATGCGCGCCACCTCGCCAGCTGGCTCTGCCGCCTACGAGGGCGAGGTTGGGTGGTCGGCAGAGCTTGGATACGGGGTGCGTTATCCCGAGGGTGGCCAGTCCGGAAAGCGTGATGATTCCAAGACGGGCAACATTTCGATCCGCGAGGTCGCGAGAAACAAGATTCCGGTTCGTTTCGGCGGGAAGGTTCGATGATGTCGGGTCTCGTCGCATCGGCAACGCTCCCGGATTCCATTACCTTCGCGATCGCCGCGGTGATCGTTGTGCTCGGCGCGCTTGGCGTGGTGCTGTATAGAAACCCAGTGCACTCGGCGCTCATGCTCGTCATGACGCTGTTTGGCATTGCGGTGCTTTTTGTCGAACAAGATGCACAGTTCCTCGCTGCGGTCCAGGTGATCGTCTACACCGGCGCAGTGGTGGTGCTCTTTTTGTTCGTCATCATGTTGCTCGGCGTTGATCGCAAAGAGGCTGTCTTTGCAGACACATTCAAGGGACAGCGGCTGTTTGCCGGTGTTGTTGGTCTTTGTGTGCTGGTTGAGATCATCGTCCTCGGATCCCGGAATTGGACCACCGGCGCACCGTCGGTTGCCGGAGCAATGAAGAATCAGGGAGCGAACGTCAACGTGATCGGCAAGTCCCTGTTCACGACCTATTTGCTTCCCTTTGAGGTCACCTCCGCGCTGCTCGTCGTCGCGGTGATCGCGGCAGTGGTTCTGAGCCGCCGCCACGAAGAGCGTCCGACGGAGTTCGAAGACGAACAGCGCACAACGGAACTCATGCCATGACGGTCAATGTTTCGTGGTACCTCACGCTTGCCGCAGTTCTGTTCACGATTGGTGCTGTCGGAATGTTGGTTCGCCGCAACATACTCGTGATGTTCATGTGCATCGAACTGATGCTCAACGCGGCAAATCTCACATTCGTGAGCTTCTCGCGCGAGCTAAATGACGTCGGGGGTCAGGTGGCCGTCTTTTTCGTTCTCATTGTGGCCGCAGCTGAAGTAGTCGTCGGGCTCGCAATCATTGTTTCCATCTATCGTCGCCACGTAGGCGCCACGGCTGACGATCAGCATCTGCTGAAGGGTTGACTCGATCATCGTGATACATGCTGCATTCCTTATTCCACTCTTCCCGCTCGTCGGATTCTTGATCCTTGCGCCCTTCGGACGGCGCATCGGAAATCCCATCGCAGGTTGGATTGCCACACTGATGGTGCTCGCGAGCTTCGTCGTGACCGTTTTGGTCTTTGCAGGCGTTGCCGGCGAACCAGTAGCTTCGCGTCTTCACGTGGAGAACTGGTTCACCTGGTTGAATTCTGGTCAGTTATCAATCGGTGTCGGAATTCAGGTCGATCCACTTTCACTCACGATGGCAATGTTCATCACAGGTATCAGCACCTTGATCCATTGCTACTCCGTCGGATACATGAAACTCGACGAACAGTTCTCGAAGTTCTTCGTGTACCTCAACCTTTTCGTCTTCTCGATGTTGATGCTGGTGCTCGGTGAGAACCTTGTCATCACCTTCCTCGGATGGGAGGGTGTCGGCGTCTGCTCCTATTTTCTTATCGCCTTCTGGTTCACGCGGCCCTCCGCGGCGAGTGCTGGCAAGAAGGCGATGATCTACAACCGCGTCGGAGATGGTGGATTCCTCCTCGCGCTTTTTCTCCTTATCGACAAGTTGCACAGTCTGACATTCACAACGATCTTTTCGCATCTTTCTCAACTCTCACCGACTGACCTGACTGCAGTTTCGCTACTGCTCTTCGTTGGGGCGGTTGGCAAATCTGCGCAGCTTCCGCTGTTTCCCTGGCTTGCCGACGCGATGGAGGGTCCGACTCCGGTTTCGGCACTTATCCACGCGGCGACGATGGTCACTGCCGGGGTCTATCTGATGTGCCGTGTGAATCCGATTCTTCATCTCGTTCCCAATGCCGGCCATTTGATCGCGTGGATCGGGGTGGCAACGGCGTTCATTGCCGCGACGATCGGCTGTGCCCAGACCGACATCAAGAAGGTGCTTGCCTACTCGACGGTCTCGCAGCTTGGCTATATGTTTCTCGCGGTTGGCTGTGGCGCGTACGACGCGGCAATCTTCCTCATGTTGACGCACGCCTTCTACAAGGCATTGCTCTTCCTCGCCTCCGGGTCGGTGATCCACGCGATGGATGACGAGCAGGACATCAAGAACATGGGGGCGCTCCGCAGGGCGATGCCTCTCACCTCGGCAACTTTTTTCATCGGATGGCTGTCGATCGCTGGCATACCACCCTTTTCGGGGTTCTGGGCAAAGGGGGATGTCCTGTCCAACGCATGGGTCGTCAGTCCTGCGCTCTGGGCCGTTGGCGCGGTGACCGCGATCCTCACCGCGTATTACATGGGTCGGCAGTACCTGCTGGTCTTTCTCGGCGAGCCGCGCTGGAAGAAAGCAGGCGCGGGATCTTTGCACCCGCATGACGCGAGTTGGCAGATGAGCATGCCGCTCGTCGTCTTGGCAGTACTGGCAAGTTTCGGAGGGTTGATCAATCTGCCATTTGGTCCTCATCTCACATTTCTCGAGTCCTGGCTCGCTCCGGTGGTCGGCTCAGGTCTTTTGCACAATACGGACTCGACGCTGCAGCTGTGGATGTTCGGAGTCGCCGACGCTGTTTTTGCAATTGGCGGAGCGACCATCGCTCTTTCGCTGTGGAGGAATGTGGTGAACCGTCCCGCGCTCGAACCGCAGTTCCTCTTCATGGCGTGGTTTCTCGATGCCTCAATCGATCGCTTCATCGCCCGACCTTCGAGTGCCCTTGCACTGTTTAGCGCAAGGGTGGTCGATCGTCAGGTTATCGATGGAGCGGTGAATGGAGTCGCCGGGTTGTTCAAGGTGAGCGCCGGGAGACTCCGTCGACTACAGACCGGCTATGTGCGTACCTACGCGCTGGTGATCATCTCGGGTCTTGTGATCATGGTCGCGTATTTCATGATTCGGTCGGGTCTCTGATGGATCATCAGACGCTTTCGACGGTGCTACAGGTGTCCGGAGCCATTTCACGACAACAGGCATTCCCCTTCCTCACGGCGATCATTCTTGTGCCGGTGTTCGCCGCCTCACTGATACTCGCGATTCCGAGAGATGCGAGGCGCCTGATCCGCGGCGTTGCCCTCGTTGCCTCTGTTGCGGTCCTCGGTATCAGTGCTGCAGTGATCGACCTCTTTCGAACCGGCGACGGTGGGTACCAGATGGTTTCGAACCACATGTGGGCTCCGGGACTGGGAATTTCCTGGAGTATCGGTGTCGACGGGATCTCGTTGTTCCTCGTCGCGTTGACCTCGCTGCTCTTTCCGCTCGTGCTCTTTGGCGCCTACGCGCGCCAGAACACGAAGTCGTTCTCGGTCTGGATTCTCCTTCTCGAGGCAGGATGTCTTGGAAGTTTCCTCTCGCTTGATCTTCTGATGTTCTTTCTCTTCTTCGAGGCAACTCTGGTCCCGATCTATTTCCTCATGGTCAGTTGGGGTCACGAGGGACGTAACCGTGCAGCGATGAAGTTCTTGGTCTACACCTTCGTCGGCTCAGCCTTCCTTCTCGTCGGTGCCATCGCCCTTGCATTCATGCATCAGTCCCAAACTGGTCTTTTGACCTTCGATATTCGCTCTCTCGTGCACACACATGTGAGCGGTACCGAAGGTGTACTGCTGATGCTCGCGTTCACCTTTGCCTTCGCCGTCAAGGCGCCGATCTGGCCATTCCACACGTGGTCTCCCGATACCTATGCGGAGGCGCCGGCTTCGGCCTCGATCATCCTCGGCGGCGTGATGGCCAAGCTCGGGACCTATGGAATCGTCCGATTCGATCTTGAACTCTTTCCCCACGCGACGATCCTGCTCGCTCCGTTATTTCTCACACTTGGAGTGATCGGCATCATCTACGGCGGGATCGTCGCGGCACAACAGCGCGATCTCAAGCGTCTTGTTGCCTTCTCGTCGCTTTCACACATGGGATTCATCGTGCTCGGGGCCTTCGCACTGACCGGAGAATCCGTCAGCGGTGCCGTGGTTGAGATGTTGAACCACGGGCTCTACACGGCTGCACTCTTCCTTTTGATCGCGATGATCTATTCGAGAAGGCGGACCTTCGAGATTGCCAGATTGCGTGGGCTCCAGGGCGCTGCACCGGTCATGGCAGGGATCTTCACCCTTGTGATGCTTGCCTCGATCGGCGTTCCGGGGCTGAATGGGTTCGTCGGCGAGTTCCTCATCCTCGCCGGGACGTTTGCTGCACACCGCTGGTGGGCGGTGGTCGCTGTGCTCGGGGTCGTCATCTCGGCGGTCTACATGCTCTGGGCCTATCAGCAGATCTTCCACGCCAGCCAGCCAATGACCGATCCCAAAGAGCCGTTACGCGACCTGACGACGCGCGAGCGCCTTGTACTGGTGCCACTCGTCGTGTTGATTGTCGCGCTCGGTGTCTATCCAAAGCCGGTGCTGGATCGCATTGAGCCGGCTGTCAACCAGCTGATCATGCACGTCCACCAGGTCGAAGCGACGAATGCCCTGAACGCAAATGCACTGTCACCTTTGGAAGGGAGGTGATCGAGGTGCTCGCGAGCGCATTTGTCCTTCCGGTGATCGACTACACCGCGATCCTGCCTGAACTCATCCTGCTCGGTGGAATGCTGGTTCTGCTTGGACTCGTTGCGGTGATTCCAAAGGACTTCGCAACAACCACCTACGCAGGATTGACGATGAGTATCGGTACTGCCTCGCTCGTCTCCTCGCTCGTGCTCTGGCACGATGTGACCAAGGGCGGTCCTTTCCAGGCGGTCGCGCAGATCGTCAATGTCGATGGATTCTCGGTGTTTCTCATGGTGCTGGTTTCGTCGATCCTGATCGTCGCTCCGATGCTCGCTGCCGGGTACCTCGAGAACGAGGACATTCAGGGCGCTGAGTACTACATCCTTGCGCTGATAAGCGGTGCCGGAGCGATGTTGATGGGCGCCTCGAACGACCTCATCTTGATCTTCCTTGCCCTCGAAGTGCTCTCCATCCCCCTTTATGTCATCGCTGGACTGAACTTCAGGCGGGCGACCTCTGGCGAGGCGGCGATGAAATACTTCCTGCTTGGATCATTTTCCTCGGCGATCTTTGTCTATGGCATCGCGTTGACCTATGGCGCGACGGGAACGACGAACATCGGCTCGATTTCGGGGTTCTTGGCGCGCAACGTCATCAGCTCGCCAGGAACGCTCTATGCCGGCGTCGCGCTGATGGTCGTTGGATTCGCCTTCAAGATCGCTGCCGTGCCCTTTCACATGTGGAGCCCCGACGTCTATGAGGGCGCACCCGAGGGCGCTGTTGGGTTCATGGCAGCAATTGCCAAAGTCGGTGGATTCGCCGCTTTGTTTCGAGTGTTCATCGGTGCGCTCCCGACGCTTGCAAGTGTCTGGTCTCCCGTGGTGTGGATCCTTGCGGTCTTGAGTCTTGTCGTTGGCGCCGTGATCGCACTGAGCCAGCGGAATCTCAAACGGATGCTCGCATACTCCTCGATCAATCACGCAGGATTCATTCTGCTCGGTCTTGTCGCGCTCAGTTCGCGTGGTGTTGCGAGTTCGCTTTATTACCTATTTTCTTATAGCTTCGTCGTGCTCGGTAGTTTTGCGGTGATTGCGGTCATCGCGCGCGACAACGGTGGTGGATCGGAGATCGATTCGGTGCGAAACCTTGGGCGCTGCTCACCTTTGCTCGGGACAGTCTTCGCGATCTTCCTCCTCGCTCAGGCCGGTGCCCCGTTTACGACCGGATTCCTCGCGAAGTTCTATGTCGTGAGTGCTGCAATTGATGCTCATTCGTATGCCATTGCCGTGCTAGCCATGCTCAGCGCGGCGGTCGCGGTGGTCTTCTATCTCCGCGTCGTGCTTGTCATGTTCTCGGGTAGTGAGTCCCCAGAGGCGATAGGTTCTGCGGTCGGCCAGCCGGTAGTGACATCTCGATGGGTCTGGAGCGGGCTTTCGATCTGTGTCATGGCAACGCTGGTCTTTGGGGTCTGGCCATCGCCGCTGATTGATTTTGCACGCGCTGCGAGTCTGATCTTCCACTAGCGATCAGGCAACCTCTCGCATCGGTCCGGCGGTGTTGTCCACCCACATTCATGCGTTCGGATCGATATCGTGTCGGTATGGAAGAGGCCATTTTGCGTTCGAGCTTTGAAGAGGTCAACGAGCAGGTAGCACGCGCAGGTGAACTGCTCGGCCTCGACTCGGGAATCATCGCCGTCTTGAGCGCGTGCGAGCGCGAGGCCGTGATATCGATTCCAGTATTTGACGATGATGGGGCGATCGAGGTCTTGTCGGGATACCGCGTGCAGCATTCGAGCGCACGAGGTCCGAGAAAGGGAGGGGTCCGCTTCCATCAGAGTGTCAACCTCGACGAGACCCGGGCGCTGGCAAGTCTGATGACGTGGAAGACAGCGCTTGTCGATGTGCCGTTTGGCGGGTCAAAGGGTGGAGTAGCAGTTGATGCCACGTCGCTCAGTGCGCGCCGCAAGGAACAGATCATTCGCCGTTGGACCAGATTGCTCGTCGATATGCTCGGTCAGAATCGCGACATACCGGCACCAGACCTTGGCACCGACGCGCAGGCCATGGCATGGATACTCGATGAGTATCAGCGACTCGAGGGGTTTCAGCCGGCGTGCGTTACGGGCAAGCCGGTCGAGCTGTTCGGCGCACCCGGGCGGGAGGAGGCGACCGGACGCGGGGTGGCGGGCATCACCCGCGCTGCGCTCGAGCGGGGCGGGCAATCGGTCGACGGTGCGCGCGTCGCAATCCAGGGATTTGGCAACGTAGGACGCAACACCGCACTGACATGTCATGAACTCGGGATGAAGATTGTCGCCCTTGCAGACGCCACTGGCGGAGTGTTCAACCCGCATGGCCTCGATGTTTTGGAGATTGCCACACAGTCGGATCTCTTGCACGCCAACGGCGGCGAGCGGATCGGCTCGAGAGAGGTGCTCGAGATGGATTGCGATGTGTTGATCCCCGCGGCGCTTGGCGAGGTGATCACCGACGAGAACGTCGACCGCGTACGGTGTACCTATCTGGTCGAGGCGGCGAATCATCCGACGACCGCAATTGCCGATCGAACGTTGCGCCAGCGCGGCGTCACTGTGGTTCCGGACATCCTTGCAAACTCCGGCGGTGTTCTCGGCTCGTATTTTGAATGGGCGCAGAACATCCAGGAGTTCCGCTGGCCGATCGAACGGTTTCGTCGAGAGCTTGATGCGCGGATGGCGATTGCGTTCGATATCACCGTCGAGACGGCAGGTCGGTACAATGTCGACCTGCGGACAGCGGCCTTCATCGTCGCCGTAAAGCGCGTCGCCGACGCATTCACCCTTCGCGGGGCACTTGGTTAGCAACACCTTGCATGCGCGAGATCAGTCGCGGAAATTCCCAAACTGGAGCGGAATCCCGAGATCCTCCTCCTTGAGTTTCGCGATCACGGCCTGAAGGTCGTCGCGCTTCTTTCCGGTAACTCGGATCTGCTCCCCTTGGGTCTGCGAGCCGACTCCTTTGAGTGGGAGATCCTTGATCACCCTGTTGATCTTCTTTGCGTTGTCCTGATTGATCCCAGCCTTGAGCTCGACGGTCTGTCGCAGGGTTCCCTTTGAGGCCTCTTCGGCCTTCTTGTACGAGATCGATTTCAATGAAACCTCGCGCCGCACGAGCTTCTCCTCGAGTACCTGGACGAGGGCGCGTAGGCGATCCTCGGTAGGCGCGTGGAGCTCGATCTCGTTTTCTCGCTCCTTGAGTTCAACGGAGGCGTCGGTGCCTTTGAAGTCGAAACGCGTCGCGATCTCGCGCGCCGCTTGGTCGACCGCGTTGCGAACCTCTTGCATGTCTACCTCTGAGGTGATGTCAAAACTTGGCATGTCATCACGCTAGTACTGGAGCCTTTGTTGCGCGATCTTTCACATTCCGTCGAACGGTGAGCTGGAAATGTTGGGAGCGTGACCGAGATCTTGTAACGTGTCACCCCTGAGGGTCGGTACCCAAGTGGCCAACGGGAGCAGACTGTAAATCTGCCGGCAGCGCCTTCGTAGGTTCGAATCCTACCCGGCCCACTCTCAGGCCTTCGGGCCGAAGCGCCGTGCGAACGATCTCGGGAACGCTCGCACGGCGCCTTGTCGCCGGAGAAACACTGCTCCGGGCCGGCGCACCGCCTGTCGGATGATCCATGCGGGTTCCCTCGCGCCGCGGCCATCGGTCTGAGAGTGCGTGTGATCGGCATAGGGCCACTCCGGGTGCCGTTTCGCCCGAGCTGGTCAGTCGGCGACGACGATTTGTCGGTGCTCCCTCGCCCTCGCCCGAGTAAGTTCGTTGTGCCTGTCTCGCCAGGGTTGATCGATGACGTTCGTGATCAAGACGATGCGAGATGCCGCGTCTGGTGTCGCATGCATCGCACAGATCAGGGATGGGGTGAATGTGCCATTCTTGCCAAGCGCGACGATGACGATCGCACCGGAACGGCGTTTTCCTCATTGCCTGGATTTCGACGGAGCCGGAGGCGAGCTGTGTCCGACACGGGGTGAACCGAGACTTGGCGGAGGAATTTGGCGTGTTCGCTCCGCGCGTTGTCATTTCAATGACCGGTCGGACACGGACAGACCGGGTACTCGTGACGGCGTGGTGGAAAGAGGCGGGTGCTGGGCTGGTCAAAAGAGCCGACGGGCGCGTTGCGAGCACGACAAGGGCAGTCAGGGTTCCCCCGCGTGGGAGAGTTTTCACGGGCGCGAGAGCGCCATGGGGGAATGAAAAATCCCCCCGTTTGCCGCCTTTGCTGCACCGAAGACGCGAAGATCGCTCCGGTACACTTTTGCCGTGCCATCGCCCGACGCCATGAGTCAAGTCCGGTCACATCGATGATGACGCAGGGCATTACCGGATCGGTCGTGCGAAAGGTTCATTCGGTCGGAATGTTCTTTCGCCGCGTGGTCACCCTCGCGCTTATCCGCCTCAATCGCAGCGAGGGTCCGCACCAGGACTATGACCCCGCGACGCACAGACTCGGCCGACTTTTGTTGCGCCCGACGTTGCTCGGATTTGTCGCCTCGTGCGCGATTCTGGCCGGAGCGAGTCAGCCGGACTCACCATTCACCTTGAAAAGTGTTCCAGGCGCGTGGTGGTTCGGCATTCCAACTCCGCCGGCATCAGGGATCATTCCCCCTCCCGGTCAGGGGCTCTTTCTGGGTGTCGTTGCGGTCTACGCGGGGATCCTGCTTTTGCTGCGCGCATGGTACGACATCGTGATGCTGTGTATCCGTGTGCGCAACATCCCTTACATGCGTCTCTGGCCGGTGTTCGTCGCCTGGGTGGTGCCACTGCTCATCGTTGCACCGCTTTTCAGTCGCGACGCGTATAGCTATGTGGCCCAGGGCGAGTTGATGGCGCATCATCTCAACCCATATGTCTACGGCCCAAAGGTGCTTGGCGTCTCAACACAGTTCACCCGTCTGACCGATCCGCTCTGGCAGTGGGTCACGTCGCCCTACGGTCCGATGTTCTTGACGCTCGCTGGATGGACGGTCGATCTATCAGGACACAGTCCGCTCGTCGCAGTCGAGGGCATGCGGGCGCTCGCGCTGTTTGGAACCGTGCTGATTGCATTCAGCGTCCCCGTGATCGCAAAGTCGTTCAAGCGAGATGCCGCGAGCGCGTTTGCGATCGCGGCGCTTAATCCGCTGGTGCTCTTGCATCTTGTTGCGGGAGCGCACAATGACGCCCTGATGCTCGGTCTGCTCGCGTTCGGTTACGCGCTGCATCGCAAGGGATACCACGTCGCGGGAATTCTCTGTTGTGCGTTCGCAGCGCTCGTCAAAGTTCCCGCAATACTTGGTGCGATCTATGTTGGCTGGGAGTGGTTGGGTCCGCTTGCACCGCCAAGAGACAGGATCCGACCGCTCATGAAGGCAATGGCGATATCGATGGTCACCATGGTCGCGATTTCAGAGGCCCTTGGTCTTGGTTGGGGTTGGATCTCGGGTCTATCGAATCCGGACACGGTCCGTTCGTGGCTCGACCCTGCGACCGGCGTTGCACTCTTTATCGGGCATCTTGTCGGAGCTATCGGTCTTGGCGATCACACCCACGTCATCTTGACGATCTGCCGTGGGTCTGCGCTTTTGCTTGCCGTCGTGATCTCGCTCTGGTTGTTGTGGAATGCGCAGCGCGTCGGATCACTCCGAGCGCTCGGCTTTACGCTTCTCGCCTTTGTGGTCTTAAGCCCTGTGGTTCAGCCATGGTATGCCGCATGGGGTTTCGTGATGCTTGCTCCGATTGCCGAGACCAGACTTCGCAGAGTCGTAATGTTTCTCTCGGGCATCTCGTGTTTTCTCCAGCTTCCTGGCGGATCCGTTCTTGTCAACGAGATCACGATTGCAGATCCAATCGTGGTAGGGGTTGCCTGTGCCGCGCTGGTTGCTCTCGCGGTCATGCTCGTCTCTCCGAGATTTCGACATCGAACGCACCTGATCGAGCCTGTTGGGCCGTCTCAAGCTGAGTCGCGTGACGAGGAATTCGTCTAGATCAGTCGATCATCCGCTGCATCAACGCGACATCGAGCCATCGGCCGAATTTACGCCCGACCTCGCGCTCGATACCGACGAGCTCAAATCCGTGACGCTGGTGAAGGCCGATGGACGCCTGATGATCGCCGACGATACGAGCGATGATCGCATGGAATCCGTGCGATCCCGCACGCTCGACGATCTCCCCAAGTAACGCCGAACCGACACCGCGTCCCCGGGCGAACTGCGCGACGTAGATCGAATCTTCGGCAGTGGTCGAATAGGCGGGACGGGGCCGATATGGCGAGAGTGAGGCGAAACCGATGACCTTTTCGAAGTCGAGCGCGACAACAGCCGGGTAGACACCCTGGTGCTCGAGTATCCACTCATGCTGCTCGGCCTCGGTTCGCTCGACGAGATCGAAGGTGACGGTCGTCGTAAGGACCTCGATGTTATAGATCTGCCGCATTGTCTCGGCATCGCTGAGGGTCGCGGAACGAATTTCCATCCTGGAAGATTACGCGACACGAGGCGTTGGACCGTGAGCGGAAAGCAAATTTCGTGGACTACGATTGGCGGCTGGACCGATTCGATGGCTCCAACGCCCCCTTGGCTCAGTCGGCAGAGCATTTCCATGGTAAGGAAAAGGTCGTCGGTTCGATTCCGACAGGGGGCTCGCAGGCATAGCGGCGTAGCTCAGTTGGTCAGAGCACACGGCTCATAATCGTGTTGTCGCGGGTTCGAGTCCCGCCGCCGCTACTGAACACGATAAAGTGGACGCCCTCGCCGCTGGCGGGGAGATAAGGCACAAGGAGCCCTCGGTGGCGAAGAACGATCGACGAATCAAGGTGACCCTCGAGTGTGAGGTGTGCAAGCAGCGGAACTACATCACAATGAAGAACCGCAACAACGACCGCGAGCGCATCGAGATGAAGAAGTACTGCCGCTTTGACCGCGTGCATACCCTTCACAAGGAAACTCGCTAACCCCGCTCGTATATCGTCTAGCGTCGTGTCATGTCCCATCGACGCCGGCCTCGCGGAGATGGCCTGAACCGATCAGTAACTGCCGCACAGTCCGGGGATGACGTGGCATTTGCGGAGATCGTTGAAAAGACCTCTCCACGGGTCTACGCGCTTTGTCTGCGCCTGAGCGGGAACGAACACGACGCGCGCGACATCATGCAGGACACCTACCTGCGCGTGTACCGCTCGATCGGAACATTTCGCGCCGACTCTTCGCTCTCGACCTGGATCTACCGGATCGCCGCGAACTGCGCATCGACGCATCTCCAAAAACGCCAGCACCGCAATGAACGTGCCCTCGAACTCGACGTGGAGATGCTCGGCAATATAGCTCCGGCCTCTCCCGAATCCGATCCCGAGCTCGCCAGCGAGTCGTCGGAGGATCGCGCGCGACTCGTCAGTGCCCTTGCCCAACTTCCGTTTTCGCTGCGCTCGGTCGTTGTGCTCGGCGACGTTTATGACCTCAGCCATGAGGAGATCGCCGCGGAGCTCAAGATCTCGCGGGCCGCGGTGAAGGTGCGATTGCACCGGGCCCGCAAGAAACTCCACGAGCAACTGTTCGCAGGTGAGACGAGGGTTATCGCCTCCGGTGAGATCGCTCCGCTTTTGACGCTCTCGGCTCCAGAGCGAAAGGTCAAGATAGATTCCAGACGCGCGATCACCGGTGAAAAAAGTGCCTAGCCAGGCAACGGTCTGTGGAGTGGTCGAGAACGAACTCGCACTTGTTGTCGATCGGAAAAGTTCGCCCTCGCGTCTCTTGCTCACCCACCTTGACGAGTGCCTTTCGTGTCAGGCAGCGCTGTCGCGCTATCGGCGCCTGCTCAGGCTGCTCGCTGATCTCCAAAACGAGACCGAGCGCCTTCCCGAGGGGATGCTCGCAGATCTTGTCGGTGGAATTACGAGGGCTGCTGAGCGTCGGGCGATCCGTGACCTTTTGACCTCCCGCCGGGGGTTCTATCTTTTCTCGATCGCCGCGGCCGTGCTGGTCAGCTCGACCTTGGTCGCACTCTTTGGCCCCCGTTCCTTTCGGTCGACCCCGGTGGAGGGGCGCCAGGAGGAGTCATTGTCCTCTGGGTGCTAAAGTTTCCGAACCCTGAGGGTCGCTCTGCCTCCGCGCGTCCAGCGTGAGAGGCCGGTCTCCGAAGGGCAGTGGCTCAATTGGTAGAGCACCGGTCTCCAAAACCGGGGGTTGGGGGTTCGAGTCCCTCCTGCCCTGCTCACCACCTATGTAGAGGTTTTTCGTGAATCGAGAGCAACGACGTCTCCTGCAGCGCCAGGGGCAACTGAATGCAGAGGGTGACCCCGTCGCGAACCGTGCGGCGCCACGGTCGGTGGCGCGACGCGCGCCCGAGGCAAAGCGCGCTAGCGTGGTGTCCCGATTTGTGACCTACATGCGAGAGGTACGAATCGAGCTGGGCAAGGTTCTCTGGCCCAAGCGCAAGGAGGTTGTGAACTATTCCAGTGTGGTCCTGACCACACTGGTTTTGCTGGCTCTTTTGATCTTTGCCTTGAACCTGCTCTTTGCCAAGGGAGTCTCCTACCTTTTCCGGTAGAGGTCTCCGTGAGCGGACGGCGTTGGTCTGGGGCGAGAGATGAGATCGCGGCACCTGCACGATGAGTGGAAGAACTGGCCGAGTGGCCGAGAAAGTAATGGCGATGACCGACTTTAAACAAAATGACGAGCTGCCGAGCGAGGCTGACGAAGAGACCTCCGGGGAGGCCGGCGCTGACGCGTCAGTGGACGAGTTGTTCAACGTCGACGAGTTCGTCCCTGCCAAGCCGCTCAGTGCGTACGACCGACCAGGATCTTGGTATGTCGTGCACTCGTACGCGGGATACGAGAACAAGGTGAAGTCCAATCTTGAGAGCCGGATCTCGTCGATGCATATGGAGGATCGGATCTTCGAGGTGATCATCCCGATGGAAGACGTCGTCGAGTTCAAGGGCGGCAAGAAGGTCACCGTATCGAAGAAGGTCTTCCCTGGGTATCTGCTCTGTCGTGCCGATCTCGACGAGGATGCGTGGGCTGTGATCCGTCAGACCCCCGGCGTCACGGGGTTTGTCGGCCCGGGCACCAAGCCATCGCCGCTCTCGCGTGCCGAGGTCGACGGTATCTTGACTCCGGTTGAAGAGGGTCAGGAGGGCGTCGCTCCCAAACCACAGCGTCGTCCGCGTCTTGAACACGAGATCGGTGAGACGGTACGTGTCAAAGAGGGGCCCTTTGCCGACTTCACCGGCAACGTCGCCGAGATCAACGAGGACCAACTCAAGCTCAAGGTGCTCGTCAACATCTTCGGCCGGGAGACTCCGGTTGAGCTTGAGTTCAGTCAGGTAGCGAAGTTGTAATGCAGGACAATTCGATGTTCACAAGAGAGATGAGAGCAACATGGCACGCAGGCGAGTAACCGCCATCGTAAAGATCCAGCTGCCCGCCGGGGCGGCTACTCCCGCGCCACCCGTTGGAACCGCGCTTGGACCGCACGGTGTGCAGACGATGGAGTTCTGCAAGCAGTACAACGCCGCCACCGAGAGCATGCGTGGTTCGATCGTCCCCGTCGAAATCACGATCTACGAGGATCGCACCTTCACCTTCATTCTCAAGACCTCTCCGACGCCGTTCCTGATCCGCGAGGCCGCAGGTCTTGACAAGGGGGCCGCCCTCTCCGGGCGCGAGACCGCCGGATCGATCACGCTTGCCCAGCTCGAGGAGATCGCCAAGACCAAGATGCCCGACCTCAACGCGAATGACCTTGAATCGGCGATGGCTCAGGTCGAAGGCACAGCCCGTTCGATGGGCATCACCGTCAATCGCTGATTTCGTTCAAGCGCACAAACAAGGACCAGAGGAGCTCCAGATGTCAGGCAAGGGAAAGCGATACATCGACGCAATCAAGCGTTTCAATCGCGACGAGTTTTATGCATTGACCGAGGCCGTTGGTCTCGTCAGGCAAAATGCAACCGCGAAGTTCGACGAGACGATCGAGCTCGCGGTGCGTCTCGGCGTCGATCCCCGTCGGGCGGAGCAGATCGTCCGTGGGTCTTTGTCGCTCCCCTCGGGTACGGGGCGCACCTCACGTGTCGCAGTCTTTGCCGCCGGAGATCTCGCCGCAGCAGCAAGGGCAGCGGGGGCCGATGTCGTCGGAGCGGACGATCTCGTCGCGAGAATCGAGAAGGAGGGATTTCTCGAGTTTGACGTGGCGATCTCGACGCCCGACCTGATGGTTCAGGTGGGACGTCTTGGACGGGTTCTTGGACCTCGGGGGCTGATGCCCAATCCGCGTACCGGCACGGTCACGATGGACGTCGCCAAGGCGGTCTCGGAGTACAAGAGCGGGCGGATCGAATATCGCACCGACCGCGTCGGGAACATCCACGTGCCGATTGGCCGTGCCTCATTTACCGCCGAACAGCTGCTGGAGAACGCGCGGGCCGTCATCGACGAACTCAACCGGGTAAAGCCAGCTGCGGCAAAGGGGCGTTACGTCCGGTCGATCACACTCTCATCGACGATGGGGCCCGGTGTTCACGTCGATCTTGCGAAGGTGCGCGCAGAAGAGGTATTTGCCGCGAGCGCTTAGACTGATCGAGTTGGAGCCCCCGTCGCGAGATGGGCGCGAACTCGGCTAACCTGAACAACCTATGTAGTGGACCTCGGTCCGCTACGCCAAAGACATCAGGTGCGCGTGAGCGCTCAAAGGGCCATGGCCCGCCCGACGAGGCGAAGCGATTATCTCCTGCTTCCTTTGTCTGGCCCCGTGGCCAGTGACGGCCAGTGGCCGACTAAAGGGAGAGACGTGGAGACAATCGAACGGGTACCGAGGTCAGACAAGGTTGCGATTGTCGCAGATGTCGAGTCGCGCCTGAACGAATCAGCCGCAGCGTTGCTGACCGAATACCGCGGCATTTCGGTCGCGAATCTTGAGCGGCTGCGTCGATCTCTTCGCGAGGCTGGTGGCGACTACAAGATCTACAAGAACACGCTTGTGCGAAGGGCTGTGAAATCGGCAGGCTTCGAGGAACTCGAAATGCTTCTGACCGGTCCGACCGGAATCGCCTTCGTCTCTGGTGACGTCTCCGCGGTCGCGAAGGTTCTGCGTGATTTTGCCCGGGAGAATCCGAGCCTTGTGGTCAAGGGGGGACTCGTCGGCAGGGATCTGATCAATGCCGGAGAGGCCGCCGCACTTGCTGAACTCCCATCACGCGATGTTCTTCTCGCGCAGGTCGCGGGAATGCTCGCCGCGCCGATGCAGCGATTTGCGAGCCTTCTTCAGGCGGTGCCGCAGAAGTTCGCCTACGCAATCTCGGCACTCATCGAGTCTCGCCCAGTCGAGGCCGCTCCGGTCAGCAAGATTGCGCCGGTCAAAGAGGCGGACTTGGCTGTGCACGAGGGATCGGTTGAGGATGTTGCACCACGGGCAGCCGACTCCTCAGAGGTTGAGGTTGTCGAGGCCGAATCGGTCGAGCGGTCCGCGCCCGAATCTGACGAAGAGTCACCTTCGAGCGAGATCGCGGGCGACTAGGCCGAGTATCGAGGAGTTTTGCGCACCAGAGGTAGATCCACTGTTTACACATATCGCACGAACCAAGGAAAGGGAACACCATCATGGCGACCAAGGAAGAGATCCTCGACGGGATCGCAGGAATGACCGTTCTTGAGCTCTCAGAGCTTTTGAAGGAGTTCGAAGCAAAGTTCGGCGTGAGTGCCGCTGCCCCTGTGGCAGCTGCCGCTGCCCCTGCAGCCGGAGGGGTCGTGGCGGCCCCCGAGGTCGAGCAGGACGAGTTCGACGTGGTCTTGACCGCGGCCGGTGACAAGAAGATCCAGGTCATCAAAGAGGTCCGTACGTTGACCAATCTCGGACTCAAAGAGGCCAAGGATCTCGTCGACGGTGCTCCGAAGACGGTTCTCGAGAAGGCCTCCAAAGAGGACGCCGAGAAGGCGAAGGCGCAGCTTGAAGAGGCTGGCGCCACCGTCGAGCTCAAGTAGAACTCAACGGTTGCCCACAGGACCGGTGATCAGCGGGCCTGCGGGCGCGTATATTGGCAGCTGGAGCTGTCCCAGCTCGTCCGCGGCGGAGTTAACCTTGGCGCGAAGGCGCCAAATGCCCCGCTCTGTCCAGAGTCCCTTTTTGCGCGCTAGGATTATGAGCTGCTGTGTGTTCCTCTCTAGTGTCGATTGACATTTGTCTGAGATAGCCGCGCACAGTCGCTGTTCGTACACGTCGCCCACATTGCCTGCGCTAGGAGTAGACCTTTGTCGTCTCGTCCCCGTACTCCTGAGCGGTTCTCGTTTGCCAACCTCAATGAGGTCCTGCCGCTGCCGGATCTTGTCGCGGTGCAACGGGATTCGTTCGATTGGTTCTTGTCCCATGGTCTCGCCGAGACCTTCGCCGATATCAGTCCGATCGAGGATTTCACCGGTGCTCTCCGTCTTGAGCTCGAGTTTGATCCCGATGACGTCGACCTGAGGCCACCGCCCAAGTTCACGATCGAAGAGTGCAAGCAAAAGGACATGACCTACAGCGCGCCGATATTTGTCCGCGCGCGCTTTATGAATGCCAATACGGGCGAGATCAAAGAGCAGACCGTGTTCATGGGCGACTTCCCAATGATGACGCCTAAGGGAACTTTTATCATCAATGGAACCGAGCGGGTCGTCGTCAGCCAGCTGGTGCGTTCGCCCGGGGTCATCTTTCAGCCAGGCCGTGACCAAAAGACCGTCGTCAACGGAACGATTCATCCCTATCGCGGAGAGTGGATCGAATTCGACGTCGAGAACAAGCCGAATCGCGACGTCACCGCAGGTACCAGGGTCGCGCGCAAGCGTCGTCTCTCACTGTTCGTGCTGCTGCGCGCTCTTGGCTACGACGAGGATGGGTTCCTCGAAAAGTTCGTCCGTCACTTTGACTTCCTCACTGGACAGTGGGAAAAGGAGAAGGATCTCATTACGACGCGTGAGGACGCGCTTTTGGAGATCTACAAGCGTGCACGTCCAGGTGAGCCTTTGTCGCTCGAATCGGCTCGCGCATATTTCGAGAATGCATTTTTTAATCCGCGTCGTTATGACCTGACGCGGGTTGGCCGTTACAAGCTGAATCGCAAGCTCGGTCCAGAGATCGAGAAGATGTCGAAGATTCTCGGGGTGGAGCTTGAGCGCCCAGACGAACATCAGGGCGTGCTCAGTCCCAGTGAGATCCTCGCGAGCGCGACCTACATGTTGCATCTTGCCAATGGTGAGCCCGGATATCGTCTGGACGACCAGGACCACTTCGCAAACCGTAGAATCCGTAGCGTCGGCGAGCTCATCCAGAATCAGCTTCGCATCGGTCTTTCGCGCATGGAACGGGTCGTGCGCGAGCGCATGACGACCCAGGACATCGAAGCGATCACTCCCCAGACCCTGATCAACATCCGCCCCGTTGTGGCCGCGATCAAGGAATTCTTCGGGACCAGTCAGCTCTCACAGTTCATGGACCAGCACAACCCACTCTCTGGTCTCGCGCACAAGCGCCGCCTCTCAGCGCTTGGACCTGGCGGTCTGTCGCGTGAGCGCGCCGGTTTCGAGGTGCGCGACGTGCACACCTCCCACTATGGACGCATGTGCCCGATCGAGACCCCCGAGGGTCCAAACATCGGTCTGATTGGACACCTTGCCTCCTATGCCCGGGTGAACTCGCATGGATTCATCGAGACTCCGTACCGCAAGGTTGCCAATGGACGGGTGACGAGTGAGATCGTCTACCTCGCGGCTGACGAGGAGGAGGAGTACGTCATCGCACAGGCCTCTGCGACAATCGACGACAAGGGAAACTTCACCTCCGACCGCGTACTCGTGCGACGTGGACCCCAGGGTGCAGGCGTCCGTGTCGGCGCGGCGACGACCAGCTACGGTTCGACGAGCGAGGTGGACTTCGTTCCACCGGCCGAGGTCGACCTGATGGACGTCTCGCCAAAGCAGATCGTCTCTGTTTCGACGGCACTGATTCCCTTCGTCGAACACGATGATGCCAATCGCGCGCTGATGGGCGCCAACATGCAAAAGCAGGCCGTCCCGCTCCTCGTGCCAGAGGCTCCCTACGTGGGAACCGGTATCGAGGCCCGTGCCGCGCAGGACGCCGGCGAGGTCATCGTCGCCCAAGGTGCCGGAAAGATCACCCGCATCGCCGGAGATACGGTCACCGTGGAATACAAGTCAGGGGAGAAGGATCGCGACGGACATGCGCTCGGTCGCGTGACCTATGCACTCGCGAAGTTCCAGCGATCGAACCAGAACACCTGCATCAACCAGAAGCTGCTCGTCGCAGAGGGCGACGTCATCGAGTCTGGTGACATCATCGCCGATGGCCCCTCGACGCACAATGGCGAGCTTGCCCTTGGAAAGAATCTTCTCGTGGCGTTCATGCCCTGGGAGGGGTACAACTACGAGGACGCGATCATCCTCTCCGAGCGTCTCGTCAAAGATGACGTGCTCACCTCGATTCACATCGAAAAGCACGAGATCGACGCCCGCGACACCAAGCTTGGTGCGGAGGAGATCACCCGCGACATTCCCAACCTCTCCGAAGAGATTCTCGGGGATCTTGACGAACGCGGCATCATCCGGATCGGTGCAGAGGTCGGACCCGGCGACGTCCTTGTCGGGAAGGTCACTCCAAAGGGCGAGACGGAGTTGACGCCTGAGGAGCGGCTGTTGCGCGCGATCTTTGGTGAAAAGGCGCGCGATGTGCGGGATACGAGCCTCAAGGTTCCCCATGGCGAGTCTGGGAAAGTCATCGATGTACAGGTCTTTACCCGTGATGATACGCATGAACTTCCACCAGGGGTCAATCAACTCGTCCGTGTCTATGTTGCGCAAAAGCGAAAGATCTCTGAAGGCGACAAGCTCGCCGGACGTCACGGCAACAAGGGTGTCGTCTCTCGCATCCTGCCGGTCGAGGACATGCCCTATCTCGCCGATGGCACCTCGGTCGACATCATCTTGAACCCACTTGGTGTGCCGAGTCGGATGAATGTCGGCCAGGTTCTTGAGTCACACCTCGGCTACGCGGCGCGCTGGGGGTGGTCCTCGAAGAATCCAGACGAGGCAACTCCTGTCGCAGCGATGCGTGGCACCGAGACCAAGACACGTCCACGCACCGAACCCGCAACGTGGGTCGCGACTCCGGTGTTTGACGGAGCGCACTGGGACGAAGTTGAAGAGGCGGGCCGTCACTCGACGATGCAGCAGATCTTCCGGGACCTGCACCCCGATGGGGCCGATGGCGTCTCGCGACAGATCGAGACCACGGGCAAGGCGACACTGTACAACGGTCGCACCGGCGTTGCCTATGACAACCCGATCAGTGTTGGCTACATGTACATCCTCAAGCTCTTGCACCTTGTCGATGACAAGATCCACGCGCGTTCAACCGGTCCGTACTCGATGATCACCCAGCAGCCCCTCGGCGGAAAGGCCCAGTTCGGTGGCCAGCGTTTTGGCGAGATGGAGGTCTGGGCGCTTGAGGCCTATGGGGCGGCGTACGCGCTCCAGGAGCTGTTGACCGTCAAGTCCGACGATGTACTCGGACGGGTCAAGGTCTATGAGGCGATCGTCAAAGGAGAGAACATCCCAGAGCCCGGCATTCCCGAGAGCTTCAAGGTGCTGATCAAAGAGATGCAGTCGCTCTGTCTTGACGTCGAAGTACTCGCTGCCTCGGGTGAGGAGATCGAGATGCGTGAACTCGATGAGGACATCTACCGCGCAGCAGACGAGCTCGGTATCGATATCAGCCGACCAGAGCGCGGCTCAGATGAAGAGGACGCACGCCGTGCTGCGGAGAGGAGCTTCTAATGCTCGACGTCAACGAGTTTGATCAATTGCGAATTGGGCTTGCGACAGCCGATGACATCAGGAGCTGGTCGCGCGGCGAGGTAAAAAAGCCCGAGACCATCAACTATCGGACGCTGCGTCCGGAAAAGGACGGCCTGTTCTGCGAGCGGATCTTTGGTCCGACGAAGGACTGGGAGTGCTACTGCGGTAAGTACAAGCGGGTTCGCTTCCGCGGCATCATCTGCGAGCGCTGTGGCGTCGAGGTGACGCGTTCGAAGGTTCGCCGAGAGCGGATGGGTCATATCGAGCTTTCCGCTCCCGTTGTACATATCTGGTACCTGCGCGGGACGCGTTCATGGCTTGCCTATCTCTTGATGGGCACGGAGGCGCGTGAGGAGCTCAAGGCAAAGCAGCTGGAAAAGGTGATTTACTTTGCGGCCTATCTCGTTACCCATGTTGACACCGAGAAGTTGCATCAGGATCTTCCCTCGCTCGAAACCGAGCTCGCAGCAGAGATCAAGCTGATTGAGAAAGAGCGCGACAACGAGGTCAACAAACGGCTCAATGCGCTCGAGAAGGAGCTCAAAGAGGCTGAGAAAGAGGGCAGGAAAGAGTCTGAAATCCGCGCGCTGCAAAAGACGCGCGAGCGCGAGATCACCGCAGTGCGTGACCGGTCTGCGACCGAGATCACGATGGCTCAGCGCGCGCTTGACGAACTCCGCAATCTCTTCGCCCGCCAGATCATGGAAGACGAGCTGCTCTGGCGAGAACTGTCGGTGCGCTACGGCGACTACTTCGAAGGCGGCATGGGAGCCGAGGCAATCGCGAAGTTGATCGACCGGATTGATCTCGACGAGGAGGAGATCAAGCTTCGCGTGGCGATCGATCCCGAGGAGGGTCGTCGCCCACTCTCAGCCCAGCGCAAGCAGAAGGCGATCAAGCGACTTCGCATCGTTTCGGCGTTCAATCGTCGCGATGATGAGGGTCGTCGGATCAACAACCCTGCAGCGATGATCCTTGGCGCGGTCCCGGTGATCCCACCGGACCTTCGCCCAATGGTTCAGCTCGATGGTGGCCGGTTCGCGACCTCTGACCTCAACGACCTGTACCGCCGCGTGATCAACCGCAACAACCGGCTCAAGCGTCTGTTGGATCTTGGAGCGCCCGAGATCATCGTCAACAACGAGAAGCGCATGCTTCAAGAGGCGGTCGACGCGCTATTTGACAATGGCCGTCGTGGCCGTCCGGTATCGGGTCCGGGAAATCGCCCGCTGAAGAGTCTTTCGGACATGTTGAAGGGCAAGCAGGGTCGTTTCCGCCAGAACCTTCTTGGGAAGCGGGTCGACTATTCGGGCCGTTCCGTGATTGTGGTTGGACCGACGCTCAAGCTTCACCAGTGCGGACTTCCCAAGCTGATGGCACTTGAACTGTTCAAGCCTTTTGTGATGAAGCGCCTTGTCGACGTCGAGATTGCACCGAACATCAAGAGCGCAAAACGCATGGTCGAGCGTCGTCGCGCCCAGGTCTGGGATGTTCTCGACGAGGTCATCAAGGAGCACCCGGTGCTGCTCAACAGAGCACCGACGCTTCACCGCCTTGGAATTCAGGCCTTCGAGCCCGTCTTGATCGAAGGCAAGGCAATCCAGATCCACCCTTTGGTATGTACCGCATTTAACGCGGACTTCGACGGCGACCAGATGGCGGTTCATCTTCCGCTCTCCGCGGAGGCACAGGCAGAGGCGCGCATCTTGATGCTGAGTGCGAACAACATCCTTTCGCCAGCGACGGGTCGCCCGATCACCGTTCCAACCCAGGACATGGTCTTTGGCGCCTACTACCTCACCCTTGAAGAGGTCGGCCTCAACGGCGAGGGTCAGACCTATCGCAACCTCTATGAGGTTGAGGCCGCATACGAGGCGGGCGATGTCCATCTGCACGCGAAGATCACGCTGCGACGCGGACCGAACGGGTTCCCGTTCGCGATCTATGGCAAGCGTCACGAGGGTGAAGAGGTTGGGGAAGAGCCGACGGAGATCATCACGACTCCCGGTCGTATGTTCTTCAACGCCGCGCTCCCCGAGGACTTTGGCTATGTGAACGACATCATCGGTCGTCACGCCACCTCGATCGGATCGATCGTCGAGCAGCTCGCGGCGAACTACACCAAGGCAATCGTCGGTGAGAGTCTTGACAAGATCAAGTCACTCGGTTTCCGCTACGGCGCACAGTCCGGACTCTCAATTTCGATCAACGATGTCGTGACTCCTCCGGAGAAGCGCAGCATCCTTGACCGATACGAGAAGGAGGCCGAAAAGGCCGAGGCGCAGTTCAAGCGCGGCATCATCACCGACGACGAGCGCCGCCAGAAAGAGATCGAGATCTGGACCGCGGCGAACTCCGAGGTCGGAAAGGCTATGGAGAAGACACTCGCAACGGTCGCATTCAACCCGCTCGACATGATGGTGGACTCTGGTGCAAGGGGAAATGCCCAGCAGATCCGTCAGATCGCCGGCATGAAGGGTCTGGTCTCGAACCCACGTGGTGAGATGATCCCCCGTCCGATCATCTCCTCGTTCCGAGAGGGTCTCTCGGTGCTCGAGTACTTCATCTCGACCCACGGCGCCCGCAAGGGACTCGCGGACACTGCGCTGCGGACCGCGGACTCGGGCTATCTGACACGTCGACTCGTCGACGTCGCACAGGAGCTCATCGTCCGCGAGTTCGATTGCGGAAGCACGCGTGGTATCTGGATCGAGGGTGTTGTTCCGGACAGTTCCGGCAAACGGAGCTATCTCGAGACGCGCGCCTATGGGCGACTTCTCGTCGATTCTGTCGGGCTCGAGGATGGTTCGGTACTCGAAGCTGGCCTGATGCTCGAAGACACCGACGTCGAGCGACTTGCGAACGATCCCACGATCGACCGCATCCGCGTGCGTTCGGTTCTGACCTGCGAGGCAAAGCAGGGGATCTGCATCTCCTGCTACGGCAAGTCCCTCGCGACGGGTCGGCTCATCGAGCTTGGCGAGGCGGTCGGCGTCATCGCCGCACAGTCGATCGGTGAGCCGGGAACCCAGCTCACCATGCGTACCTTCCACACCGGTGGAGTCATCGGTGAGGACATCACCCATGGCCTTCCGAGGGTCGTTGAACTGTTTGAGGCGCGCACGCCAAAGGGCGCCGCGATCCTCTCGCGCACCTCTGGCGTCGTGCGGGTGGACGACGACGAGACCGGAAGGCGGATCACGATTGTCGCCGATGACGGCACCGAAGAGATCGCCAACGTCTCGGTCCGTGCCCACCTGGAAGTCATCGACGGTCAGGAGATCCAGGCCGGCGATGCTCTCGTCGAAGGGCCAAAGGACCCCAAGGAACTGCTTGAGATCAAGGGCATCCGCGAGA
>Ga0307373_10000456_pt1 | contig 77185 bp, 57 predicted proteins | sample OX2MG_FD_202534 | JGI IMG/M metagenome (GOLD analysis project Ga0307373, IMG submission 202534) | Soil microbial communities from Risofladan, Vaasa, Finland - OX-2 | ecosystem: Environmental > Terrestrial > Soil > Coastal area > Acid sulfate soil | place: Finland: Risofladan, Vaasa | collected...
GCGTATATCGCGGCCGGTCAGTTGCTGCAACAGACCACGCCTTTCACCGCGCTCAGCGGCAAATATGTGTTCAGCCTTTCGGGGGTGGACTCCAACTCTATTCCGGGCCGCATCGCCGGTGCGGGTGCTCTGACGGCCAGCAGCGGCAGCTTCAGTAGCGGCGAAGAGGACATCGACGATGCCGGAACTTTAAGCCACTATACGGGCATGACCGGTACGTACGGCAGCGTTGACGCCAACGGTCGCTTTACCGGGACCACGGCCATCACAAGCGGGCCAACGTCCACCGATGTTTTCTACATGGTATCCAGTTCGCAACTCCTCGTTCTGAGCACGGATACCCCCGGAACCAACGTGATTGTTGCCGGCGAGGTGCGAGGCCAGAGCGGGACCTTCAGCAACAGTTCGGTGAGCGGTAAGCTGGTCCTCTCTATGATGGGGCTGAACAGCGGCGGATCGGGAGGGAACGCGGGGTTTGGACTCTTCAACATCACTGGAAGCGGCTCCCTGACGGGCACCATCTACGAGGATGACGCAGGCACCTGGAACACTCCTAACACCGTGACCTGCACTTACTCGGTCGCTGCCAATGGCAGGATGCCGTTCAGCGGCAGCGGTTGCGGAAAGCATCCTGCTGTTGTCTATCTGTCATCCGCCAACAATGGCTTCTTGCTCGGCCAGGACAATTCTGTTACCTTCGGGCAGGTTGAAGCGCAGACAGGAAGCTCGTTCACCACTGCCTCTGTTTCAGGAACTCTATTTCAGGGCCCGATGGAGGTGGTCGGCCAAGGGGCAGAGGCAGGGGTCGGGATAGCAACGCTGGACGGGAGCGGCGGTGTCAGTTCCACCAATGACTCCACGTCAACCACCTACCAGCAGGCCGATCAGACCGGTACCGCCACGCTCACGGTGAATTCCGATGGGACCATCATCAGCTCGGACAAACCGGGGCTCATCACGGGTATCATCGTTTCCAGTACCCAGGTGGTGATTGTCGATAACCAGGGGAGCTCATACCCCATGGCATCGCCGGTCAGCAAATAGCAACTAACTTCGCGGAAGAGGGCTTTGCCGCTCCGGCGGCAAGGCCTCCACCGGAAGGTTCGGCCGGCAGTAGCTTTGCCGGGCGATCTCGGCAACCATAACCTAATCAGGATGGGGCTGGCCGTAGTGGCCAGCCCCATCGCTTCTTATCTCTCCTCGCAGCCCGCCTTTCCCTTCCGATTTCCTTCACCAGCACCCGCATAGGGAAGTAGCATACTCCGGACACCTGTCGGGGTTGACGAGCCGCTTCTCGGGAGGTATGCTTGGCGGCATCTACCAGCAGTCGAGGCCTCTGGAGAGGGGGGCAGTGTGAAGAGGGCGGTTGCGTGGATAGCTCTTGCCATCATTGTTTCTGGGTGCGGAGGTGGCCACACAGCCCCGCAACCCACTTTTCAGGTGTCGATCTTCCTTTCACCCTCTTCCCAGCAGGGCATTGACCAGGGACAATCCATAAGTTTCACGGCCAGCGTGGCCAATGACTCAAACAATCAGGGCGTTACCTGGAGTCTTTCCGGGAACGGCTGTAGCGGCTCCGCCTGCGGCGCCTTAACAAACACCACGACAACGGCGGCCAGGTACAATGCTCCCGCAAGCGTCTCTTCCGCCTTTACCGTCAGCGTCAAAGCTACTTCCGTCAAGGATCCAGGGGTTTACGCGTCGACGGCGGTGCTCGTTAGTCCGATCCCCGTTGTCGCCACCACATCGCTGCGAGAGGGAACTCCCGGCGCCGCCTACAGCGACACCTTGCAGGCTAGCGGCGGATCGGGAAGCCTTTCCTGGAGCATCGTCGCGGGCAGCCTGCCGGCCGGCTTAAGCCTGGATGCGGCCACCGGCGTCATTTCCGGCGCGCCCGCCGCTGGAGGAACCTCAACCTTTACGGTGCAGGTCACCGATTCCGCCCCCACGCCCCTGTCGGCCTCCAGCCAGCTCAGCCTTACCATCGTCAGCCGGAACCTGACGATTGCCACAGCGTCCTTGCCTGACGGCACCGAGGGCGTGGCTTACAGCGCAACCCTCCAGGAGCAATACGGCACGTTGCCGGTTTCCTGGAGCGTTACCGCGGGCAGCCTGCCCCCCGGCCTCACGCTCGATGCGCCGAGCGGCCTTGTTTCCGGCACGCCCACGGCGACGGGGACCTCGACCTTCACCGTCACCGTCGCGGACTCCAGCTCGCCGGCCCAGAACGGCTCCCGGCAGCTCAGCATCACGGTCAACCCGGGCGGCGCGGATAACACGCTGCTTGACGGCCACTATGCTTTTCTCCTGAGCGGCTATGATTCCACTGGCCAACCGCTGGCCGTGGCGGGAAGCTTTTTTGCGGATGGCTCAGGCGGCGTGCAAAACGGCGTTGAGGACATCAATAGCTATGCCGCGAACGCCGCGGCAACCCTCGCGACTTTTACCGGGGCTTATGCCGTCGGCGCAGACCGTCGGGGCACGATCACCATCACCAATTCACAGAACGCCACCTTCACCCTGGCGATGGCGATGGGAGCGGTCTCCTCCGGAGTTGCGGCAAAAGGTTCCATTCTGGAATTCGACCAAAGCGGCTACACGATGAGCGGTGTGATCGACCAGCAGGACACCGCCGCGTTTTCGCAGGCGGCTCTGAACGGGGGCTATGCTTTCAGTTTCACCGGCTTCGACAGCGTCATCAGCCGCCTGGGCATGGCAGGCAAATTCTCGGCCGCGGGCTCCGGAGGCATCACCGCCGGATTGTTTGACGCCAATGACAACGGTTCCCTCACGGCCGGTGCAACTTTCACCGGCGCATACGCCGCGGTCGACACCGCCAACGGCCGGACCCAGGTCACGCTGGCAAGCGTTTCGCCCGCCCCGGCTCTCTATGCCTTCTATGCTGTTTCGGCCTCCAGGTGGCTGGCCGTCAGCCTGGACAACTCCGCCACCTCGGGCCTCCTCATCGGCCAAGTGGAGGCGCAGTCCGGAGGGCCCTACGCATCGAGCTCCCTCAATGGAACGGCCGTCGTCAGCATGGAATCGTCATCCGGCGGCGCAAGCGGCGGCTCTCACGTGGCGCTTGGCCTAGCCACGTTTGATGGCAGCGGGAATGTCAGTTTTTCGCTGGATGACAACGACGCCGGCACGCTTTCCACTCTAAGTCCCAGCGGAACCTATGCCGTTACGGACGCAGCCGCCGGGCGGTTTACCGTTAGCCCCCAGGGGATGTCTCAGATGGTTGGCTACCTGATTAGCGCCAATCAGGGATTCATTCTGGGCACGGGCGCGGACGTTGCCACAGGAGTTATTGAGCCGCAGTCGACGGGGCCGTTTGATGCCGCCTCGTTGAACACCACCGTCTTTTTCGGCAGCGAGCCATTCGCGGCGCCGCCCGCAGCGCCGCCCTTGGGCGGATCATCCGGTTCATTGTCGGTTGGAGTGATGACTTTTGATGGTGGCGGAAACCTTTCCGGCACGAGCGATTCAAACCAGTTGGGCACGCTCGATTCCGCCCAGGCGATCAGTGACACCTACGCTGTTTCAGCCAACGGAAGAGTAACCGTCGGCTTAAACTCGCAGGTTCTCTATATTGTCTCTCCGGCAAAGATTCTCAGCATGAGCACGGGCGCGAAGGCCCCGAATCCCACGCTCGGGTTCGGCCAGCAATAGGTGGAGGGCCAAAGCCCGGCTTAACGGAAGGCCGGGCTGCGGGTTTAGAATTTGGCTTTGGTCACTGCGCCTTCGGAAGCGGAAGAAACCAGCGACGCGTATTTGGCAAAAACGCCGGTGGTATAGCGCGGCGCGGGTTCGCGCCATTCGGCAAGGCGCTTGGCAATTTCGGCGTCAGAGAGTTCCACATCCAAACGCCGGGCGTTCACGTCGAACTTGACGATGTCGCCGTCCTTCAGCGCGGCAATCGGACCGCCGCGCGCGGCTTCCGGTGCCACGTGTCCCACCATCAGCCCGCGAGTGGCGCCGCTGAAGCGCCCGTCGGTCAATAGCGCGATCGATTCGCCCAGGCCTTCGCCCACAATCGCCGCCGTCACGCCCAGCATCTCGCGCATTCCCGGACCGCCGCGCGGCCCCTCGTATCGGATCACCACCACGTCGCCGGCCTTCAGGCTTTTGCTGGTCACGGCCTTCATGGCCTCTTCTTCGCTGTTGAAGACGCGCGCCGGACCGCGGTGCTCGGTTGGCTCATGCCCGGCAATCTTCACCACGCAGCCTTCCGGCGCAAGATTGCCCTTCAGGATTACCAGGCCGCCGGTGGCCTTCTTGGCATTCGCGACGGACCGGATTACGTCCTGTCCGGGCGTCTCTTTTGCCGCGCGAGCTTCTTCGCCCAGCGTCTTGCCGCTGGGTGTCATCTGCTCCTCGTGCAGCAGGCCCGGCTTGCCCTCAATCAGTTTCTTCGCAATCACCGGAATTCCGCCGGCCTTGTACACATCGACGGCCACATATTTGCCCGCCGGCTTCAAGTCCGCAATCAGTGGAGTCCGCGCGCTGATGGCGTCAAATTCGTCCACGGAAAGCGGCACGCCTGCTTCTTGTGCCAGGGCCAGCAGGTGCAGCACGGAGTTGGTTGAGCCGCCCGTCGCCGCCACGCTCATGATGGCGTTCTCAAACGCCTTGCGGGTCAGAACCTCGCGCGGCCGCACGCCGCGCTTCAGCACGTCCATCACCAGTTTCCCCACTTCGAAGGCGACTTCATCTTTCTTCGGGTCCATGGCGGGAACGCCGTTCGCTCCCATGGGCGACAGGCCGATAAACTCCATTACCGTGGACATGGTGTTGGCGGTGAACTGTCCGCCGCAAGCGCCCGCGCCCGGGCAGGCCACGTTCTCAAGTTCCTTGAAGTCCGCGTCGGACATCTTGCCCGCCGCATTCGCGCCCACGGCTTCATACACGTCCTGGATGGTCACGTCGCGGCCCTGGAAGCTGCCTGCCGCAATCGATCCGCCGTAAAGCAGCACGCTTGGCACGTTCAGCCGCAACAGCGCCATCGCTCCGCCCGGAATCGTCTTGTCGCAGCCCACCAGCGCCACCATGGCGTCAAACATGTGCCCGCGGCCTACCAGCTCAATCGAATCCGCCACCACTTCGCGGCTGATGAGCGAGGCCTTCATGCCTTCGGTGCCCATCGTCACGCCGTCGGAAATCGCGATGGTGTTGAACTCCATCGGCGTTCCGCCCGCGGCGCGCACGCCTTCCTTGATCTTGGCGGCCAGGCGCCGCAGATGGTAATTGCAGGGCATCGTCTCGATCCAGGTGTTGGCAATCCCCACGATGGGCCGCGCCAGGTCCTCGTCCGTAAAGCCGATGGCTTTCAGCATCGAGCGGGCTCCCGCGCGGTCGCGCCCTTCAAGAATCACGCGGCTGGATATCTTGTCGTCAACTGGCATGACGCCTCCAAGTGAAATGAAATGAGTTCAAAACCGAATTCCTGATAATTGCAGATTCAACCGGGAAGAGCAAGGGGTAGCGGCCGTCACAACAGGAATTTTGTCGCCGCGGCGCAAATCGTCAGGGTTAACCCAGGGCCAGGAAGGCCCCGCCCAGCATGGCCGCGCCCACCGTCATGCAGATAGTCGCGAGGATGACGGCGTTGTGGGCTATAAGCCAGGGGCGCATCCTGGCAAAGAGCTTCGCCGAGCTCTCGCGTGCGAGGTGCACCAGCGCAATGGGCAGAAAAATCAGCAGCGATCCCACAACGGCGAACACCGTGATCACGATGGCAAGCTGAACCGTGCCGAGACTTGCCTGCGCGTAGTCGACCGTGGCGGAAATGACCAGCGGCAGGTTCTTGGGGTTCACGAAGACAAGGCAGCTCCCACCTGCGAACACCATCAGCAGGGACGCGGAGTCGAGGGTTTTCATCCACCGGGGTTCGGTGGCTGGCGACGTCTTCCTGAGATGTTTAACAAACACCACGCTTCCCACAATCAGAAGAACTGCTCCCAGCCCGCCATGAATAAGGCTGCTCCACGTTGGCCATGCGCCGCTCCTGCCGGAAACGGCAATCATCGCCTGCCCGGCCCAGGCCAGCAGAAACGTCGGCAGCCAGAGCGCGGCGAAAAACCCCATGCCAAAGGCGATTGATTTGACCGGTCCTCTCTTCGATGTGAGGACCACGATCAGCCCGGCCAGGGGTATGGGACTGATCATGATTGCAGTCATGATCGGGAGCGTGTTTCCGATTGCATGCCCCACCGAACGATTCCTTCTCTTTCACCGCCGGTTGATTCTGTCCATCTGCGGATTAACTTCAAAGTCCTATTTCTTTGTCGGATGATTCTAACCTGCACAGCGGCCAGCGGGTAGCGGGTAGCGAAGAGGTACGTGTTCTTTGCGTTCCTCTGCGGTTTTTCGTCCCGCATTGACCCCGCAGAGGAGGGCTAACCCCGCCCACCTCTGCGCTACTTGCTGGAGAAAAACCCACGGCACAAACCCGGTGCCGTGGCTGCCCGCTCCAGACCGCGACTCCTGATTGCTTTAACTCTGCGGGAGCGCTGGCGTAATCACGATATTACGAAACGCCACCTGTCCATGTTCGCCACCCTGCAGATAAATCGGTCCCGGCGCCCCTTCATTGCTGTCGAGCGCGCCGCCGGTAATGCCCGGAATCTCGCGCTGGTCGATGATCGTCTGGCCATCCAGAACCACGGTGACGGTTCGTCCCACCAGCGTGATATCGTACTTTTGCCATTTCCCCAGCCGGGCCTTCGCGGGCGGGTTCGGGGCAATGAAGCCGTAGATGGAGCCCAGACTGCGGTCGGGAGGAAGTCCGGCCACGGGCTCTGCGACTTGCACCTCGTAGCGGCCTCGCAGATACACGCCGCTGTTGCATGAGCCGTCGCATTTAAACTCCACGTGCAACTTGAAGTCCTCGAATTTGGAGGTCGTGATAATATCCGAACTCTTCGCATTCTTAACCATCGCGCCGTGTTGGACGCTCCAAACAGCGCTTGGGATGGGATTGCGAAGCTTCCAGCCGTCAAGATTCCTGCCGTTGAACAACCGGATGGGTTTGCCCCATTTCGGAGTGCCCGTTCGTTCGAGCGACGGCGCTTTCTGTCCGGTCCACTGCCAGGTATCGCCCTTGGCGTTCGTTGCCGTGCCCGCAATCTGCCCGTCGGTAAGCTTCCCCTTGAACTCGGTACCCTCGGCGAATAAACCCTTGGGCGGCACGATATCGATCGTCCCGTCCTTGGCCTGGATTTTTTCTGTGGGAAGCGCATGGCCCCCAAATCCCAACATCAAGCCCTCTGCCACGCCCTCTTTCTCCGAAATTTCGATCCAGGACCCGCGGTCCTTGGTCGGCGTCTTGATGGTTAAGTCCCAGCGTCCCAGGAACGGCTTGATTGATGCGGACTCGCTCAAAGTCGAACTCACCGGGGATTTCACATTTTGCGAACACCCCCAGCTAACCAGCAATGCCACCACAACCAGGGCAAGAAACAACTTCCTTTGACCTTTCATCTCCACCTCCATAGTTCCCATCTCCTTCCCTTCGTGCCAATCGGTTAAGAAGTCCTTCTAATCAGAGCCGGTTTTTTACGAGAGCAAGAAGTAGCGCGGTCCTCCGGTTTTGAGGTCCGCGGCTCTTCTGGTGATGGGTGTTCACGGGGTTGTATTCTAGCGCCATGTCGCGGCTACGGCGGCCTTTTCTTTCTGACCGGTATTTCTTTGTGACGGTGCGTCTGAGGGAGCGGGTTACCCGCTAAGCTGGAAAGCTCCGGAGGAGCGGTAGATTTTAGCCCCGGCGCAAGCCGTGTCGCGATCGAGCCCTCTACCTTGGGGAGAGGGTGGCGGCACTGCCGCCGGGTGAGGGGTCTGGAGCTGGTAGCGCAGAGCCTCGGTGTCCAGAGACTCTGCGGTTTTTCCGGCAACAGATGGCGAGGTCAGTGGAGTTCTCGCGGTTTCAGTGGCTCAGCAGGCGCTGCAGGACGTTGCCCTTGTAGCGCCGGGCTTTAGCCCGGCACGACCGCTCAAATGCCGACCTAAAGGTCGGCGCTACCTTGGAACCACACCGGGGCGGGTGTGTGGCGGGGGAAACCCGCCGCTACGCCAGCCAGTAGCGCGGTCCTCCGGGTTTGAGGTCCGCGGCTTTGCTGGCGATGGGTATTCATGGTGCCGTATTCTAGCGCCGTGTCGAGGCTGCGGCGGCCTTTTCTTTCTAACTCAACCGCAGACCCAGAGGGTCTGCGCCAGCCCCGAAAGGCCGGCGCTACCGGGGAGCAGAAAAAGCTTGACAAAATTGGCCTAGCGTGCTAGTCTAGCCTGTAATGGGGCGGTTCGCAGAATGAGCGCCGGAGCCGGAACTGAGGACGGGAAACAAGTTGAGAAGAAAAAAAGAATTCTTTTTTTGCAAAACGAAGCTAGGAAGTTATTGAAAACACAAGGGGGCTGTGGAAAAACAGCCAAAACGAACCGAAAACGAAGCTAGCCAAGTTGTTGAAAATACATGAAAGCCGAAAAAACGAAGCTAAGAATGAACCGAAAAGCCCTGGTTTTTTGCCCGCCGCCTGCCACCCGCAAATGGATTCTAACTAGCCTATTCGTTTTTCGAAGCTAGGCTGCCTCCGCGCGGCCCTTTTCTTTCTACAGGGCAATCGGGCAAACAGACATTCCTCCCGGCACGCGGTGCTCACCAAAGAACGATCCCTCAACTCTCCAAGGCATTTATTCCGCCTCCCTGATAGAATGTCCCCAGCACAAGCTGATCGCTTTTCCGGAAATTGAGAGGAGTCTGTTGATGGAGAAACTCGGTGTAGGCATTGTGGGGACGGGTTGGGTTTCGGGCGAGTACATTCGCGCCTTTGAGGCCGAGCCTCGCACCGAAGTGCGGGCTCTGGTGAGCCGAGAGACAGAGCGCGCCCATGCCAAGGCGGAAGAATACGGTATCACCCGCGCGCGGGCTTACGATCATCTGGAAAAGATGCTCGATGACCCGGGAATCCAGATTGTGGTGCTGGCCACACCCCACCCGCTGCACGTCTCCCAGGGTGTTGCCGCAGCTAAGGCGGGCAAGCATATCGTTATTGAAAAGCCGGTGGCGCTCAACCTTGACAACCTGCGAAGGCTCCAGTCCGCCGTCGAGGCGGCGAAAATCAAAACGGTGGTCAGCTTTGTACTGCGCTGGAATCCGCTGTTCAAGAACATCCGGGCCATGCTCGATGACGGATTGATCGGAAAACCTTTCTACGCGGAGGTCGATTATCTGCACGGCCTCGGTCCCTGGTACGCCCAGTACGACTGGAACATCAAAAAGGAAATGGGAGGCTCGAGCCTCCTGACCGCCGGCTGCCACGCCGTCGATGCGCTGCGCTGGTTTGTGCGCAAAAAAGCCGTGGAAGTTTTTGCCTACTCGAACACCAGCCCCGAGAACCCTTTGCGCTACGAGTACGATCCGAACAGCGTGACGCTGGTGCGCTTTGAAGACGGCGCCATCGGCAAGGTGGCCTCGTCGATTGAGTGCGTGATGCCGTACGTCTTCAACATCCAGTTGCTCGGCGACCAGGGCACCATTCGCAATGACCAGCTTTTCACCAAACGCTGGCCGGAGCAGACAGGCTGGGCCAAGGTTCCCTCCGTGCTTCCCGATAACGGCGACGTGAGCCACCACCCCTTCCAGGATGAAGTCCGCCACTTTGTCGACTGCATCCTCAACAACAGCGAATCCCACGCTACACTCGAAGACGCCGCGCTCACTCACGAAATCTGTTTCGCCTCGGAGATTTCGGCGCGTGAGCATCGCCCCGTCTCTTTGCCGCTGGCCTGAAGCGTACTCGCCGCGCCCACCGCAAGAATCGGATTGCCTCCGGATTATTTCTCATCGAAGATGATTCTCAAGGGAGAATCAAACCATGCATTCGCCGTCCGAAGATTACCGCCGCGTCGAAAAGGCCATTCTTTTTTTGGACCGGCATTTTCCCGCGCAGCCGAGCCTGGAGGAAGTGGCGCGCAGCGCCGGCTTAAGCTCTTATCATTTCCAACGCCTGTTCCGGCGCTGGGCGGGCATCAGCCCCAAGCGCTTCCTGCAATTTCTCACCCTCGACTATGCCAAGCGCGCGCTCGCGGAATCCCGGAGCGTCCTTGACGCCGCCTACGCCGCGGGCCTTTCGAGCTCCAGCCGACTGCACGACCTGTTTGTGGCGGCGGAAGCCGTAACGCCGGGCGAATTCAGGAAGCGCGGCGCGGGCCTCAAAATCCGTTACGGCTTTCATCCCAGCCCCTTCGGCGAATGCCTGCTGGCGCGCACCCGGCGCGGAATCTGCGCGCTGTTCTTCGTTCTCAACGACAACCGCCGGGAGACGCTCGGCGAACTCGGCCGCCGCTGGCCCGCAGCCGAATTGGTGGAAGATCCCAAAGCAACCGAACCTTTGGCCAAGCAGGCTTTTTCCGGGAACGGCCGCGGGCGCAAAGTGCCTCTCGATCTCGAAGGAACCAATTTCCAGCTCAAAGTATGGCAAGCGCTGCTGGAAATTCCTCCGGGCGCTGTGGCGGCTTACGAGCGGATTGCGGCACGCGTCGGGAACCCTGCTGCCACTCGCGCCGTGGGAACGGCCGTGGGGCAGAACCCCATTGCCTTTCTCATTCCGTGCCACCGGGTCATCCGCAAGGTGGGCGCCATCGGCAACTACCATGGCGGCGCCACCCGCAAGCGCGCCATGCTGGCCTGGGAAGCGGCGCGGATCGGCCCAGGGAAATAGTGGCCGCTTCAGCGGCACCCCTTTGCTCTTCCCGTCACTCCGAATCCTTCCCAATGTCATTCCGAGCGCAGCGAGGAATCTCGTTTCGTTCAGGGCTTGTCCGGCTCAAGGCTGTTATCCAACGATTAATAGGCTAGCCATGCGGCAATGGCGAGGTTTTTCAGGGCGAGCGGCAGGGCTATCGCGTGCTGCACGCGCTGGTTGATTCGCTTTATGTTGAGCGGCCACGCGCCACGCGCCCCACTTATGAACGCCTCGCGCAGGAGATTGCAAGGCTCACCGGTTTGCCGCTCGATCTCGAAGCGGTTTATCGCTAGGTGGTCTTTCTGCCTTCCAAGCAGCACGCTGAGATTCCGGTGCCAAACCGGTTTTTCGCGGTCTCGGAAAAGGGAGAATTAAAGATTCGCGGGCTCGAGTGCCGCCGGCACGATACGCCGCCGTTCATTTCGCGCATGCAGCACGATGTTTTGGAGATTCTCGCCGAGGCCCGCGATTTTGAAGGCTATGGCGCCAAGCTCGAAGAAGCTCGCCGGGTTTTCGAGCGCTCGCTCGACCGCCTCTCGGACGGCAGCCTGAACGTCGAAGAACTGGTCATCAGCAAACGTCTGACGCGCGCTCCCGAAGCCTACCGGAAAGATACGGCCACGGCCATCGTGGCGCGGCAACTGGACCGCTCCGGCGTCAAGCTGCGTCCGGGAGAAACCATTGGGTACATCATCACCGACGCGGATTCCAAGCTTCCTGACGACCGCTTCTGCGCTTTCACCTTGTGGGAAGCCTGGCGCGGCTACGACGTGCGGCAATACCAGCAAGCGCTCCGCGACGCCTTCAAGCCTTTCGAGCACTTTGCGCCCCGCAAAGACGGTTGAGAATCCACAAGTACAAGGCCTTGATAAAGAAACATTCCAGGGTGTACACTCCCCCCAACTGCGTAGGGAGAATGTGAGTGTGCGGATTGAGGGGGACTGGGTGATGCAATGGAAAAAACGTATCATGATTGTGGTTCTCGCCTTGGGGCTGGGCGGCTGCGGAGGAAGCGCTCCCACCACTCCTCCCCAGCCGATCCTCACGTCGATTGTTGTTAGTCCATCCAGCGCATCCGTTCAGCTTCCAGCGACGCAACAATTCAAAGCCACCGGCAAATACCAGGACGGCTCCAGCAAGGATCTTACCCAGGCGGTCAATTGGACCTCTTCGAACAGCTCGGTCGTTACTGTCAGCAACAGCAGCGGGAGTAACGGCTTGGCGACCATGGTCGGCTCCGGGACGGCCAACGTCACCGCCGCCATGGAACCGGTGATTGCTTCAGCATCGGTCACGGTCAGTTCTTCGGTGGGGATTTCCATCTCGCCAACCTTTGCGAGCGTGACGGTCACCCATCAGACTCAGGCCTTCAGCGCCACCGTCCAGGGCACGACGAACACTGCTGTCACGTGGTCTGTGGACGGCGTGGCTGGCGGCAATTCAGCCCATGGCACAATTTCCAACTCCGGTACGTACACTCCGCCCTCCACCGGCGGCTTCCACACCATCGCAGCCACCAGCCAGGCGGACCTGGGCAAAACGGCCCCCGCGCAAGTGGCGGTGATGGACGTTCCCGGAGTCTTTACACGACAGTACGACAACGCGCGTAGCGGGCTGAACCCGGATGAAATTGTACTTAACCAGCAGAACGTCAACGTGCAGCAATTTGGCAAGCTCGCTTCCTATCCGGTGGACGGGAACATTTATGCGCAGCCCCTCTATGTGGCGAATGTGAACGTGCCCAGCCTGGGCTACCGCAACGTTGTTTACGTCGCAAACACCTACGACGAGGTTTATGCGTTTGACGCCGACAACAAGAGCCCCGGCCTGATCTGGAAAAAGACGCTGTTGGATACGTCGGCCGGAGAGACGCCGGTCCCGTGCGGCGAGCTCCCGGACTTCTGTGATTTCGGTCCCAAGGTTGGAATCACGGGAACTCCGGTGATTGATCCCACGACAGGAACGCTGTACGTGGATACGTTCAGCGAGATCAGCGGAACGTATTTCCATAAGCTCCACGCGCTGGACATCACGACGGGAGCAGAGAAATTCGGCGGGCCCGTCACTCTCCAGGGTTCCGTTCTGGGCACTGGAGACAGCAGCGACGGAACGTACGTCCACTTCATTCCCGTTCAGCACTTGCAGCGTACGGGGTTGCTGCTGGCGAACGGCAACGTTTACGTGGGTTTTGCTTCTTACAGCGACGTGCGCCCCTATCATGGCTGGGTGTTGGCCTACGGCGCCGGGACGCTCAAGCAGACGGGCGTTTTCAACGATACGCCGGACGGGGACGCAGCAGGCATTTGGCAGGGAGCGGGCGGAATTGCGGCCGATGCCAGCGGGAATCTCTATCTCACCACGGGCAACGGGGACTTCAATGCCGACACGGGCGGCCGGGATTACGGCGACTCCATCATCAAACTCTCTCCCAGCCTTGGCGTCGAGGATTACTTTACCCCCTACAATCATCTTACTCTCGATACCACCGATTACGACCTTGGCTCAAGCGGGCCGCTGTTGCTGCCGGACCAGAGCGGCCCTTATCCTCATCTTTTGATCGCGGACGGCAAGCCGGGTGAAATCTATCTGGTCAATCGGGATGACATGGGACATTTCCATGCCGGAGACGACAGCCAGATCGTCCAGTCCATTCTAGACGCAACGTTCCGGGTGATGACGTCGCCCACCTACTGGAACGGGAATGTTTACTTCACGGACCAGAACAACGCCCTGCGGCTGTTCGCCTTGCAGAATGGGCAACTGTCAACGAATCCATTGTCGGTGACGCTTCCTAACGGCCAATTGGGCCTCACTGTTTCCGCAAAAGGGTCCCAGGACGGCATTCTATGGTCGATTGGAGTGGTGGGCGGGTTGGGGGCAGTGTTGGGTGCGTATAATGCGACCAACCTGATTGAACTCTACGACAGTAACCAGGATCAAACGCGAGACTTTGTGGGCGGCGCCGTGTCGTTCCAGTCGCCGCTCGTGGTCAACGGCAAGGTCTACGTCGGGGCCCAAGGCCAGCTTGATATCTACGGTCTGCTTCCGCAATAGCGGCGGCGTGATGGCAAAGGACAAGGCTCAGCATGTCTTTAGCACAACTCGAGAGAAGCCCGGATTAAAGCTGAACCTTCTGCTGGAAGGGTTGTTGCGCAATCATGCGCCGGTGATAAGATTGGGGTTCTCAGTGGAGGTTATTGCGTATGACTGAACTAATGCCGCCCGTGGTTTCCGTTCAACCTTTGACGGCCTTGTCCGAAGAAGAGCAGATGTTCCAGGCGGCGGCACGCGAGTTCGCCGAAAAAGAAATTGGTCCGCACGTCGCGCAGATGGATCGCGAGGGCGTGTTCAAGTCGGAACTGGTGGAAAAGTTTTTTGAGCAGGGCTTCATGGGGATTGAAGTTCCGGAGACTTACGGCGGGAGTGGCGGCACGTTCTTCATGGCCATTCTGGCGATTGAGGAGTTCTCTCGCGTCGATGCTTCGGCCGGCGTGGTAATCGACGTCCAGAACACGCTCGTCATGAATGCCATCCAGCGGTGGGGAACAGAGGCGCAGAAAAAGGCCTTCCTGCCGCGTTTGGCCAGCAACACCGTGGGCGCCTACGCGTTGTCGGAAGCAGGTTCCGGCAGTGACGCCTTTAGCCTGGAGACGCGGGCGCAAGAGGACGGCGATCATTACGTCCTGAACGGGCGGAAACTCTGGATCACCAACGCCAAGGAAGCCGGGCTGTATATCGTTTTTGCCAGCGTCAACCGTGAACTTGGCTACAAGGGTGTGACGGCGTTTCTGGTGGAGCGGTCCTTCCCGGGTTTTTCGATTGGGAAAAAAGAGGACAAGCTTGGCATCCGGGCCTCTTCAACGTGCGAACTGATCCTGGAAGACTGCCGTGTGCCCAAGGCGAACGTGCTGGGCGAGGTGGGAAAAGGCTACAAAGTGGCCATCGAAACGCTCAACGAAGGGCGGATCGGGATTGGCGCGCAAATGCTGGGCGTGGCCCGCGGCGCGTTCGATTGTGCCGCCCGCTACGCGCGGGAACGCAAGCAATTTGGGAAGCCTATCGCGGAGTTTCAAGCCATTCAATTCCAGCTTGCCCGCCTGGCGACGGAGATTGAAGCCGCGCGCTTGATGGTTTACAACGCCGCCCGCCTGAAAGACGCCCGGCATCCCTTTCTGAAAGAAGCCGCTATGGTGAAGTACTACTCTTCCCAGGTGGCGGAGCGCGTGGCCTCCGAGGCTGTCGAGATTCTAGGAGGCTGTGGTTTTACCAAAGACTATCCTGCCGAAAAGTACCTGCGCGATTCAAAAATCGGGAAGATCTACGAAGGAACGTCCTTCATGCAGCTTCAGACAATCGCCAAAGCAGTATTGGGCCGGCCCTAGACCAGGGCTGGGTGTGGAGGCTGAGTTGACGTTTTTCTGAAGGATGTTGCGCCAAACCGAATGGCCTCTCAGTCTCGGCTGGCGCGCTCCGCAAGCTTTTTCAAATGCTCGCGAACTTCAGCGGCGTCCGGAGCCTGAGGAGCGAGCTGTAGATAGGTTTCATATTCCTGCCGGGCTTGTTCACGCTTACCGGCGCCTTCCAGATTTACCGCAAGCTGATAGTGGGCTTTCGGATTGTCGGGTGCAAGCCGGACAGTCTGTTCGCATTGCTCGATGGCTCCCGCGTAGTCTTTTCTAGCGTTGAGCGCTTCGGCGAGAGCGAGGCGGGCGTCCACGTCATTCGGCCGGGACCGCAAATATTCCTTGTAGCGTCCGACAGCCTCATCGAGTTTGCCTTTCTGCCGGAGGGCATTGGCCAGCGCCAGCCGCGCTTCACTGTAACCGGGATTGTCGCGCAGCGCCTCTTGGAGTTCGCCGATTCCCCCATCGGATTTTCCCAGGCCGAGCCACGCCACCCCCAGCAGGTAATGCGCCTGGGAAGAGTTTGGAGTAATCTTTAACGCCGCCTGGGCCTCAGCCGCCGCGCCTTGCTGGTCGCCGGAGTGTTCAAGAGCAGCGGCCAGGTTGGTGTGGGCTGCGGCGGAGTTGGGATCGCTTTTGAGCGATTGCCGGAATGCGCCGATGGCGCCGCTCCAATCGCCCATTCCCGCAAGCGCCGCTCCCAAGTTCATGGCGAGCGCCGGATCATCGGGCTTTTGCGCGAGAGCCTGCCGATAGATCGCGGCCGCCGATTGGTAATCCTGTTCGGAAGCGAGCGCCCGGCCGAGCTTCAAAGTGTACTCGGCGACTCCGGGCGCTAATTTTACTGCCTGCCGCAATTCCTGAACGGCTCCTTGGGGATCTCCGTTTTGTTGGAGCGCTTCTGCGAGGCGCGCGCGGAGGCTGGGATCTTCCGGCCGCAGGCGCAGGGCGTCGCGGTAAGTCGGAACGGCAAGCTGATAATTTTTCTCAGCCGCCAGCAAATCCCCCAAGGCTTCCAGAGCCTCCGGATAGTCGGCCTGCAACTGGACGGCGCGTTCAAGTTGCGCCCGCGCCCGGCCGTTTTCCCCATCCGCCTTCAAGGCCATGGCCAGCCGGTAGTGAAGCTCGGGACTCTGGGGATTGAGCTGCACGGCAACCTGATACTCGCCTAACGCTGGGTCGAGTTTTCCCGCCGACCGATAGGCGTTGGCAAGATGCAGATGCGCCTCGGGATCCTGCGGCCGCAGGCGCACTTCCTGCTGATATTCGAGGATGAAGCCATCCACGTCGCCCGAGGCTTCGAGCGATTCGGCAAGATTTCGATGATAAGCCGCCGTTTCTGGTGAGAGTTGGGCCGCCTGCCGAAGTTCCTGGATGGCGCCCGTCAGGTCCCCGGTTTTTCTCAAGACCAGCCCAAGCTCTTCGTGAAGATGCGCGTCGCCCGGCTTCAGGCGGAGAGCTTCCTGGTACTGAGCGACGGCGGCAAGATGATTCCCAAAGGAAAGATAGGTGGCGGCAAGTTCCGCGTGCGCGGCTGCGTCTTCCGGGCGTTGGACGATCACCCTCTTCAGCTCTTTTTCGGCGTCCGCATAGTCGCCCGCCTGGCGATAGGCCGTGGCCAGGTCGTACCGGTAATCGGTTTGATTGGGGCGCATGGAGACGGCTTGGCGGTACTCATAGATGGAGGGAATCAGGTTGCCATCCGCTCGCAGGGCCGTAGCAAGATCGTAATGGAGATCGGGGTTGTTTGGCCGCAGGCGCACGGCGGCTTGCAACTCTTTAATCCCTTCGGAAAATTTGCCGGCCTGGCTGAGCGCGTTAGCCAAGCCCGCGTGGATATCGGCGTCATTCGGAGCGAGTTTCTCCGCCTTGCGGTAAGCTTCAAGGGCCAGGTTGACCTCACCGGCCTCAAGAAGCGTTGCGGCAAGTGATGATTGAATCGCCGCGTTCTTGGGCTGAAGGCTGAGCGCGCGCTGGTATTCCTGGATCGCCTCCTGGTATTTGCCGCCGCCTGCCAGCACGCGCGCCACGTTCGCCTGGGCGCCGGCATCTTCAGGGTGTGATCGCAGTTCGAGGCGGTATTCCTTAAGGGCTTCCGGAAGTTGCCCAAGGCTTTCATATAAAGCGCCCAGGTTCTGGTGAACGCCCGTAAGGTTGGGATTGAGCCGTAACGCTTGCTGGTATTCCTGAAGGGCCTCGGGGATTTTCTGCTGAGCTGTGAGTGCGTTGCCCAGCAAGTCGTGGGCTTGCGCCGAACCGGGTTGAAGTCTGAGGGCTTTCTGGTAGGCTTCCGCCGCTTGCGCCCATTTCCCCTGGCGGGAAAGTTCATTGCCTTGCTTTAAAAGGTCCGTCGCTTGCTGGCCCTGATTTTGGGCGCCAAAGGCCAAGCTTGTCAGGGCTACTAAGGCCAGGACTATAAGCCGCCGTCGCCCCGTTCCCCTACCGGACATGTTCGAAACCCCTTAGGATTAGGATACACCTAACTGCCCCGGGGTGGCTTTAAAGACCAGGAAAGGAACGCAGCCTCGGGATTTTGCATTTTCTGGCGGACGGCATTGCCCGATGGCTGGAAGATTAGGTTCTCTTTCGCGCTGCCGCAAAGGCAGAAGGCCCTGGCACACATCGTCCGGCGCGAAATCCTGCATGGATGGGAGCTTGCTGGGGGCTAATGGCTTGGTTCCATTGGAGCCGCAGACTGGCCCTGCGGGCTGGAAGGCTCGGCCATTGAGGTGCCGGCGCCCGCATGCGCGCCCATTCCCTGGCCACCCACCGGCTCGCTTGAGACAACCTTCCAATGGAGCCCGTCAAGCTTAAGATGGTAGCGAACCTCCACCGTACTTTGCGGAGACTCCTTCGACACAAACTTGGCAAGGGCTTCCGCCGTGTCGCCCTTGAACGTCACCTGTTCGACCTGGGTATTGAAGTTTTGCATCGACAGGTGCGTGTTGCCCTTCAGGTGAGTTTCGATAGCGCCCTGCACGGCTCGCTTGGACTTTAATGAGCCGGACATACTGCAAGCGGCTAACAGGAATGTCCCGATAATGACTGTGATTGAATATTTTCTCAATGATTTCTCCCTGGGCTCTCTACGTTACAGCAATTCTCCGCAAATTGTCAAAGGTTTGTGGCCCTCCGCTTCTGCGCTTTTCCCCTTCCGTTTTGCATGTGATAGACTATAAAAACAGATGAAAAGTGGGGCAAAGAACCACGACGATCGTTTTTTTGGCGATGAGCCATGTTGCCCGGCCGGGGAGACAGAGTTTCCGGGCGGGCAATCGGCGGAGCGATTTTGCTGCTCCTGCGCCCATAGCTGAGGGCCTTTATGAGGCGGCTTCCGTTCGCCGGAGGCTGCCGGAAAACAATCAAGTTTAGAAGGAGGTAATCATGGGAACTTCACCTGCTGCTGCCAAAGGAGGCGCTATGCCGTTCTCTCTTCCCAATCTGCCGTACGCGACAGATGCATTGGAACCGTACATCGACAAGTTGACCATGGAGACTCACCATGGCAAACATCACGCCGGGTATGTTAACAATTTGAATAAGGCGCTTGGATCTGCGCCTGATCTTGCCGGCAAGTCGCTTGAGGAGTTGCTGGCCAACAACTGCGCGATTGTTCCGGAAAATATCCGGACAGCCGTCCGCAACAACGGCGGCGGTCACTCGAACCACTCACTGTTCTGGACGATTATGGGACCGAAGAAGGGCGGCAAGCCAAGCGGCAAGCTGGCTGACGCCATCAACAGCGCCTTCGGCGGCTTTGACCAGTTCAAGGAAAAGTTCGGCACCGCAGCCGCCGGCCGCTTCGGCTCCGGCTGGGCCTGGCTCGTCAAGGACGGTTCCGGAAAACTGGACATCTATTCAACCGCGAACCAGGACAGCCCTCTCATGGAAGGCAAATTCCCGGTGATGGGGCTCGACGTCTGGGAACACGCTTATTACCTGAAGTATCAGAATCGCCGGCCCGAATACATTGCCGCCTGGTGGAACGTGGTCGATTGGGCGGCCGCGGAGAGCCGATTCAGCACAGGGAAGTAGCATGTTTTGCGAATCATCGCGTACAGGTTACGGGCGGGAAAAATCAGCCCGTAACCTGCGCGATTCCATGATTTTCATAGACTGTCTGTCCGCAATTTCTGCGCCGCCGATGGTTCGTTTCCGGCGCCCGCCGCAGCCGCCTCTTCCACAAGTTCCACGTCGAGGTTGATCCGGATTTCGTCGCCTACCAGCACTCCTCCGGTTTCAAGCGCTTGGTTCCACACCAGGCCGAAATCCTTGCGGTTGATTTTGGTGCTTGCCGAAGCCCCGATGCGAGTGTTTCCCCAAGGATCTTTGACCGGCGGGGTCGGCCCATCAACCTTAAGCGTAACCTCGCGCATCGTGCCGTGGATCGTCAGGTCCCCCGTGACCTTCAGCCCGTCCGGGCCTGCAATCGCCCCTTTGGACTTAAAAGTCAAGGTTGGGTACTTGGCGACGTCGAAGAAGTCCGGGCTCTTCAAATGAGTGTCGCGGTCGGGTTCGCGCGTGTTGATCGTGCTCACGTCGATTGTGGCCTCTGCTGAAAGGCTTTCGGGATGGCCGGGGTCCAGCAAGGCCTGCCCGCTGACCCGAGTGAATTCTCCTTTAACGTTCGAGATCATCAGATGCCGGACGCTGAACTGCGCGTTCGAATGAGCGGGATCGATCTTCCAAGTGGTGATTGCCGGCTTCGTGGCCGGAGCTTGCTGAGTTTGTGCCATAACGCACCTCCTAAAGCTTAAGATGACTTACAACGAATATCGTTACAACAAATATATGCCAAAAAATTACTTGCCGGTGTTCCGGACGCGTTCAAGGAGCTTCTGTAGAGTCCGCAGATCCTTTTCCAGAATGTGCGCGAAACAGTCGCGATGGAGATCGCGGACTGGTTTATCCAGGCGTTTCAAAAGCTCGAGGCCGTCTTCTGTGATGCAGGCGGTGACGACGCGCCGGTCCCGGCTTTCGCGCTGGCGCTGGATCATCCCGCGCTTTTCCAGGCGGTCGAACAGCCGGGTCATGTCCGGGTCGTGTGTCAGCATGCGCCCGCTGGTTTCGCCGCACGTGAGGCCTTGCGGGCCAGCCCCGCGCAGGATCCGCAGGACGTTATACTGGGTTGCCGAAAGCCCCGCTGGCTTCAACAGCCCTTCCAGGAGCTGGTCCAGCAGGTCGGCGGTTCGCAAAAGGCTCAGGGAGACTTCTTCTTCCAGGCTCGTGAACGCCCGCTTTTGCTTGATCTCGCGCCGGAGTCCTTTTGGCATATTGCGAATATACTTGTTGTGACGACTATTGTCAAGAGGAAGTGTTGGCGCCGGCGCATGTTTGGGCTAGCCGCTCGAGCGCCCATTGGGCGTGCTCGCGAACGACGGGGTCTCGGTGGCGGGAAAGCTCTTCGAGCTTGGGGATGAAGCGCCGGTCGCCGGAATTACCCATCACCACCGAGAGGTTCCTCAGCCAGCCGCGATATTTCGGGCGCTTGATGGGCGAGCGGGCGAAGGCGCGCCGGAACCCTTCTTCGCTCAGTTGCGCCAGAGCGTCGATGGGCGGATTGAAAAGGGAGAACCTGTGCTCGGGGGATTGAGCTTGGCCCTCTTTCGATCCTTCCGAGATGCCAGCCGCGCTTCCTGATATTGCGGCATTGGCTCGGGTCGCCTGGTGGCTGATTTCAATCGGTTGAAATTCGGGCAAGGTCGTAGTGGCTGCTCCAGCGCGACCCAATCCTTTTTCCGCGGGCTGAGGATTAGTTGCTGACCGCAGACGGCTTGCCAAACTGCTCCGGCTTTCGGCTTCTGACATCTGACTTCTGTTCCACGGGCAGACGTCCTGGCAGATGTCACAACCAAAGATGTTCGCGCCGATGGCGGGCCGATACTGTTCGGGAATCGAACCCTTCAATTCGATGTTGAAGTAGGCGATGCAGCGGGAGGCATCCATCACATACGGCTTGACCAGCGCCCCGGTGGGGCAGGCTTCAAGGCACTTTGTGCAGGAGCCGCAGCGGTCCGGAGCGGGAAGGCCGGGGTCCAAGGGGAGGTTGGTCAGGAGTACGCCCAGGAAAAACCAGGAGCCTTTGTTTTGATTGATGAGACAGGTATTCTTGCCCATCCAGCCGATGCCGGAATAGCGGGCAAAGGCGCGCTCGACCACCGGCCCGGTATCCACGTAGACGCGCGTTTCCACTTGCTGAGAGATGGCCTCGATAGCTTTTCTCAGTTCTTCGAGCTTCGTGCGAAGGACTTCGTGGTAATCCTGTCCCCAGGCATAACGGGAGATCCATCCTCGCGCAGGCGCTTCCTGGCTTCCTTGTTCACTCTCTGGCGGTTTTTGCCGTCTGGGATGAGTGGAAGCAGAGACAGACTGGTTAGAAACCTCGGTGGAATAGGGAAACGGCGCGTTGTAAATCAGGCCAACGCAAACCACCGATTGAGCGGAAGGAAGGATCTGCCGAGGGTCATGGCGTTTGGGGTTCTGGAGATAATGCATCTCGCCGCCATAACCCTGCTCGACCCACTTGCGAGCAAAGTCCAGGTCCTTCCAAATGCCGACCGGAGCGATGCCAGCCAGATCAAAGCCCACATCGAAAGCTTTTTGCTTTACGAGCAGACTGAGCGCCATTCACCTATCATAACTCAGAGAAAGAATTGATAAACTGGAGACATGAGTTCAAGGACTATGGAGCCACCAGAGCGGGAGTTGAAATGGACTGTGGCCTGGACGCTGCTTAATTTGAGGACAAATTGTGCCTGATTCATGGCCAACATACTGAAATTCAAGGGGATTGCCGCTTTCCGTTCACATCGCTTATGTAACCGTCCAACCCCGGATAACAACAGTTCGACACAAACTGCTTAATATCCACCGTATCTAATTGTTACAATTCACAATGTCAGTTGTGTGTGCGGGAGTGCGCAGACGGCAAGAGGGATTTAAAACAGTCCCCACGCGTGGGAATTCCAAAGCGGCTGTTCTGGCGCGACAACGACAACTTGGACAGGGATGAAGTCCAGGCGCGAAGGCTTGGCCTTCAAGCTTGGCGTGCAAGTGGATTGATGGCGGGAGTTGTTCCGAGTCACTGACGTTTAAGGTGTGACCGGGAGACCTCGCAGGCATGAGAGCGCCGTAGGAGCCTTCTGGGGCTGGCGGCAGCTTATTCCAACAAGAGGTGTGAACTATGCCACGTATTCGAGGTCAGAGGGTCATGAAGTATTTCGACCGTGCGATTACCGGGACCGCCGGCGCAGTGTTTAATTCCATCCAGTTTTTCAACAAATACAAACCCAGCCCGGCTTTTACGCCGAAGTGGTCGGACAAACCTCTTTTGAAGTCGTGGCAGAAGACCAAGCCGCGCCTGGGATGGCCGCGTGAGACGGATTCTCTTTGTCCGGGGTGCGTCAAGGAAGCACGCGAAAGGATCCTGAACGGCGACCAGGGATGGGAAACGCTTTTGTCGGAGAAAGTGGGCGAGATCAAGGCCCATATTATTCAGCGGGACGGCCAGGTTTGGATGGTGAAAGATTGCCCGATTCACGGCCACTATGAAGATATCATGGCGCTCGACGTGAACTTTCTGCATTGGATCGAGCAGAACTTCCCCGGACGCGACATCCGGGCCCACAATGATGAAAAGCTGCACAATCACGGTTCGAGTACCATCAAGCACGGTCGAGGTTCGGTGCTGACGGTGGATCTGACGAACCGTTGCAACATGATGTGCGATCCGTGCTTCATGGACGCCAACCAAGTGGGTTTCGTTCACGAACTGACCTGGGACGACATCAAGGAAATTCTTGATAACGCTACGCAGATCAAGCCCCGGCGGCAGATGTCCGTGCAGTTCTCGGGTGGCGAGCCGACGATGTCGCCTTATTTTATCGACGCCGTTCGCTACGCCCGCAAGATTGGGTTCAACAGCGTTCAGGCGGCCACCAACGGGATCGAATTCGCCAAGAACAAGGAGTATTGCCGGCAGGCCTTTGAGGCCGGACTGCGTTACGCTTACCTGCAGTTTGACGGCATCGGCAACGACGCCAACAGCCACCGCCAAGTGGGAAACCTCTTCGACGTCAAGCTGAGGGCGATCAACAACATGCACGAAGCGGGCATTGAAATCATTCTGGTCACCACGCTGGTGAACGGAGTCAACAATGACCAGGTTGGCCCCATCATCAACTTTGCCCGCGAGAACCCCAAGAAGATCGCCTTTATCGCCTTCCAGCCGGTTTCCTTCACGGGACGCGATGAAGATATCACGCCGGAACGGCGCATGCGCCAGCGCTACACTCTTTCGCACATGGCCTCAGATGTCAAAAAGCAGCTTGGCATTACGGAGCCAACGCGCGATTGGTTCCCGCTCTCCCTGATGGGCGCTTTCTCCGATTTTGCCGATCTGGTGCACGGTCCGGAAGCCCAATGGGGGCAGGTCAGTTGTGGTTGCCACCCCAACTGCGGGGTTGGAACCGCCCTGATGATCAACAAGGAAAACAAAGAATGGGCGCCGGTCCCGCAATTTCTGAACATTCCGGGCCTGGTGAAGGACATGCAGCAGATCACGGACGCAGGCCGTGGCAAGTGGTTCTCGAATTTCATGATGGGCCTGGCGCTGCTGAAGAATTACAATCCTTTCGGAGCGCCGCCCAGCCTGGCGCTGGTCGACATCCTGAAAAAGTTCGACAAATCGTTTGCCTTGACGGGCGAAAAACGGGCCGATAAGGTCTACGGCGCTTCGAGCCCCGAGCGGACCCTTGACGACACCCTGAAACGGCGCTCGGACCCGTGGAACTTCCTGTTCATCGCCGGGATGTGGTTCCAGGATTTGTTCAACTATGATTTCCGGCGTACGGAAATGTGCATCATTCCTTACGCAACCCAGCAGGGTGAAATCTCCTTCTGCGCGTACAACACGGGGATTGGATGGCGGCAGATCATCGAGAACATGCACAAGAACGCCACCGTCGCTGAGTGGTACAAGACCCACGGCAAGCATGAAATCTATGCCCGGGGGAAGGAAGTGCAGCTTGGAGACTTCCAACACTCTCTGACCATCAACGCTGAGGATGCTGCCCGGGTTCGCGAGCGCGAGCATGACATTCCCATGACCGCGGCGGAAGAAGAACGCGCCCGCCGCAAGGCCGAATGGGAAGCCAAGCAGGCACGGCAGGTCTATGAGGAATTGGTCCTCAAAAAGCCCAAGGCTGAGCTGGTGCAGATTGGCGACTCCAAGCCGCAAACGGACGAAGAAAAAGTCCACGCTTAATCGAACCCTTAAACCGAAACCAAAGGCCGTCTCCGGAAGATCTGGGAGGCGGCCTTTTTTTTGACCAAGGGATATCCTGTTGAGGGTGTGGACCGCAGCGATTCTCTCCGTGCGGGCTCAACCCGCCTTGCCTGTGGCGAAGTCTCTGCGCTTACGGCGCGATGGAGAGCACGGCGGCGGAAGCGTTGGGCAGCGTAAAGGAGTAATCGCCGTTCGAGCCGCGCTGGACGGTGGTGGTTTGCGGCGCGCCGATGTTGCCGTCCGTATCAAACTGCTGGCCGCCATAACGGACATCGGCGGCGAGAGAATGCAGGCCGGGCGCCTGGAGCATCACGAGCGAGGCATTGCCCGCCTGCCCCGAAAGATGTACGTCCACCCGGCCCGAAGCTTTTTCATCCTTATTGATCACAAACACGTGCACTTCGCAGCCGGGGCAAGAAGTGGTGGCAAAGGCCGTGATGTTGGAAGGGGTTTTGATGGACGCGGGCAGGAAATGCTCGCCCGAGGCGCGCCGGGCGAACATGTACATGGCGTAGTAAAGCGGCTGCGCGACGTTCCGGTAATGCTCCTCGCCGCCCTCCTTCCAGGAGAAAGTCCGGATGGGGTTGTAAGCGCTGCCGCCGGTGCGATAGCTGAAATGGAAATTGATGCTGGTGTAATCGTCGCGCGCGATGTTGAACATGTAATCGAGTCCCCAGAGGGCGGAAGCGAAAGCGTTGCTGACGCCCGCCATGCCGCCGCAGGACGCCGAATTGGTTTCCGCCAGAGCGATGGGCAGGCCATTCTGATGCGCCACGGCCACAAGCTTTTTGGAAAGATCGTTGAAGCGTTCCATGCGCTCCGGCGATAGCAATTGCGCTGCGGTGACGTTTCTATGCCCACAAGTCCTGGTTGGGTAGTTGTGGATGGAAACCAGTTTCAGGTCAGGGCCGATGCCTTTCAGGATGATCCCGAGGTCCTCCGGATTGTTCCATGCGCAGCAATCGGCTGGCGCAACAATGTTGTATTTTCGCGCTATGGGATTCGAGCGGAACGCGTGGATGTAGCCGAGCGCGTCTTTGGCGTAATCGGCGGGTGAATACGTTTTGGGCCGCGCGGCGTTGTGCACAAATCCAGTCGGCTCGTTGCCGATTTCAAGCCCCAGAATCTGGCTGGCCGGGATCTCTTTGGCAACTCCCTGGGTGACTTCACGGAGCGCCCAGCGGGGCGAGTTCTGCTTGAGATTCAGGCCCAGAATCATCCTCCAACCTGCCGCGCCCACGGCCGTCGAATAGAGCTTGAGCAGGCCGGGCGTGATGGGGCCGTGGCACCAGGAAGGGTGTGGAGCGGCCTTGGGATCCCAGCAGGTGTTGTCCTGGCTGTTGCCGCCCAGGCGCAGCAGGCCGGGGCCGAGATTGCGCATGAAGGTGGAGAAGCCCGTGTTGGGAGCGCCGGGCTCGCCCAGGACGTAAGAGAGTTGCGCTGTCGAGGGCACGCCGGCGGGCATTTGAACGTTCCCAAGCGCCTGGGCGGTTGGGGTGGGAAGTCCCATGCCGGAGGTGGAAACTTCATTACTGAAACCAAGAAAACCTTTGGGGATTTGGGCGCCGAGCTTTTGTGTTTCGACACGGACCGTCGCAACCGGCGGCAGGGCCTGCGTTGAGCAGGACGTGAGCATCAGCAATGACCAGACAACCACAGCAAGAATGCAGCGTGCGCCGCCGGCGGAATTTCCGATGTGTGGAAACGGTTTGAAACCAGCAGAGTGAAGATCAAATTGTTTCGATGTAGGCATGAAGAGGCTCCCTATGGAATTGCTGGCAGGGAAGAACCTGCCGCCGGGCTCATCGGCAATCCAGTCCAACGATGATGTGCTCCATCGAAGCTTGTATCACTGTGTGCGGGATGGTTCAACACTAAACGGCAGGGTCGGAACATCCGCGCTGCCCGCAACCTTAAGCTGAGATGCCCTGCTGTTGTGCCGCTCCATGAGCGGCAAACAACGCGCAGTCTCGCGGATTGACCTTGCATTCTTCCCGCCGTAAAATGCCCACGGCCAGAAAATCACCGGCCGAGGTTAAAAAAACAACTGTGCGCCGGGGGCTCAATCCGATGATTACAAGACGCGATTTCATCAAGGCGGGTGCGGTGATACTTACGGGCTCCCAAGCCGCTGAAAGCGCCGCGCACAATGAGGAGCTCGCTTATGGCTCCAAAGAATCACCCGCCACGCCGCAGGAAGAGAAGAGCGGTTCGCGATGGACCGCGCGCTGGATCTGGCCGAGCGTTAACGGCCTTGAACCTAACTATTTTGTTTATTTTCGCCGCACGTTCAATCTCAACGCCGTCCCCACAGAAGAAGTGTTCGTAAAGGTTTCCGCCCGCACGGAATATATCCTCTATGTGAATGGGCACAAGATCGGTTTCGGGCCGCCCATCGCGGATGCGCGTCGCTACTACTTCGATCTTCGCAATATTCAGCCTTACCTGCGCCAAGGCTCGAACGTGATGGCAGCCCGCGTCTATTCCCTTGCCACCGCCACCGAAGACACCCTGAAGGTGCCAGGGGGATTTATCCTTCAGGGAAGGATTGGGGAGGTCCGTCTCGATTCGGATAGCACCTGGAAGTTTCTGGTTCCGGAGGTCTGGAAGCAGAACGCGCCCCGGCAAAGCTTCCAATTGCACTATGTTGAAATTGCCGATTTCCGGAAAGAGCCCGCCGGATGGAACGGCCCGGGATTTGACGACTCCGGGTGGAAGAGGGCCCTGGAGATGAGCGGGCCCGAGAGCACCCAAAACTTGGTGCGGCGCGAGTTGGGAGACTTCAGCGAAGCTTTCATGCCCGTGGCTTCCGTCGTAAGGTCGGCCGAGGTCGCGAGAAACAGCGCCTTCGAAATTCCCGCTTTCCAGGTGAACGCCGAGAAATTCCTTCCGGTCCAAACTGTAAAATTCCAGGACCTCGCCTCGCTGGGCGGCAAAAGACCGGCGGCGCGAGTCGAAACCCCCGCCAGCGGGCGGGATGCGGCCCTTGTCTTCGATATGGGCAAAATGGTGCTGGGTTGTCCTTTTTTTGAGGTGGAGGGGAGCGCCGGGACGGTGGTGGACGTTTCCATTTCCGAATACCTCGAAGACGGGCGGGTGCTGGCCTCGCGGGAAATCACTCCCAAAGAGCGGACCAACCTGACGGACCGGATCACCTTGCGCCAGGGGAAAACGGTGTGGCAGAGGAATGATTACAACGGTTACCGGTACATCCAGTTAACCGTTCGCAAGGCGAGGAAGCCCGTCGTCCTCCGCCGGGTGGGCACCATGCTGCGGAATTACGGTTTTCAGCACGAAGCCGTGTTCCGATCCTCCAACTCCGCGCTGGACCGGATTTTTGACGCCGCCAAGTGGTCGCATCGCGTCAACACGCACTGGGGATATTGCGGCTCATCCTGGCGCGAGCACGCGCAATGGTCAGACCTGCCGTGGCCCGCGACAAACCTGATGGTGTTCCATGACGCTCCGCTCCTTCGCTACTATCTGCGGCAGATAACTCTGGGCCAGAACAGCGAAGGCCGGATGCAGTTTCCCTACCCGGGTAGCATCGGGGGCGAACTTCCCGAACAAACTATGTGGCTTGCCGAGGTTCTTTGGAAGTGCGCGCTCCACTTTGACGACCGCGATCTGGTCCGCGATCTGCTTCCGGTGATGGTGAAAGCCAACGATTGGTTCAGGAAGCATATGACCCCGCGAGGACTGCTTTCGACGAAGGACTGGCGCCATATCTGGCTGGTGATTGACTGGGGATATCCGTACGTCAACGACCCCGAGCCGGGCGAACTGGCCACGCTAAATCTGATTTACTACAGCTTCCTGAGATCGGTGGAGAAGTGCGCGGAGTACGATGGGAACGAAGAGATCCGGGAGAGCTTCAGCCACCAGGCAGACACGCTGAAGAAAACGATCAACGAAATCTTTTGGGCGCCGGAGCAGGGAATTTATTATGAAAAACCCGGCCCTCTGGCGCCTTCCCAATACGCGAGCATCCTGGCGGTAAGGCACTGCGTGGCTCCGCCGGACCGTCTTCAGGAGATCTTCGATTTCGCGGTAGGTTCGGAGTTGCGCCCGGGGAAAGCGAGCCCCTGGTTTATGTACAGCACGCTCGAGGCCTTTGCCCGCGCGGGCCGGTTTGAAGAAGCGGTTCGGAGCATCTGCCGCTACTGGGGCTCGTTCCTTGACGCCGATGCCACAACCTTCTGGGAGTTGTGGAACATCCCGGGCGAGGACATCCATCCCATTCGAGGATATACCCGGGAAATGGGCTCCCGCACCATCACGTACTCAAGCGCGCCCGGTCCTTACACCATAAGCCACATCCTTGGTGTGCAGCCGCTCAAGCCGGGCTTCAGCGAAATGCTGATTGCGCCTCATTCGAGCGGGCTTGATTCGTTTGAGGGGACGGCGCCAACCCCGCGCGGCGACGTGCACGTTAAGTCCGAACGCCAGAAGTCCGAGAATCAGACCGACTTCTACGTAACGGTTCCTGAGGCGGCGAAAATAACCCTGCGGGTGCCGTATTCCAGGCGGCAACCGATCGTGACCGTGAACAACCAAGCCTGGTTCAGCGGCGGGCGCTTCCAGCCGAATCCCCTCATTGCAAATCCCCGGGCCGCGGATGATTACCTGGAACTCGAAGTCGCGCCCGGAAACTACTATTTCAGGGCCAGCGCTTCCAAACAGAAATCTGAGCTCTGAAGGCTTTGTGCGAACTGCGTCCGGCGGGTATCGCATTTGTGCCGTGGGCCTTTTGCGCCTACGGACCCACGGCATGAAAGGCATCGGGTGGCGACTCTACCTTGCGAGATCACAGGCGCTCGCAGGCGAGCGCCTGCGCCATCCGGTGGATTTAGGAGTGCGAACATAACCAAGGATTGCGGATCTGAAGACGCGCTACAGAGATGAGTTTGCGGGGACTAAATTGTGGTTACGGAAGAAGTGGGGGCATGTATACTACCTTGAAGCAGAATACGGAAATCGTGGTCAAGACTAACCGATGACAAGCATCCAACGAGGTTCTTACCGGCTGTTTCGATTTGCCGGGATTGATTTGTTTTTGCACTGGTCGTGGTTTCTGGTTGCGGCGTATGAAATCAGCGACCGGGGCGGCAGCTATTCCTCTCTCAGCTGGAACGCGCTGGAGTACCTGGTGCTGTTTCTTATCGTGATGATGCATGAGTACGGCCACGCGCTGGCCTGCCGGCAAGTGGGAGGAAAGGCCGACCGGATCGTCCTGTGGCCTTTGGGCGGAGTTGCGTACGTGCAGCCGCCGCAGCGGCCGGGCGCCGTGCTGTGGAGCATCGCGGCGGGGCCGCTGGTGAATGTGGTGCTGTTTCCGGTCCTCTCGGTGTTCGAGGTCCTGAGCCGGTCGCTCGGGTGGGCGGAGTCGATGCCCAATGCCGACGGGCTGCTGCATGCGGCCTGGCTCATCAACCTGGTTTTGCTCATCTTCAACCTGTTTCCCATTTATCCTTTGGACGGAGGGCAGATCCTTCGCGCCCTGCTATGGTTTCAAATTGGGCCTGCGCGCAGCTTAATGGTAGCGACGGTGATCGGCTTTGCGGGTGTTGGAGGGCTTTTCCTGTTTGCTTTGTGGGCACACTCCGTCTGGTTTGGCGTTATCGCCGCGTTCATCCTGATCAATTGCTGGGGAGGATTGCGCCAGGCGCAGGCGCTCGCGCGCCGTGCCAAGCTGCCGCGCCGCGAGGGCTATGCCTGTCCTTCCTGTAAACAAGCTCCGCTGGCGGGACCCTTTTGGGTTTGCGGCCATTGCCGGAAGCCATTCGACACCTTCCAGTCGCAAGCAGTCTGTCCGAGCTGCGCTGCCCGGTTTACATCCACGAAGTGCACCGATTGCGGCGGCTTATACCCCATGAGTGAGTGGGTTGTCCCGGTTGCGGCAGACGCTGCAATCATCGCGCCGTAATGCCGCTCTTCGGCAGACGCCGCCTGACACCCCGGCGGCATCCTGCTTGAGAACCGCCGTCCCTTAAGAGCCAGAAAACCGCGCCGTGGTCCGTGCCCTCAGTATTTCTGTTGCTGGAACTCATAGCTGTTGGGCAACTCGTAGGTGTATTCGTCGCCGGTTTCCTTCCGGAGTTCGTCGATACGATTCAGCAGATCCTTGGCCAGCGCCGCATGGCGCGGATCCCCGTAAAGATTATGCAGTTCTCCCGGGTCTTCCTGAAGATCGTAGAGCTCGAATTCCTGGGGAGCCAGAAAGTAGTGAATCAGCTTGTAACGGTCGGTGCGGACGCCGCGGTTTGGCTTGACCCTTTGCGAGGCCGGGTATTCAAAGTATTCGTAGAGCCAATCCTTGCGCCAGTCGGAAGGCGGAGCGCCTTTCATGAAGGGAATCAAGCTCCGTCCCTGGACCCAAGCCGTCCAATCGGGATCTTTGATCCCCGCCAGCTCCAGGATGGTTGGAGCTACATCGATATTCAGGGCCATCTCATTCCGCGTTATGCCGGCTCGGACCATGCGCGGATAGCGGATTGAGAAAGGCACGCGAATGGAAGGCTCGTGCATAAATCGCTTGTCGTAGAATCTCCACTCGCCGAGGAAGAACCCATGATCCGAACTGATGACGATCGCGGTGTCATCAAGGGTTCCGGCCTTTTCCAGCGCGTCCATAATCCGACCGGCGTTGGCGTCATTATTCACCACCCCGGCAGCATGGTCTTTGACGATTTCCTCGAGCGAACGCGGGTCGTCATTCCCAAGAGTGGTTGTTCCGATCTTGTTATAGGCATTCTTAAAGGCCAGCGGCTTTCCGGGGTAACCTTTCAGATCTTCGTCAAAGGTGGAGGGCTTGGGGATGGGCACGCCATTATATAAGTCGAGCAACCGGCGCGGCCTGTAAAAGGGCGCATGGGGGGCGATGAACCAGAGAAAGAGGCAGAAGGGTTTGTCGCGCTTCTGATTCACCCACTTGAGCGCCCGCTCGGTGATAATGTCATCAACATAACCGTGATACTGCTTGGGAGGCTCAGCCACGCCACCCTTGCTCTCAATAATCATGGGGCGATAGTAGTTTGCCCCTGCCTCTTCAACTCCAAAAAAGATATCCCAATTGCGCTTGCTCAAGTCATGAATGTGGGCTTTGCCGAAGAAGCCGACCTCATAGCCGGCGCCGCGCAGCATATCGGCGATCGTCGGGACGCTCTCGGGAATCGACCGGCGGTGATTGTCGATGGCGCCGGTCCGGTGAGGATATAGGCCGGTGAGAAACGACGATCGTGAAGGCAGGCAGAGAGCATAAGTTACAAAGCCATTGCGAAAGGTGATGCCTTCATGAACGATGCGGTCCAGGTGCGGCGTGGACATGAACCTGCTGCCGAAGGCGCTGAGTCCATTTCCGTCCCAGCCTTGTACCGTATAGGAGCTGAATTCGTCCGGGCGCACGCCTTCCCCCAGAAAGAAAACAAAGTTGGGCCTGGGAGCTTCTGCGGGCGTCCCGCTCAGGGTCGCTTCCAAGGTGCTCGAAACCACGCCCAGGGTGCTTAGCGCCCCCGCGCCGGCTTTTAGGAAGTCCCTTCTACTCTGCCTGTTGCCATCATAATTCTCATCCATGCGTTGCTCCTGATGATGAAGTCGTAAAGTCGTACTGGGCTCCGTCCCATCGTAGAAGAGCAGTCGAAATTTAAATCGGCCCGTCCTGCTGAGTACCGGGCCTTTATTTAAAAACAAGATTCCGCGTTCGTCCAGTGAATACCTATGTTGAGGTATGGCGCCTTGGCGGCGGGTTAACCTGAGCGTGACGCCTTCGTGGTGAAATAGTACGTTAAGGAAAGACTGGCATCCTGTCCCAATTTGAGTATTAATAGAGCGGTCGGTTTAGCTGCGGTCCGGTGATTTTCACCGCCGATCAAGTCTCGCGGCGCTGGGATTTGCAATCCGCGAGGGAGCCTTTTCCGGCAGCGAACGAAGACGCAAGGAGATGCTTATGAAGATCACTTCGATTGAAATTCGAGTCTGTAAGAACGCCCCGCCCGAGACGGCGGATTCCGGCATGCGGGTCGGCGGCAAGTCGGCATTTGATTTTCTGGTTGTTACCATGAAGACCGACGAGGGCATTGAGGGAACGTCGTTCGGTTTTGCGGGACGCGGCGCAGAGATGGCGGGCGCCATTGCAGCTTCCGCTCTGAAGCCTTTTTTCCTGGGGCGCGACCCTCTGGCCCGGGAGAAGCACTGGAAGGAATTTCGGATGCATGACCGTTGGTGGAACCACGTCCCGATATATTCCTACGGTCCTTTTGACATCTGCTTGTGGGACATTGCCGGAAAAGTAGCCGGACTGCCGCTTTACCGGCTGCTCGGAGAGTATCGCAACAAGGTTCCCGTGTACGCCAGTTCCTTTGTTTTGCCGACTCCGGAGGCCTATGCCGCGCAGGCTGTGGAAGTGAAGGAGCGGCACTGGCACGCGTATAAGCTGCATCCTCCCGGCGACGTGGAGTTCGATCTGAAGGCCTATCGCCTGTGCCGTGAGGCCGTCGGACCTGATTTCAAACTGATGGCCGACCCCGTGGCCGCTTACAATCACGAGCAAGCGTTGCGCATGGGGCGCGAGCTTGAGCGTCTGAATTACTACTGGTTCGAAGAGCCGATCTTTGATGTGGATTTCCATGGCCTGCGGAAGCTGACAGAGCAGCTGGACATCCCCATCTGCGGAACGGAGGTCATCCCCGGACATCACTATTCGGCGGCGGAGTGCATCGCGACGAAGGTGGTGGATATCGTGCGGACGGACGTCTCGTGGAAGGGCGGAGTGACGCCGGTGATGAAGACGGCGCACCTGGCGGAATCTTTTGGCGTGCAGTGCGAACTGCACACGACGATTTATCATCCTCTCGAAGTTGTGAATCTGCAATGCTGCTGTGCCATCTCCAACTGCGAGTTTTTCGAACTCCTCTATCCCCTGGCTCCGATGGAATTGGGGATGAGGAGCAAGCTCAACATTGATCCCGAAGGCTACGCGCATCCTCCAGAAACTCCCGGAATCGGCCTGGACCTGGACTGGGACTTCATTGACGATTGCACTTTGCAGAAATTGTAAGGCTGTCGGGAACAGGGAGAGCTTGCAAGGCCCGAAGAAGAGGATGCGAACGCAGCAGGCCCCGTTGGGGAGGGTAAGTTCTGCTGAGGCCGGGCGTTTGCAAACGGGGCGGCGCGGTGTACACTCCGAGCTAGCGGGGATTTGAATGCCCCGGCCAAGGCGTCTAAGCCCGATCGAAGCCTTAAACCATGCTGCTGAAACTCTATCAGTGGTTGCCGCCGGAAGGTGTGAAGATCCTGCTCGTGCTCTTTCTGTCTTTTCTGATCGGGCTTGAGCGTGAGGAACGCAAGGTCAAGGGGGAGCAATATGCCTTTGGCGGCGTGCGCACCTTCCCTCTGATCGGACTGATCGGCTATTCGATGGCTCTGCTGTCGGGTGGACAACTGGTGCCGGTGACCATGGGCTTTGTGGTGATCGCCGGATTCCTGCTGCTTTCCTATTGGCACAAGCTTGCTTCTCCCGGGGTTGCCGGCGTCACAACGGAAATGTCAGGCCTGACCACTTATCTGGTAGGGGCGCTGGTCTACTTCGGGCATTTCTGGATCGCCACCACGCTGGCTGTCGCGAGCGCCCTGCTGCTTGAGCTGAAGGCGGGTTTAGAAAGCCTCACGAAGCGAATTCCGCCGGATGAGATTCTTACCTTCACGAAATTCCTGCTTTTGAGCGCGGTGATACTGCCGGCGTTGCCCAACAGCCAGTTCGGCCCTTTCCACATCAATCCGTTCAAGACCTGGCTTGTGGTGGTGGCCGTCAGCGCGGTTTCCTACGCGAGCTACGTCCTTCAGCGGCTCACCAAGGGGCACGGAGGAGTGATTCTGGCGGCGATTCTTGGCGGGGCGTATTCCTCCACCGTAACCACGGTGGTTCTGGCCAGGAGATCTTCCCAGCAGGAACGCTCCCACCTTTTTTCCGGTGGCATCCTGATTGCTTCCGGCGTGATGTATCTGCGCTTAGTGGCGCTTTTGGGGCTCTTCAACCATGAGTTGATGCTGAAGCTGGCTCCGTCGTTCCTTGTCCTGGCGGGCCTGGCGACGGGCGTGGGCTGGCTTTGGTCCCGCAGACCCGATCCGAGTTCGGACGACGTGAAGAGAGAATTTGAGCCGAAAAATCCGCTGGAACTGGGTGCGGCCTTTCTGTTTGCCTTTTTCTTTCTGGCCGTGCTGATCGCCACCCAGTTGGCGGTGGTCCATTTGGGGCATGCCGGCGTGTATAGCCTGGCAGGAATCATGGGAGTCACGGACGTTGACCCCTTCATTCTGGGGATGACCCAGGCGGCCGGGAGTTTGACGCCTTATCAGGTGGCTGCGGCAAGCGTGCTGATTGCGGCGGCAAGCAACAATATGATCAAAGGAATCTATGCGTATGCTTTTTCACCCCGCCGGACAGGAATTCAGAGCCTCTTTCTTCTGATAGGCCTGGGCGTAGCTGGCCTTGCGCCGTTGCTGTGGCTGTTGAGATAGTTCCGCCTTTTCCCGCAAGGCGTCTGGGGTGTCGCTGGCATGGGTGCGGGGTGCTGGCCGGGCTTGGGTAAGCTGGCGCACTTAGGGAGGGATGGGGGTGTGAAGCTGCCGCCACTTTCGGCAAACCCTGAGTCCCACCCGTAGGTCTCCGACAACTCCCGATGGCCCTTCAGTCACTGCAGGATCAGCAGCCAGCCCCTTCCCGGTTCAACCGGGATCTTCTCTGCAGGCGAAAACGACGCCGCTTTCTGGAAGCCGGGGATGGGGGGAGCTGTAAGCTTTGACGTTTCCGCATCCTGTCCTAAGGCCGCCCAATCAATGTTCAAGGAGACGGAGACCGGGTCCTTTGACCAACTGGCCAAGGAGATGAGAGCGCTGCCCTTTTTCTTATACACGGTGGCAAGCACGTCCTTGCAGCCTGTCTTGACGGGGCAGGATGGAACCCAATACCCAATCATCTCCGCTTCCTGAATCTTGAAATTGTTCCAGAGCTTCCAGATGTGACTCGGATCGTACTTGTCAAAATACCGGGTGGTCATTCCGTAAATCATCCCGCGCCAGGGATTCCCTCCGTCTTGGAGCATATCGCTGAACAGGCCAAAGGGCAGCCCGGAGATTTCGACTAGCCAGTAATCCGGGGACTCATTGTAGTTGTACCCTTCGCCGAACCACAGGCTGTCGATATAGGGGAAATGCTCCATGTACTTGTTCGCGGGGCTGATCCTGAGATCATGGAATGGAAATTCGTTGCCCGAATGGAAGTCGATGAGGCTGCCCTGGCGATTGCGATCCAGGACTTTCCGGACTCGCTTCATGACCTCGCGATCGTATCCGATTCCGTCCAGGTACAATCCGTCGATCGCCGCCCGCCGGAGGAGGTACGCCAGGCCCTCAAGATAATAATTGTGCCATCGGGAAAGGCCGGTCTGGAGAATTGCCTCATCAACCTCTCCGTCCGGAAGCGATTGGTGCCAGCCCGGCTTGTAGTGCGAGACCAGGTGCTCGCGCAGCCAGGATCCTCCGCCTCCCGGCCCGTCCGCAAAAACTTCCTCTCCCAGGCTCCGCAAGGCCCACATCTCGACCACGCGGTTGCTCAGCTCGCGCACCGTGTAATAGATCTTCGCCTTCAGTCCCGCCGCATGAACCCCGTTCACGTAGCTGGCGAGCTTGTCCACGGTGAGAAAGGGATAATTGATATACGGATTGAGTTCATTCCCCTGGTGGATGTTAACGATGGTTGCGCCTGAGCGGAGCAGCTTTTCCACCGGCACGGCGCCCGGCTCCGGATATCCCTGCTGGTAGTAGCGCTCGGTCCAGTGGTCCGGGTTAAGCGGTTTCACGGGAGTCACCAGGAGCCCAAAGGCGAAGACCAACTCTGCCCCGGGTTCCAGGATTCGCTCGCCGCTGTAGGCGCGGACTACGACCTGGTCATCTTCTTCCGCGACCGTGCACCCGCCCTTCCCGCTGTTTCCCCAGGAGTCCGGAACCCCCTCGGTTTTCAAGTCATACATATCCCACGTTTCTTTTTGTCCCTTTAGCTTGCATTGCAGACCTGCTCCGACCTCTCCGACCCAAACCATATTATTGGCCCGGTTAATGTCCCAAACCCACTTCCATGCTTTCGGGCGATACCCTCCCTTGCGCCCCAGGCCCATCATGTACGTGGCAATCTCCTTGCGCAGGGGAAGCTCCAGGCGAATGTCTTTCACCGGAGTTCTGCTGTGCGCCGTAAGCTTGACGCGGTAATTGATGTGACCATCGAATTCCATCCGGGCCCAGCAAACGAGACTCAGCTTGCCGGCGCTCATCACCGTTTGCCGGGTGAGAGACCCCGGCCCAGAACCGAGAATGTCCGTCCGGCCTCCGCTCCAATGGACTTCTCCTTCAGCGGTTTCAACGGCCAGCCTGGCAGGCTTAGCCAGAATTTCAAGCCCATGGCTCCGGATGCTTTCAGGAAAGCCGCTCGCAGCAAATCGAACTTCCCGCCCGAGACAACTTACCGTCTGTTCTTGGGTCTTCAAAGCCGTGTAAGGTCTGGTGACCTCGTCATCGATGGCGATCGTAGAGTCCAGCCACCTCAGGCGCGCTTGCCGCCACAGATCGTTGTCCCCGGCATCTTCCAGCCCTTGCCGCGAGACATCCAGGTGTAATCGAATGGAAGTCTCCTCGGCGCCTTCGGGGTGGAGAACCAGCGTGCCATCGTAGCTGCCGGCCGCCGCATCCTTTGGAATCTGGATGCCAAACCAGAGCGGGCGCACGATGCCCAGGGGAACCGGGAAGGTCTTCGTTATGGGGCGTCCGGCCCAATCGGTTCCCGCCAAATTGAAACACCGCATGGCGGCTCGCGGAATTCTCCTGCCGCGGGCGGACTCTAAATCCCCGTATCGCACGGAGAGGTTCGGAATTCCCGCTCCATAGGCATAGATCCCGATCTGGAAGACATAAAATTCTCCTCGGCAAGCCGCGCCGTGAAACTCGACCGTAGGTCCCCGATCGATCCAGCGGAGTGGCAAGTCCCCGCTCATCCGGATGGGGAATTGGCGTTCTTCAGGAAAAGTCAGATAGGTCCGCCCGGGATGCTGAGCCAGAAGATTTCGAGTCTCTTCCTCCGTGGCAATAACCTCCATGGGGTCAAAACGGTCAAAATCGCTGCGCGCCTGGATCTCCAGCACTTTTGCCTGGGGCAGAGTTTTCCAGGAGCTTTCACCGGAAGAGCCCGCCGCCCGTTGATGGCGTGCAAGCCATGCCGGGTCTGCTGTCACTTCCGGGGAGGGGTACGTGATCGAGTAAGCCGCGGGAGCCGTGTCCGCTTGGTAGGGCAAATAATAGAGGAAGTAGTTGCCCGGCGCCGTTGCTGGCTGAAACACCAGGTCGCCAAACTCACGGTTGGTCGTAATTCTCGCCAGATTCTTGATGGGCTTGCCGGTCTTGCCGTCGACAAGGACGACCGCCTTGTTCTGGGGCTTCCGGTCTCTGCGCCGCCAAGGAATATGCGCCCAGACTGCGTCGGCTTTATCTGAGACCCGAAGTTCCGCACGAACGTCCCCCAGTTCGCGAGGCCAGCAGGGCCCAATTCCATAACGAACCTCCTGGATCTCCTTACTGCCGGCCGTTGCAGTCCTCTGCGCACCCCGCGCCAACGATTGCCGGCCGGCCTCAGCGACGCCGATCGCGCCCAGCGTTAGCTTCGCAAAATCGCGGCGGCTGAGAAGGGTTTCCCAGGACGTTTCTCTCTTTTTGCCGGGCCCTTCGTTCATCCTCTTTCTCGGCATCTTGCCTCCCCTTGGCCTGCACCCGGCTGTCGGCCTTGAGAAGCAAAGCCGCATGCCGTTGCCGCACGGCCCCGATCCTGAAGGGAGGGGTGCGCGGCTCGGATGCTGTAGTTTGCTATGGCGGGAATGAATTTCTGGTCATTTTGGCTGACGCGGATCTCGAAGGAGCCCGGATTGTCATCGAGCACCCTGCGATAAAGCACTCCGCCACGGCCTTCTCACCGCAAGGCCTTCGCAATGGCTGCTTTTGCAATCGGGGCCAGGAGCGCGAAGCCGCGGTCATTTGGATGCAAGCCGTCATTGGAGTAGCCGTTCCGGAACATTCCGTTCTTATCCACCACCGCCGAGTAGTAATCTGCATAAACGGCGTGTGCCCTTGCCGCATAGCTTTTGATCCAGGCGTTCAACTCTAAAATCTGCGGCGGCGGGCGGTGAATGGTCTGCTTTGTCCGCATATAGTTGCTGACGGGAGTGAGCGAGCAGAGGATGACTTTGATGTGGTGACTTTCCGCCAGATCGGTGATTGCCTCGATGTTTTCCTCGATCATCTTCGCGGTTTCGGGACCCATATTGCGGGCGACGTCATTGGTTCCGCCCAGCAGGATGACTGCCGCGGGCTTGAGGTCAATGACGTCCGGATACATCCGGACCAGCATCTGGGGAGTCGTCTGGCCGCCGATGCCGCGATTCACGTACGGCTTGCCGGGGAAAAACTTTTTCAGATTCCAGATGTCCGTTATGGAATCACCCAGAAAGACCACGCGCCCAGGGACGGGAGGTTCAGCTTCCAGGCGTAAATCGTCCTGGTGATAGCGACCGAGTTCATTGATGTCCTGAGCTCCATCGGCAAGACGCTGCGCAAGACTACTCAAGCAGCAATGGGATGGGGGCGGGTTGAACTCCTGGACAAGTTGAGCGTGCAGATAGGCCGGCAAGCTTATTAATCCCATCCAGGCAACCAGCAAAACGGTTAGTAGCAAACGCACTTCTTCCTCCCTTTACCTTCCTGATTCCAGGCGCAAGAAATTGGCCCGGCGAATTATAACACCGATACCCTGGAGAGGATAATCCGGCTGAATTCAAAATAGGCAGAACCTTCCGAGCGGTTCCCGGCCAGCTGCAACGGCCAGGGTTTAAGGGCGGAGCGCCGAAGGGAGCTTGGAAGAGTCGCCCTCCATTTCAAGCTTGGAGGAGAGAAATTCCAACAGATCCTTCAACGCCAGCACCGCGATCAGGTGGCCGTCCTCAACGACCATCAGGCGGCTGCTCTGGGCGCGCCTCATAATGGCCAGCGCCTCGACCGAATCGGTATCCGGGGTCACAGCGTCTTTGGGGTCGTAGGGTTGCATGATGGCCTGCACGCTATTCCGGTTCCATTCGTCCCGGGGGATGTCCTTGACCTGTTTGGTGGTAATGCAGCCCAGCAGTTCATGGGATTCATTGACGACGGGAAACATCTTGTAGTGATACTTATAGATATAATGTTCGACGAGGTCCTCAAGGGAGATCGCGGGCGGGACGGTCACCGGGTTGGTTTTCATGAAGCGGCGGATGGGCTCGCCCTGAAGCATTTTTTGAACCATGAGCTGTTGATAGGATCCCTGGGCCGCGCTGCGCAGGAACATTCCAATCACGAACCACCACACGGCGCCAATAAAGTCGCCCACCAGCAGTTGGTAGACTCCGAAAGCCATGAGCAGAACCCCAAATCCCGAACCGATGTTCGAGGCGATGCGGGTGGCGCTCCAGAGATTGCCTTTCCAATGCCATAAAGCTGAACGCAGGATGCGACCGCCGTCCAGCGGGAAGGCCGGCACCAGATTGAAAGCCGCCAGGATCCAATTGATCAAGTACAGGTACCAGAGGACGCCGACGGCCATCGTCGGCCAGGCTCCCTGCGCACCCCAATGCAGTACGTAAAAGAACACTCCAATCACAATGCTGGTCAAGGGGCCTGCCGCGGCCATTAGAAACTCCGCCTTGGCGTTTGGAGGCTCACTTTCCATTTCCGCCACCCCGCCAAAAATAAACAGAGTGATTCCCTTTATCGCCAGGCCGTGGCGGCGCGCCACCAGCGAGTGGGCGAGCTCATGAACAACGATCGAGACGAAGAGCAGCAGAGCCCCCAGCAAACCCATCAACCAGTACTCGCCCTTGGAGAGTCCCGGATAGCGGTGCGGAAACATGCCAACCGCCAGAGACCATGTGATCAGAACGGCGATGACCAGCCAACTGCCATCCGCGCGAACCGCGAATCCGAACATCTTGAACAGGGTGATTCTTCGTCCGAACATGCTGTTCCTCCGCCGTGCAAAGTTCTTTAAGGGGTGTACCCATCCACCGGATGGTCACGCCTGCGTCCGCCCGAGTGCTCCCGGCCTTTCAAGACAAGCGGAAGGGTCGATTCGTTTTCTTGCCCGAATCCTTATCTTTCATCGACGGTTCTCAATTTCTATTCTATTCTTGCTTGGACTCCAAAACAATTTCATGCCACTTTGGCGTTGGGATCAGGCCCTGGTGCTCATTGACTTTCCGGAACCTGTATTGTAGTGTCATGGCGATGGTTCCAACTTCATCAGGCACCAGATCGGAAGCCCGTGTCGTCGAGGTCACGCTCGAGAGCACGCTTAAGAATGTTGAAGTTGCCGAGGAAGTCAGTCGCCGTGTTTCCGTAACGGCGGGGTTTGGCTCAGAGGCGGCGTTTCAGATCGAGATGGCGGTGCATGAAGCGGTTATCAATGCCATTTACCATGGCAACAAGGAAGACCCTGGCAAAAGCGTCATCTTGAGATTTCTTATTTTCGAGGATCGATTGGAAATTCACGTTTGTGACCAGGGAAGAGGCTTTGACCCTGGGGTGCTGCCCGATCCCGTGGCCGAAGAAAACCTCATGAACGCTTCCGGGCGGGGGATTTTCCTGGTGCGTAAGTTTATGGATGAACTCAACATAGAAACTTCCGCGAACTCAGGCACGGAAGTAACTATGATCAAGCGTCTCAATTCTGAGGTTTAGTCAAATCAAGGAGGAACAGACCGTGAGCATGAAGGCGGCAGTGCGGCAGGTTGATTCCGTCACCGTGGTGGACGTGCGCGGAAGGATTACGCTCGGGGAAGACTGCAAACAGTTGCGCGAAGTGATTCGCGGAGAACTGGCCAAGAATCATAAAAATCTGCTCTTGAACCTTGCCGACGTTACCTATATCGATAGCTCTGGAATCGGGGAGCTGGTTAGCGCCTTCACGGCGATTTCCAACCAGGGTGGGCAACTGAAACTGCTGAATCTCACCAAGAGGGTCCACGATTTGTTGCAGATCACCAAACTTTACACGGTTTTTGACATCCACGATGATGAGGCCACGGCCATCAGCAGTTTTGCGGCTGCCTCGTGATTTCTAACCGTAGCCTCGCAGACCTTCCTTAACAGCCTTCAATGTGTTCCCCGCTGGCGTGGCGCCCGGGAGGAGTGATCTCGTCCGGGTTCCCTTTGGAGAGGAAGCAGGCATGGGCGCCGATCCACGTTGTCCCTTCAGAAAAGGGAGGGTTGGTTTTTACTTGTTTTCCGCCCGGTTTTCTTCCGGATAGCAGGTCGCACCCTGATCCGCTGAACGCTGCGGCGGCTTCTCCGCCCTTTGCCTGAAGAAACGGCAACGGATTCGGCCCCTGATTGATGGGTCGGTTTGCGAGGCGGGGCGTGAGAGTTCTCTTTTATCTCGGCCTGGAACGGAAGGGAGGCCTGCCTCTGCCGTGCAGCTAGGACCTCGCGCATCCGTGCTTTAAGAGAGGCTAGCGCCGCGGAATGAATCTGCGAAATTCTCGATTCGCAAACGCCCATTTGGCTTCCCACTTCCTTCATGGTCCTTCCCTTGAAGTAATAGAGCTCCAGGATGTGTCTCTTGCGCGGAGGAAGTTTGGACAGGGCTTGCGCCAGCAGGCCATTCATCTCAGCCCTTTGGCACAAAGTGAAGGGATTTTCTTCCAGGGTATCCGCCATCGTCTCTCCCAGGACGTGCCCGTCGGCGAACAAGGGTTCCTGAAGGCTTGTAACCTCAAGCCCCTTTAGATCGCGGAGCAGGTGATTAAACTGGTCGTCCGAGATCCCCATCTCCGCGGCAAGCTCGGTTTGTGAAGGAGCCCGTCCCAGCCGGCCTCGAAGCGTTTCCTGCGCCAGTTCAAGCTGCCGGCTTTTCTGCCTCAACAGGCGCGGGCTCCAATCCTGCTCGCGAAGACTGTCCAGGATGGCGCCCTGGATGCGGTACCGGGCGTAGGATTGCAACCCTACGTTCCTGCTGGGATCGTACTTGGCCAGGGCCTCGATCAAACCCAGGACGCCCGTGTTAATGAGGTCATCGAGCTGGATGTGATGGGGAAGTCGAGCATGAATCTTCTGGGCAATGTAGCGAACTTGAGGAAGTTGTTCCAGCACGAGCCGGTTGCGTTCCGTTAACGCCGGATTTTGATACTCTCGGTATGAAGCTGCACTAAGACCCACTTGCTGCTCCCTTCTCACCAAAGTCAAACAGCGCAACCACCGCACGCTTGACGTGGAACGGCCAAATTCATTTCTGAGTTTGTTTTTACCTTCTGCGGATTAAAGGGTTATTAGGTGGAGATTAGAATTTTCTAGGCTAAAAATCCGGCGGATGCCGATGATGGCTTTGACATCCACCGCAGGGGCGGCCGTTCGTTGGACAAAGGGACTTTTTCAGGGTGATCGTAATGTGGCGGAGGAGGAAAAATCATGCCACTGGATTGTTTCCCAGCGAGACCGCTTGCAGGGAGCAGCGTCCCTAAAACATTTTTGTTTTCCGGCCGGCCCGGACATCACGCCGCAGGCCATGAGGACGGCCTTTGAGCCTCAGCGGAAGCTAACGGGAGGTAAAGGCGGCATCGGACACCGCCGGGGGGAATCTTCTCAATCTCTAACCATCCACCCTGGCTTTTGATGATGTGTTCGAGAATCCACCATTCGGGCAGCGTTCCTTCCAACGCTTCTGTAAATGAAGCGGCTGGCTGGGATTTCTCGGCTTGCCCGGCCGCCTCCCGCGGCAAACCGTCATCCCAAACCGAGAGCAATGCCCAGTGCTCCTGGCTTGAGAGTCCGATCCGAATAACTCCAGTTCGAGCGCTCCGCTGGATCGCCTGCCGGAAAAGTTCGTGCAGGGCGGCATCGACACGCGGTGGATTAACCTTCACATAAACGTCCGCCATGGGCTCCAGGACCAACTGCAATCCCTTGTTGCGGGCCATCGGAGCCAGATCTTCCAGCACTTGGGCTATCAGGTTCCGCCAACGTACCGGGTGGAAATCGTCCCCGGGGTCCTCGGCCTCCAGGACTTCCCGAAGGGTTGCCAGGGTTTCAAACATTCGATCAGTTTCCTCGATCGACTGTTCAAGCACCCTCCGGCACGCACCCTTCTTACTCTCTCCCATTAGCGCCACTTCCAGCGACCCGTGCAAGGCCGTTAGCGGCTGGCTCAACTTATGGATGAGGCTTCTGAGAACCCCGACGAGGCTGTCTTGGGGCTTTTGATCTTCATGCAATTCTTCCTCAAGGTTCATGGGGAAACCCGGAGGGCAGACCGGCGGCTCTATTTGGGATCGCCGATCCGGTAGCCCACGCCGCGAACCGTATGGATCAACCGGCGCTCAGAGCCTTCATTGACCTTTTTCCGCAGGTAATTGATGTAGACGTCCACCACGTTGGTCATGGTGTCAAAGGAGAAGTTCCACACGTGCTCGATGATCATGGCGCGGGAAACGGCCCGGCCGACATTTCTCATCAGGTACTCCAGCAGCGCGAATTCTTTGGGGGTCAGGTCGATTTTCCTTTCGCCGCGCCGGACGGTACGGTCCACCCTGTTCATCTCAAGGTCTTCCACCTGATGGCTCAGCTCAGGGGGCTGGTTCCCGCGCCTCAGAAGCGCCCGCACGCGCGCCGAGAGCTCGCGGAAGGCGAACGGCTTGATCAGGTAGTCGTCCGCGCCCAGGTCGAGGCCCTTCACGCGATCTTCCACCCGCGAGCGGCCCGTCAGCACCAGCACCGGCAAAGGTTGTTTCTTGGTCCGAATCTGCCTGAGAACTTGCAGGCCGTCCATCCTCGGCAAAACCAAGTCGAGAACCAGAAGGTCGTAATCATACTCTTCAGCCATGTAAAGGGCTTCCTGCCCGTCCGGAGCCACGTCCACGGCGTAATGCTCGGCCTCTAAGCCTTTTTTCAGAAAACTCGCTACCGGTCGATCGTCTTCAGCAACAAGGATGCGCACGGGAAAACCCCTCAAGACCGGACGCACACTTCACGGGTGTGCGCCGGGGATTCGTTATATTTTCACGACATTCGATTGCGTTCATTAACCCTATTTAACTTCGGCAGAAAATCATAATGGGTTGAGTGTAGTTCCACGCGGGCCTCTGATGTGGATGGGATCGAGAGCCTTAGGGCGTACGGATGAGGTTGTTGAGGATTACAGAGATTGGGAGAGGTTAGGCTTTTTTGATGCCGAACTTTTCCAAACGATATTGGAGCGTGCGAAAGGTCATGCCCAGAAGCTGGGCTGCGCGGGTGATATTCCCGTTGGTGCGCTGCAGGGCCTGAATGATTTTTGCCTTCTCATGTTCTTCCCACGATCCTTCAGGAATAATGGGAACCAGGCCTCGCCCGGTTGCCGGCGCGGTCGCTGTCCAGGTCTCAGTCAAGCTTGCTTCTTCTTCGGCCTCCAGCACCTCCGGGGGAAGGTCGCAAAGTTCCAGTTGAGATGTTTCACCCAGCACCACGGCGCGCTCGATAGCCCACTCCAACTGCCGGATATTTCCCGGCCAGCGATAACCTTCGAGCGCCGCCAGCGCCTCGGATGAAATCCCCCGAACCTCGCGTCCCGCCGCAAGCGCCGCTCTGTGCATAAAGTGCATGGCCAACTCTTCGATGTCTTCCTTCCGTTCGCGCAAAGGAGGGCAGACGACGGGAATCACCTTGAGGCGGTAATAAAGGTCCTCGCGGAACTTGCCTTCCCGCATCAGTTGATCCAGGTTTCGATTGGTCGCGGCGATAATGCGGGCGTCCACTTTGATGGGGTCCGTGCCTCCCACGCGGAGGATCTCGCGCTCCTGAAGAGCCCGCAGAATCTTGGCCTGCAAGGCCAGGCTTGTGTCACCGATTTCATCGAGGAACAAGGTGGAGTGGCTGGCTTTCTCAAACAGTCCTTTCTTTTGCTGATGGGCGTCGGTAAAGGCGCCCTTTTCGTGGCCGAAAAGTTCGCTTTCAAGCAAAGTTTCGGTGAGCGCTGCACAATTGACCGCCAGGAACGGCTGGTCATGCCGCGGACTGTGCTTGTGAATTTCCCGCGCAACCAGTTCCTTGCCGGTTCCGCTTTCACCCAGGATCAGGATGGTGTGAACGGAGGGCGCCACCTTCACAATCATTCGAACCATCTCCTTGACGGCGGAGGAATTTCCAAGGATGGTCCGCTTCAGGGCGGCCAGGCGATTGAGCGCGTCGTTGACGACTTCCAAAAGCCTCGCGCGGTCCACGGGCTTTTCCAGATATTGGTAGACTCCCCGCCGGGTGGCGTCGATCGCCGATTCGATGGAAGGATAACCCGTTATGAGAACCACGGCGACGGTGGGGTCGGCCCGCAGAATTTCGGTGAGCAACTGGATGCCGTTGATTCCGGTCAGATTGAGATCGGTGAGGACCAAGTCGAAGCGCTTCTGTGCAACAAGGTTGAGAGCCGCCTCGGCGCTGGGAGCGGTGACCGCCTCGTAACCTTCGTCCTGGAGGATGTCCCGGTATATTTCCCGCTGCCGCTTCTCGTCATCAACAACCAGAACTGATCCTTCAGGCATGGATGCTAATCCTCAGGCAATACTCGGACTGGCGACAGCCGATGGGTTGGTAACCGAGACGTCCGGGAGGGGTAATTCAACAATCAACGTGGTGCCAGGGGTATTCTCGCTGGAAATAGAAACGTGACCGCCGTGGTCCTCAACAATCTTCCGAGTGATGGCCAAGCCCAGGCCGAACCCCGTCGCCTTGGTGGAAAAATAAGGGGCAAAGACCTTTTCTTGATCGTCTTGTGGAATGCCGGGCCCCGTATCACGAAAGCGCATTTCAAGATGCCCGCCGCCGCCCCCGTTGTTGGATATCCTTCTTGCTGTGATCTGGATATCTCCGCCTTGCGGCATAGCTTGCACGCAGTTGGTCAGAATGTTCAGAAAGCAGGTCTTCAACTGCGCAGCATCTGCCTGAAGGGCGGGCAGGTCTGCAGGCAAATGGGCCACAATTCGGATATGTTGCTGGCTTGCCTGATTTTCAACCACGCTCACAGCCTGTCCGACGATGGTCTCAATGTCGCACGGCACAAGCTGAGGTTCGGTTGGCCTTCCGACCACCAGGAAATCGCTGACCAGGCGGTTCAGGCGCGTAATTTCTTCCTTCATATTGGCGAGGCTGGTGCTCAATTCGCGCCCCGGTGTTTCATTCAGAATCGAGCGTTTTGCCCTGATCTGATCGATGCTCAGGTTAAGAAAGTTCAGTGAGTTGCGCACCTCATGCGCCACAGTAGCGGCAAAATGGCCCAGCAAAGAAGATTTCTCGGCTTCATTCAGCCGTTTCTGAAGCTTTCGGGTCTCGCGTAGCCTTTCTACCATTTGATTGAATGTTTGAGCCAGGCGTCCCATCTCATCCCGGTTGCCTGTTGTCGGCAGCGATACGTAAAGATTGTCCTGGGCCACTTGATTCGCCCCTTCCACCAGCAGATCAATCGGCTTGGTAAAACGGAAGGCCAGATAGACCACAGCGAACATTCCTGTTAGCATCGTGCCCAGAATCCAGGCCAGCCAGAGCAAATAGACATGGTTCAGCATGGAACCCACTTCATCCATTTCCCCGCCCACTTGCACGTATCCCACAACTTTCTCTCCCTGGATGATGGGGAACTTGATGTCGTAGTGCTGCTGCCCGGCGCCAGCGCCGATGTCAGCGTCGATGTCTCGCAACTGGGCGGTAATCTGGATGGGCCCTTCTGTCCTTCGTCGTCGCCGCCTGCTCAGCTTGACCCGCTTGCCCACTTGTTTGGGGTTGGTGCTGGCCACCACTTCTCCCGTGGGTGAAATGACATTGATCGAGGAAAGGCCGGCGCCTTTAAGCGCGCTTAGGTATTCGCTGAGAGCCAGCTTTCGATTGACTTTGGACGGAATGCTTGCCTGAGTTAATTGAATAATTTCCAACAGGTCCGACGTCTGGCCGGCCACGTAAGCCTTGATGCGGCGATTGTGCTGCACGTAGGCCACCATCAAAATGGCGCTCGTGCTTGCCGTGATCAGGAACATTACCAGCGCCAGCCGGGTGCGGAATCGGAGGCTCAGGATGCGTTTGTTCAATACCTGCCTCGCGGAGCTTGTCGCGCGACTCATTCAATCCGATTCTAGCTGAACGCCTGGGAGCGGTCAACGAAGCGCCAACCCTCTCCTGCTGGTTAAGAGGTGCAAACTATACGTCCATGGCTTTGTGGAACTATTTAGCAGCGCCAGCTTGGGCCGTGAACCTTAGCAACTTTACTGCCTGCCGAGTAATCTAATTAAAACAGGGGAGGCGGCTGCCATGGCCTGGAGCTTATTTATCGGGCTGCTCAAGCTGATACTGGCCGGTGCCATTGTTCTATATGCGGTACTTGTTTTAATAGCCTTGAGAACCGCTGACACCCCATTGAAACTTGACTGGACCGACCCGCCCATCTCTGTAGAGCGACTCTTGGTCTGGCTTGGCGTTAAAGGGGTTAGAGCGGTTTTACATGCATTAAAAGCAATGCTGGACGTTCTTGAAGATGCTTCTGCCGATGTTGGAGAATGGTTGCTGCATCACCGATGAGAGACAAGCTAATGCATTCATTCTATTTAAGATAGGGATGCTTTCGCCAGGGGCTCAGCCTTTAATCCTTTCATCCCGGCATGTGGTGAAAACTCAAAAATTTTTAAAAGGGCTTGCGTTTTGCCTGCGGCTTCTGCGATTTTAGTGTGGCTGACGCCCGCGCGCCGCTGGCTGGATTGGAGCCGCTTCAGGGTTCAGCAAATTCAATGGGGAATTGAACTCGAAAGGTTCTATGGACGAGGGGATCGAATTCTGGGTTGGTCTCACTCGTGTTGAGGGATTGGGGGTCCGGGGCGCGCACAAGCTGATTGCCCACTTTGGCTCACCGCAGGCGGCCTATATGGCTCCCCTGACGGAGCTTGAAGCTTCTGGACTTCCGGCAGCGGTCTGCCAGGCGGTTTTTACTCAGGCAGGGTTAAAAGAAGCCGAAAGGGAGATTAAAGAGGTTGCAAAGGCTGATTGCCAGTTGCTGGCCTATTCGAGCGAGGCGTATCCGCCCATTCTTAAGCAGCTGGCCGCCCCGCCCCTGTTTTTATATGTTCGCGGGGATGTCCGGGTGCTCAGCGAGCACTCGCTGGCGGTGGTTGGGTCTCGGCGCCCTTCAGCCTATGGATTGCAAGTGGCGCGGCGCCTTGCCCATGACCTTGCGGAGCGAAGCTTGGTGATCGTCAGCGGTCTTGCGCGAGGGATCGACTCTGCCGCTCACCACGGCGCTCTGGAGGCCAAGGGAAAGACCGTGGCAGTGCAAGGGCGCGGCATGGATGCCGTCTACCCTACGGAAAACAGGCGGTTGGCGGAAAAGATCGCGGAATCGGGGGCGGTTGTTTCCGAATTTCCGCTGGGCACCAGCCCGACTCCGGAAAATTTCCCGATCCGCAACCGGATCATCAGCGGCTTGTCATTGGGCGTTCTAGTTGTTGAAGCCAGCGAATACAGCGGTTCGCTGATTACGGCGCGCTTGGCCACTGAGCAGAACCGCGAAGTATTCGCTGTGCCCGGCAACATCACAACGGCGCAAAGCTTCGGCCCGAATCAACTGATCAAGCAGGGAGCCAAACTGGTCGATCAGTGGATGGACATTGTCGAGGAGTTCCCTCCGGAGGTCCGGATGCAACTTCTTCCATCGGGTGAGGCTCTCGAAGCCGAGCAGGCCGCGGCGGGACCGGGCGAGTTGTTCGAACGTTCCTTAACCGCAGAACAGAAAGCGGTTTTTGAAGCCTTGCGCGTCGATGAGGCGCTTTTCGTCGATGCCATTCTGGGCTCCGTCGCGCTTCCCCAAGGCAAGGTTCTGCAAGTCTTGCTGGAACTCGAGATGAGCGGGCTGATCCGGCAGTTGCCCGGCAAGAACTTCATTCGTAAGCTATGATGAGGAGTTGAGAGGATCAGCATCTAAATAGAGCAAGGAAAAACAGATCAACGGGTTCTCGATCTGTTTCCAGGGTCTTAAGAATGGCTAAATCGCTTGTTATCGTTGAATCACCGGCCAAGGCCAAGACGATCAACCGGTACCTCGGTTCCGGTTACACGGTCAAGGCTTCGATGGGTCACGTCATGGATCTCCCCAAAAAGGAGCTGGGCGTTGATCTCGACAATAATTTCAAACCGAAGTACATCGTCATTCCCAACAAGAAGGAGACGATCCAGGCGTTGAAATCCGCCGCCAAAGGTTCCGATTCGATCTATTTGGCCGCCGACCCTGACCGCGAAGGGGAGGCGATCTGCGCCCATTTGCGGGAGTTGCTGGATTCGAAAAAAACAAAGTTCTACCGAGTGCTTTTTAACGAGATCACGCGTGAGGCCATCCAGGAAGCTTTCAAGCATCCCCAGGAGATTGATGCTCGCCTGGTTGACGCCCAGCAGGCGCGGCGCGTGCTCGACCGCCTGGTCGGGTACCAGGTAAGCCCCTTGCTGTGGGATAAGGTTAAGCGGGGGATTTCCGCCGGGCGAGTTCAGACGGTCGCTTTGCGGCTGATTGCCGAGCGCGAACGGGAAATCCAGGCCTTCAAGAAGAAGGAATACTGGACCATCGGCGCCAAGCTCAACGGAAAGAATCCTCCGCCTTTTGAAGCCCGCCTGATCAAGTTCCAGGGGAAAGATCTGGAGATTCCGGACCAGGCGGCGGCGGATCAACACCGAACAGCGCTTGAGAAGGCCCGCTTCACCGTCCAGTCGGTTGAGACTCGCGAGCGGCGCAAATATCCCGTGCCGCCTTTTATCACCAGCAAGCTTCAGCAAGAGGCTGTCCGCAAGCTTCACTTCTCTGCCAAGAAGACGATGATGTTGGCTCAAAAGCTTTACGAAGGCATCGATCTTGGCGAGGAAGGCTCCGTGGGCCTGATCACCTACATGCGGACGGACTCCACTCGGGTTGCGGAAAGCGCCCTGGAGGCTGTGCGCGCTCATATTCAGAAAACCTACGGCGAGCCTTACTTGCCGAAAGAGGCTATTCGCTACAAGACCAAGAAGGGGGCACAGGATGCTCACGAAGCCATCCGGCCCACTTCCATGGATCGTTCGCCGCAAGCGATGCGCTCTTATCTTCCTTCAGACGAGCTTAAGCTTTACCGGCTCATCTGGCAGCGCTTCGTTGCCTCCCAGATGAACCCCGCGATCTTCGATCAGACCACCATCGACATTGCCGCGGGAGACCATCTGTTGCGCGTCACCGGTTCCGTCGAAAAGTTCAACGGGTTCCGGGCCGTTTACGAAGAAGGCCGGGACGATAAGGCTCCTGATGAGGATGAGGATGGCAAGGCGCGCCTGCCGATGGTTGAGCAGGGTGAGGTGTTGCGCCTGCTGGAACTTTTACCCGAGCAGCATTTCACGGAGCCGCCGCCGCGCTACAATGAGGCGACTCTCGTCAAGATGCTGGAAGAAAAAGGCATCGGCCGGCCTTCAACTTACGCGACCATCCTCTCGGTGATCCAGAACCGCGATTACGTGGAAAAGAACCAGGGCCGTTTCTTCCCCACCGAGCTCGGCATGGTGGTCAACGATCTGCTCGTCAAAAGCTTTTCCGACATTTTTGACGTCGCCTACACGGCGCGCATGGAAGAGGAATTGGACGATGTCGAGGAAGGCAAGCTTACCTGGACCAAAGCCCTCAGCGAATTTTACAACAAGTTCAAAAAGGATCTGCGGCTCGCCGAGCGCGAAATGCAGGATCTGAAAGGCGAGGGCGTCCCGACCGACGTCAAATGCGAAAAGTGCGGCAAGCCGATGGTGATTCGCCTGGGACGCAACGGTCAGTTCCTGGCTTGCACGGGTTATCCCGAATGCGACGGCACGCGCGATCTCCCGCCCGACCTCGCTGCCAAGTATGGCTCCGCCGCGCCGCCCGCACCTGAAGTCCCCGAACAAGCCTGCGAGAAGTGCGGCAAGCCGATGGCTTTGAAGCGCGGCCGCTTCGGTTACTTTATGGCCTGCACGGGCTATCCCGAATGCCGGAACACCAAAAAGATTGTCATCAAGGAGGGAACGGCCACCGCGGTGGGTGACACTCCTCTTGACGAAAAGTGCCCGGAGTGCGGCAACAACCTGGTCAAAAAGCACGGCCGTTACGGGCCATTTACGGCTTGCAGCAACTATCCGAAGTGCAAGTACATCAAGAAGCAGACGCTCGGCATCGCCTGTCCTGAAAAAGGCTGCACGGGCGAGATTGTTGTTCGGCGCGCCAAGCGCGGGACATTTTACGGCTGCAGCCGCTATCCGGAATGCAAATTTACGTCCTGGGAAAAGCCTGTGGCCGAGCCCTGCCCGGACTGCGGATCCCCCATTCTTCTCGAAAAGTTTGACAAGAAATCCGGCTCTTCCTCACGACACTGCCGCAACGAATCCTGCCACTATGAGCGCGTGGTGGAGTAGTCAGACCGATTCTCATCACCCGCGAAAATCAATCTCCCCATGGCCGGTGGCCCGCTTCGCAGACCATGCTTAAAGCCACATAGGCTTTGTGGTTGGCCTGATGAGCAGGTATCGCGACAACCCGCACAATTCCTTGACTTCATTGGGGCCCGGCGACATAATCGGATGTCAAGATATGCGAGAAGCGGTTATCATTGCCGCAGTCCGCACCGCAGTGGGCAAGTTTCAGGGTTCCCTTTCTTCCCTTTCCGCCGTTCGGTTGGGAGCTTGCGCCGTGCGCGAAGCTGTGCGCCGGGCGGGAATGGATGGCGCGCAGATTGACGAAGTCATCATGGGGAACGTGGTTTCCGCGGGTCTAGGCCAGAACCCTGCACGCCAGGCGGCGCTCACGGGCGGGCTCCGGCCGGCCGTGGCGGCGATGACCATCAACAAGGTGTGCGGCTCGGGACTGAAAGCCGTGGCGCTGGCCGCGCAGGGCATCGAGACCGGAAACACGGACGTGGTGGTGGCGGGCGGCATGGAGTCCATGAGCAACTGCCCGTTCCTGCTGCCGGGTGCTCGACAGGGCTTGCGCCTGGGTGACAAGAAACTCGTCGATTCCATGATCCATGACGGGCTCTGGGACGCCTATGAAGATTTTCACATGGGGATGACCGCCGAGCTGGTGGCCGAAAAATACCAGGTTTCGCGCGAGCGGCAGGACCAATACGCCTTTGAAAGCCATCGGCGCGCCGTGGAGTCGATCAAGAGCTGCCGGTTTAAAGAAGAGATCGTTCCTGTCGCGGTGCCAGGGAAAAAAGGCGGGGAGACCGAGTTTTCCATCGACGAATCCCCGCGCGCCGACACTTCGCTTGAAAAGCTGGCGAGCTTGAAGCCGGTGTTCAAGCCCGGCGGAACCGTAACCGCCGGCAACGCGCCCGGGACGAACGATGGCGCTGCTGCGGTGGTGGTAACCTCTCGCGAGACGGCGGATAAGATGGGCCGGAAGCCTCTTGCGCGCGTTGTGGGGCAGGCGGTCAGCGGAGTCGAGCCGCGCTGGGTGATGATGGCGCCGGTGGACGCGATTCGAGCGCTGCTCAGCAAAGTTGGCTGGAAGGTTGAGGATGTTGACCTCTTCGAGCTGAATGAAGCTTTTGCGGTGCAGGCCGTGGCGGTGATTGAACAGTTAGGCCTTGACCCGGACAAGACGAACGCGAACGGTGGCGCGGTGGCGATTGGGCATCCCATTGGAGCTTCCGGGGCGCGGATTCTGGTGACTCTTCTTTATGAAATGCAGCGCCGCGACGCCCAGCGCGGCGTGGCGGCGCTGTGCCTCGGTGGCGGTAACGCCATCGCACTTGCCGTTGAAAGGGAAGTCGGGTAGGCAAGGGTTTTCGCCACTTGAACACGGAGGAATGTTTGGATTTCAGCCTGGCGGGAGTGGTAGGAGCCGGAACCATGGGCCATGGCATCGCCCAGGTTTTCCTCCGGCACGGATTTTCCGTCACGCTTCAGGACACTTCCGCGGAGGGGCTCGCGCGGGGCGCTGAAAAAATCCTCCGCGGCCTCGAACGCGATGTGGAGAAGGGAAGACTGACGGAGCAAGAGAGAAAGGGAGCCGGGAGCCGCCTGAAAACCACCACCGAACTTTCCGACTTATCTCCGGTGGACATTCTGATCGAGGCTGTCACGGAAGACTTTGAGGCGAAAGCGTCCGTATTCCGTGCGCTTGACGCCTTGTGCTCTGCCGGGACGATTTTTGCCAGCAACACCTCTTCAATCTCCATCACCAGGCTGGCCGCCACGACGCATCGCGCCCCCCGGTTCGTGGGGCTGCATTTCTTCAATCCCGTGCCGGTGATGAAGCTTGTGGAAGTTGTTCCGGGCCTCGAAACCACAGAAGAGACACTCGATGCCGCGGATCAAATTGCCAGGGCCGTGGGCAAGACCCCCATCCGTGCGGAGGATTCCCCGGGGTTTATCTCGAATCGGCTGCTGATGCCTATGATCAACGAGGCCATCTACGCGGTCCTCGAAGGCGTGGCGGAGCCTGCGGGAGTGGACGGCGTGATGAAGCTGGGAATGAACCATCCGATGGGGCCGCTCGAGCTGGCCGACCTGATCGGTCTGGATGTCTGCCTGGACATTATGAAGGTTCTTTACAAAGGGTTTCGCGATTCAAAGTACCGGCCCTGCCCGCTGCTTGAAAAGATGGTGAACGCGGGCTGGCTGGGACGTAAAACGGGAAAGGGATTTTACGATTACGCGAAGAAATAATCGCAGCCGAAGTTCGCCGGCGGCAGCGGAGAGGGAAAGTTACGGGCGCGCGAACAACCCGCCGGAAGTTTTCCCGGCAGTCGTTTCACCAAGGGAGGATTCCAAAATGCCAGAAGAGCGGACGGAACGAACGAAGGCGATTGATATTGCCTTGACGCAGATTGAAAAACAATTTGGAAAAGGTTCCATTATGCGACTGGGCTCCAAAGAGGCGCTGGTCCCGGTGGACGTCATTCCCACCGGAGCCTTGTCGCTGGACGCCGCCTTGGGTGTGGGAGGAGTGCCGCGGGGCCGCGTGGTGGAAGTTTACGGCCCTGAAGCAAGCGGCAAGACGACCATCGCTTTGCACTTGGTGGCGGAGGCGCAGCGCCGCGGCGGGATGGCGGCCTTTGTGGACGCCGAGCACGCCCTGGACGCAAAGTACGCCAGAAGGCTTGGCGTTGACGTCGACAACCTGCTGGTCTCCCAGCCTGATTACGGCGAGCAGGGCCTTGAAATCGCCGAAGCGCTGGTGCGTTCGAATTCCATTGATATTGTAGTGATTGATTCCGTGGCGGCGCTGGTTCCCCGGGCTGAACTGGAAGGGGACATGGGGGATTCGATGCCCGGCTTGCAGGCTCGCCTGATGTCCCAGGCGCTGCGCAAGCTGACGGCCATCGTTTCCAAATCAAAAACCTGCCTGGTTTTCATCAACCAGATACGGGAGAAGATCGGCGTCATGTTCGGAAGTCCTGAGACCACGACGGGAGGCCGGGCGCTCAAGTTTTATTCTTCCGTCCGCCTGGATATTCGCCGCATCGCCGCCATCAAAGACGGTGACCGCATAGTGGGTAACCGGACCCGCGCGAAAGTCGTCAAGAACAAGATGGCTCCGCCCTTTCGCGAGGCCGAATTCGACATTCTTTACGGCGAAGGGATTTCGAAAGAAGGGGACCTTATCGACGTTGCCGTGGGGCTCAACCTGATCGAAAAGAGCGGGTCGTGGTACTCCTATGGCGGAGAACGGATCGGACAGGGACGCGAAAACGCCCGTCATTTTCTTTGCGAGAATACCGACATCTTGAAGAAAATTGAAGCCGAGGCCCGCAAGGCCCTTAACCTCCCCGCCGGGGAGGAACCCCGGTCCGCCGAAACCGGTACCGCGCGCGGCAAAAAGCAAACTTAAGATGAGTAGCCTCCAACCCTTGAGTTCCTGAAAAGGAGTTGGGCTGACACAACGGAAATAACCAGTAGAGGAGCATCAGGGCCACATGCGTGAGGAGGTTCGAGCCGCGTTGACCAAAAAAATCGCCATCCTGGCCGCCATCGTTTCATGCCTGTTGGGACTGGATATTTTCCCCGGTGGCATGCTCGCCACGGGCTATGCCGTGTCTCCGTCCGGCGCGGCTCATGCCGCTCATCGTCGTCGCCGCGTCATCCGGCACTCGCGGCGCCGCTACCACCGCCGCTACTGGAGTCCCTGGAGCGTTAGTTCCTACGACCAGCATCCCGGCGCGGGCGATAACACTGAAGGCGAGGACCTGGCTGTCCGCCAGGCGGCAATCGCGGCTCTGGGGAACTGGAACGGGAGCATTGTGGTGGTTAATCCGCACACGGGGCGCATCCTGACGATTGTCAATCAAAAGCTCGCGCTCGGCGGAGCGTTCCGCCCGTGCTCGACTTTCAAGCCCATCGTGGCCCTGGCGGCTCTCAACCGGGGCATTATCTCGCCCCGCACCAAGCTCCGCGTGGGCCGCAGGTGGTCCATTGACGTGACCGATGCCCTGGCTCATTCCAATAATCAGTTCTTCCATCGACTCGGTGAGATGGTCGGTTTCAAGGCTTTGGCCTATTATGCCCATGAATTCGGTCTGGGACAAAAGGCCGGCTGGGACATTCCGGGAGAACCGTCCGGAGAGTTTCCCTCGTCCCTTCCTGAGGACGGCGTTGGGAACCTTGCGTATTTAGGCGAGGGCATCGAAGTGACCCCCTTGCAGATGGCGGCGGTGGTGTCTGCCATTGCCAATGGCGGGACTCTCTACTACCTTCAGTATCCGCGCACGCCCGAACAGCTCGAACACTTTGAGCCCAGGGTGCGCCGCCGATTGACGATGCTCGCGCCGCAGATTCCGGAGGTGCGGACCGGGATGGCGGCGGCGGTTAAGTACGGCACGGCTCGGTCAGCCAACGGTTCCGGGACTGAAATCCTGGGAAAGACGGGAACTTGCAGTGAGGATGGGGCGCGTTTGGGGTGGTTCGATTCTTACTCTGCCGAGAACCCCAAGTATGTGGTGGTGGTGCTTTTACGCGGAGGACGGCCGATGTTCGGACCTCATGCCGCGGAGATCGCCGGCCGTCTCTATCGCGACCTTCGGGAAACTGAGCACCCTCAGGTTCAGGCCCGGGGGCCGGAGCCGGTCACCCGAGCGTCTGAATAACCCTGATCGATTATGAGTTGGCGGATGGCCGCTCGCAAAGAAACGCGGTCAAAGCCTCGCACCCCTTAGCGTTCCACGTTCCCTGAGTGCAGTCCGCATTCCTTTTTAGTCTGATCTTCCCACCACCAGCGCCCTTCGCGTTCATGCTGTCCCGGCAATACCCGGCGCGTGCAGGGCTCGCAGCCGATCGAGATGAAGCCCTGTTCGTGGAGAGGATTGTAAGGAACATCATTTTCGCGGATGTAATTCCAGACTTGGCGCGAAGTCCAATTGGCCAGGGGATTGAACTTGATCAACTCATGGTCGGGGGAGGAAAAGACCGGATCGACCTCGACCACGGCCACCTTGGCGCGGGTGGATGGGCTTTGGTCGTGCCGCTGGCCGGTGACCCATGCATCGAGGTGCTTAAGCGCGCGGCGCAACGGCTCCACTTTGCGAACTCCGCAGCACTCCTTGTGGCCGTCCTTGTAAAACGAGTAAAGCCCCTTCGCTTTTACCAGGTTTTCCACGGCGCTCGCCTGAGGGAAATAAGTTTCAATCGGGATGCCATAATGTTCCCGGACCTTATCGATCAGCTGATAAGTTTCCGGATGAAGCCGGCCCGTATCGAGCGAAAAGACGCTGAACTTGCCGCCGATTTTGGCCGCCATATCCACCAGCACCACGTCCTCCGCCCCGCTAAAGCTGATGGCAATTCCGCCCTCGTAATTCTCGAGCGCGAACTGAAGGATTTCGCTCGGATGCCGCTCCGCAAAGGATATTGCAACTTCTGGAATTGTTATTGTGCCTAGTCCCATAATTCTGTGTTCACCTTTTCTATAGAGGATAGTACCGGGAGAACCCCGCCGTTTTATCCCACCAGCAAACGCGCTCCCAGCGAAAAATACAGGATACTGAAAAGCCATGTGACGTAACGCTCAGGGATCCGCCGGGTCAGCCGGCTTCCAATGATCACGCCCGGCACTTCTCCCGCAACCAGCAGAAGGAAGAGATGAGTGTTGAAGTTGCCCATCTCAAAGTGGAGCGAGCCGGCCAGCGCCGTCGTCACTAGTCCAAACAGAATGTCCGTGCCTACCAGGCTGCCCAGCGGCAGCGGAACCAGCACCAGCAGGGAAATCATCAACAAGCTTCCGCTGCCCACCGAGGTCATCGAGACCAGGAAGCCCACAATGGCGCCCACGGCGGCGAGCTTCATGCCAGCCTTTGAAAAGCCGGGATTCACGAACTCGGCCGAACTGAATTGCTTCTTTCCCCGCAAGAAGGGCAGAAAAACCGAGACGCCGAAAAGCGTGAGGCCCAGCAGGATCTTCAGTGCGTGGTCCAAGTCCCCCATGGACATCTGGGTTTCGAGGTACCGGATAAACACGATGCCCGCGATTGACCCCGGAACGCTTCCCGCCAGCAGGTAGCCCGCCAACCCCCAGTGAACCTGGCCCAGCTTGCGATGCTCAACAACTCCCGCAAGCTTGGTGACCGCGCCGCTCATCAGGTCCGTGCCGATCACGGTTAGGGCATGGAAGGGCGTGACGATCAGCAGCAGGGGCGTCAGAATGACGCCCGCGCCGGTGCCCGTCAGGCCCACCAGAATGCCGGTAATGAAAGCAAGCAACGTTACGGTCATTAGGCTCCCTGTTGGGCAACGCTCTGGTTGAAGGCTTTGTGGAGCACGGCAGCCACTTCCGGCCGCGTGAATTCGCTCGGCAACTGCCCGCCTTCCGTCAGCACTTTGCGAACCTGGGTGCCGCTCAGGAAAACGCGCGATTCCTTGCCGTGGCCGCAGGTTTTGAGCGAGGCCATTCCCACGCACTCGCGGCAATAGAAAGTGTTTTCATAGAAGAGCGGCGCGATGCCCAGTTCATCCGCGCCGAATTCCTTAAAGATCTTCTGGGCGTCGTAGGGGCCGTAGTAGTTCCCCACGCCGGCGTGGTCGCGGCCCACAATAAAGTGCGTGCAGCCGAAATTCTTGCGGATCAGCGCGTGGAAAATGGCTTCCCGCGGGCCCGCATACCGCATGGAGGCGGGATTCAAGGCCAAGAGCACCCTATCCGCGGGATAGTAGTTCTCAAGCAGCACTTCGTAGCATCGCAGGCGGACTTCCAGGCTCAAGTCGTCCGCTTTGGTCTCTCCGGCGATGGGATGCAGCAGCAGGCCGTCCACGATTTCAAGCGCCGACTTTTGGATGTATTCGTGCGCGCGGTGAACAGGATTGCGAGTCTGGAAGCCCACCACGCGGTTCCAGCCGCGTTCAGCGAAACTCCTGCGGGTGTCGGCGGGGTCCAGACGGTATTTCGAAGAGGCGTGTTCTCCATTCGGCCGCCGGAACACTTCCACCGCGCCTCCCACCAGCCAGTTGCCGCGCGAGGCCACATACCGGGCGCCGGGATGGTCGGCATTCGCTGTGGTAAAGACTGCGATCGATTCCGCTTCCCGGTCGTAGGGGTAAACATCTTCAACCTGCAACACCGCCAAACGGGTTCCGCTGGGGTCAGCCAGGGCTACGCGCTTGGCCTTCTTCAGGCCCTCAGCCTGCTCTTCCGCGACCGCCAGGGTCACCGGCAGCGTCCAGGGAAGGCCGTTCGCCAGGCGCTTTTTGCCGAGTACCGAGAGATAGTCCTCCCGGCGCATAAAGCCTTCCAGGGGGCTGAAGGCGCCAATCGCCAGCATCTCCAGGTCAGAAACTTCAAACGCGTTCAACTGAATCACCGGCAATTCGCGAGCCGCCGCTTCCAGCTCCCGGGCCTTTTCGCCCGCGACCAACCGATTGATCAGCTTTCCTCCGTGTGGTTCGATCATCTCCGCTTTCTCTCCTCCAGAATCCAGATTTCAGGTCCACTTTGATCGTGCCAGGCCACGGACCGCCCAAAAACAAAAACGCCCGCTGGCGTTTTATCCGTCAGCGGGCGTCCGTTATAATTGCTTGTTGGCGTTGGATTTACAAGTCGTTAACCTTAAGCCACACGGCGCCCTTGACGGATCCCGTACAACAACACATACAACAGATCCGTTCTGCGCTTGCAGCCAACGACATGTTCATCGCCTTTGCCATATACAATGAGAAATCCTACCAACCCGCGCGGGCCTTGTCAATAGAAATCACAGCCCCGGCCGCAGGGCCATTTTGACGTACCGGCGGGTTCATCCCGCCCGCACGTCCCTCCCCTAAGTTCCGGAGGAGCGGCAGAAGCTAGCCCCGGCGCATGCCGTGGGTCAGGGACCAAGCGCCTCCCCCCAGTCCTCTCCCTGTGTGAGCCTGTGTAAGAACTCCTCCCAGCGGTGTCATTCCGAGTGAAACGAGGAATCTGCTTTTGTTCGTGTGCCAGATAAACTTCGCGAGGAAGGGCAATTCATGAATAGCCTCTACAATCTTCTGCCCCAAATCCCCAATTTCATTTATCACAACGATAAATTTTTCTCTTTTGCGCTTGCGCAAAAGGGCCCTAGCGTCTATGCTTTGTCTCCGTCCGGACTCTTACGACGCGTCCAAATTTAGGGGGCAAGATGGCCACGGAACTTCCAAAGTACCTTCAAGCATCCATTCCCAACCCTCAGAGCAAGCGAGTCTCCTGGTACAAGAGCACCGCGCCTGCCTACGCGGGGATTTTTCTGTGGGTAGGCTTTTATTTGGGGCTTTCCGCGCCCACGCTGAGCCTCGCGTCGCCCTCTGTTTGCCTGGCTGGACTGTTGGTAGGAGGACTTCTCTGTTTTGCGCTCTATTACTACGCGCCGGCCATGCTGGGAATGCTGACGGGACGGCCGCTTTATATTGTGGGAACTTCCACGTTTGGCGTGAAAGGCGGCTACCTGATGCCCGGCCTGCTGATGGGATGCCTGCAAATCGGCTGGTTTGCCGTGGCCACCTACTTTGCCACCGACTACATCATGCAGGGGCTCGATAGCCACTCGAAAGGGCTGTTTATCGCGATTGCGCTGGTGTGGGCTTACGGCCTGGCCTGGGTGTCGATCAAGGGAATTTCTTACGTTGCGCGCCTGGCACAGTTCTTGAACTGGGTGCCGCTTTTTATGATTATCTATGTCTTTTGGGCCAACAAGGGCGGGATTGCCGCCTATCATCCTCCGCATAACGACGCCTGGGGCGGCTTTTTAGCCATGCTCGCCCTGGTGATCGGCTTCTTCGCCACGGCCGGCGCGGCGGGCGCTGACTTTGGCACCAACAACCGGAACCGCCGCGACGTGATCCTGGGAGGTTTGACGGGAATCACTTTGGCGATTCTGGTGGCCGGAGGATTGCCGGTGCTTTCCGTGGCAGGGCATCTGGGCAAAATGGGGAACGTGTCGGACTTTACTTACGCGGCGACCATACGAAGCGTGGGGAGCCTGGCGCCGGTGATGTTCTTCCTTTTTGCCATCGCTTCGCTGGTTCCCACAACCTTCTGCACCTTTATTGCCGGCAACAGCTTTGAAACTATGCTGCCCAAAATCCCGCGCATGGTTTCCACCATGGTGGGCGTCACCATCGGCGCGCTGCTGGCCGTCACCGGCGTGGCCCAAAACCTGATCGGCTTTTTTACGATTGTGGGCGCTTCCTTCGGCCCCATTTGCGGCGCCATGGCGGCCGATTACCTGCTGGCTGGGCGCAAGTGGTCCGGGCCGCGCGCGGGAATCAACTGGGCCGGGTATATTGCCTGGGCGGTGGGCTTTGTGGTGGGCATCCTGAACCAGATTCCCGGAGTGCCGGCAAGCTGGGTCAGCGCCGACCGTCCTGCCGTGCTTTTTTCCTTTATCGTAGGTTTCGTTGTCTACTTCATCCTTTCAAAAGCCGGCTTGCAGTCTGCCCTGATCCCTCAGAGCGATTTGCAGCCTGCGGCGGAAGCCTAATAGAGATTACAAAATAGAGTGACCTTTGTCTTCTGTAGCGGCGCTTGGCGGCAAGCACTGCTTGCCTGGGCGCCGAAAGCCGGCGGTCGCAGACCGCTGCTACAACACTTGCTGTCACTCTATTTTGAGAACCGCAATCTTCTGGAATTGCCGCCCACTTACTTGCCGGACCTCAGGGAAAAAGCCATCTCTCTGCGCGGCCTCAGCCGTTCGTGATAAATTGAAGTTTTTGCACCGAAGGGGAAACAGCGATGCGACACGGTACCTGCAATAAGCTTGCGGTTGCGGCAGGGCTTCTGCTCTTGCTGCTGCCCGGGCTTGCGCACGCCGAGCCTCAGGCCCGGGCGGTCACAAACAAAACCAGTTATAACGCCGGCACGGAAGTCTCGATGCGCCTCGCGCCGGTTACTGGCGCGCCGGTCCCCTTGGACGTCGTCTTCTCGGCAACGGTCCGCTACGCCGGAGAATCGCAGCCGGTATTGACCAGTCCGGCGTCTGAGGTCTGGAGCCTCCCGGGCGGCTCAAAGCCTGCCTCTTATCTTCGGCTTTGGGCGATTCCACCAGATGCCCGAACCGGCCGTTACCAGATTGATTTGCTGGGGTACGACAAAATCTCCGGGCAGATCGTGATCAAGGTTCGCGATGCGGGCTCCTTTGCCGTGCATCGCAAGCTGGTCGAGATTGTGGGAATCAAACTTGGAAAGACTTTCTACGTGACGGGCGATCCGGTCGATTGCGACATCACCTTGGAAAATCTGACCGGCCACCCGCTCCGCGGCTTGCGCGTTGAGTTCTCAAACCGCTACTGGCCGTGGATCGCCGGACCCGCTCAACAGGCTGCCGCCAGCGTTGTGACCGTGGCGGATAATTTGTCACTGCCCGCAGGCGCAAAGCGGGTGATTCATGCTTCGCGCGCCGCCGTCGCGCCCACGGTCGATCAGCCCGCCGTGCACCAGTACGGAGTCGTGGTTTGGGATCACGGCCGCAAGAACGTGCTGGATATGGCTTTCAGCCATCTCGTTTTTATTCGGCCGCCGGGAGTCGATTCGCCCAGGCCTTATCCCTTGCAATACACCTATCCGCTGCTCAGCGACGTGAACACCACGAGCTATCGCCACTTCTATCCGCCAGGCGTCAATGCGGGCGCCGTCCGGTTTGACCCGAGCCATACCATGTTCATTCCGGGAAGCGATGCGACGATCAGATTCTCGGTTCAGAATCCGGGCACGGCGCCTTGGCAGCAGGTCTCGATCGTCGCGCGATTGCTCGGTCCCGAAGGGAAGGAAATTTCCAGGAAGGTTCTGGCTGAGCGCCGGGACTTCGAGCCGGGCAAAGCCCCATTGCCGGAAAGCGTAACGTTCGCTCTGCCCGCTTCGCCGGCCGGCCTCTATCATGCCGAAGTCACTTTGCGGGATACGTTGGGAAACGCCGTGGCAGAGGGGACGCTCGGCCTGGGAGTCAACCCGCTGCCCAAATCCATTATGATCTTCTGCGCACATGAGGACGACGAAGGAGGCTGGACGGGATTGATCCGGGCAGCGGTGGAGAACCACATTCCCATCCACTTTGTTTATTTTACCAGCGGCGACGCCGGCTCCTGCGATCTTTACTATGAGCACTCATGCAGCCCTGCGGAGGCCATGAACTTTGGCGCGCTGCGGATGGCAGAGACCCGGGCGGTGCTCGGGCACCTGGGAGTAGCGAAGGACGATATCTACTTTCTGGGCTTGCCGGACGGAGGTTCGGGAGAGATTTGGTATCACCACGTTGACTCCGGCAATCCTTATCTTTCTGTCTTGCTGGCCTGTGACCACGCGCCTTATCAAGGCGTCTTCCGGCCCAATCTGCCCTATGCGCGAAAGTCGGTTGTGGCGGCTGTGAAAGCCCTGGTCATGGAGTTCCATCCAGAGGTCATTGTAACCGCGCATCCCCAGGCCGAAGGGCATATTGATCATATTGTGAACAACTATTTTGTGGTCCAGGCTCTTCAGGGGTTGGTGAAGGAACGTGCGCTTTCAGCCGCCAACCTTAGGCTCTATGTCGACAGGGTCTACGATGCCAAGACCTTGCCACCCACTCCCTACCATTATGCGAAGCGCGTTTTGTACGTGTCGGGTGAAGTGATGGCGCTTGGGCAGGAGGCTGGTTGGTTCTATCAGTCGCAAGGAGGCAATCGCAGCGAGGGAACTATTCGGGATTTTAATCAGCTTCCCCGCAGACTAGTTTACCGGCAGGTGTTAGACTGGAAAGAACACGAAGGATGGAACGAGAAGCCATGAAGGCAGAGATGGACAACGCGGAGGAAGAAGAGCTATCCATGGTGGAATCACCCAACCCAGCGGGAACGCCACCCGATGTGGGTTTCCCGGATGAGCCTTTTGCGTGTCCGCATTGCGGCCAGATGCTGGCGCCTTCCGTCCGGATATGCGCTTCCTGCAAGCAGCCGATCGACCCGAGCCAAATTGCACGGCCGGTTATCTCAATCCCGATTGCCGAGCAAATTATTGCTCTGCCCCAGAAAGAGCAGGCACGTTTTTCCTGGAGCATTTTTTTTGGAGTGTTGTGTGGCTGGTTTCTTGTGGCGGTGGCTTTTCAGCGCCTCTTGGGTTACGAGAAGAGCCAGTTTGTGCTGGGCGGCGTGGTGATTATTTCTTCCGCATGGATTCTGCACGATGCCCATAAAAAGGGCATTCCGAAGGGGCTGAGATGGAGTTTGGGTTCGCTGTTCCTTTGGATTCTCATTTTCCCGTGGTACCTGGCTCGCCGGCGAACCCCGAAAGCTCCCTGTCCTTTTATTGAGGGAGAGTCGGGCCGCACGGCACGGACCCTGCTGTTCATCCTTTTCGTTATCTTCTTAGTAGGGGCTGTGATGATGGTGATCAAAGGCCCGGTACACCATTAGCCGCACTGCCCGATCTTTTTCAGTCCTGACTGCGTGTTGAACAAGCAGCCAGAGCCCCGTCCGAGGCTTTCGAGACGTAGATGTCGGCGTTCAACCCCAAAGCTTTGCGATACCCATCCTTGATTGCTTTCGCAAAGGATTCCGCCGCGTCGGTTCGAACCAGATTCACCGTGCATCCTCCAAAGCCTGCCCCGGTCATCCGCGCACCCAAAACACCGGGCTGCCCTTGGGCCAGGTCCACCAGAACATCCAGTTCCTTGGAGCTAACTTCATAATCATCCCGCAGGCTCGCGTGGGAAGCATTCATGAGCTCGCCGAACTGTTCAAGGTCTCCTTTCTCCAAAACCTTGACGGCTTGGAGCACGCGATGATTTTCGCTGATGACATGCCGGGCGCGCTTCAACAGGACTTCCGTCAAGGCGGGGTTCGCGACCCCCAAGTCTCCCAGATCGATCTCACGCAGCGAGTTCACCGCCAAGCCGGTGGTTCTCAATTGCGCCACGGCTTGCCGGCACTGTTTCAGCCGGATTTCGTATTCCGAGGCGGCGAGCGCCCGCCGGACGCCGGAATTGCAGACAATGATCTTGACGTTTCCGCGGAGGGGAACGTGGCGATAAGCGAGATCCCGGCAATCGAGAAAGAGCGCGTGATCGCGCTTGCCCAGGGCGGAGATAAACTGATCCATAATGCCGCAGGGAACCTTGACGAATTCGTTTTCCGCTTTGCGGGCGAGCCTTACGACTTCAAGCGGTGCAAGGTTCAGGCCAAAGAGTTTCATCGAAAGCGCAACAGCTCCGACTTCCACGGCCGCAGATGAACTGAGACCGGCCTCGCGCGGCACGTTTCCTCCAAAAACCACGTCGGAGCCTTTGAGGGAATAGCCATCGGCTTCGAGAAACTTGAAAACGCCGCGGACGTAGTTGCTCCAGGGATGCCCGGCGTCTTTTTGAATGAAGTCGAGGCTGAACTCAACTTGATCCTGAAAATCAACTGAGTGAAGGCGCACCCGGCGATCCTTGCGAGGGCGAGCGGCGAACTCAATGACACGGTCGATCGCCACCGGCAACACGAAGCCGTCGTTGTAATCGGTGTGCTCGCCGATCAGGTTCACCCTTCCTGGAGCTTGGACCACCACCTCCGGGGCGCTTCCGAAAATTTCTACAAAGGCTTCTTTGACCACGCTTTTTCTCCCGGGCGCGAGAGGATCAAGCGATTTCGCGGCGCGTCCTGGGCGGCGTCGCGGCAAGTTCACTCGCTTTCTCTTCAGCTAATGAATCGTTCAAGAACGTGCCCCCGCCGGTTTCTACGCTGGCCAGATACTTCAATTTCTTTTTGCTGCGGAGCGGGGGATAGAACTCGATGTGGAAGTGGTAATAAGGATAGCGGCCGCGCGTGGGGGCCTGGTGCATGAGCATCATGTAAGGAAACGACATCTGGAAAAGATGATCGTATTTCAGGGTCAGCCACTTGAGAATCTCCGCCAGCGCCTTTTCCTCGGAAGGGGTCAGTTGGTCGAGCGCTCCCAGATGACGCCGGGAGTAGATATGAACTTCGTAGGGCCAGCGCGCGTAGAACGGGACGAAGGCCGTGAACGCACGATTTTCCGCCACGATGCGCCTGCCATCCCGGCGCTCTTTTTCAAGGATACGGCAAAAAAGGCAGCGACGATGGCTGCGATAGTGCGCGCGCGCGGAATCGAGTTCCTTCTTAACCAGCGGTGGGATCAGAGGAAAGGCGTAGATCTGACCGTGGGGATGCGGCATGGTCACCCCGATCGCAGCTCCCTTATTTTCGAAAATCAACACGTAGCGGATGCCCGGAGCCGCCTTGAGTTCCACAAATCTCTTTCGCCAGGCGCGAACCAGGCGCGTCAGGTGCGCTATCGGAAGCTCGGGCAGCGACGTCTGATGGTCAGGGTGGTATAGCACCACGTCACATTTGCCGACCGAGGGTTTTACCCGGTAGAACTCGTCACCCTCGATCGAGGGAACTTCCGGCGGAATCGAAAAAGCGGGGAAATCGTTCGGGTATATATAGACGTCGTAGTTGTCCGGGACGCGTTCCGAACCCGGGCAGAACGGGCACCAGTCTTGCGGCATCAGGGGGCGGTTCTGGCGGTGAGAGGCTGTAGACACCCATTCTCGCAGCGTCGGATTCCAGCGAAGTTCCGTCATAGCTCCCAAGCCTTGCGAAATATCCCAGGCGGGTTCTTGATGCTGCCTTTAGGTCAGGAAGTAATTGCGGTAAAGCGTGTCGCGCTTGATGGGACGGAAACCGGCCTCGAGAATCATCTTGCGAAGCCGCTCCTCGGAAGAGGTTCTCCCGCAGCCGGCGGCGGACACAACATTTTCTTCAATGAGGATGCTTCCAACATCGTTGCCACCAAAACGCAGGGCAATCTGGCAAACCTTGTGGCCGGGCGTCAGCCAGGAGGCTTGGAGGTTCTGGATGTTTTCCAGGTAAAGCCGGCTGACCGCCAGGGTTTTAAGGTAGTCCACGGCCGTAACCTCTTCCTTAACAAAGCGGCCGAGCGAGGTGTTTTCACGCTGGAAGAACCAGGGGATAAAGGCCGTAAAACCTCCCGTTTCTTCCTGCAGTTGCCGGATTCGCTCCAGGTGGTTCGCGCGGTGTTCGAGCGTCTCTCCGCAGCCGAACATCATGGTGGCCGTGGTGCGCAGTCCCAACTGGTGGGCCGTTCGATGGACGGAAAGCCATTCCTCCGTGTTGCACTTCAAACGCGCGATCCGCGCGCGCACTTCATCATCCAGGATTTCAGCGCCCGCTCCGGGAATCGAATCCAGGCCGGCATCTTTCAAGCGCGCAAGCGTGTCGCGAAGAGTCAGGCCGCAAATCTCTGCAATGTTCAGGATTTCCGGCGCCGACAAGCAATGCAGATGGATCCGGGGATAGCGGCGCTTGATGCTGGAGAGAAGGTTTTCGTAATAATCGATCTTGAGATCGGGGTGCAAGCCGCCCTGCATCAAAACTCCGGTCCCGCCGAGCGCCATCGTTTCCTCAATTTTCTGACAGATGGTTTCAAGCGGCAGCACATACCCTTCCGGAGAACCCACCGGCCGGTAAAAGGCGCAGAAGGAGCAATATTCCGTGCAGATATTCGTGTAATTGATGTTGCGATCGATCTGGTAAGTTACCACGCCGCCGGGATTAAGGCTCCGGCGAAGCGCGTCAGCCTCCATGCCGATTCCTATCAGGTCGTCCGACCGCAACATATCCAGAGCTTGAGATTTTTTAAGACTCATCCGTCTTTCTTTCTGATCGGAAACTTTCCGTTTTCCATGCTTGCGGAAATGCTTTTATTCTCAATCCCCGTGGTCCTAAGCAAAACTGATATCTCTTTCGCCACTGAGAATATTCAATTCCGCCGCCAGGCGATAGAAGAGCCGCAATCCTCGAAGATTCTCCTCATCCAAAGAATAATCGATATTCTCGGTGAGGTAAACTTTCACTTCCTCGGGTTGCATGTTCAGTTTGGGCGCATACTCCCGGGCGATCTCATCAATATGCGCGCAGCCATAATCTCTTGAAGCCTCGAAGTCCTTGCGAAAACGGCCGATTTGCGCATCCTCGCGGCCTGCCCAAACCGCGAACACAAAAGGCAGCCCTGTGAATTTCTTCCACTCCACCGCGAGGTCGTAGACTCTAGGAATTTGTCCATGATAGGCCAGGGCGGGGTCTCCGATAACGAGAGCGGCATCAGCCGAGGCCAGCATATCCTCGAGTTTTGGCGCCGCAGGCATGAAATTGACAGTCTGAGCATAGAATTTGCGGATTAAGATCGTTAACAGCGCCGCGGAAGTCCTGGAAGAGTTGTCAACCGCTATCGTCTTGATTTCCTTGACGGGTACTTTGCTGTATAAGAGAACGCTCTTGACTTCACCTTTCGAGGCAATCGAAAGCCCCGGGAGGATCTGGAGGCGCTCAATGCGCTGGTATTCGATGGAAGGGATGATGCCGATATCGACTTCCCGGCGACGCACGGCGTCAGCACACACCGCAGGGATGGTGAATTCGAGATCGTACTTTCCTTTTTGCCCGCCTTGCAGCATTCCCCAGATCAGCGGAACTGTATTGAGGTACTGAACGACGGAAACTTTGTGGGTCTGGATCGTAGCCATAGGAGTCCATTCATAATTTGCTTAAATACAATTATATATCCTTTGGGGTGCAACCGGGGCTGCGCGCCGCGATATCTGCTCCAGTCTTCCTCTTATTGCGCTGAATTGGAACTTAGGCCTTTGGATGAGCTTTGTCGTAAACCTCCATCAAGTGCTTGATGGATACCTGCGTGTATTTTTGGGTTGTTGCCAGGCTTTTGTGGCCCAGCATTTCCTGGATGGCGCGCAGGTCCGCTCCCTCCGCCAGCAAATGGGATGCGAAGGCGTGGCGCAAGGAGTGGGGGCTGACTTTCACGTTGGGTCCAAATGTCAGCACGTATTGCTTGAGAAGACGGTCCACGGAGCGGGTGGTAAGCCGCCGGCCGCGCACGTTCAAAAACAACGCCGTGCTGCCGGTTCGCGTGTCGCGCAAAAGCCTTTCCCGGAAAGGCAAGTAGGCTTCGAGCGCCTTCCTGGCCTTTGAACCAAACGGAACAATCCTTTCTTTGGAGCCTTTTCCGCGCACCAGCACAAAGGAGTCTCCAAAATTGACGTGGCGCAAGTCAAGTCCGGCCAGTTCGCTGACCCGCAAACCGGAGGCGTATAACAACTCCATAATCGCACGGTCGCGGAGCATGGCGGGACTGCCGACCTCGGCGGCTTGCGCCACGCGATCGAGGAAGGTGTTCATCTCTTCCTCCGTCATGATCCGTGGTAGCTTCTTGTCCAGTTTGGGCGTTGAAACGGCTGCCGCGGGATTTTCAGCCAGAAGATGCTCTTTGCTGAGGAATTTGAAGAATGCGCGAACGGCGGCGAGCTTTCTGGCAATGGATGCTTTTTCTTCTTCCTTTTGGAAAAGAGACGCCAGGAAACCACGGATATGATGCGCGTTGATCGACCTAACGTCTATGCTGGCTTCCTTATTCTCGCCTGCCAGGAAATTGCGAAATTGGAGGAGATCGCTGCGGTAATTCCGGATGGTGTGCGGCGAAGCATTTCGCTCGTAGCGCAGATACTCGACGTAGCGTTCGATCAGCCTATCCATGGAATCAGTCCGTCGTTTTGCCGGCCGCTGCCGCGGTGTCATGGGGGCTGTGAGTTACGCCAGCCGCCTCGGGAGGAAAGGCGAGCGGAAGTTCACCGAGCCAATTTGCAAGATCGCAAAGAGCGCGCTGGCATTGACTCTCCCGGCGAGCCCGGCGGTCGCGCGCAATATGCCTTGGCAGCCCCTCGACAGGCGGCAGAAGGTCAAAGGCAATGTTTGCCGGCTGATAATGATCGGGATTGGCGTGGGTAATGTAATGGACCAGCGAGCCCAAGGCCGTTGTCCGGGGAGGCGGCGCAAAAGGCTTCTGCGCCACGCGGTGGGCAAGCGCCACGCCTGCCAGCAATCCCGTCGCAATGCATTCGACGTAGCCTTCTACTCCCGAAAGCTGTCCGGCAATAGAAACTTGCGGGGCGCACCGCAGGCTTAAGTCGGGGGCAAGAAGTTTCGGAGCGTTGATATAGGTGTTGCGGTGGATCTGCCCCATGCGAAGGAATTCCGCATTCTCCATGCCCGGAATCATGCGCAGGATTCTCTTTTGCTCCGGAAACTTTAAATGGTTCTGGAAACCCACCAGGTTGTAACTGGAGAAGCGCAGGTTTTCCGAGCGAAGCTGCACCAGAGCAAAGGGCCGCCGGCCGGTGCGGGGATCCATGAGCCCCACCGGCCGCATGGGACCATAACGCAAAGTGTCATAGCCTCTTCGCGCCAGTTCCTCGATGGGGAGACAAGCTTCAAAATACTTCCGGTCCTCAAACTCATGGGCCTCGACGTTCTCCGCACCCATCAGCGCCTCGTAGAAAGCGCGATATTCATTCTCGTCCATGGGGCAGTTCAGGTAATCCTCGCCGCCCTTGCCGTAGCGCGACGCCCGGAAAATGCGCTCCATGTTCAGTGTTTCAGCATCAACAATCGGGCTGATGGAATCATAAAAAGCCAGGCTCTCGGAACCCGTAAGCCGCTGAAGGCTGCCGGCCAACGCGTCTGAAGTCAGCGGTCCGGAAGCCATCAACATGGGCCCATCTTGCACAATTTCCATGATCTCTTCGCGGCGGAGTTCAATGAGCGGATGCCCTCCGATCGCCTTGGTCACCGCGGAAGAGAATCGATCACGGTCCACCGTAAGCGCTGACCCGCCCGGCACGGAGCATTCACCCGCCAGGCGGAGCAGGAGCGACCCGGCGCGGCGCAACTCTTCCTTCAGCAGCCATGATGCTGCGCCCGGGGTGTTGGACTTGAGCGAATTGCTGCAAACCAACTCCGCCAGGTGGTCGCTCTTGTGGGCTGGGGTCGGGCGTTGCGGCCGCATCTCGTAGAGCGCCACAGGCATTCCGCGCTCAGCGATCTGCCACGCCGCCTCGCTCCCCGCCAGTCCTCCTCCGGCAATGATGACTTTGGCTTCCATGCTGCTTCTGAAGATTATAACAACCGGCAAACGCAGAGCGGGAAAACACTTGGGGAAAGCTTCGTCAGGAAAGGCAAGTGAAGGGACGGAGGATGCGAGCGGCGTGCCCGCATTGCTGCCTACGGCCGGACTCCCGGAATTTCCAGCTGGATTCGATAGACGCTGGTAGAAGCCGTGATGTAGAGGGTTTTCCCGTCCGCGCCGCCCCAGTTACAATTTGCAACTTTTTCAGGCAGTTTAATGGTCCCGATGTGTTTCCCTTCGGGCGAAATGATCCAAAGACCGCCAGGGCCGGCGCCGTAGAGATTTCCGTCCTGATCCACCTTGATGCCATCGGGAGATCCGATGCCTTGGCTTGCGGAGGCGCGACAGAAAACCGTGCCGTTCGTAACTGAACCATCCGGTTTGACGTCGTAGCGCATCCAGACCATGTGCTTTGCATCGGAAACGGAAACGTAGAGATACTTCTCATCCGGCGAAAACGCGATGCCGTTAGGCCGGGTCAGATCTTTGATCAGAAGCTGCAACTTCCGGTTATCGGGCCGGGCGCCGACAGGAATCGAGCTTGCCGCCGGCAAGCGGAAGACGCCGTTGAAGGGCAGTTGCTTAAGCGGGTCGTGATCGCTCTGCGTGGGCAGGCCGTAGGGCGGATCGGTAAAGTAGAGTGATCCATCCGACCGGTAGACGAGGTCGTTGGGGCTGTTCAATCGCTTGCCGTGATACCGGTCGACAAGGACCGTCAACTTTGCTCCCGGATCGAGCGATTCCAGCCGGAAGACGTCCCGGCGCGCGTGCCCCGCCACCGTAAGCCGGCCTTGCTGGTCGAGCGTCATGCCGTTTGATCCCGGCTCGGGACCGGCATAAGGCTTCCTGCCCTGATAGCCGCTGGGATGCAGAAAAACGGTGACCCCTTTGCCAGGAATCCATTCCATGATGCTGTTGTGATAAATCGCCGCGAACAGCAGGCGCCCGCTCTGAACCCAGATGGGGCCCTCCGTCCATCCAAAACCGGTGGAGACTCTTTCAACTTTGGCATGGGGCGGAACGATGGCATCGAGCGCAGGATCGAGCTTCTCAACCGTCCCGTAGGGTTCTGCAGGCTGTTGCGCCGGCTGCTTTTGCTTTTCCGCGCGGGAACAGCCCATGGCGATTCCGACGACAAACAGGCTGACGAGGGTGCGACTTTTCATGGCAGGCATTCTACTCTTGCGCCCTTTTTATGGCAACTGGATATGCGCGCCCAGATGGTTTGGAATCTGCCGCGAATGGTTGACCGCCACCAACGCCAGTGGCATCATACACATCAGGGGGAATGAGCCATTATGAGAAGTAGGCAGCGCAGCCTCTTATGGACCCTAGCCGTTGTTGTTTGCGGAGCCCTTGGTTGGTGGCTCTTCCAGCCGAGTGCGGTTGCCCGCGCGCAGCAACAGCCGAGTTCCGGACCTAACCCCCAAGCGGGAGAAACCGTCTACGCTCCCAAGAAGTCGGCAAAACCGCAGCCTTCTCAGCAGCCGCAGCAGCCGCAAGCTCAGTCCCCGGCTGAATCCCAGCAAGCCCCTCCGGAAAAGAAACCTGAAAAGATCAATCCCAACCAGGTTTATACTCTCTCGACTCAATCGAACTTGGTCAATCTCAACGTCCTTGTTGCAGACCAGGATGGGAACCCTATCGGGGGACTCGGGAAGAGTAATTTCAAAGTCTTTGATGACGGCGTGCCACAGACCGTGACGAACTTTTCAACGGCTGAGGCTCCTATGACGGTCTGCCTGCTGGTCGAGTTCGCCAACAAGTGGTGGGGCTACCTTTACCTGGCACTCGAAGGCTCCTATCAATTTCTCAATTTTATGAAGCCCGACGACTGGGTGGCGATTATCGACTTTGATCTAAGACCCCATATCCTCCAGGACTTTACCCACGATCGCAGCCAAGTGCGGGGAGCGCTGGATACCTTGAGGATGCCGGGATTTAGCGAAATCAACCTCTATGATGCGCTTTCGTTTACCCTGGACCGCATGAAAGATATCCAAGGAAGAAAGGCCATTGTGGCGATCTGTACCGGCTTCGATACTTTCAGCAAGCTGACGTATGGTCAGATGCTCAAAATCGCCAAGGGCTCGAATACTCCAATCTATCCCGTGAGCATTCTGGAGTGGGTTTCAGTGCGGTATGGAGATTCAATCGACACTCTCCAGGCGCGTAATGGCCTGACCTATATTGCGAAGTTTTCGGGCGGAGAGGCATATTTCCCGCGCTTTGAAGGGGCCCTGCCGGGTATCTACCAGCAGATTGCATCCCGGCTTCGGCATGAGTATAGCGTGGGCTATGTTCCTACCGACAGCAGGCAGGATGGAAAATATCACAAATTGGAAGTCAAATTGGTCGATGCCCAGGGAAATCCCTTGACCATTACCAATCAGAAAGGAAAGAAGATCAAGTATCGAGTTGTAGCTCGCGAGGGCTACTATGCCCGAAAAGGATGACGTTCCTTCGCCGGGTTATAAATCGCCTTCCTATCATGGGCTCGGAAGTTCAGGCTCCCTCGGTCATCCTTCAGTGCCGAAAATGCCGAGTCCCTGTGAACAGCATAGCAAGCCCCAGCCGGTCTGCCGCCTCGATAACGTCAGCATCCCTGACGGAACCTCCCGGCTGGATGATGGCGGTTGCCCCGGCCTTGGCAGCTTCTTCCACGCCGTCTGGAAACGGGAAGAAAGCATCGGATGCCACCACGCTTCCCTCCAGGCTGTGCTTCAGGTCGCGGGCCTTCATGGCTCCCAGTTTTACGGAATCCACGCGGCTCATCTGCCCTGCCCCAACCCCCACAATCATGCTGTCACGAGCGTAAACAATAGCGTTGGACTTAACGTGCTTGGCTACACGCCAAGCAAAAGCTAGCGTCCGTTGCTCTTCATCGGTTGGGGGACGCTTAGTTACACACTTCCAATCCTCCGGTTTTTCCGCCAAGGTGTCGGGGGTTTGAACCAGCAACCCGCCGCCGATACATCGCAATTGCAGGCCGTACTCGTCGCCTGCGGCGGCCGACATGTCCATGACGCGCAGATTCTTCCTTGCGGCCAGACGCTCGACGGCCGCGGGGTCAAACCCCGGAGCGATGACCGCCTCAACAAACATCTTGGCGATCGCTTCAGCCGTGGCAAGATCGACCTGACGATTGAAAGCAATTACGGAGCCGAATGCGGAAACCGGATCTCCCGCGAGCGCCCGCTCGTAGCTTTCCACAAGCGTTGCTCCGGTGGCAATGCCACAGGGGTTCGTGTGCTTGATGATGGCCGTTACCGTCTCAGAAAACTCCTGCGCCAAGCGCCAAGCTGCCTCCAGATCCACGAGATTGTTGTAGGAGAGTTCTTTCCCCTGGAGTTGGCGCGCGGCAGCCAACCCGCGGCCCGCAGCCGCGCCGCTCCGATAAACCGCGGCGCTCTGGTGAGGATTCTCGCCATAGCGTAAGTCTGTAATTTTTTGGTAATTCAAGTGAAGATTTGCGGGCAGCCCTTCTTCCGCACGTTCTTGCAGCGTCGCAGAAATAAAGCCGTCGTATGCGGCGGTTTTGGCAAAAGCCTTGCGCGCCAGGCGGGCGCGTGTTTCGCGAATAGCGCCCCCGTTTTTCCGTACTTCCTCCAGCACGACGGGGTAGTCAGCCGGGTCAACTGCCACCACAACATCTTCAAAATTCTTGGCGGCCGAGCGAATCATGGAAGGCCCGCCAATGTCGATGTTCTCAATCAATTCCTCGAATTTGACGTCCGGCTTGGCAGCCGTCTTTTCGAAGGGATAGAGATTTACAGCGACGAGATCGATGAAATCGATATGGTGCTCGTTGACAGCCGCCACGTGTTCAGAATTTGACCGGATCGCCAGAATTCCTCCGTGGACTTTGGGGTGAAGAGTTTTGACCCGGCCGTCCAGCATTTCCGGAAAGCCGGTCAGATCCGATACGTCCCGAACCTTTACACCGTTTTCGCGCAGCAGCTTTGCGGTTCCGCCTGTGGAGACGATTTCTATCCCAAGTTTTGCAAGGCCGTCCGCAAATTCAACAATCCCTGACTTGTCGCTGACGCTGAGCAATGCGCGAGAAATCTTTTTCATGGAGACTCCTGTGGTTTTGAATTAGTCCAAACACTGCAAAAACTATGATGCCTTCTCGATGGCCGTTCCTCTGCCGCCGCTTTCTGCGCCGTGGCGTATGGCAGGGAGGCCTTCGCACCGGAAGCGAAGGGAAGAGAGCCATCCTTTGGAAAGGGTTCCGAGCCGCGGGCTAATCAGCCTTCACGGCCGTAAACTTGACCTTGCCATCTTCGACTTCGACGGAATATTGAACTTTTTCACAGCCCAGCTTTTGTTTCAACTGGGACGTCTTATCGCTCAAGAACTTCTGGAACCTCGCGAGATCAATCTCCTCGGCACTCTCACCCGTGCGATGCTTGGCTTCCCTCAGAGCTTTGAGAAGTTGATCGACCTTTTCCTGCTCACGGTCTGGGTCCGAGCAGACCACCCGCGTGGGTCCTTCCCCAAGGGGCTCCGTGTGCGCGCGCTTCGCCGGGAAAACGGCTCGCCCTTCTTCCTTGTCGCGAAGCTTTTTGCGCCAGAGTTCGTTGTGAACGGCATACCGCTGGAGCAGTTGATTCAGCCGAAATCGCTGGGCGAAGTTCAATTTAGCTGGGTCATTCGAATATCGCTTAAAGGCCTGTTCGACGCCGTAACGCATCTCGTTAGGGGGGCGGGGTTTCCCGCCGTTAAAGTAGGCCTCAAACTCGATTTTGAGACGGCGGATGTTCTCTTCGAGCTTACTGAACTCTTCATCAACCGTCACCGAGTAACCTCGCGCAGCAGCACCAAATGCTTTATTATAACTCCTCTCGGCCGCTAAGTAGCAAAGCAAAAGACGACCGGCCGCGCTACCCTTGCTGACTGGGGTCCGCTCTGCAGCCGGCTAGGTTGACCCGATGGGCCTTCTATGTTGAAATGACGCCTTCGATGGGGCCTGACCTTCTAAGATTTGTCCCGTATTCGGAGCGCATTGCCACGGAAGGCGAAGACGCCGAGGCCCGTGTTGACACGTTGCTCGCCGAGATTCCCGCGCTTGGACACTTCTGGGGCTGGGTAGTTGTTCGGCAACTCGAAGCCCCTTTGGGGCATCGACTGTTTGTGGAAGCTACCCGCGGAGTCCTTCAGGCGGATCGCTCAAGTCAAGACCTGCCGAGCTTAACGGGCTGGCAGCGCTCAATCATAAGCTGTGTTTTGACGGCGCTTTAGGAGGCGTGAAGACGGTGAGGAAACACAAACGCGAATGGCGAGCATTTCGACGGACTGAAATATGGGCTGCTTTGTTAATTGGGGTCGTTGTCCTGGGCGCTGCCACTGCGCAGGCGCGCAAGAGGACGAAGCCGAGCTCGCCGCCTGGTTTGCCTGACCACGTCGGCCGTCTTGCCAATCAACTTTATGGCCAGGACCTTGATGATTCAGAAAACATGACCCATGAAATTCAAAACCTTGTTGTCGAGCATCTTGAAAAGTGGCTCGCAAACCGCTCGCCGAGTGGAGTTCAGGTGCGCAGGGAAATCGAACGCGTGTTTTCAAAGCTACGCTATCCGGCATTTGCTCAGGCCGCCGTTTTTGAGAAACCCTGGAAAGACGAGAATCTGATTGCTGCAGGTTATACGCTGGGATGGAGCGACATCTGGCGCAGAAATGTGGTGGTGCTGTTTGTCAATCGCAAGGGCCATACGCAAAAGGTTGCGCTCACCACCTTTGTCCCGCGGACCGATCTTCATTACGTGATTCTTCCTCCCTCAGCTTCAGGAGACTTTCGGTTTATCATCTATGGCTCACGCCTGGGGAAGAGCAATCCACGCCTGACGGCCGCCCTCTACTCTTTTGACGGACAGAACTTGAAGTCCTCATGGGAAACTCGGGATTTGTTTGATGGCAAGCTGAGCCCGCAAGGCAATAAACTCGTCATCAGTTATTTGAAGGAAGACGAATTTATTCGGGATACGGCCGAAGGACACTATCCTCCCCGTTATCAAGTGACCTACACGATTACCCCGCAAGGTCTTGTGCTCGAAGGCGAGCAGGTAATCCCTTACTGAACAGGAACTGGTGCAAAATCCGGGCAGGAGCGGTAGGGCGTGCCCCTGTTAGCTGGACCGCGCGAGGTAGCTGCCGTTGCTGGTATCGATGCGGATGATCTCGCCCTCGTTGATAAAAGGCGGAACCTGGACAATCAATCCTGTCTCCATCTTGGCCGCTTTAG
>Ga0307373_10000457_pt1 | contig 77163 bp, 69 predicted proteins | sample OX2MG_FD_202534 | JGI IMG/M metagenome (GOLD analysis project Ga0307373, IMG submission 202534) | Soil microbial communities from Risofladan, Vaasa, Finland - OX-2 | ecosystem: Environmental > Terrestrial > Soil > Coastal area > Acid sulfate soil | place: Finland: Risofladan, Vaasa | collected...
GGAGTCTGTGGCGTTACAGGCCGGTGACCAGGGAAATCATAGGTACAGGACCGCCTCCGGCTGGACCAGGTAGGTCGTAGCTAGGCCGAGTATCAGGCCCCCGCCACCAAACCAAACCAACCATGACCAACTTAATTACAAGCCTACGGGAGCAGCCGATTCCGGTCCGAGGGCCGCGACCGACTCCCGCAGTGTCGGGGCCGCCGAAATTCCCGGTCCCCCAGCCATCCCCGGCCAGGTCCGCTCCGGTCTCCGGCCCCCAAAGCCGGGATCCGGTACCATTTCCGGCGAAGGGCCTTCGGCTACATCGGCAGGGCGCAGTGTTCTGTCTGTTGAGCTTGGCCGGCTTAGGAGAACAGCATCATGGCAACAGGCACAGTGAAGTGGTTCAACGGTGAGAAGGGCTTCGGCTTCATCACCCAGGACGGCGGGGGACCAGACGTCTTCGTCCACTTCAGCGCGGTCCAGGGCTCCGGTTACCGGAACCTGGAGGAGAATCAGAAGGTGGAGTTTCAGACCACCCAGGGCCCCAAGGGGCTCCAGGCCTCCGACGTCGTAGTAGTCGGCTGAACTCTTAGGTTGCCCGGCCCCTGCCTTTGGCGGAGGCCGTTGGTTTCCTCGTAACCGAGTCGCTCCCGGGGGGAACGGCCTTTTTTCGGCGCGGCCATCGTCGGCTTGCTTCCAAGGCCGTCGAGACAGGCGGGTCTGAGTCGCGCCCAGCTCCCAGGAGACGACCACCGCCGTGAAATGGCAGGTCATGGCTACCGCCCTGGTGGACCCGCATGAAGATGTTGGGCTTGGTCGGGCTGGACTGTAGGTTCAATGCCGTGGAGCAGCGACGCTTGGGACCACTGACGGTTTCCGCTCTGGGGCTCGGGTGCATGGGGATGTCCGAGTTCTACGGCCACGGCGATGACGAGGAGTCGGTCAGGGTCATCCATCGGGCCCTGGACCTTGGGTGCAACTTTCTGGACACAGCGGACATGTACGGCCCATTCGCCAACGAGCGCTTGGTGGGCCGGGCCATCAAGGACCGCCGGGACGAAGTGCTGGTGGCCACCAAGTTCGGTAACGAGCGGCGGCAGGACGGCAGCTGGGTCGGCATAAACGGCAGCCCCGAGTACGTCCGGGCTGCGTGTGACGCCTCTCTGGGGCGCCTCGGGGTGGACCACGTCGACCTCTACTACCAGCACCGCGTCGACACCTCGGTGCCCATCGAAGACACCGTTGGAGCCATGGCCGAGCTGGTCGAGGCCGGAAAGGTCCGCCACCTCGGCCTGTCCGAGGCCGGGGTCCAGACGATCCGACGGGCGGCGGCCGTTCATCCGATCACGGCGCTGCAGACCGAGTACAGCCTCTGGACCCGTGACCCCGAGGACGAGATTCTGCCCACCGTCCGGGAGCTGGGCATCGGTTTCGTGGCCTACAGCCCCCTGGGTCGCGGGTTCCTCACGGGCCGCTACCGTTCGACTTCCGACCTGCCCGAGGGGGATAGTCGGGCCCAGCGCTTCCCCCGCTTCAACGCGGAGAATATGGCCGACAACCTGGAGCTGGTGGACCGGGTCGAGGAGCTGGCCGACCGGAAGGGCTGCACAGCCGGCCAGGTGGCCTTGGCCTGGGTGCTGGCCCAGGGCGACGACATCGTGCCCATCCCGGGGACAAAGCGGCTCAAGTACTTCGAGGAGAACCTGGTCGCCGCCGATGTCGAGCTGTCAGAAGAGGACATGCGGTGGCTGTCGGACAATGTTGGTGTCGCCAAGGGCGACCGGTACGCCGACATGGGGACCGTTAACCGCTGAGGCAGTCGTTATGGAGTTCGACCTGGCCCTACCTGGTGACGGAACGCCTGGGGGGGTACGCCTCTCCGGGTGGTCGAAGACCTTCTGTCCCCGGATCGTGCCTGGGCGGCAGACCTCGGCGGGGTGGCCGACGCTAGTGTCGTCAGGCGTGATTGTCGGCGTGCCCGTGGAGCGCAAGACGGCCGAGCAGCGAGTGGGCATGACGCCCGACGGGGTCCGGGAGCTGGCGGCCCATGGCCACCGGGTCCTGGTGGAGAGGGGCGCCGGAGAGGGTTCGTCGATAACCGATTCCGACTTCGAGCTGGCTGGTGCGCAGATCGTCGGAACCGAGGACGCCTGGTCGGCCGGGTTGGTGGTCAAGGTCAAGGAGCCCCAACCCGAGGAGCTGGCCTTCCTGCGCCCGGACCTGGTGTTGTTCGCCTATCTGCACCTGGCTGCCTACCCGGAGGTGGCGAACGCGCTGCTGGGGGCGGGGACGACCAGCTTCGCCTACGAAACGGTCCGGTCGCCCGATGGGGCCCTGCCGCTGCTGGCGCCCATGAGCGAGGTGGCCGGGCGTATGGCTCCCCAGATCGGCGCCCACTTCCTCGAGCGTCCGCACGGAGGCCGCGGTGTGCTCCTTGGCGGCGCCCCCGGTGTGCGGCCGGCCCGGGTGGTGGTCATCGGCGCCGGAAACGTGGGCTGGAACGCGGCATGGATAGCCCAGGGGATGGAGGCCGAGGTGATACTTCTCGACCGGGACATCGACCGGCTCCGTTGGGTCGACCAGATTCACCGCGGCCGGATCATGACCCTGACGTCCAACCGGGGTGCGATCGCTCGGGCCCTGCCCGAGGCGGACCTGCTCATCGGGGCGGTACTGGTGGCCGGGGAGCGGGCGCCGGTGGTCGTCAGTGAGGACATGGTCCGCGCCATGAAGCCGGGCGCGGTGGTGGTGGACGTGGCCATCGACCAAGGTGGCTGTATCGCAACGTCCCACGAGACCACTCACGAGGATCCGGTCTATGAGGCGCACGGCATCGTCCACTACGCAGTCGGTAACATCCCTGGCGCGGTGCCGCACACCTCGACCTACGCGTTGACGAACGCGACTCTGCCCTTTGTCGTCACCCTGGCCCAGGAGGGTCCGGCCTGTGCCCGCGACGGCCATCCCCTCATGGGCGGTCTGACCACCATCTCGGGGGAGATCGCCAATCCGGCCGTCGCCCACGCCCTGGGCCGACCGCTGAGCGGGCTGCCCTGAGGTCGGGCGAGCGACACTTGGCGGTATGAGCTCTCAACGCTCCAGTACCCAGATCACGAGTCTGCCTGTCTCGCCGGGCGCGGACGGTGGGTGAGCTTCGACCCGATCCAGGCGGTAACCGAGACGGCGCGGAACGCCGGCGCTGGCGGTGTTGGCGGCATCGCAATGGATCTCGAGCCGGGTCACGGCGTCGATTCCAAAGGCCGCTTCGGTGAGAGCGCGGGCCGCGCTGCTGGCCAAGCCTCGCCGGAGGTGGTCCACATGGACCCAGTAGCCGATCTCCAGCGCCCCGACTCCCAGGCGGGCGTGGAGTCCACAGCAGCCCACAATGGATCGGGTATCGGGCTCGGCCATCAGGTACTGGAACTCGGTGCCGGCCTCCCAGGCGGCGTTGGCGCCGGCCAGGAAGGTGCCGATCGACTCGGTGGTGGCCGGGACTTGCGCCCAGGGCATCCAGGGGCGTAGGTGGTCGAGACTGGCATTGACCGTTGCCACCAGGGCGTCGGTGTCACCGATTGCGGTCCGGACCAGGACGGCCGGTCCGGCCGGGAGCTCCTCGGACGGTGCCTGGGTGGCCCAGGCCTCTTCTGACACCAGGCGAGACTGACATCTCGGTGTCGATCCCGTCCGGGAATTTCCCCGAGGTCGCGGTAGGGCGGGGGCCAAGGATCCCAGGCTGCTGTGGTGAGCCGTCTCCCGGGTCCGACTGCCCCATAGCCTCCTTGGGTGCGCCCCTTCCGCTTCGGGTTCCAGATCCGGGAATGCTCCGCGGCCGAGCTGCGGTCCCAGGCCGTGGCGGCCGAGGAGGCCGGCTTTGACGTCCTCCACACCTGGGACCATGTCGTAGACGGCTGGTCGCCGCTGGCACCTCTACTGGCCATGGCCGAGGCCACCACCCGGATCCGGGTGTGTCCCCTGGTCCTCAACAACGACTTCCACCACCCGGTCCATCTGGCCCAGGAGCTCGCCAGTATCGACCACCTCACGGGGGGCCGGCTCGAGGTGGGGATCGGGGCCGGGCATGCCTTCACCGAGTACGCCGCCATCGGGGCGCCCTTCGACCCGCCAGGGACACGCAAGGCCCGGCTGGGCGAGGCCGTCGAGCTTCTCCGCCAGCTCCTCGACGGCCAGGAGGTGACCTTCCAGGGTGACTACTACCGGCTGGAGGCAGTGCGGACCCTGCGCAGTCTCCAGGACCACGTGCCCATCCTGGTCGGCGTGAATGGCAAGGCGGCCCTGGCCCATGCCGCCCGCCATGCTGACATCATCGGCCTGACCATGCTGGGCCGCACCCTCCAAGACGGCCAGCGCCATGAAGCCCGCTGGGAGCCGGAGCGCCTCGATGGCACCGTCGACTACATCCGTGACCAGGCCGGCGGTCGCTGGGACGATCTGGAACTGAATGTCCTCGTCCAGGCCGTGGTGGTCACGGAGGACCGGACAGAGGCGGCCGCCAAGCTGGCCAAGCGCCTCGGCCTACAGGTTGAGGACGCCTTGGCTACGCCGTTCCTCGCCCTGGGGACCCACGAGGAGATTGCCGAGCACCTCCTGGCCTGTCGACAACGCTGGGGAATCTCATACTTCAGCGTGCGCGACATAGCCGGGTTCGCCCCGGTCATCGAGCGTCTGCGAGCTTCCGTCCCGAACCATGAGGGTGACCCATAGGCTCTGATGAGGGGTCGAGGGCATCAAGGATGCAGGAGCCGTAACCCGGTGTCATCGGACACGCCAATGCATGTTCGCTCGATGGGTGCTGAGCTCAGCCGACATCGGACCGAACGCGCCGGTGACTTGCATCCTGGGGCGGTGCGAGAGCCCACCCGAGCGGGGCCGTCTCCTGAGCAGTAGCAGCCCATTCGGCCACGAAGGCGTAGCGGTCACCGCGCACGAGGCTGACCCTCCACTCCAGCGCTCTTCCCTGGTCGGTCCAGGACGTTCGCTCGATTACGAAACACGGCTCTGGCTCGGACAAGCCGAGCAACTTGGCCTGCCGCGAGGTCGGGACGATCGGGCGGATCTGCTCACGGGCCAGCACGGGCCCTGTGCTGCATCGGCGGGCCAGTTCGTCGTAGAGGGCGGTGTGGGTGAAGTCCGCCCCCAGGATCCCGCCGGCAAGATCGTAGGGAAGCCAGACCCGGTCGAGCGCCAGGGGCGTTCCCCCGGCTAGGCGGACCCGCTCGAGGTAGACGAGCTCGGCCTCGGGGTCGAGGTCGAGGCGCTCAGCCACGGCGGCCGCACGGCGGATGCCCAGCGCCCTTACCCGGCTGGTCTGGGCTACGCCCTGGTCCTCGATGGTCCGGAAGAAGCTGTACAGCGTCCCCAAGGGCTGTTCGAACTCGAAGGGCCGGAGTCGGCTCCCCGTGCGGCGCCGCCGCTCTATGACGCCCTCAGCGACTAGGCGGCGTACCGCCTCGCGAACCGTCTGGCGGGAGACGCCGTAATCGCGGACGAGGCCCTTGTCGGTTGGGAACGACTCCGCGAAGGCGCCCGAGGCGATCCGCCTGCGGAGGTCGGCCAGCACCTGCGCCCAGAGCGGCTCCGGACCCGAGCGGTTCGGACGCCAAGCCAGCCCAGCCGGCTCTGCCACGCGGTGTACCATTGCTGCAAAAGTACGTACAAATAGCTGACTGGTCAAGTCAGGATTGGCGGCGGAGGGGTGCCATGACCGAGGTCATAACCATCGAGACTCCCGAGTTGGGGGACCGCAGCTACCTCGCCCACGATGGGGAGGTAGGCGTGGTCATCGACCCTCAGCGCGACATCGATCGGGTCATGCGGGCGGCCGAGACGGCAGGTGTGCGCATCATCGGCGTGGCCGAGACGCATTTGCACAACGACTACGTCTCTGGTGGGCGGGAGCTGGCGGTCGTGACCGGAGCCGTCCACCTGGTGGGGGGAGGCGATGAGGTCGATTTCTCCTGCGTGACCGCGGTCGGTGGGGACGAGCACCGCTTCGGAAGCCTCGTCGTGAGGGTGATGTCCACCCCGGGGCACACTCCGCATCACGTCTCTTACTCCGTGGGCATAGGCGAGGGCGCCGTGGTTGTGTTCACCGGCGGGTCCCTCCTCTTCGGTACGGTCGGACGTACCGACCTGGTCGGAGCCGAGTATGCCGAGGGCTTGAGCCGGGACCAGTACCGTTCGGTCCGTCACCTGGTCGATGAGCTCGATGACAACGTCGTCGTCTGTCCGACCCACGGCTTTGGCAGCTTCTGCTCCTCGATCTCGACCGTCGAGACCGGGCCGCCCACCATCGGGTTCGAGCGCCATCACAACCAAGCACTACTGGCCGAGGACGAGGATGGGTTTGTCAAGGAGCTCTTGTCCGGGCTGAGCGCCTATCCGCGGTACTACGCTCACATGGGAGCTATCAATCGGGCAGGACCTTTGCCCATCGACTTATCCGTGCCAGGGCGAGTCGATGCAGACGAGCTGCGCCGCCGGATCGAGGCCGGCGAGTGGATAGTCGATCTGAGGGACCGCACGGTGTTCGCGGCCGGTCATGTTCCGGGCACCATCGGAGTGGAGCTGGCCACGTCTTTTTCGACCTACCTGGGCTGGGTCATCCCGTGGGGAACGCCGGTCACCCTCATGGCTGACAGTATCGAACTGGTGGCGAAGGCGCAGCGCGACCTGGCTCGCATCGGAATCGACCGCCCCGCAGGGATGGCCGTGGGGGAACCGGCCGGTCTCTCCACCCAGGGCGTGTCGGCTTATCCGGTGTCGGACTTTTCGGGTCTGCGGGCCGCCTTGGAACAGCATCGGCCATTGACGTTGCTCGATACCCGCCGCGACGACGAGTGGGAAGACGGACACATTGAAGGCGCGACCCACATCCATCTAGCGGATCTGGAGGCTCGCATGGACGACGTCCCGGATGGCCCGGTGTGGGTCCACTGCGCCTCGGGCTATCGAGCCAGCATCGCCGCCAGCCTATTGGCCAGAGCCGGGAAGGAACCGGTTCTGATCGATGACAACTGGGACCGCGCTGACCAGGTAGGCCTTCCGATTGCACACTGAGGACGGCTCGACTCTGGAAGCTTCGATTATGACCTCTTCGCGCCCGTCCATGACAGCGGTCACCCCGTCTGACGCGCTCGGGTCTGCGCCACCAGCGCGTTGGGTAAAGGTTCTCGACCAGACCCGATGCATTGGCTGTCACGCCTGCACCACGGCGTGCAAGTCAGAGAACGATGTGCCTCTCGGGGTCACCCGGACCTACGTCAAGTCGGTGGACGTGGGAATATTCCCCACTGCCCGGCGGGCCTTCCAGGTCACGCGCTGCAACCAGTGTGAGGATCCGCCCTGCGTGGAAGCCTGCCCGACAGCGGCCATGTACCGCCGTCCCGATGGCATTGTGGACTTCGATAAGAGCATCTGTATTGGCTGCAAGGCCTGCATGGCAGCCTGCCCTTACGACGCCATCTTCATCAACCCCGAGGACCACTCCGCGGAGAAGTGCAACTTCTGTGCTCATCGTCTCGAGGTTGGTCTCGAGCCTGCCTGTGTGGTGGTCTGTCCCGTCGAGGCCATCCTCGTCGGTGACCTTTCCGATCCGGGCTCTAAGGTTTCCCAGCTGGTTAACCGCTCTCCGGTCACCGTCCGGCGCCCGGAGAAGGAGACCCGCCCGGGCGTGTTCTATCGCGGGGCGCACGCGGCCACGCTCGACCCCCTCGCCGCCCGCCGTCCCGGAGGAGGGATCTTCGCTTGGGCGGGCCAGGGTCCCACCGGAGCCGGCCACGTCAAGTCGGGCCACCCGGGCCACCCGGCGTCCAGCGCGGCCGCGCTGCTTTCCTACGACGTCGACCACGCCGCCCCCTGGGGATGGAGGGTGAGTCTTTACACCTGGACCAAGTCCATAGCCGCCGGCGTTTATCTACTGGCTGTCTCTCTCGCGTTGGCAGGGATCCTGTCCTGGTCGGACAACATTGTCCGCTGGGTGGCTCCTTCCGTGTCGCTCGGCATGCTCGGCGCCACCGGGCTGCTTCTGATCTGGGACCTCAAGCACCCCTTCCGCTTCTGGATGATCTTTGCCCGCCCTCAGTGGCGTAGCTGGCTGGTGCGGGGGGGGATCATCATCACAGCCTACGGAGCTGTGCTGGCCGGCACGCTGCTGACGTCGGCCCTGTCTGCCCCTGGCGCGGCGACCGTCCTGGCCGGCTTCGGCCTCCCCCTGGCGGCCATGACCGCTGCCTATACCGCCTACCTCTTTGCCCAGGCCAGAGCTCGCGACCTGTGGCAGAGTCCGCTGCTGGCGCCGCACCTTGTCGTGCAGGCGGTCCTGGTCGGCGCCGCGGTGCTCCTGGGGTCGGCCGAGGTGTTCGGGCCACACGGCGTGGTCGCTGAGCTGCGCCTGATCCTGGCCGGCGCCGCCGTGACCCACCTGGTCATGGTGGTGGGCGAGACGACGCCGCACCACCCGACCGCCCATGCCCACCTGGCCGTAGTCGAGATGACCAGGGGCCGGTATGCGGCCCCCTTCTGGGTGGGCACGCTGTTGCTGGCCGGGACCATCGCCGCCCCCTGGATCGGGCCAGTTGCCGGGGCCAGCGCTCTGGTCGGACTCCTGGCCCATGAGCACGCCTATGTGCAGGCTGGCCAATCGGTTCCCCTGGCCTGATCGGAAGAGGAGACCAGAAAATGTCCTATCCGAGCCGCCGCTTGGACCATCTCGACCAGGCGGTCAGTGCCGCCCGGGCCGAGGTGGAGGCACGGGGGGAAACCTTCTACCCGGGCCCCAGTGGGGTGATGCTGGGAGCATTTCCCCCTCCGGAGCGCTGGGACGATTGGGTGGAACTCGACTCTCGGTCCTGGCCCGAGCGTTCGGAGCACCACTACATGCTGGTTCCCACCACGTGCTTCAACTGTGAGTCGGCGTGCGGGCTGCTTGCCTATGTCGACCGCGACACATTGAGCATCCGGAAGTTGGAAGGCAACCCCGAGCATCCCGGCTCCCGGGGCCGTAACTGCGCCAAGGGGCCGGCCACCATCAATCAGGTAACCGACCCCGACCGGATCCTCTACCCGTTGCGGCGTGCCGGGGAGCGGGGACAGGGTCGCTGGGAGCGCGTCTCCTGGGACGACGCTCTGGATGACCTGGCGACGCGCATACGCGCTGCCATCACCGAGGGCCGTCCCAACGAGATCATGATGCACGTCGGTCGGCCCGGTGACGACGGCTACTCGGAGCGGGTGCTGGCGAGCTGGGGTGTCGATGGACACAACTCGCACACGAACATCTGCTCATCGGGAGGCAGGGCCGGCTACCAGTTCTGGATGGGAATCGACCGACCCAGCCCCGATCACGCCAACGCCAAGGTCATCTACCTGATCAGTTCCCACCTCGAGGCCGGGCACTACTTCAACCCGCATGCTCAGCGCATCATCGATGCTCGGGCCAGTGGTGCCAAGGTGATCGTTCTGGACACCCGGCTGTCCAACACCGCCACCCATGCCGACTACTGGCTCTCCCCCCAGCCGGGCTCGGAGGCTGCCATCAATCTGGCTATCTGCAACCACCTGATCCGGACGGGCGCCTACGACGCGGATTTCGTCCGACGGTGGTGGAACTGGGAGGAGTATCTGGCTAGCTGCCGGCCCGACCTCCCGGCCACCTTCGAGGCTTTCCAGTCCGCTCTGGTCGAGGAGTACCAGCGCTTCAGCTTCGACTACGCCGCCGCCGAGTCGGGCATCCCGGCCGCCACCCTGGCCGAGGTAGCCGAGGTGGTGGCCACCGCCGGCACCCGCTTTGCCGCTCACAACTGGCGTTCGGCGGCGGCGGGCAACCTGGGCGGCTGGCAGGTGAGCCGCACGCTGTTCATGATCTCGGCACTACTGGGGGCGGTGGCCACAGAGGGGGGGACGTTCCCGAACGCGTGGAACAAGTTTGTCCCTCGGCCCGTCCACACCCCGCCGCACCCTCAAGTGTGGAACGAGCTCACCTGGCCGATCGAGTACCCGCTCGCCCAGAACGAGATGAGTTTCCTTCTGCCCCATCTCCTGAAGGAAGGACGGGGCCGGCTCGAGGTCTATTTCACCCGGGTCTACAACCCGGTGTGGACCAACCCGGACGGTCTGTCCTGGGCAGAGGTGCTCACCGACGAGGCCATGGTCGGGTGTCACGCTGCGCTGACGCCCACCTGGAACGAGTCGGCGTACTTCGCCGACTACGTGCTGCCCATGGGTCATTCTCCCGAGCGCCATGACACCCACTCATACGAGCAGTATGACGGGCAGTGGGTGGGGTTCCGCCAGCCGGTGGTTCGCGAAGCCCGTCGCCGGCTCGGTGAGGATGTCTCGGACTCCCGCCAGTCCAACCCGGGCGAGGTCTGGGAGGAGACCGAGTTCTGGATCGAGCTGTCGTGGCGGATCGATCCCGACGGATCCCTCGGCATCCGCCAGCACCACGAGTCGGTGGTCCACTCCGGCCAGAAACTCACCGTGGAGGAGTACTACGGGTGGATGTTCGACCACTCGGTACCCGGACTGCCGGAGGCGGCGGCGGCCCAGGGCCTGTCTCCGCTGGAGTACATGCGACGCCGGGGGGCGTTCGAGATTTCCTCCAAGGTGGGCCAGGTCCACGAGCAGGCGGTCCCGGACGGTGAGTTGGAGGACCCCGCCGTGGGCGCCTTCGGGCGGGTCTACTCCGCCGGGCCGGCTCCGGTCAGTCCGAACATCGTGCCCATGGGGGGGCCTGAGCCGGACCCGGAGGGTCGCCGGGCCGTGGGGGTCATGGTCGACGGGGTGGTCCGGAAGGGATTCCCCACCCCTTCCGGTCGCCTCGAGTTCTACTCGTCGACCCTGGCCGACTGGGGCTGGCCGGAACACGCCGTCCCGGGGTACATAGAGAGCCACGTCCACCCCAGGCGGCTCGAGCCGGGTCAGATGGTGCTCATCTCCACCTTCCGGCTTCCCACTCAGATACACACCCGATCGGCCAACTCCAAGTGGCTGGATGAGCTGGCTCATACCAACCCGCTGTGGATCCACCCCGTCGATGCCCGTCCCCTCCAGCTCAAGACGGGAGACCTGGTCCGGGTCGAGACCGAAATCGGGTACTTCGTGGTCAAGGCGTGGGTCACGGAGGGCATCCGCCCCGGCGTCGTTGCCTGCAGCCACCACATGGGCCGATGGAAGCCCGAAGGCCACCCGGCCGGCCAAGGTCAGGCCATGGCCACCGTCTCCCTGGGCCACAACGAAAGTTCATGGACCATGAAGGTGCGAGCCCCGGTCACCCCATACCGGTCCTCCGACCCCGACACGGCTCGCATCTGGTGGAACGAGCTTGGGGTTCACCAGAACCTGACTTTCCCCGTGCATCCCGATCCCATTTCCGGCATGCACTGCTGGCATCAGGCGGTCACGGTCCGGCCCGCTGGCCCAGGGGACGCCCAGGGCGATATCGCCGTCGATACTGCGAAGTCCCACGAGGCGTACCTTCGCTGGTTGACCCTGACCCGTCCGGCCGGCACCGGCTCTCCCGGTGGCCGTCGCCGGCCCCGCTGGCTGATGAGACCACTCAAGCCATCTGCCGACGCCTTCGCCGTACCCGAAGCGTCCCGAGGATGAGCCGCCGCTCCGAGCTGTTTCGGGCCCTGGGTGCCGTCGCGGAGGGACCGTGCCGGCCAGAGCTGGCCCGAGGCCTCGGTCTCGGCCGATCTCCGGCGCCATCGGAGCATACCGAGGTGTTCGTTCTCCAGACCCACCCCTACGCCTCGGTACACCTCGGTGCCGAAGGGATGCTGGGTGGCGAAGCGGCCGATCGGGTTGCCGGGTTCTGGCGCACCGTGGGAGTGGTCCCCCCAGATCCATCCGACCATCTGGGTGTCCTGCTCGCCGGCTACGCCGGGTTGGGGGATGAGGCCGCCTTGATGGGGAACGGGCGGCGCCGTCATGCCGTCGAGCGGGCCGCGGCCGTGCTGTTGTGGGAGCACCTGGCGAGCTGGACCCCGGTGTATCTGGAGGCCGTGCGCTCCCTGGACCACCCGTTCTACCGGGGCTGGGCCGAGCTGGTCCTGGCTACGTTGGCGGACGAGGCCGATCGTGGCGCCGATGAGCCCCTTCCCACCGCCCTGCGCATGGCGCCCGCCTCCGTGCCGATCGACGACGGGCGCGAGAGGTTCGTAGCGGGGCTGCTCTCGCCCATGCGCTCCGGCCTGGTCGTCACGAGAGCGGACCTGGGGCGAGCCTGTCGCGAGTTGGGCCTCGGCCTTCGGCAGGGAGAGCGTGCCTACCTGGTTGGTGCGATGCTGGACCAGAGCCCTCGATCGAGCATCGCCTGGCTGGCGGGCCACGCCCGCGGTTGGGCCCTACGCCACGCCGGGCTGCGTGGCACGGCGCTCGAGGGCATTGGCGCCTGGTGGGAGGCGAGGGCTCGTCAGACCGCCGACTCCCTCGACGGCTTGGCTGTCGGGGCCAACCGGGGCGGCCCTAGCGATCCCGTGAGGGACACTCCCAGCCGGGCGAGGTGTCAGGACCCGACCTTACGGGCGGATGAAGTAGGTCAGGCCTCGACCGTCGTCATTGCCCGCTCAGTGCGAGAAGCGCACCTCAGGCAGGGTCCTTGCCAGCCAACCAGGGAGGTGCCAGGCATGGTGGCCTCCGAAGCGGAGCATGACAGGCAGCAGCACCAGGCGCACCACCAGGGCGTCGAGGGCGACGGCCACGGCCAGGATGACTCCCATCTCTTTCGGGGCGAGGGGCCCCGACAGGGCGAAGGTCAGGAACACCGCAACCATCACGGCGGCAGCTGAGACGACTACTCGTCCGGAACTGCGCATCGATCCGATCATGGCGCGCTCTGGATGACCGTGGGTCTCGTAGCCCTCCTTGGCGGTGGATAGCAGGAAGAGGGTGTAGTCCATGGCCACGCCAAAGACCATTGCACCGAAGAACAGGGGACCCCAGGCGTCGATGAAGCCCTGTGGAGTGAAGTGCAGGATCCCCGACAGATGACCGTCTTGGAAGATGAGCCGGGCTATACCGAAGGCCCCGGCCACCGACAGGGCCGTGGCCGCCACCCCGCCAGCGGCGATGAGAGGCGCTCGGAGGGCAATGAGCAGGAGCAGGAACCCGAGTACGGCCAGCACACCGAAGACGAGCGGAGTACGGCTAGCCAGTGCCCGCTGCAGATCATGGTTCTCCGCTGCCGCTCCGCCGACCAGGCTGCCCTTCGGCAGCCGCTGGCGGATGGCGTCGATGGTGGCGCCGGTGGCGGAGGTGGACGGTCCGGAGTTGGGAACGACCTGGTTGAGCGTCCAGCCGCCGTTGGAGGGGCCGGGCATTACGCCGGCTATGCCGGGTGTGCGGGCCAGGGCAGCCACCGCGGCTGACTCCGAGGGAGTCGGAACGAGGACCTGAAGGGTGCCGGGGGCCCCCGGGCCGAACGCCGCGGTGACCTGGTTGTAACCGATCCGGGCATTGGCCGAGACAGGCACGATGGTGATGGAGGGCATGGAGGTGCGCAGCCCGAGAACGGGAGCGGCGGCCAGGAGAAGCACCACCAAGGCGGCGCCGCCGGAGATGAGGGGGTGACGCCAGAGGTGGCCGGCCCAGGTGTGCAGACGCTGCTCCAGTCGGGCGCCGGCGGGCTGGTCGTCACGACTCCGGCGGACGCGGACCCGCCCAGCGTTTATCCGGGTCCCTAGGCGTCCCAGGACCGCAGGGAGCAAGGTCAGGGCGGCGGCCAGGACGGCCAGAACCGACAACATGATCCCGAGGGCCATGGACCGGAAGGCCGGGCTGGGCACGAGCAGGATCGAAGCCAGCGAGGCCAGCACGGTCACGGCGGAAAAGGCAACTGCCTTGCCGGCCGTGTCCATGGTCTCGGCCACGGCGGCGGCCGTGCCGGCGCGGTCACCGGGGGCCACCTGTCGGCGGGCCAGTGCCGAGCGGAAGCGCACCACTAGGAACAAGGCGTAATCGATCCCCAGGGCCAGAGCGAACATCAGGGCGAAGTTGAGGGCCCAGATGGACACCGGGCCGAGGTGATCGGCCAGGACCAGAGCCCCGGCCGCCACGACCAGGCCGGCCATGGTCAGCATCAAGGGAAGGCCGGCGGCCACCAGGCTGCCGAAGGCGATGACCAGAATCGCCATGGTCACCGGCCAGGAGAGCATCTCCGAGCGCATCATGGCTGAGTGGTTGGCTTGGTTGAAATCGGCCCACAGAGCGCTGTCCCCGGTGAGGGTGACGCTCAGTCCGGGGTGGGACAGGTTGTTCAACGGGGTGGCCAGGGCCTCGGCCGCGTTGACCATGGCGTTGGGGTCGGCTGCCGCCCCGGCGGTGATGATCCCGGTCCGACCGTCACGAGACAGGGATCGCCCTGGCTGCGGGGGCACGACCGTGGAAACCCGGGGGTCGGACCGCAGCTTGGCGGTGGCCGCGGCGATGGTCGCTTGGGCGGCCGGGTCCGAAGCGATGGGACCGTGATTGTCAACCACGACCACCTCCAAGGCGCTGGAGCCAAGGCCGCCGAAGTGGGACTGGATGATGTTGCGCGCCGCCACCGAGGCACTGGTCGAGTCCTGCCAGCCCGCCCCGGCCAGGACGGACTGGGCCTTCGGAGCCAGCGCCCCGAACCCGATGAGGATCACCAGCCAGGCCACCAGCACGATCCGCAGGTGGGTGGCGGTCCAGGAACCGAGGCGGGCCAGCCGACCGGGCGGCCGGGGTTGGGCGGGAGGCTCGCCACCTTGGAGGTCGGAGGGCGGCGTGGTCTGAAGGGTCAGGCTAGGGCTGCTCACTCCGGTGCCAACCCGCCCGGTATCAGGACTATTCCATACCCCCCAGGGTATAGACTGAATTAGTCCGAACAGGAGGGTCCGTGGAACTGCCCGAGGAAGTAACCGAAGACATTCGTCGTCGGCTCCGCAAGGTCGGAGGCCAGATTGCCGGAATCGAACGGATGCTGGATGAAGCACGCGAGTGCCGGGACATAGTCACTCAGATCTCTGCCGCCAATCATGCCCTGGAACAGGCGGGCTTCCGCCTCGTGTCGGCCGGCCTCAAGTACTGCATAGAGAATCCGGAAGCCGCCGAGGCCGACGGCTACCCGATGGCCACCGTCGAGAAGATGTTCATGAGGCTCGCCTGACCTCACGGGCCCCTGCTACTGAGCACTTCCGTCCAGGTCTCGCAGTCGGTTGCGAAGCTCGGATTCGCGGGCCCGGCGTTCAGTTACGTCCCGGATGATGGCGCCTACTGCATTGATGTTGTTCTCATGCCCGAGCAACGCCACCGTGAACTCGACCGACAGCTTGAGGCCGTCTGCTCGGATGGCGGGGACCGAGAGCAGTTCGTCCGGCCCGTGTTTGCCTGACCCGGTCGACACGGCTGCATGGAAGGCTTCCCAGTGACGCTTCCGGAACGGTTCCGGAATGATCAGGTCAAGACTATGGCCGACGGCGGCATCCACGCTGAAGCCGAAGAGGCGCTCGGCCCCGGCGTTCCAGTAGCGAATCACGCCCTCGGCGTCGACCACCACCACCGCGTCCGGAGTGGTCTGCACCATCTGAACGAGCGTGTCTTCGGCCTTCCCCCCGGCGTCGATCATGGCGGAGGCTACCCGCCGGGCCAACCTCTACGCCGCTCGGTACCGGATCATCCTCCGAGAAGCCTGAGGCGCTCGAGGTCCTCGGGGGTGTCGGCGTCCTCGAGCCCGGCGGCCAGGTCCGGGTCGGGCCAGTCTGACTCCGCCAGGCGCCGGCAGTCGGTCTCCGGCAGCCAGTGCAGCGATCTCTCCCCGGCCGCGGCCAACTCCACCGCCCGGTCCAGCGCCGTGGCCGACCAACGGGCACAGAGGGGCTGGTCCCTTCCCCCGCGCATGGGGAGCACCGTCCCGGAGCCGGGCCAATCAGCAAGCACCTCGAGAATCCGCGCATCCAACCGAGGTAGGTCGCAAGCCAGGACCAGGGCAGGCCCCGCATGGCCTTGTTCACGAAGGTGACTCCTGGCCGCAGCTACGGCTACCAGCGGCCCGAAGCCGGGCGGGTGCTCGGTCAGGAAGGCGAGCCCCGAATGGCCGGGTCCTACCTCCAGCGCCGGCTCGGTGGCAGTCTCCAGTAGGCGTCCCGACCGTTGGGCCAGGGTGACGCCTCCGACCATCAGAGTGGCCTTGTCCTCGCCCATCCGCCGGCTGCGGCCGCCGGTGAGGAGGATGCCCGCGAGCTGGAGACGAGGCGTCAAGGCCACCTGATGTTACTGGGCCGCAACCGCAGCTCCTGGGCTGTGAAACCCGCCCCGAGAGTTCGATTCTCGTCCACCTCCTCGGATTGGTGACTGGCTCACGCGGGCCTGGAGGGACACAAAGCCCCGCGCCCGTCGTGTAAACCACCGTCATGCATGTGGACCTTCACGTATTCCGGTTCGACTGGGCCGGGGACTCCTCCGCCATGGGAGCCGGGGTGGCCGATCTGTCCCTCCGGGCCGAAGCTCTTGGCGTTCGGACGCTGTCCTTCATGGACCATTACTTCCAGATGGACCGGTTGGCCCCGGCCGAGGATCCGATGCTGGAGGGTTACACGGCCCTGGGATTCGTGGCCGGGCGTACCGAAAAACTCCGGCTCCGCCTGCTGGTCAGCGGGGTGACCTATCGACACCCCGGACTGTTGGCCAAGGCCGTGACCACCCTTGACGTTCTCTCCGGAGGTCGGGCCGAGCTCGGTATCGGCGCCGCCTGGTACGAACGGGAGCATCTGGGCCTGGGAGTTCCCTTTCCGCCCTTGGCCGAGCGTTTCGAGCGCCTCGAGGAGGCGATCCAGATCGCCATCCAGATGTGGAGTGATGACAACGGCCCGTACCACGGGCGTCACTACCGGCTGGAAGCGACGCTGTGCCATCCGGTGCCGGTGAGCTCGCCCCGGCCACGGCTCCTCATCGGCGGCGGTGGGGAGCGCAAGACACTCCGGCTGGTCGCTCAGTACGCCGACGCCTGCAATCTGATCGGCAGCCCCGAGGAGGTCGAGGCCAAGCTCCGGGTGCTGCACCGTCACTGTGAGGCAGTCGGCCGGGATCCGGCTGAGATAGAGGTGACCACCATGTTCCGGAACTTCCCGGATGATCCCAGCCCGGACGATCTAGTCCAGGCGGCGGAGGCCTACGCCGCCGTCGGGGTCCAGACGCTGGTCGTGGGGGCCACCGGTCCGGACCCGGCGTCCTGGCTCGAGTCACACATCGGGCCGGTGATGCCGGACTTGGCCGGTCTCGGCTGAGACACCCGCCAGGTCGGTCTGGACCTCAGCCGCCGAGATTGCGGGCGAAGAGGGCGTGCAGCCGCTCCCAGTGCCGCTCGGCAGCCGGCTTATCGTAGACAGCCCCACGGGTGGGGAAGGCGAAGCCGTGGTGCGTACCCGGGTACCACTCCACCCTGGCCTTGACCCCGGTCGTCCGGAGGTGAGCCTCGAGTGACTCGATCATCTCCGGTGGAGCGTATTCATCGTGCTCGGCGCAGGCGAAATACAGCTCGCCTGTGACCTTCTCGGCCAGCGGAGCGGGTGAGCCCGGACCGAAGAGACGAACCCCGTAGAGGGAAGCGGCGGCCTTGATCCGCTCGGGGAAGTGGCCGGCCATGGCAAAGGAGAAGGGTCCGCTCATGCAGTAGCCCATGCATCCGATGCGGTCGGAGTGGGCGGCGGGATCGGCGTCTACGTAGTCGAACAGGGCCCGGGTGTCGCTGGCGATCATGCCTGCCTTCACAGAGGCCATCAGCTCCCCCATTCGCTCCCGCGTTTGGGTGGGATCCCCGGAGAAGACGTTGAACTCCCGGGTGGCGCGGTAGTAGAGGTTGGGCAGGACGACGTAGTAGCCGGCCGTCCCGAGCCGGCGGGCCATGTCGTGAAGCTCCTCCCGCTTGCCCGGGGCATCCATGTAGAAGAAGACCACCGGATGTGGTCCACCCTCCTCGGGGTGGGTCACGAACGTGTTCATGGATCCGTCGGCGGTCTCGATGTCAACCTCGGCGTCGATCATCCCCGGAGCGTAGGGCGGTCCTGACGCTCCTGCGGCATGAGCGCGCCGCGGCCGTGCCTGTCTGGCCAGGGACCTAATCCGCGCAGGCCGCGCAGGTCCCGACCAGATCCAGCCGGTGGGTGTCGGCGCGAAAACCGCTCTCGACTCCCACCTTCCCGACCAGGGACTGCACGCTGGCCTCCAGCCCTGGAGGCGCGGCAAAGTCCTCCACTGCCCCGCACCGTCGACACACCAGGTGGTGGTGGTGCAGTCCGGTCAGCGCCTCGGCCAGTTCATAGCGGGCAAAGTCATCGGTTCCGGCCAGGCGATGCACGACGCCGGCCTGGGTCAGGATGGCGAGGTTGCGGTAGGCCGTGCTCTGGGGCAGATCCGGACAGGCGCTCACCAGTTCGGCCGCCGTGAGCGGCCGGGCCGCCTCTTCCAGGACCCCGACCAGCTGGCGCCGTCCCCGGGTGTAGCGCTGATCGATCGATCGAAGCCGGCCAGCCACATCCAGGTGGAGTTCGCTACCTGCCTCGGGGTCGACCGGGTCGCTCACCCTCTGCAGTTTAGTGGCTCCGTCCAAGAATTGAAATAAGAACCATTCCAACTATATGATTTGGCGACGAAACGGGGAGGGCGATGATGGGCGGACTCAGCACGGACCGGATCGGCGGTGGGGCCCGCCTGAGCCGGTCCGTCCGGGCCCGCATCCTGCGGCGGGGCCGGATGGCGACTGTTGCTCTGGCGCTGCTGGCCGGCGGGTGCAGTGCCCGGTCCACCCCGTCGGCCCCCGGGGTGGTCAACGCGGTCGGCGCCGAGAACCAGTACGCCGATATCCTGAGCCAGATCGGCGGGCGCTACGTCCGTAGTTCGGCCATCCTCAGCAACCCGAATACCGATCCTCACACCTTCGAATCCAGCCCGGCCGTGGCCGAAGAGGTCAGCTCGGCCCAGCTCATCGTGCAGAACGGACTGGGCTACGACGGCTTCATGGACAAGATCGAGTCGGCTTCCCCGGCTGCCGACCGGCGCGTCATCGTCGTGCAACAGCTGTTGGGCCTGCCCGATGACAGCCCTGATCCCCACCTCTGGTACGACCCCAGGACCATGCCCGTCGTCGCTCGAGCGATGGCCGCCGATCTCTCGGTTCTCCAGCCCCAACACGCCTCCTACTTCCGCGCCAACCTGGCTGCCTTCGATGCTTCCCTCCAGCCGTGGGAGCGTGCCATAGCCGCCTTCAGGGCCAGGCATGCCGGTGTGGCCGTTGCCACCACCGAGCCGGTGGCCGATTACCTGCTCCGGGCCATGGGCATGGACAACCTCACCCCCTTCGGATTCCAGGCCGACGTCATGAACGGGGTCGACACCTCGCCCCAGGATGTGACCCTGGAGAATGGCCTGTTGAGCGCCCACCGGGTGAAGGTGTTCTGCTACAACCGGCAGGTTGTGGATGGCCTCACCAGTTCGATCCGCGCCACCGCCGAGCGGGCTGGCGTACCAGGGGTGGCTGTCTACGAGACCATGCCTACGCCCGGGTTCACCTACCAGACGTGGATGTTGGCCGAAGTCGAGGCCATACAGAGAGCCGTGGACGACGGCGCCTCCACCGAACGCCTGTGACCGACCCGCCGTCGGCCAAGGTTCTGGAGATCGATGGCCTGAACGTTTCCCTGTCCGGCCGCCGGGTCCTGGACCAGGTGAGCTTCAGCGTCGGGACGGGGGAGTTCACCGGCCTGATCGGAACCAATGGGGCCGGGAAGACGACCCTGCTGCGCACCGTTTTGGGGATGCAGGCTCATGAGTCCGGGTCCATCCGCCTACTTGGCCGGCCCCGCTCGAGGCGCAGCCATCTGATCGGCTACGTGCCCCAGAAGGCCAACCTCGATCCGGACCTGCCCATGAGGGCGCGTGACCTGGTGGGGCTGGGCCTGGATGGGCACCGCCTGGGTGTGCCGGTTCGGACCCGGCAGCGCAACGCCGCCGTGGAGGAGAGCCTGGCGGCCGTCGGGGCCGAGAGCTTCGCCGGCGCTCGGGTGGGCCAATTGTCCGGGGGCGAGCAGCAGAGGGTCTTGATCGCCCACGCCATCATCAGCCGCCCCCGCCTGCTGCTGCTGGACGAGCCGCTGGCCAATCTGGACCTGCACAGCGGCCAGGAGATCGTGAGCCTCCTGGCTGGTATCGCCACCGACCAGAACGTGGCGGTCTTGCTGTCAGCCCACGAGATCAACCCCCTCCTGCCGGTCATGGACAGCGTGGTCTACCTGGCCAACGGACAGGCGGCCAGCGGGACCACCGAGGAGGTCATCAAGACCGAGGTCCTCAGCGCCCTTTACGGCCACCACGTCGATGTCATCAGCGTCCACGGCCGGATACTGGTGGTAGCCGGGCACGAAGGCCTCGACCACCTGACCATGTCCCACGATGAAGTAGCCGGCTGAGCGGCCCACGGGATTGGACATGCGCTGGTTCATCGAGCCCGGGTTCTGGTCGAGTGCGCCGGTCCAGGTCGCCCTCGCCATAGGGGGGGCGTCGGCCGTGGTGTCGGCGGTGGTCGGGGTCTTCACCGTCCTCCGGGGCCAGTCCTTTGCCGGCCACGCCCTGACCGACGTCTCCACTGCCGGTGGTTCGGGAGCGCTCCTGCTGGGGGTCAGTCCCATCATCGGATTCGTCGGCCTGGGCATCATCGGGGCGGGAGTCATGGACGCCATCGGAGTCAGGCGCCTCCGCGGCCGGGATCTGGCCACCGGCATCGTGCTGGGGGCGTCGATCGGGCTGGCGGCGCTGATCCTCTACCTCGACTCCACCTCCCGGGCCACCACAGGGGCGACCCAGCAGATTCTCTTCGGATCCATCTTCACCATCCAGTCCTCGACCGTTCCTGTGGTGGTCGGGTTCGGAGTGGCCGCCCTGGCCCTGGTGACCACCCTCTACCGGCCCCTCCTCCTCAGCACGGCGGGACCGGAGATGGCCGCCGCCCGGGGCGTGCCCGAGCGGCTGGTCGGAGTCCTTTTCATGGCGGCCATGGCCGTGGCGGTGGGACTCTCGTCCCTGACCGTCGGCGCCATCCTGTCCACCGCCCTCCTGATCGGCCCAGCGGCGGCTGCCATTCGTCTGACCAGGCGGATCGGCTGGAGTCTGGCGCTGGCGGCGGTCCTGGGGGTGGCGGCTTGCTGGGTCGGAGTTCTCCTGGCCTACGACAGCTACTACTGGACCTCGGCCCACCGTGCCGTCCCGGTCAGTTTTTTCATCGTCTCTCTCGTGTTTTGTTTCTACCTGGCCTCGGGGCTGGGCGTCCGGACCCGCCGCCACGCGGCTGGCCGCCGCGCCGGCCCGGATCCGGGGACACCAGTGCCCGGGGCGGGCGCTGCGACCAGGCGCCAGGCAGGGGCCTGAGGATGTTCTCGAGTTTCATGACCAACGCCTGGACGGTGGCCACCATCGTTGCCGTCATCGCCGGTGTGGTCGGCTTCTTCGTTGTCCTCCGAGGCGCCGCCTTTCCGGCTCACGCCGTCCCCAATGGCGCCTTTGCCGGGGCTGCGGCGGCCAACGTGTGGGGATTCGACCCCTTGGTCGGACTGACCGTGTGTGCCGTCCTGGCGGCCCTCGGCATCGGCACCCTGGGCCGTCGGGGTCGTCATGACGTGGCCACGGCCCTTGCCCTGGTGATGATGCTGGCCGTCGGAGCGGTCTTCCTGGGGCTAAGTCAGGAGTACGAACCCGCCGTCTACTCGCTGTTGTTCGGTGAGGTCCTTGGCGTCAGCTCGAGCGAGTTGCTACCGGTGGCCGGCCTGGCCGTGATCTGCCTGGCCGCGGTCAGCGTCCTCTACCGGCCGCTGCTGCTGTCCTCGGTCGCCAGCGAGATGGGTGAGGCCAAGGGACTTCGGTCGTACTGGATCGACATGGCCTTCCTCATCCTGCTCGCCCTGGCCACGGCCATGACCGTGCCGGTGGTCGGCGCTCTGCTGATCTTCAGCCTGATGATCGGCCCACCCGCCGCCGCCCGGGCCTGCACCGGGCGTCCCGGGGTGGCCATCCTCCTGTCGGTGGCCATCGCCCTGGTGACGGTTTGGTCAGCCATCGCCCTGTCCTATCTCTCCAACTGGCCCGTGGGCTTCTTCGTCGGCGTGACCAGCGCCCTGGACTATGCCGCCGGGCGGATCTGGAGCCGTTGGTCCCGCTCCAGGGACGGAGACGTCAGCTCCCCCCACTAGAGGTGATAGCGCCGCCGCCCGGAGCGAAGCCGGCCGCCTGGGGTGGGCTGAACAGCTGTCCGGGAGCCGCGAACCCGGAGTTCCCGGTGGAGGTTCCCACCGATCCGGTCGTCTGGCTGTACGAACCGGTGGCCGCCGGGGTAGCGGCCAATGCGGTGTTGTGGAATCCGTCGGTAGCCACCAGGGCGACCGTCACGCCAAGAAGTCCTGAGGCGCTGAGTAGGCCGGTTACGAGGCGGGCACGACGGGCCGGATGTCGGCGCGGAGTTGCCGGTCGGAGGCCGGAGGGGTCGTTCAATGCATCAGCTCCAGAAATCGGGGATGGCTCGATTCTGGGGTGGGTACCTGGGAGAAGGCTCGGACAACCCGGGGAGTGAGCTGTGTGAATCCCGCCAGTCCCGCGCAACTTCTACTGCAGGGCGACCAAGTCGCGCTCCAGCAGGCTGGAGTCGATGAGCATCAGGATGTGATCAGCTTCGGCCGACCAGGTGGTCTCAGCGCCCGGCCGATGGCTCCTTGGGCAGGCCGAGGGCGCGCTCGCCGATGATATTGCGCTGGATCTGGCTCGTCCCGGAGAAGATCGTCCCCGCCCGGCTGGAGATGAACGTGGTCTGCCAGCGGCTGAGCGGGTAGTCACCCGAACCCGCCGCTTCGTCCGCGACCATCCCGTCCGCTCCCAGGATCCCCACGGCTATCTCGCCCAGCCGCTTGTGGTACTCGGACCAGAACAGCTTGCTGACGCTGGCCTCCGGGCCCGGCTCTTTGTTGGCGGCCAGGGTGGCGAGCAGCCGGATGCCCTGGAAGCGCATCAACTCCACGTGGGTGTAGGCCCAGGCCAGCTCCTGGCGGATCAGGGGCTCTGACTCCCTCCCCCGCTTGCGGGTTTCGTCCACCAGCTCCCAGAACTCCTTTTCGTAGCGCAGGTGCTGGGTGGTGGCGCCTCCGCCCCGCTCGTTGCCGAGGGTGGTCATAGCCACCCTCCATCCGTTGTTGAGTCCGCCGATGACGTTGAACAGCGGAGCCCGGGCCCCTTCGATGAACTCCTGGCAGAATCCCGAGGCCCCGCTGGGTTGGCGCAGCGGGCGCATCTCGATGCCGTTGTCTTTTAACGGGGCCAGGACGTAGGACAGGCCCTGATGCTTCGGCACATCGGGATCGGTCCGGCAGAGGATGAAGATCATGTTGGCCAGGTGGGCACCGGAGGTCCAGACCTTGGATCCGGTGATGACGACCTCATCACCGTCGACCGCGCCGCGGGTTTCTACCCCGCCCAGATCGGAGCCGTGGTCGGGCTCGGAGAAGCCCTGGCAGTAGCGGTCCTGGCCCGAGATGATCCGGGGCAGGAAGTGGGCCTTCTGCTCCTCGGTGCCGTGCACGATGATCGACGGGCCGACCAGCGACTCTCCCATCCCCCGGGTCACCCGGGGGGCGCCGGCTCGGGCGAACTCCTCATTGAGGATGGCCATATGCACTCCGTTCAGCCCCCGTCCCCCGACCGACTCGGGCCAGTGGGGACAGATCAACCGGGCCTCGAGCAGCCGCTGGCTCCAGGTCTCGTAGGCCTCGGCGGCGCTGCCGGTCAAGGCGGCGGTGCCCATGTACATGGCCCGTTCGTCCAGATCCTCCAGGCCGTCGGGGCGGTTGGCCTCTATCCAGTCGCTGATCTCGCTGCGGAAGGCCTCGAACTCCGAGCCCAGGTCGAGCTTCATCCCGTTCCCCCTTACCGGCCACCTCTTGGGCAACTCCGACGTGGATGGTAGCCCTCCTGGATTCATTAGCCTGGACCGCGATGTGCGGCAGATTCGCGGCCTTCAGCCCGACGGGAGACCTGCTCGAGCGCTTCGGCGCCGCCCCGGTCAATGGCCTTGCCGACCATGAGCCGTCGTGGAACGTGGCGCCCAGCCTCGAGGTGCGCACGGTGGTCGAGCGACCTCAACAGGGACGCCTGCTGGCCGGGATCCGCTGGGGACTTCTGCCTCATTGGGCGGAAGACCCAAAAGTTGGCAATCGCCTGACCGCCGCTCGGGCCGAGACGGCCGCGGTCCGGCCGGCCTTCCGCCAGGCCCTTTCCCGCCGACGGGCCATCGTCCCGGCCGATGGGTTCTATGAGTGGAAGCGGACGGACAACGGCACCAAGCGGGGCGGACGCCAGCCCTTCTGGTTCACCCGCCTGGATGGGGATGTGGTGGCCCTCGGGGCACTGTGGGAGACCTGGCGTGAATCCGAGGGGGAACTCGTGCGCACGGTCTGTCTCATCACCACCGCCGCCAACGCCGATATGGATGGTGTCCATGACCGTATGCCGCTCATCCTGGAACCGCGCGATTGGGACCAGTGGCTGGACCCCGAACTGCGGGACACCGCCGGGCTCGAGAGTCTGCTGGCGCCCAGTGACGAGCCCCGGCTCCGCCGCCATCCTGTCGATCCCCGGGTCAACAAGACCGATGCCGACGATCCCGGGCTCGTCGAACCGATGGCGGCCGGGCTGGTCTAGTCCGTTGTCTAGCGGCAGTCCCAGGCATCTCACAGCAGTCCCACAGGCGGAAGGTGTTGGATCGTCGGTGTCATGAGCGATACCCACGACCGAGACGATGTTCAGGCCGGCCCGTCCCCCACGGACTGGGCCTATCCGGCCGACTGGGCCTTCTTTGCACCCCCTCCCTCGACGGCGCCTCCCCGAGCCACCCCGTGGCGACGGTTCCCGGCCGCCGCGGCAGCCGGTCTGTTGCTGGTGGTGGCCGCCATCGGCTTCGGCGCCGGACACCTGGCCTGGCCGGTGAGCACTTCGCCAACTGCCGCCTCAGGTGTTCAGGGCGCCGGCGGCTCCACCGGCCCGGTTGACCCCTTCGGCGGAGGACCCGGATTCGGTGGGCGATTCTTTGGCCAGACCCCCCCCGGAGGGTCCTCCTCGGGCGCCGTGCCCGAAGGCAGCGGCGGCCCGGCGGACGTGTCGGCCATCGCGGCCAAGGTCGCTCCCGGCCTGGTCGATGTGAACTCGACCTTCGGCTATCAGCAGGCCGAGGGAGCGGGTACCGGCATCGTTCTCACCTCCAGCGGTGAGGTGCTGACCAACAACCACGTCATTAACGGCGCAACCAAGATCACCGTCACCGATGTCGGCAACGGCCGGACCTACAGCGCCAGAGTGGTGGGCTATGACCGGTCCCAGGACATTGCCGTGCTGCGGCTGTCGGGAGCATCCGGTCTGACCACAGCCAAGCTCGGGAACTCCTCCAAGATCTCGCTCGGACAAGCGATCGTGGCCATAGGCAACGCCGGCGGATCGGGCGGTTCCCCCACCAGTGCCGGGGGATCCATCACCGCTCTCAACCAGTCGATCGATGCAGGAGATGAGCTGGACGGGACGGTTGAGCAGCTGACCGGACTCATCCAGGTGAACGCCGATGTCCAGTCGGGTGACTCGGGTGGCTCGCTGGTGAACACCACCGGCGCCGTCATCGGGATGGACACCGCCGCCACCGCCCAGTTCGCCTTCGACAACGCGGGCGGCCAGGGCTACGCCATCCCCATCAACGAGGCAGTGGCGGTGGCCCGCCAGATCGAGTCCGGTCAGGGGTCCGACACCGTCCACGTCGGGGAGACGGCCTTCCTGGGGCTGCTCATTCAACCCAGTGGCTCGAACAGCCCGAACTCCAGTGGCGGCGGGGGCTTCGGCAGCGGAGGGGGCTTCGGCAGCGGCGGCCGCTTCGGCGGCGGCGGCTCGCCCGGGCCCAGCAGCGGCGCCTCCGTCCAGGGCGCCGATGTCAGCGGAGTGGTCAGCGGTGGGTCGGCGGCCAGGGCGGGCATAGTCGGTGGGGACATCATCACCTCCCTGGGGGGTCGGCCGGTCACGTCGTCCTCGTCCCTCAGCGCCCTCATGGTGGCCCACCATCCCGGGGACAAGGTGACCATCGGATGGGTGGACTCCTCGGGCGCCAGCCATACGGCCACGGTGACGCTCGGCGTCGGTCCGCCCAGCTGAGCCAGGCGGCGCCGATCTGACGGAGCCTCAGGGCTGGACGAAGGCGTAGATGCCGAAGCCGTTGTAACCGGCCGACTGGGACGGCAGGAACGGCCCGTTGACCACCACCGCGTAGTGCCCGGCCGGTTCGGGCCCGGCGTCGCCCTCAACGGTGTCGATGGCGCCGTCGGGCCAGATCTGGGCGACTATTCCCATGTGCACCGAGGTGGAGGTGCTCCCGGGGCCGGTCCCGTACATGACGCCGTCGCCTGGAACCGGCCGGCCGTTGGGGGGGATGACCCGGGCGTTGGCCGCCGCCCAGTCATAGACATAACCGGTGAAGGCGTACCGGGGTATCCCGATGCCGACCTGGTTCCACACCCAGGTGGCGAACAGGGAGCACCAGTCCTCGCATGGCCCATATGGGTTGCATTGGTAGCCGGAGTCCGGATCCGGGCCGATCTGGGACGCGGCCACCGCCACTGCTCGGCCCCCGGCCGGGAACACCGAGGGCTTCGGTCCCGGATTGGAGAAGACGTTGTCCGTTTCGTCCTGTCGGAGCAGCCAGTAGCCGCTCCCATCGGGCGTGGTGGCCATCGCAACGGTGGGGGAGAACGGAGGCGGGTTCGGGTTGGGGCCCTCGAACGGCGCGTCGCCGTAAGTGAGGACGCCCCCGGTGGCGGCCACCAGCCAGTAGCCGCCGTCATCGGGCGTGAGAGCCATGCCAGTCACGCTGGCGCCGATGTCGGCGCCGGCGGCCGATCCGAAGAACCCGGCATCCCCGAAGGTGAAGATTCCTCCGTCGCCGGCGACCAGCCAGTAACCCTGACCGTCGGTCGTGGGGGCGATCCCCGCCACGGGGGAGGCCAGATGCTGGCTGCCCATCGAGCCGAGAAAGGTGGCATCCCCGTAGGTGAAGACGCCACCGTCCGCCCCCACCAGCCAATATCCGTGCCCGTCAGGGGTGGGCGCCATGCCTACGATCGGAGCGCTCAGCGGGGTCGCCCCCAGCGAGCCGTAGAAGCCGGCGTCACCGAAGGCGAACACGCCGCCGTCCATGGCGACTAGCCAGTAGCCGGCTCCGTCCGGGGTGCTCGCAATACCGACAATTGGCGCGAACAGGCCCACCGCGCCCAGTGACCCATAGAAGCCGGCGTCACCGTAGGTGAGGATCCCGCCGTCAGCCGCCGCCACCCGGTATCCCTGCCCATCGGGCATGGCTGAGATTCCCACCACCGGCGCGGAGAGCTGCTCCCCTCCGAATCCGCCCAGATCCGGGGCGTCACCGTAGGCATCCACGCCTTGGGTGCCGAAGGCGCTGTGAGATCGAGCGGTCGATGGGGTTGTGCTCGAAGCGCCGGCGGCCGGCACCACGCCGAGGAGCAAGAGGGCCGTGGCCGCCACGATCCACCGAACCTCCGTCAGCGCTTCACCCAACCCCACGTCCTTCCGCCGAGGGACCCCGATCTGGAGCCATCGTAGACATATGATCCGATTCGACAGGGGGGCTTGCGCCCGCCTGTGACATAGGGCACAGTCTCGGGACGCCGTTCCGACACTGTGGCCGGCGTTCCGCGGAGCGCGCGGGAGGTGGGTGACCGGCCCGTTTGGGGGGGACCGGGTTGCTCCCCGCCCCAGCGCTGCGTCTATCCAATCGGCGAGACATCGACCGTCTTCGGGCGGCGAGTGAGGAGCAGCGAGTGCTGAGAATCCGGGAACCCGGCGGTAGCGCCGTGTCATCCATAGTCAGGGGGGCCAGCAGCCGGAAGAGCCGTTGGGCCAGAACAGTGGTTGTCGTCGGTGCGGTGGCCTTGCTGGCCGCTGCCTGCGGCAGTAGTAACAAGAGCTCTACCAGCACCTCCAGTGGCAGTTCGGGCACCTCGGGCTCCAACGCCCTCACCTTGACCAACGGCTCGACCGGCAAGGGCGTTGCCGGTGAGGGTCCCTATCCCTGGAAGTACCCGGCCTCGGGCAGCGTCGCCTTGGGCAGCGGTACCACCATCGGGGGCACCGCCTGCACGTCGGGCACACCGCAGTTCGGCTCTCCGTACGCCGACCCCTGCGTGGCCAAGTTCACCGGCAACAACGGCGGCGCCACCTACGACGGCGTGACGGCCAACACGATCGCCATCTCCCGGCGTGAGTTCCCCGAGACAGCCAACGGCCAGGAGATAGCCGCCCAGGCCAAGAACGAGGGCTACGCCCTGCCTCAGGTGACCGACCAGGTCATGAACGTCTTCCTCAACTACTTCAACAGCGTGTACGACCTGTATGGGCGCAAGGTCGTTATTACCCCGGTGGCTTCGACCAGTAACTACACCGCCGAGCTGTTGAACACCAACCAGGCCCAGGCCTGTGCCGACGCTGACAAGATCGCCAACCAGATGCACGCCTTCGGGGACATCGGCATCGGTGAGGACTTCCAGGGCGGAGGCACCAGCGTCTTCGCCCAGTGCGCCGCCCAGCAGAAGTTGATGGTCTTTGACGCCGCCGCCTATTTCAACGAGGGGTACTACCAGCAGAACAATCCCTACGTGTGGGGAATAGCCCAGGACTGCACCCGGATCGCCTACAACCAGGCCGAGGCCTACTCCAAGCTCCTGGCGGGCAAGAAGGCCATCTATGCCGGTGACGCCACCCTGCGGACCCAAACCCGCAAGTTCGGCATCTACGTTCCCACCCTGCCGGCGTACACCTCCTGCACCCAGCAGGCAATCGCCAGCATGGAGGACACTTTCCACATCCCGGCGGCCCAGGTGAGCACCGAGTTCACCTACGGACTGGACATCTCCACCTTCCAACAGTCGGCCCAGCAGGCCATCGTCCAGTTCAAGGCGGCCGGTGTCACCACCATCATCACCGCCTGCGACGCCTTCTCGCTGTCCCTGCTGACCAAAGCCGCCGCCGCCCAGAACTACCACCCGGAGTGGCTGCTCAACGGCGTGGCCGGTGACGACACCGACTCGGTGGCCCAGACCTACAACCAGAGCGAGGTCACCGGACACCTCTTCGGCACGTCCGAGGCCAGCCCGCAGACCGAGATTTTCGGGCCCAACTCGCTGGCCGGCCAGCTGTACCAGAAGCTGACGGGACACCAGATCCCCGCCGGCACCGACGGCGCCTACGACAACCTGGTGTGGATGTTCGACGCCCTGCAGGCGGCCGGTCCCGACCTGACACCTCAGAACGTGGCCAGGGGTGTGCACGCCCTGCCCTCCCTGGGGGCGCCCGACTACACCTTCGGCAAGTGGGACCTGTCCACCAACCCGCAGGGCAACGTCGGCTACGGGGACCACACCATGATCTCCGACGCCCGCTTCATCTACTGGAACGGCGCCGCGACCTCGCCGGACAATGGCAAGCAGGGCACCTACGTGCCCATCTTCAGCGGGCAGCGGTACTCCGTGGGCCAGTGGCCGACACAGTTGCCCACGCTGTTTACTGCCCCCGGCAGCCAAGATCCGTCGTGTAGCTGCTGATGCTGGCCCAGCTCGATGAACGGCTGGGGGAGAGGAAGGCGGCGGCACTCAGGCCCATAGGTCTGGTCGTCATCTTCCTCGCCCTCTGGGCAATCGTTGGACATGCCTTTGCCAAGGGATTGCCCCTGGGCATCATCCTGCTGGGCCTCATCTACGGATCGCTCTATGCGCTTGTCTCCATAGGGCTCGTGCTTGTCTACCGCGGCAGCCGGGTCATCAACTTCGCTCAGGCGGAGTTCGGTGTCCTGGCTGCCGTGGTGGCCATCGAACTGGCCGTCACCTACCACGTCAACTACTTCCTGGTGATGCTGGTGGGAATAATCGGCTCCATCCTCCTCGGCGGGATCATCAACGGCGTCATCATTCGTCGATTCCGACGCAGCTCCCGGCTGATCCTGACGGTGGCCACCATCGGTCTGGCCCAGCTTCTTTCGGGCCTGTCGCAGATCATCCCGCTGGAGTTTTGCAACCCGGCCAACAACGCCAGCTGCCTCACCGCGGCCAACAGCCAGAGCTTTAACACACCCCTCAATGCCCAGTTCACCCTGGGCCCGGTCGTCTTCAGCGGCAACGACATCGTGGCGTTGGGGGGTGCCCTGTTGGTCATTGCCGCCCTGGCGGTGTTCCTGCGCTACTCCCGCTACGGCGTCGCCATCCGGGCCTCCGCCGAGAACGGGGACCGGGCCAGCCTGCTCGGCGTCCCGGTCGCCCGTCTGGATGCCATCGTCTGGTGTCTGGCCGCCCTGCTCTCGGCATTGGCCGTGCTCTTGCGGGTGCCCGTCCTCGGCTTCACCGGTTTCCAGACCGTCTCCGGAGGTGGCACCGACATCCTGGTGCGGACCCTGGCCGCGGCCGTCATCGGGCGGATGGACAACCTGCCCCGCACCGCGGCCGCCGCCATCGGGATCGGCATCTTCGACTCGTCCATGACGTGGCTGTATTCCAACACCACCTACGTCGACGGCTTCCTGTTGCTGGTGATAGTGGCCGCCCTGATCATGCAGCGGGGGGTGTACTCCCGGGTTTCGGAGTCGGACAACTCCACCTGGCGCTCGGTGGCCGAGGTCCGGCCCATTCCCCGCATCCTCATGGCGCTGGGCTCGGTCAGATGGAGTCTTCGCGGCGGACGGCTCTTGGCGGCGGCGGTGGCCGTGTTTCTACCGTTCGTGGTCTCCACCAGCGACACCTACCTGTTCTCGCTCATCGTCGTCTACGCCATCGTCGGCCTGTCCCTGCTGGTCCTGACCGGCTGGACCGGCCAGATATCCCTGGGCCAGTTCGGGTTTGCCGGCCTCGGCGGTGCGACCACGGCTGTGCTGTACCAGACCCACGGCTGGAACTTCCTGGTCGCTCTGGTAGCCGGTGTCCTGGTCGGTGCCATCGCCGCTCTGATCATCGGCCTGCCCGCCCTGCGCATCAGCGGTCCATTCCTGGCTGTGACCACGCTGGCCTTCGGCGTGAGCATGTGGGCCCTGGTGCTCAACCCCCAGTACTTCCCATGGTTCGTGACCGCCCAGGTCAACCGGCCCACCATCTTCGGACATGCCTGGCTGGCCTCCGACAAGGGCATGTACTACTTCGTCCTGATCGCCTTCTTCCTGGTGCTCATGTCGGTTCGATCCCTGCGGCGCAGTCGTACCGGCCGGGCCCTGCTGGCCGTTCGGGACAACGAGGCCGCCGCCAGAGCGGCAACCCTCAACGTCGCCCGTATAAAGCTGATCGGCTTCCTCATCTCGGGAGCCATAGCCGGCTTTGCCGGGGCCATCTATGTGGTTGCGGTGAAGGGTGTGAACCAGGGCTCGTTCAACCCGGACATCAACATCGCCCTGTTCTCCATGGTGGTTATCGGCGGACTGGGTTCCCTGCCCGGCGTGGTGCTCGGAGCGATATACGTCTGGTCCACCGGCTACTTCCTCACGGGCGGCTGGGCCATCGTCGCCAGCGGTGGTGGAATCCTCCTTCTCTTGATGTTCCTACCCGAAGGCCTGGGCGGGTTGCTCTACATGCTGCGCGACCTCGGGCTCCGACGCCTGGCTAAAGCACGCCACCTCGAGGTGCCTGGACTCCTCGCCCGGGTGGTCGAGGACCACGATGAGGGCGCCGCCGCTGTCATCAGTGAACTGGCCGTCAGTGGGCCCGCACCTCTGGGGACCCCGCCAGCCGAGGGCGGCGGCACCATGGCCCTGACCGGGGGAATGCTCCCGCCGCCTCTGGTGGAAGCAGGCCAAGAGCTGGTGGAGGCCCAGACGGCCGGGGGCAAGGACGATAAGGACAACGGCAGCACCGGACCGGGGCGCGGCCGCCGAGCCCGGGCGGCCAGGGGAGGACGCCGATGACAACGCTGGCCCACGGGTCGGAGTCGACCGAGCCAAAGTCTGAGCGCCGCTACAGCCGGTGGGACCCGCGTGCGCTGACCGAGCCCTTCCCGATCACCCCGCTAATCGTGCTCTGCGGGCTGGCGGCCATGGTCCAGCTGGACAACTCGGCCTTCAACATCCTCGTGCCCGACATCAAGAACAGTTACCACCTCAGCCTGACCGGTATCTCCTTCATCACCGCCGTCAGCCTGCCCTTGGGATTGTTGGCCGACGTACCCGTCGGCTACTACGCCGACCGCATCCCTCGGATGCGCATGGCCTGTCTCGGGTTGCTCCTCTTCACCGGCTTCTCGGTGCTCACCGGCGTGGCCGGTGGTCTGGCCAGCCTGGCCCTGCTCTACGTGGCCCGGAGCGGCGTGGCCGTGGGTGCGGCCTTCACCTCGACCCAGAACAGCCTCCTGGCCGACTACTTCCCCGTGAACATCCGGCCCCGCGTCTACTACACCCAGCGCGGCGCCATAGCCGCCGCTCTCGCCCTGGGCCCGGCCATCGTGGCCGCCTTCGAGCTTTTCTACTCCTGGGAAGTTCCCTTCCTGGTGCTGGCCGCCCCCACATTCATATTCATTTTCATGGGCCTGCGCCAGAAGGAGCCGATCCGGGGCCTGCACGAGCGCCGCTATCTCGGCGCGGATGAGAGCACAGCCGAGATCGAGGATGAGCCTCCGACCTTCTCCGAGACGTTCCGGGTCCTCTTCGCCAACCGGTCGGCCCGGCGCATCTACTACTCGCTTCCCTTCCTGACCGCCTCGGCCATCGGCATCGCCCAGTTCACCAGCCTCTTCTACCAACAGATCCTCCACCAGGACGCCTCCCGCCGCGGCCTCATCGTGTCGTTGACCGAGCCAGGGGAGTTCGTGGGCCTGGCCATCGGTCTGGTGGTCGTGCAGAGGCTGATGACCAAGGACCCGGGACGGGCGATGAAGCTGGTGGCCCTGTCCGGGGTGGGGGCGGGCCTTTGCCTTCTGTGGTTCGCCCTGTCGCCCAGTCTCCCCTACGCCTTCGCGGCGCAGTTCTCCTACGCTGTCATCTCGTCAGCTCTGACCCCGGGCATCTTCGCGGTGATCTCCCTGGCCGTGCCGCCCCGGATGCGGACGCTGGGCTTCGCCACCAGTTCGCTCTGGTTCATCCTCGGGGTTCCCATCATCCCCATCGTCGGTGGGATCGGTGACCACTTCGGTCTGCGCACCGGAATCATCATCTTCGTCCCCGTCTACATCCTCGGCTCGATCCTGCTCGGTTCCTCGGGGAACTTCCTGAATGGGGATATCGAAAAGGTCCGGGTCTCCACCCTGGCCCGGGCCGAGGTCCGCAAGGCCCGGATGGAAGGTCGGGCCAACCTGCTCATGGTCCGCTCCCTGGATGCCGGCTACGAAGGAGTGCAGGTCCTCTTCGGGGTGAACCTGGACGTGCACGACGGTGAGATGATCGCCATCCTCGGCACCAACGGTGCCGGTAAGAGCACGCTGCTACGAACCATCTCCGGTCTGTTGGTCCCCACCGCCGGGGCGATCCTCTTCGACGGCCGGGACATCACCAGCTCCGATCCCAACAAGATCGTGGACCAGGGGATCGTTCAGGTGCCCGGCGGACGCGGCATCTTCCCCGGCCTGACCGTAGGGGAGAGCCTGCGGGTGGCGGGCTGGATGTACCACGACGAGCCCGAGCACCTGAAGGCGGCCACCGAGTCCGTGCTCGGCTACTTCCCCATCCTGCGTGCCCGCTGGAACACCCAGTCCGCCAGTCTCTCGGGCGGAGAGCAGCAGATGTTGAGCTTGGCCCAGGCCTTCATCGCCAAGCCCCGGTTGCTGATGATCGACGAGCTTTCCCTCGGGCTCGCTCCCACGGTGGTGGAGTCCCTGCTCGACATCGTCAAGGCCATCCACGAAAACGGTACGACCGTGGTGCTCATCGAACAGTCGGTCAACCTGGCCCTGCGGCTGTGCGACCGGGCCATCTTCATGGAGAAGGGTCAGGTTGTCTTCTCCGGGTCTACCTCCGATCTTCTTGGTCGGGACGACATAGTCCGAGCCGTCTTCCTGGAGGGAGCCAAGCAGGCTCATGGGATCGAGGGGGGCGGCCCGGCGGTCGCCCAGCCCGAAATCCCCGCCGAGGCGGAGTTGGAGGTGACCTTCACCTCGCTGGGCCGGGACGTGTCCGGCCTGCCCTCCAACCGGGACCACGGCCGGGAGAAGGGTTCGGTGGCACTGCACACCGAAGAACTATCCAAGCGCTTCGGCGGAGTGGTGGCCGTGGACAAGGTCGGATTCGACCTGCTGGAGGGTGAGATCCTCGGCTTCATCGGCCCCAACGGAGCGGGCAAGACCACCGTGTTCGACCTGGTCTCGGCCCAGCTGACCGCCGATTCCGGCCAGGTGGTCCTCCACGGGGAGGACATAACCAACCTGCCCGCCCATCAGCGGGCGGCCAAGGGTCTGGGGCGGTCCTTCCAGGCCGCCCGATTGTGGGCGGGCCTGACTCTGGAGGAGACCGTCTCCCTGGCCGTGACGGCCCATCTCAAGACTCCGGGCACCCTCCAGACGCTCTTCTGCCTACCCACCACCGGTCGGGCGGAGAAGGAGATCAGGAAGATCGCAGGTGAGGTGATCGAGCTCCTCGGCCTGGGGGACTTCTCCGATCTGCTCATCTCGGATCTGTCCACCGGTACCCGTCGTCTGGCCGAGCTGGCCGTCATCGTGGCCATGCGTCCTTCGGTGGTGCTGCTGGACGAGCCCTCGGCGGGGATAGCCCAAGCCGAGAGCGAGCAGCTGATACCGGTTCTCAAGGCAACCAAGGAACACCTGGGCTGCAGCATCATGATCGTCGAGCACGACATGACCGTCATGAAGGGTCTGGCCGACCGGATCATCGCCCTGGACACCGGGCGGGTGGTGGTGGTCGGCCAACCCGATGAGGTGCTGAGCCACCCGTTGGTGGTCGAGTCCTACCTCGGCCGGGCCGCCGCCACCGTCTAGAGCCCGCCGGACCTATGACCAACTTACCCTGGCCGCCACGGCCGGATCAGGACCCGGAGCCATCCATGCCCAGAGACCGTTCCAACCCTTCCCGAAGGCGCCGCCTGGCCGGCCTGATTGCCCTGGGCGTTGCCGGCGCCCTGTGCCTGTCAGCCTGTTCGGTACGCAAGCAATACGGCGTATTCACCACCGTGGTCAGCCCCAAGGGGACATGTGACAGCTCGCGGATCGTCGAGGTAGGCGCTGCCCTGGATCTGTCCGGGCCCCAGGCCTCACTGGGCCGGGAGTACCTGGCCGGGATCAAGATGGCTGTCGAGCAGGTGAACCAGAGTGGCGGCGTCCTCAAGAACCACCGCTGCCTCGAACTCCTCTACAAGAACACCGAGGGCAATGCCAAGATTGCCGACAAGGCCGTCCTCGACCTGGTCAACAACGAGGTGGTGGCCTTCCTATTCGCCCCCTTCGGCGCCTCCGAAGTCACCTCCAGCGGGGCGGACCTGGGTCTGGACGGAGTTCCCACCGTCAGCGTCTCCAGCCTCGACACCACCACCAAGACCAAGCCGTACCCCCAGCTGTTCCCGGTGACCCCGCCCGAGTCGGTCCTGGCCCATGCCGCTATCTCCTATGCCCGCTCCCAGCACTGGACATCGGTGGCGGCGGTGGGCGAGAACAACCCGGCCGGGACTGAGGGAGTGGCCGACTTCACCGCTGACGCGGCCAAGGCAGGGTTGAGCGTGACCGGGACGGCCCACGGTTCGGACATCCAGTCCGAACTGCAGACCTTGCAGGGGGGTAATCCTCAGGGACTGTTCGTGGCCGGTGACGACCTCGGCGTCGGCGCCATCCTTTCCGCCCGCCAGAGCTCGGGTTGGAAGGTACCGGTCGTGGCCGCCCCGGTGGCGGCCGATGCCGCCGTGGTGAGTCAACTCGGACCGGCCGGAGCGGCCGGCGTTTCCGTCATCGCCCCGACGGCGCTGGTCGTGTCCGGGGCCAACGGCGTTCCGTCGGACCCGAACATGGTCGCCTTCCTGTCCGCCCTGCACGGCCAGGGTGGGGCTTCTGCATTCAGCGGTTCGGTCGGCCCCTACGCCGAGGCCTACGACGGGGTCGAGTTGCTCGCCTACGTAGGGACGAGCATCAACTCCGTCCGTCCGGGCGACATCCGCACCTTTATCGAGAACGCCAACTACCTGGGCCTGCTGGCCAACTACAACTACACCAGCGGAGCCCACCTGGGAGTGGGCACGTCCCAACTCAAGGTGGTAGCCCTGGATTCCCTGTCAGGGGGCCTGTTCCACAGCTGATCACCAGTCGGCGGCCCGGCTTGCCCACAGCGTAGAGGGATGCTCGGGCCGTCCTCGCCCCCTAGGACCGCTCCGGCGGGTCTTCCTCGGGGGCGAAAGTCATGGCCAGGGAGTTCATGCAGAAGCGCAGGCCGGTGGGCGGCGGGCCGTCTTCGAAGACGTGGCCCAGGTGGCCGTCGCAGCGTCCGCAGCGGATCTCGATGCGGGTCATTCCCAAGCTTCGGTCCTTGCGCTCGGTGACCGCCCCGGGTGCCACCGGTTCCCAGAAGCTCGGCCAGCCGCAGCCCGAGTCGAACTTGGCGTCACTGCGGAACAGGAGGTTTCCGCATCCAGCGCAGTTGAACAGCCCGGATCGCTCTTCGTGCAGCAACTCACCGGTACCGGGGGGCTCGGTGGCGGCTCCACGCAGCACGGCGTACTGGTCGGGGTCGAGGCGCGTCCGCCACTCCTCGTCGGTCAGTTCCATCTCGGGCATGTCCCTATCTTGACCCGCCTGGGGAGTGTTCCGGGCCCCGACGGCCGCATTTCACCCCCCCGGCCTCCCCGGCCCGGCGGGTCGACCGCCCGTGACCCGCTCATTAGGGTGCCGGACAGTGCGCTGCATCCTTCCCGCTCGTCTCCTGCGCCACCGGGGCCTGGCCCTGGCTGCCGCGGCCCTGGCCGTCCTGGGCGGTTGTGGCGGGGGAACGAAGACGATCCCCTCCGGGCCGAGCGCCTCCCAGGGGAATGAAACCGGCCGGACGTCCACCAGACCTCCTTCCCTGCGCGCCACGCTCACCTCCTGGACACTCCCGGCCGCGGTCAGCCGGCCGGTGGTCCTCAACCTCGGGGGCCAACTCGACATCCTCGGCGGCCTGGCCACCGGGGATGTGTCTACCGATGCCATCCTCTCCATGAATCCGACGTCGGGCACCACCAATCCGGGAGGGAAGCTGGAGGAAGGCGTCCACGACGCCGCCGGGGCGGTATTGAACGGAACCGCCATGGTCTTCGGTGGCGGCTCGTACACCGACGTCGCCACCGTCCAGGGCTGGACGCCCGGCACCCCCACGGCCGTGGTGGTGGGAAACCTGCCGGTGGCCCGCTCCGACCTGGCCGCCGTCGAGGCGGGGGCGACCGCCTATGTCCTTGGTGGGTTCGATGGGACGGCCATGGTTGGATCGATCCTGGCCACCCAGGATGGAGTTCATTTCAAGGTGGTCGGTGAGCTCTCCCAGCCGGTCCGCTACGCCGGGGTCACCCTCGACGGCTCGGGCGACATCTGGGTGATCGGCGGTGAGCTGGGAACATCCGGAAACGCCGATGCGGGCGGGGCCACTTCCGACATCCAGCGCTTCGACCCGGCCACTGGCATGACCAGCGTGGTGGCCCATCTGCCCGCGACTCTGGGTCACGACCAGGCTCTCTTCCTCGGCGGTCGGATCTACGTGACCGGCGGCCGCACTGCGGCCGGGCCTTCAGCGGCCATCTGGGAGATCGACCCCTCCACGGGTGCGGTGGTGGCGGCCGGAAGCTTGCCCGGTCCCCGCTCCGACGCCGGCGCGGTGGTGATCGGGGGGGTCGGCTACCTGGTCGGGGGGGAGGTCAGTGGGCCGACGGCGCCTCTCGACACCGTGGTCCAGCTCAAGTTCGAGAGCCAGTAGTCAGTCCCGCCATCATCGGACGGTCATGAGGACCGAAGCGGCCAGGATCGACCCGACCACGGCCACCGCCCCGCCGACTCCCTGTGCCGCCCGACCCCTGAGCCCTTCCGCCGCCGAGGCGATGCGGTCGGCTACGGCGTGCTCGGCGGGGCGCAGGACGAACTCGAGCCCGACCACGGCCAGGACCCACAGGCCGGCGGCGGCCAGGACCCAGTAATCGCCCAGGTGGACCCGGCCCCGGGATGAGGCTGCCGCCGCCAACCCGAGCAGGGCCGCCGGGTACAACAGCCGCGGTCCCCAGCTCGGCCCCCCGGCGAAGTACCTCTCCACCGCCGCACCCCTGCCTCCCCCCACCACCGCCGCGCAGTATCCCCCGGCCACGCCCACCGAGATCAGGGCCCCGAGCACGGTCAGGACATGGGCCACCACGACCACGGCGTAGAGGGCGGCCATGCCGCCATCATGGTCCGCCCCGCCGGCCCGTCGGTCCGCGTCTCTCTGCTAACTTGCAACTAGCAAGTGACTAGGAGGTCGCAGATGGGATCAGCCCTGGAGGAGATCGGTTCGGCGGTACGGAGTGTCCACACCGCCGTGGCGGAGTCGGTAGTGGGGGTGGGCCGCGAGGGCTCAGGAGTCGTGGTGGGCAAGGACCTGGTGGCCACCAACGCCCACAACCTGAGGGGCGAGGTGACGACGGTGACCTTCGCCGACGGTCGCCAGATGGCCGCCGAAGTGGCCGGGGTCGATGTGGACGGGGACGTGGCCGTGTTGCGGGTGGATACGGCCGGCGCCCCGGGCCTGGCCTGGGCCGAAGCCGAGGCTGGTCTGGGCGACGTCATCTTCGGCGTGGCCAACCCCGGGGGGCGCGGCGTCAGGGTGACCCTCGGCACGGTGTCGGCCGTTGGCCAGCCTTTCCGCGGTCCCCGCGGCCGGCGGGTGGCGGCCAGCCTGGAGCACACCGCGCCGCTTCCCCGGGGGGCCTCGGGCGGCCCGGTGGTGGACGCCGCCGGTCGGATTCTCGGGCTCAACACCCACCGCCCCCAGGAAGGGTTCTACCTGGCCCTGCCGGCCAGCGCCGAGCTCATCGCTCGGCTGGAGGCCCTCGGCCGGGGCGAATCGCGCTCGCGTCCCCGACTGGGTATCGCCCTGGCCCCGCCCCGGGCCACCCGTCAGCTGCGGGAGGCCGCCGGCCTGCCCGATGTCACCGGCCTGCTCGTCCGCGGAGTCGAGGAAGACGGTCCGGCGGCCGCCGCCGGCCTCCGGCGCGGAGACGTACTGGTCACCGCTGGGGGCCGTAGTCTCACCTCGGTGGACGACCTGCACGAGGCTCTCGACGCCGCCTCCGGCTCCCTGGACCTCGGCATCGTCCGGGGCGTCGAGGAATTCCAGGTCAGTGTGGCTCTGGCCAGCGGAGCAGGACAGACGCCCTGAGCGATCCGTCCCCGCCCCTCGTCTCCGCCCTGGCCCGGGTGGGGGACCGCTGGACCCTCCTGCTGGTGGCGGCCCTGCTCGACGGGCCCCGGCGCTTCGGGGAGCTGGGCAGCGCTGTGCCCGGCATTGCCACCAACGTATTGACCAGCCGTCTCCGCGAGCTCGAGCGGGACGGCCTGGTCATGGCCGTCCCCTATTCCCGCCGGCCCTTCCGGGTCGATTACCAACTCACCTCGGTAGGGGCCGAACTGGCCGGCTCCCTTCGGCTCCTGGCCGCCTGGGGAGCGACGGCCGATGACACCCACGGGCCCCGCCACGGTTCCTGTGGCACCCCCATGGAGGTCCGGTACTGGTGTCCGACCTGTGCCCGCATCGATGTTGAGGACGAGGACATCCATGTCTGATACCGGCCCGGACCCCACGCCACCGCTGCCCCTGGCGGGCCTGCGGGTGATCGACTGCTCGACGGTGGTGGCCGGGCCCGGCTGCGCCCGTCATCTCGGGGACTTCGGAGCCGAGGTGATCAAGGTGGAGCGACCGGGATCCGGTGACGGCGCCCGGTCGCTCGGCTGGACGGCGGAAGAAGGCGGTGACAGCGTCTGGTGGAAGATCCTGTCGCGCAACAAGCGCTGCATCAGCCTGGATCTGGCCAGTCCGGAGGGGCGCGACGCCCTGCTCGGACTCTGCGAGGACGCCCACGTCCTGGTCGAAAACCTCCGGGCCGGGTCGATGGAGAAGCTCGGTCTCGGCCCCGAGGCGCTCTGGGCCCGGAACCCCCGGCTGGTGGTCACCCGGATCAGCGGCTTCGGCCTAGACGGTCCCTACGCACGACGTCCGGGATTCGCCACACTGGCCGAGGCGATGTCGGGATTTGCCGCTGGTAACGGTGAGCCGGACGGGCCGCCCCTGCCGCCGCCCATTGCCCTGGCCGATGAGGTGACCGGTCTCACCGCCGCCTTCGCCACCATGGTCGCCCTGTGGTCAGGGGTGGGCCAGGTGGTTGACGCCAACCTGCTCGAGTCCATGCTTCAGGTCATGGGTCCGCTGCCGTCCATGGCCGCCATGTTCGGCTATGACCAGCCCCGGTTGGGGTCCGGTCTGCCCTACACGGTGCCCCGGGGGACCTTCCAGGCTGGCGATGGCCGTTGGGTCGCCTTCAGCACCTCAGCCGAGCCGGTGGCGGCCCGGCTGATGGCCCTCATCGGCCTGGGCGAGGACCCTCGCTTTGCCACCGCCGCCGGGCGGATAGCCGATCGGGACGTGGTCGAGGCAGCGCTCCGGGAGTGGGTGGCGGCCCGGCCGGCCGCCGAGGTGCTGGAACTCTGCGAAGAAGCCGACGTGGCCGCCGCCCCGGTGCTGGCCATGACCGAGTTGGTGGCCGACCCGCACGTAGTCGGCCGGGGGTCGATGGTGGAGGTGGATGGCATCACCATGCCCGGGCCGGCGGCCCGCCTTTCCGCCACCCCGGGCCGGGTCCGCTGGGCCGGCCCGCCCCGCCCCGCCCCGCCGGACGGCGTCCCGGCATCGTGGGGCGACCTCTCCTGATCGACCTCCCCTCGCGGTGTGACCCTTAGACGCACGAGGGTTCGGAGGAGTTGCCACCCGCAATGAACGGAATGGGCCGGAGCGGTTGGTACGTTGACCCCGGTGTCTGGCGAGGAGACGACTTCGACCGGCTTGGAGGCCGATCCGGAGCTGACCGCCATCGGCTGGACGGCACCGGTGGGGCGGCCCCTGGTCCTGCCCGGCCGGGGCACGACCTACATCCGGGAAGTGACCGGCCCCCCGGACGCGCCTGTACTCCTCCTGCTCCACGGTCTGTCGGCCAGTTCCGGGCTCAACTGGTACGCCTGTTTCGAGACGCTGGGTGAGCACTTCCGGGTGGTGGCGGTGGATCATCGGGGCCACGGCCGCGGCATCCGCTCCCCGGCCCGGTTCCGCCTGTCCGATTGCGCCGATGACGCCGTGGCCGTGGCCGACCAGCTGGGCATCGAGCGCTTCATCCCGGTCGGCTACTCCATGGGCGGTCCGATCTCTCAGCTCATCTGGCACCGCCACGCAGTCCGGGTGGAGGCCCTGGTCATGTGCGCCACCAGCCGGAACTTCCGCGGCAATGTGCGCGAACGGGTGCAGTTCATGGCCCTGGGCATGATGCTGGCCGGCCGGCTGGCTCCGGTGCCCAACCGGGAGGCCGGCCGGATCCTGCGCCTCATCGAGGGGATGCTCACCCCCGACATGGGTCATCCCGGACTCGGGCGCTGGATCGCCCACGAGCTGTCCCTCAACGATTCCCGCCGGGTGATAGAGGCGGCCGAGGCCCTCGGCCGCTATTCGTCCCACGACTGGATCGACCAGATCGACGTGCCCACCTCGGTGGTGGTCACCACGGCCGATCAGCTGGTGCCGGTGCGCCGGCAGGTGAAGCTGGCCCGGGCCGTCCCGAGCGCCGTCATCTTCCCGGTCGAGGGTGATCACCTGGTCTGCGCCCGGGACCCCGGGGTCTTCGTCCCCGTTCTCCTCGACGCCTGCCAGCTGGCCGCCCGCCGGGCGGCCCGGATCGGTCCCCGCCCCCGTCGGGGGCGCCGGGCTTCCGCCCGCTCGACCTGAGGGCCAGACTGGCGCCATGCAGCCGGTGCGCCGCCAGCTTGAGCGCCTGACCGATCGTCTGCCCGATGAGGTGGTGGCGGCGGTGAGTGCATCCGCCCGGCGCCTGTCCCGTATCCGCAGTCCCCGGGAGGCCATGGACGCCCTGCCCGCCGAGCTGGAACACCTGGTGGCGGCCACCGTTCCCGTGCTGGCCGAGCACCCGCTCCCCGTCACCTCGGCCCGCCAGGCCCGGGTGTGGGCCTCGGCCGCCGCTGGTGGCGCGGCCCTGCTCCAACAGGCTGGTGAGGTCTCCCTGATCGAGAGCCTGGGCCTGGCCGGCTCAGCCCTGGCCCCGACTGTCGTGGGTGGGATGCTGCTGGCCTGGGTGGCCGAGCTGTGGCTGTCCGTCACGGTCAGGGTGCGCAGCCTGGATGAGGCCGGGCGGTCGGTCGACCACGGAGTACTGGCGGCCGACATGATCGATGCCGTCCTCGGCGGTCCGTCCCGTTCGGGCAACGCCGCCCACCAGAAGGCGACCCGGGCTCTGGGCCGCCAAGCCGCCACCCGCATGGGGCGGCGCTGGGCGGCCGGGCTGGTACCGGTGATCGGCATCGTCTACGACGGCTGGGACGCCCAGCGCACCATCGACCGGGTCCTCGCTCTGCCCATGCATACCCACCCCGTCGCCCGCCACCGCCTCGGCTGATCCCGTCGTCCGGCCGGCTCGAGACTCGACCGGTGCCCGATGTCTATACACATGGGCATCACGAGTCCGTGTTGCGCAGTCACCGTTGGCGCACCGCCGCGCCGGGCGTCTTGAACTGCGTCGGCGTCGACCTGGCCTGGGGCCGCCGGGCCCGCACCGGCCTGTGCGCCGTCGCCCTAGACGGCCGGGTAGCCGCGTCGACCACAGTCCTCACCGACTCCGAGATCCTGGACTGGATGCGGGTGGAGGCGCCTGCGGCGAGGGTGGTCGGCTTCGACGCCCCCTTGATCGTGGACAACCTCACCGGCCGGCGCCGGTGCGAGACGTTGTTGTCTCGGGCCTTCGGGCCCCAGAAGGCCGGAGCGCACTCGTCCAACCGCTCGATGCCTGCGTTTGCCGACGGGGGCCGGGCGCTCTTCCTGGCCCGGACCCTGGACCTGCGCACTGTCCCGGCCCCGATCCGTCTGGTGGGGGCCGGTCCGGCTACGCCCGACCCCGGCCTGGCCGTCGAGGTCTATCCCCACGCTGCCCTGGTGGCCACCTTTGGTCTGGCCGAACGGCCCGTTTACAAGGCCGGCCGCGGCCGCAGCGTCGAGACGCGCCGCCTGGGCCTGGGCCTGGTCATTGGCCTACTGGAGTCGTTGGCTGACGGGACCGAGCCCTTCGACGTGACCGCCAACCCCCGATGGCCGGCACTGGCCGGCGCAGTGGCCAGGGCTGTCCGACACTTCGAGCTGGAGGCGGTGGAGGACGAGATCGACGCCCACGTCTGCGCCTACGTCGCACTCCTGGCCTGGCGCGACCAGGCCGACGGTGGGCAGCGGGTCCGAGTGTTAGGGGACTGGTCCGAAGGCGCCGTCGTCACCCCAGTGGACGAGCGTCAGCTGACTCGACTGGTCGCCATCGAGATCGGGTCGGACTGAGGGATGCAACTCAGAGACACACCCGAAAATCTTGAACTTTGTCGTGTAGTGGAGAAATCGCGTTCGTTTCACAACACTTTCGTAATAAAAAAAGGGTGTGCTCGTGTCGCATGTGGCATCGCCGGCGCCGTCCGCAGCGGCGGACGGCTCAGAACGACCTAGTTGAAGCGACCACGGCCGAGGAGAGCAGGTCAGCGCCACAGCCACCGCCCCCGCCGGCCCGACCGCCGGCCCGACCGCCGTTTCCGACCGCCGTTTCCGACCGCCGTTTCCGACCCGCTCAGCCCGGGTCGGCGGCCAGTTCGACCGTCACGTTGGCCTCGCCCTCGATCAGTTCCAGGTCGACCACTGATCCGGCTTCGCGCAGGTCGTCCGATCCCAGGCGGATCAGGGCCACCCGCTCGGTCGAGTCACGGACCACCAGGCGGTCCACTGAGGCCCGCATGGACCGACTGGCCTCGCTCTTGGCCTTGCGCACCTGGGCGAGCACCTCGCTGACCACACCGAGCACGTCATCGCTGGCGCCGGACGTGGATGCCCCAGCTGTCCCCAGCTCGGCCACGGTCGGCCAGGCGGCCCGGTGGACCGATCCCGCCTGCCACCAGGACCACACCTCCTCGGTGACGAAGGGAAGGAACGGGGCCAGGAGCCGGACCAGGACGGACAGGGCGGTGGCCAGGGTGGCCTGGGCCGATGCCGTGCCGGCCGGGTCGCCCGAGCCGTAGGCCCGGGCCTTGACCAGCTCGACGTAGTCATCGCAGAAGGTCCAGAAGTAGGCCTCGGTACGCTCCAGGGCCCGGGCGAAATCGAAGGCCTCGAAGGCGGCCGTGGCCTGCTCGACCACCCGGGCCAGCCCGGCTAGCAGGGAGAGGTCGAGGGGATGGGTGACGGCGGAGGCATCGACCGTCTCGGATTCACCGAGCCGCATGAGGACGAACTTGGAAGCGTTGAGCACCTTTATTGCCAGGCGCCGGCCGACCTTCATCTGCCCGGTGTCGAAGGCGGCATCCATTCCCGGTCTGACGCTGGTGGCCCAGTAGCGGAAGCCGTCGGTGCCGAACTCCTCGAGCAGGGACAAGGGTGTGACGGCGTTGCCCTTGGACTTGGACATTTTCTTACGGTCGGGGTCGTAGATGAAGCCGTTGACCGAGGCATCCGACCAGGGCAGGCCCCCGGTCTCGAACTCCGAGCGCAACAGGGTGGCGAACAGCCAGGTGCGGATGATGTCGTGGCCCTGGGGGCGCAGGTCCATGGGGAAGACCCGGGCGAAGAGGTCGGGATCGTCCTCCCAGTAGGAGGCGATGAAGGGCGTGCACGAGGAAGTCGCCCAGGTGTCCATGATGTCGACCTCAGCGGTGAAGCCGCCAGGCTGGTCGCGCTGGTCGGGCCGGAAGCCGTCGGGCACGTCGGTGGTGGGATCCACGGGCAAATCGGCCTCGTCAGCCGTGATCGGGTGGTCATGGTCGATGGTGCCGTCGTCTCCCACCGGGTACCAGATCGGGAAGGCGACGCCGAAGAAGCGCTGCCGGCTGGCCAGCCAGTCGGTGTTGAGGCCCTGGACCCAGTCCTCGAAGCGCACCCGCATGAAGTCCGGGTGCCAGTTCAGCTCCCGGCCCCGGGCCAGCAGGCTCTGGCGCAGCTGCTCGTCCTGGGAGCCATTGCGGATGTACCACTGACGGCTGGTGACGATCTCGAGGGGCCGGTCGCCTTTTTCGAAGAACTTGACCGGATGGGTGATGGCCTTTGGCTCACCGAGCAGATCCCCCGATTCGCTCAGCATCTCTACGATCCTGCGCTGGGCTTGGCGCACAGTGCGGCCGGCCAGCTCCTCATAGGCGGACTGCGCCGCCGCCGGGTCCTCCGCACCCCAGGCGTCCTCGGACCAGTCAACGGGCAATAGCCGCCCATCCCGGCCCATGATCCCCTTGACCGGCAGACGCAATTCGCGCCACCAGACCACGTCGGTGACATCACCGAAGGTGCAGATCATGGCGATGCCCGAGCCCTTGTCCGGTTCGGCCAGACGGTGGGCCACCACCGGGATGCGACTCCGGAAGAGAGGCGTGAGCACTTCGGTGCCGAACAGCGCCTGGTATCGGGCGTCATCGGGATGGGCGACCAGGGCCACGCAGGCCGGCAGCAGCTCGGGCCGGGTCGTCTCGATCTCGATATAGGCGGTGGCGCCGTCGGCAGGCTCCCCGGAGCCGGCTCCCGCACCGTCGGTCGTATCCGCGGCGCCAGCTCCTGCCCCGTCGCTCCCGCCGACTCGGGCGAAGCGCAAGCGGTGATAGGCGCCGGCCACGTCCCGGTCCTCCAGTTCGGCCTGGGCCACGGCGGTGCGGAAGTCGATGTCCCACAGCGTCGGCGCCTCGCTGCTGTAGGCCTCGCCCCGGGCCAGGTTGCGCAGGAAGGCCCGCTGGGAGGCACGCCGGGAGCGCTCGTCCATGGTGGTGTATGTGAGGCTCCAGTCCACCGACAGCGACAGGCGGCGCCAGACCGCTTCGAAGGCCTTCTCGTCCTCGGCCGTCAGCAGCTCACACAGTTCGACGAAGTTGGGCCGGGATATGGAAATCGGCGGCTCCGGGGCCTTGTCCGGAGGCCGGAAGCCCGGGTCATAGGGGAGTGAGGGGTCACAGCGGACCCCGAAGTGGTTTTGGACCCGCCGCTCGGTCGGGACGCCGTTATCGTCCCAGCCCATCGGGTAGTAGACCTCCCGGCCCTTCATCCGCTGGTAGCGGACCAGGGCGTCGGCCTGCGTGTAGGCCCAGGCGCTGCCCACGTGCAGGGTCCCGCTGACCGTGGGAGGCGGGGTGTCCACCGAGAAGATCTCATCCCGGGTCCGGGTCCGGTCGAAGCGGTAAGTGCCCTCACGCTCCCAGGTGTCGGTCCACTTGTCTTCCAGCCCGTCGAGGCTCGGTTTTTCCGGAACGTTGGGCAGCATGGGAGCATTACGGTACCTGGGTGCTGCGCCTGCACGACACTGCTTTGGGCCGGATCAGCGCCCTGCCCGGTCTGGAATCGGGCCGGCTGTCGATGTACGTCTGCGGTCCGACCGTCTATGACGACCCTCACGTGGGCCACGGCCGGCTCCTGCTCGTCTACGACGTGCTGCGCCGGTACCTGGAGTGGACCGGCGTCGAGGTCAGCCACGTCTCCAATGTCACCGACATAGATGACAACATCATCAACCGGGCCAAGGATACCGACCAGAGCCCCAGCGACCTGGCCGTGCGCTACGAGGAGCGCTGGTGGGAGGCCTCCGACGCTCTTGGAGCCCTGCGCCCCCGCCACGCCCCCCGGGCCACCGAATATGTAGCCGGGATGGTGGACCTGGTGGTCGAACTGCTCGGTCGGGGGGCGGCTTATGAACTGGGAGACGGGGTCTACTTCGCCGTGTCCTCGGTCCCTGACTACGGCCTCTTGGCCCAGCAGTCCCTGGAGTCACTGCGGGCCGGGGCCCGGATCGAGGCCGATCAGTCCAAGCGCTCACCCGAGGACTTCGCCCTCTGGAAGCTGTCCGCTCCCGGGGAGCCGGCCTGGCCCTCACCGTGGGGCCGGGGCCGGCCCGGCTGGCACACCGAGTGCGTGGTCATGTCTCTCGATCTCCTCGGGGAGGGCTTCGACCTTCACACCGGCGGGCTGGATCTCAAGTTCCCCCATCATGAGAACGAGCGGGCCCAGGCCGTGGCCCTGGGGCGGGACTTCGCCCACCACTGGATGCACCACGCCTTTGTGGAGGTGGCCGGGGAGAAGATGTCCAAGTCCCTCGGCAACTTCATCTCCCTCACCGACCTTTTGGCCCGGGAGGACAGCCGGGCCTACCGCATGCTGGTGCTGCAGGCCCACTATCGGTCTCCGGTGGAGGTCACCCCCGACACCATCGCCCGGGCCAGTTCCACCTTGGAGCGCCTGGATGTCTTCGCCGGCCGATTTCCGGCAGCCTTCGACCGGGTCCGACCGACACCGCCGGCTGAGGCCGCCCGCGCGCCGGCCGGCGGAGCCGACTCCCCTGGTTTGGACTTGTTCCGGTCCGCCATGGACGATGACCTGGACACCCCCCGGGCCATGGCCATTGTGTCCGACACCCTCAGGCAGGCCAACGCCGCCGCCGATGCAGGTCGGTCGGACGAGGCCGAAGCCCTGGCCTCGGCGGTGGCGGACATGACCGGAGCCCTCGGCCTTTTCCTCCGCGGGTCGGGCTCAGGCGGGAGGGTACCCGCTGAGGTGATTGATCTGGTAGCCGGCCTGGACACGGCCCGGGCCCGGCGGGACTTCCCCGCCGCCGACGGCATCCGGGCCGAATTGACCGCCCAGGGATGGCTGGTCGAAACCGGGCCGGAGGGCAGCCGGGTGCGCCGCCGGCGGGACTGACTGCCGGCCGGGGCCGCCGGCGGGACTCACCCCGGGCCGGGGCCGGAAACCGTGGCGGGCGGGCCGCTACGGAAGGCGGATGGAGATGTTGCCCGTGCCTGAAACGATGGCGGAGCTGCCTTGGGCCGCCGGCACGGTGGTCGAGGTGGTGCCGGTGCCCGGAGCAGTGGAACTGACCGAGGCCGATGGGGTCGAGGACGACGAAGGCGGGTTGGAGGGCGGAGGGCTCCCGGCCGACTGGCTGGTGGCCGGGGTGGCGGCCGCCGCCCCGGTCGATGATCCGGTGCCTTGACCGGCTCCAAGCCGGACCACGATCGGAGCCGGAGCCAGGTCGATCTGGGTGGACAACTCCAGGGTCGGAGCCACAGGGGGGACCGTGCCCGGGGCCGGTGAGGAGCCTCCGCCCGGGCCGCCCGGCGTGGGAGAGCCCCCGAGACCGGAGTTCCCCCCCGGGCCGGTGGTCTGGCCCGGTGTGCCGGTCGTGATCGCGTTCGGCAGGCCGGCCAGGGCCAGAGGCAGGGCCGGCGCCGCCGGCTGGGCGGCCGCCTGGTCCTCGGCCAGGATGACCGGCCGGGAGCCGATCGGCGGCCCGGCCAGCCGGTGAGGGGTTGCCCCGGCCAGCCCGCCGTTGGGATGACCGAGGATGCCGAGGGCGATGATGCCCAGCCCGAGTAGGCCGACGCTGACGCCCGTCAGAGGCCGCTCCGCCGCCCGCCAGGCGGCATCGGCGTGAACCCGATAGAGCCCATCGAAGGCGGAGCCGTCCCGTGCGGCGGCGGCACGGGCCAGGTCGAGGTCCCCGCTACCCTGGCTTTCCGACACCTTCTGGGCCATGCTCTGCCGCCTCCTTCCCCAGGGAACCTTCCCCCAAGGTTAGGTTCGTCATACTGGGAAGGATCCCTCCCTCGGGCGGCCTCGGCCCCCATTCGTGACAGCTAATTCTCCCACGTTCAGGGCGAAATGAGGAGGCCGGGGGCAAATATTCCTTAGCGCCGGCCCATCCGACGCTGGGCGGTCATGGTGGCGGACGCACGCCCGGTCCGGTTACCGTTGGGTAACTACCAACTTCCGTACGACGAGGTGCGACCGTGCCTGACTTCTCCCTCTCCCTCAACGAGGACCAGATCCAGATCCAGAAGTGGGTCCACGACTTCGCCGAGAACGTGGTCCGCCCGGCCGCCCATGAATGGGACGAGCGGGAGGAGACCCCCTGGCCGATCATCCAGGAGGCGGCCAAGGTCGGCATCTACTCCTTCGACTTCGTGGCCCAGGCCTTTGTCGGGGACCCGACCGGGCTGATGATGTGCATCGTCAACGAGGAGATGTCCTGGGGCGACGCCGGCATCGCCCTGGCCATCTTCGGCTCGACCCTGGGGGTGGCCGGCATCTTCGGCAACGGAACCCCCGAACAGGTCGCGGAGTGGGCGCCGCAGTGCTTCGGGACGCCCGATGACATCAAGCTGGCCGCCTTCTGCGTGTCCGAGGCCGACGCCGGCTCCGACGTCTCCTCGCTCCGGACCAGGGCCGTGTACGACGAGGCCAAAGACGAGTGGGTCCTCAACGGCACCAAGACCTGGATAACCAATGGCGGCATAGCCGACATCCATGTGGTGGTGGCATCTGTCGAGCCCGGCCTCGGCTCCCGGGGCCAGGCCAGCTTCATCGTGCCTCCCAAGACCAAGGGCCTCTCCCTTGGCCAGAAGTTCAAGAAGATGGGTATCCGCGCCTCCCACACCGGCGAAGTCGTCCTCGACGATGTACGGATCCCCGGCCACTGCCTGCTGGGTGGCAAGGAGAAGCTGGATGCGCGCATCGCCCGGGCCAGGGAGGGCCAGTCCTCCTCGACGCAGGCGGCCATGTCCACCTTCGAAGCATCCCGGCCCATAGTCGGCGCCCAGGCCGTAGGGATCGCCCGGGCCGCCCACGAGTACGCCCTGGACTACGCCAAGGAGCGCAAGCAGTTCGGGAGGGCAATCATCGAAAACCAGGCCATCGCCTTCAAGCTGGCCGACATGAAGATGCACACCGACGCCGCCCGCCTGCTCGTGTACCGGGCCGCCTGGATGGCCGGCACCGGCCAGAAGTTCACCTCGGGCGAGGGGTCCATGTCGAAGCTGTTTGCCGGGGAGACGGCCGTGTGGGTCACCGAGCAGGCCATCCAGATCCTCGGCGGCTACGGCTACGTCCGGGAGAATCCAGTTGAGCGCTGGCACCGCGACTCGAAGATTTACACCATCTTCGAAGGCACCTCCGAGATCCAGCGCCTGATCATCAGCCGGGCCATGTCCGGAGTGCACATCAATTAGGGCACGGTCGTGGTGGTTCGGCCGGCCCCCGGCCAGCCGGTCGTTTCAAGCCGCACTCGGCGGCAAGTAAGCGCCATCCAGCGGACTGTAGATCGCAAAGCTCCGTTGGGATTCCTCGGCCCGTTGAATAGCTGGCAGGAAACGACGGGAGGCTGCGTTCAGAACGCTATGGGCGCACCTCGTAGTAGAGGTTGGCGGGCTCGTCTATGTCGTGCATGCGGAAACGGCTGAAGCCGGCAGCGGCGCACATCTGTTCGAGCAGCTCGGGATGTAGACCGAGTGTGCCGAGCCCAGCGCCACCCGGCTCGGACAGAGCCGATGACATGCAGCTGGCGATGGAGAAGCCGTACATCATCGCCGCCATTGGGTTGGCGAGGTTGTCCCTGGGCTTGGGCGCGCTGCGGATGTCCTTGATCAGCCAGGTTCCCTCGGGCGTGAGGGAGCGACGGATGGCGTCGATCGTGTCGCTCGGCCTGGTCATGTCATGGAGGCAGTCCAGGGTCAACACCAGGCCGAAGGTTGGCTCGTCGGGAAGCTCGGCCCCGCTGGCGTGGTGAAGGGTGACGTTATCGAGCCCGGCGTCCGCCACTAGCCGGCGGGCTCGTTCGATGGCATGGCGGGAGATGTCGTATCCGTGGACGCGAGCGCGGGGGAAGCGCTGGGCAATTGCGACGACGGCCACACCAGCACCGCAACCGACGTCTGCCACGACGCCCCCAGCCTCGAGCTTTTCGACCACGCCGTCGAGCGCGGGCAGGATGCGGGGAACCAGGGCCAGGCGGGTCCAGGGACCGAGCATGCGCTCGGTGCGGTGCACCCCTGCCGGTCCTTGCCGGTCATAGGGCAGGCCCAGGCCGGTACGGAAAGCGCCGGCCAGGTCGTCCACGAAGTCTGCAGCGGCGGGCGCGCCGAAGGCACCGGCGGCGAAGAACAAGGAGTTCTCCTCATCGGCTAGGACGGCCGCGGCCGCGTCGGTGAGCTCGAAGCGGTCCTCGTCATCCCACTTGAGGAGCCCGGCGGCGGCTTGGCCGCGGAGCCATTCGACCACCCACCGGTCATGTAGCCCGGTTCTGGACGCCACGTCCTCGGCGGTAAGGGGCCCCGCTCCCGATAGGGCCCGGTAGAGGCCGAGGCGGTCCCCGAGGTGGATGAGCAGGGACACCATCTCACCCTGTTTGTAAGTCCAGACCTGGAGGGCGACCAGGCCGATCTCTTCGCGGCTCGGGCCGGCCGAGGAAGGCGTGCTGCTGGTCACGGTGTTCATGGACGAAACGCTAACCGAATGTCAGTAGGGGCGGTCCCCGCTGACGGTGATGCGGCGCATGCGGCGGCGCTGTCCCCGGTAGTCATAGAGGGCGTAGTGCTGGACGCTGCGGTTGTCCCACATGGCCACCGAGCCGGCCTCCCAGCGGAACCGGCAGGTGAAGGCCTCCCTGGTGGCGTGGGCGAACAGGAAGCCGAGCAGCGCGGCGGACTCATCCGGGCGCATGCCCTCGATGCCGATGGTGAAGGCCCGGTTGACATACAGGCCTTTGTGTCCCGTCTCGGGGTGGGTGCGCACCACCGGATGGCGCACCACCCGCTCAGCGCCCTCGGCGTTCTTGGTCCGCATGGCCTGCGAGCGCGTCGAGTAACCGCCGGCCGAGTACTGCGGCCCGGCGGAGTGGAGGCCCACCAGGCCGTCCAACAGCTTCTTCATCGTTTCCGATTGCTGCAGGCGGGTTGCGTCCCGGCCCGGGCGGCGGGGCTATCTGGGCTCCAGGCCCTCCAGCATGCGGTCGCACAAGGCGATGAACCGCCCATCCAGCTGGGTGACCGGCACTGCCAACTCGGCGGCGAAGCGATCCCGGTAGAGCACGTAGCCGTAGGCCAAGGAGACCAGGCCCACGTGCAGAGCGTCGAGGTCCAGGTCCTCGAGGTTTCCCTCCCCGACGTCACGGCGCAGCGCGGCGAGTGTCCCCTCCCGCAGGGGCATGGTGCGGATGGGGTCCCCGTCCTGGACCAGGAGCGTCACCAGCCGCACGGCCTGACGGTGACGGATCATGGTCCGGAAAAAGTGGCCGAAGCGTTCCCGGAAGGGGAGGTCTGAGCTCTCCCTCACCTCCGTGAAGCGCCGGTGGGAGTCGGATCGCAAGGCGGCTCGCAAGAGGCCCTGGCGGGATCCGAAGTACTGGTAGACGAGGCCCCGGTTCACTCCGGCCTCGGCGGCCACCTCGGCCAGGTTGAGGCCCGAGAGCACCCCGTCCCGCTCGAGCAGGCGCAGGGCCGCCTCTTCCAGGGCGGACTCGGTGGCGGGGCGGTCCCGACGCGAGACGTCGGATCGTTCCTGGGCCATGGGCTGATGATCCCACAGGAGTGCAACTGAGGTCTCTGACGGAGGGCCTTTACAGGCCGGTCGGCCGTTGATAGCGTTTCGCTAGAAGCGGAGGGGGATCGAATGACGACAACGGCTGGTACCGCGCTGCAGAGCCGCAGGCTCACCGGATCCATAGGGATCGAGTTCAAAGGCGTGGACCTGGCCCAACTCGATGACGACGGCTTCGCCACGATCAAGGCGGCTCTGCTGGAACACGGCGTGGTCGTCGTACGCGATCAGGACCTCACTGCCTCGGAGCACAAGGCCTTCGGGGAGCGCTTCGGTCCTCTCCATACCCATCCCGCCGCCCCCGGGGTCGAGGGCCACCCGGAGATCCTGCTGCTGGAGAACCACGGTAAGTCCCGGTCCATCACCGAGGTCTGGCATTCCGATGTGACCTGTGAGGCCCGCCCGCCCTCGGTCTCCATTCTGCATTCCCGCGTACTGCCCGCCTATGGCGGGGACACCATGTGGGCCAATCAGTACCTGGCCTATGACCGCCTGTCCGAGGGGATGAAGGCCATGCTCGAGGGCATGAGGGCCGTGCACGCCGCCTTCAACCTCGAGTCGGTGCATCCGGTGATCCGCACCCACCCCGAGACGGGTCGCAAGGCTCTCTTCGTCAACGCCGGGTTCACCCGCCGCTTCGAGGACATGAGCCCGGAGGAGAGCAGGCCCCTGCTCGACCTGCTCGTCCGCCATGCCAGCAATCCGGACCTGTGCTACCGCCACCAGTGGACCGAGGGCGATCTGGTGATGTGGGACAACCGGGGCGTGATGCACTTCGCTGTCCACGACTATGACGAGCAGGTGCGGGTGATGCACCGGGTGACGGTCCAGGGGGACGAGCCTCGCTGAAGGATGGGGCGCCCGCCGGTAGTACTCGGCCGGCCGGGAACGCCGACCGCCCCTACCCTTCGGCCGGCACGGCTGCTTGCTCGCGAGCCCGCTCACTGGCCGTGAGCGGGAGCATCTCGATACGGTGTCCGTCCGGGTCGGGGATGAACACCGAGTTGCGCGGCGTCCTCTCGGAAGCGTCGATGCCTGCCTCCGATAGCCCGGCCACGACGGCGTCGAGATCCACGGCGGCCACGTTGAGGGCCATGTGGTTCATCTCCTGGCCGGCATGGACATCCTGACCAGCCGTCTCGAACAGGTCCAGGCCCTGCACGCCACAGCGCAGGAAGCTGGCCCTCATTCCCGGCGGACCACCCGAGATGCTGCGGTCCTCGAAGCCGAGAAGCTCGATGTAGAAGGTCCTGGAAAGCTCGAGGTCGGTCACGTGCAGCACAACGTGGTGGATGCCCGTCACTTTGAGGTTCGAAGCACTCATCGACGCCCCCTATCGTCAACCGCCGACCGGGGCCATCCTAGGGCGCTAGCCACGAGGGGCTGAGCTATCGAGGCGCCCTCTGAGCTCTAAGTACACCTCGGGGCCCACAATCGCAGTTAGTTCCTCTTCCATCGACTCGACTACCGGCCTGTCGCCTACGTAGGCAAGCGTGCCTTCCGTGCAGCACCACGCCATCGCTTCGCCCTCATCGCCCCAGTCGGCTCTCGTCCATCCCCGAACCGTGGCCACTTCGGCCCCGTCGGTCCCCAGCTCCCAGTCAACCTTGATCGGGAGCTGCCAACACACCGACGGCTTCCAGTCGACAGGCGACTCTCCGCAGGCAAGCGCGGCCAAATGCAGTGCGCAACCGGCACCACCGGGGAACTCTGCCCGGTTGAGGAGGATGCATGCCCCGTCCACCACCCGCGTGCTGCTTCGGCTCGCGTCAGCGAAGACGCCGCCTTCGGCAGCGTCGGCGTGGTACTCGAAGCGTGTTGGGTCCAACGTGGCAGCCAACGCGCCGATCAGGCGTGCCTCGTCCTCGCCATCGAGGTCGGCACCCATCGAACAACAGCCGTGGCCAAGCTCGGCCGCTGGTTGCGGAAGGATCCCCAGACACCCGCGACCCCAGATACAGGTCCAGCTCGACGTAAGGAACGAGCGGTCGAAACGCCAGCTGGTGCTGCCGTCGCTGATCTCGATGTCCGAAGCGCTCACCACCCCGCAGCCTAATGTGATGGTGTGGGGACGCCGCCTCGGCCTTACTCGCCGCGGAGGAAGAGGCAAAGGGGGTGGCCAGCGGGGTCGAGCATGATGCGGATGCGCTCGCGATTACGGTCGGGCGGCTGCCACGGGGCTTCGGTGCCGCCGGCCTCCAATGCTGTGGCGACGGCCGCTTCGAGATCGTCGACCTGTACCTCGAAGTGGAGCATCTTCGCCAACTCGCCTGGCTTCTCGGGCCATGTTGGCGGCCGATACTGGGGATCGCCCTGGATGTTTATATGAACGCCGCCTTGGGGGTTGAACAACTGCGCCCATCGTCCCCCCTGGCCGAGGTCGCGGATCTCGAACCCAAGCAGTCCCCCATAGAAGTGCGCCAATGGCGCAGCCCATTCGCAGTCGATCGTGACTCCGACCCACTGGTTCTCCATCCAGCCAGCGTAATGGCCACCTTCGTGGCCCGAGGGCTGGCGGCGGGCAGGGTGGGACACCGGCGCCCAGCAGGGGAGGGGAATCTCGCCCGTCCTTCGTTGCCGCCTTAGCTACGGTCGTAGCGAATGGACAATGAGCCATCCTCGACCGTTCTGGCTGCCTTCGGCCTGACTGGGTCCGGCACGCCGCTGGCCGGTGGGACGGGCCCGGTCTTCCGAGTGGGCGACGTAGTTGTGAAGCGAGCGGACGACCCAGAGGAGGTGGCCTGGAAGTCGGAGCTTCTCGCCGCCCTTCCCGAGACGGGCTTCCGTCTGGCGCGGCCCGTCCGGGCCGAAGATGGAGGGTGGACCTCCGAGGGATGGATGGCCTCAGAGGCGGTGGAGGGGGCCCACGAACGGTCCCGGCTGGCGGAGCTGGTCGAAGCAGGTCGGGCGTTCCACGAGGCCCTGGAGGCCATCCCCCGCCCTGGATTCATCGATCGCCTCAGCCACCGCTGGGCCCGGGCGCATCGGGTTGCGTGGGACCAGGCGTCGATCCCGGGGCTCCGGCCGGTAGCTCCGTGCCTGGCCGAGCTCAAGGCGCAGCTGCGGCCAGTCTCCGCACCGTGCCAGGTGATCCACGCCGACCTGGCCGGCAACGTGTTGTTCGCCCCCGGCCTGGCTCCGGCCATTCTGGACTTCAGTCCCTGGTGGGCGCCGGTTGGCTACGCCGAAGGGATCCTCCTGGTGGATGCCCTTCTCTGGTTCGGCGCTGATGAGACGGCGGTCTCCTTGATTGCCGATCGCCCCGACTTCGCCCAGATGCTCCTGCGGGGCGCAATCTTCCGCTTGGTGGCCCTCAACGAGGGCGTCCAAGAGGGCCATCCTGAGTACCTCCGTGAGATGCCGCTCTTTGACCGGCTGGCTGATCTGGTTGCTTCGCTCGAGTCTGGCCGAACGGGTGGTCCCCCTCCCTATTAGCGTGAGTTGGTCGATCAGGAGGGGTTCGTGATTGAGCCGATGCCGGAGGACTGGGAACGAGCCGTAGCAGTCGTCGCCCATCCCGATGACCTGGAGTACGGGATGGCCAGTGCCGTAGCCCGCTTCACTGCTCAGGGCAAGAATGTGTTCTACGTCCTGGTTACCAGCGGGGAGGCCGGGATCGACTCCATGACGCCCGAGCGCTGCGGACCCCTGCGGGAGTCCGAGCAGCGGGCCAGCGCAGCGGTGGTCGGTGTGGACCACGTCGAGTTCCTCGGCCACGCGGATGGTTCAGTCGAGTACGGAATTGCTCTGCGTCGCGATCTGGCTGCGGCCTTCCGTCGCCTGCGCCCGCAGCTGGTCTTCGCCATGAATTTCGACCTGACCTGGGGAGAGGGTGGCGGCGTGAACCATTCCGACCATCGCGCCGTTGGTCTGGCGACCCTGGATGCCTGCCGGGATGCTGCCAACCGGTGGATGTTTCCTGAGATCGGTGAACCCTGGCAGGGCATCACGGGAGTCTTTGTAGCGGGGAGCAACGCTCCCACACACTTCGTCGACGTTACCGAAACCATATCGGCCGGCGTTGCATCCCTGTTGGAACACCGAGCCTATATCAACGGCTTGGGCACCGATTTCGACGCTGATCGGTTTCTGCGGGACATGGCTGGCTACGGCGGAATGGTGGCGGGGTGCCAGTCCGCCGTTCTGGTTCAACGTTTCGGAGTCTGAGGGTCAGGGTCGGGTCAGGCCGTTCACTGCTGGGGACGACTGGTCCCGGGGTCCTCTCGCCAGGGCGCCAGCGATGAGACCTCAGGGGCTCAGCCGTACGACCTTGACCACCAGGAGGACGGCGCTGATGACCAGATAGGCCCGCAGTGAGCTCATCCCCAGGCGGAGACCGGGGGACCAACGCACCGGCTCGAGGAGGGTGAGCTGGGGCATGCGCCAGGACATCTTGTCCTCCCGGCTCATGGGGGCCACAGGCGCCAGGCGCTCGCTTCCAGACTGAGTGCGCACATAAGCCATGCCACCCAGACCGAGCACGATCATGGCGCCAGAGAGCTCGATGAACAGGCTGGTCACGTTCAAGCTGGGAAACAGCGTGGTGGCCATCAGGACCCCGGAGAGCACCAGCAGAATGGCGATGATCAGGCTGGCCAGAGCATTCAGCCAGGGCTTGTTGACCCAGGGCCCGAGGACTTCGGGGTCGTTGCACAGCAGGAGCAGGAAGACGCTGGCACTGGGCAGCAACAGCCCGGCCAGAGCCTGGACGCTCGTGGTGATCAGACCCAGCGGCGCACCGGGGATGAGGACGATGATCCCGGCCACCACGACCATGGCCGTGTAGCTGCCGTAGAACTTCTTGGCGTCCCGGAAGCTGCGGTGCAGGGAGTGGCGCATGTTGAACACGTCCCCGAAGGCGTAAGAGGTGGCCAGGGTCACCGCCACGGCCCCGACGATGGCCGCATCCAAGAGGGCGATGGCGAAGAGGACTCCCAAGGCGTGACCCATGTGGGCCAGCCCCCGGGCCACCCCCAGTGCGTCGGTGAACTGCCCGTGCAGGGGACTGTGGCGAAAGGCGTAGTCAGCCGCGATCATGAGGGCCGCGGCACCCACCACGACTACCACCGAACCCAGGGCCGTATCGGCCCGTTCATAGTTGATGAACCGGGGCGTTATCCGCTTATCGATGACGTTGGACTGCTGAAAGAACAGCTGCCAGGGTGCCACCGTGGTGCCGACGATGGCAATGATTAGCAGGACTCCGGCCGAGCTGATGCCTCCCTGGATGCCCGGGACGAAGAAATCCTGAGCGACCCGGCTCCACTGCGGGTGGGACAGGAGGGCCAGTGGATACAGCACCAGGCTGATGGCGATGAAGGCCAGCATGGCGGTCTCGAAGCGCCGGAAGCTCCCGCTGGCCGTGATGGCCACCAGCAGCAGCGCTGCCAGCGGCACGGCTATCAAATGACTGATCCCGAAGTAGTCGGCGGCCAGGGCGACGCCGATGAACTCCGTGACGATGGTGAGGAAGTTCAGGATGAACAGGTCGCCCACGCTGAAGGCGCCCCAGAAGCGCCCGAAGCGCTCGTTGATGAGCCGGGCATGACCGACCCCGGTCACCGTGCCGAGGCGGACCACCATCTCCTGATTGACAATCAGGACGGGAATCAGGAGCAGCAGGACCCACAGCAGGCTGGTGCCGTAGTTCTGCCCGGCCTGGGCATAGGTGGCGACACCGCCGGCATCGTTGTCTCCCACCATGACGATGAGGCCGGGACCGATGATCGCCAGAAGGGTGAGCAGCCGCTGGCGCCGGCTCCGGCGGTCGGTGGTGTCATCTAGGCGGATGCGGCCGAGAGCTCCTTCGATGTCTCCGACATGGGCGCTGTCCAGCACCGCCGGGGCGCGCATGTCCGAGGGCCGCTGTAGCCGAGCGGGCGCGTGGGACTGTCCGCCGGTGTGCCCCCGAAGAGGGCCACCGGCGTTGGTTGACTCACTCATGCCCGTTCTTCAGCTCTCAGTCGGGGGCCCTGGGCATCAGGTCTGGGGCGATCGGAGGTGGCGGCACCCTCCTCGCGTCTGCGCCAGTCCTCGGGGATGGTCACCTCGAGAACGTCGTCGACGGTCACGACCCCGAGGAGCATCCCGTCATCGTCGATGACCGGCATGGTCGTCAGGTTGTAGTCGGCCATACGGATGGCCACCTCGGTGAGGTCGGCCTCCGGATGCACATGCACCGGCTCTGGCTCGGCCAGGTCGGCCAAAAGGGCCGTCGGGTCGGCCTTGAGCAAGGCCTGAAGCGTTATGGAGCCGGTGAGTCTTCCTGACTCGCTGACGTAGACGGCGGCCAGAACCTCCTGGGGGATCTGAGAGTCAGCGTGGTGGATGCCGCGCAGGGCGGTCGCCACCGTGGTGACACCGGGCAAGGCCAGGAAGTCGGGATTCATGAGGCCCCCGGCCGTGGAGGGATTGAATCCGAGCAGGCTACGCACCTTGGCCTGGTGGGAGGCAGGCAGAAGACTGAGCACGGTCAAGCGGCGATGCTGGGGCAGGTCGGCTATGAGGTCGGCGCCATCGTCGGAGCGCATATGGGTCAGCATTTCGGCGATCTCGGCATCGGCCCGGTCCTTCAGCACCTCGACCTGGCGGTCGGCGTCCATCTCCTCGAAGACGTCAGCCTCGAGTTCGACGTCGGCATGGACGGCCGAGAGGATCTCCTCCGTCTCCTGCCGGTCGGCCTCCTCGATCAGATCGGCTATCTGCGCCGGCCGGAGCCGCCGGAGACGGGCCAGCGGATTCCGGGCCCCGGCGCTGCCGGCGTGGCCTATCAGGGCCTCGAACTCCGACCAGTCCCGGGCCTCCCCGGTCCGGGTCGCCCGCCCTCTCGAGAGGAGCTGGGAGAGTCGGCGCCGGCCGCGCGTGTCGACTCGGGCGAGGCGCCAGGCCCCGTCTAGGTCTTCCAGCTCCAGGTCGTAGGCCCTCACCAATCGGCCCCGGGGCACGTCGATCAGTCGGTGGCCCAGGACGTCCGAGCGCAACAGCGCCTCCCCCTCGCGCCGTTCGAACGGACGCACGTCGATGCGGGCGGTGGTGAGGCGGATCTCGCCCGACAGGGTGGCTACCATCCCGACGTTGACGTAGAGCTGGCGGCCTCCGACCTTGGCTACCAGTCCGGTGACGAGGGGATAGTTGCCCCGATCCGGCAGGGCCACGATCACATCGGAGAGCTTCCCGACCCGTTGCCCGTCGGCCGCCAGTATCGACTGGCCCAGGATTTCGGAAAGGTGCATCTGGGCCATGCAGGGCAGGCTAGCCAGCCGATTCCTTGTGACACCGGTTACATGTGTCCTCCTGGAGGATGAGGCCACAATCGCACTGTGGGTCGACTCCGATTAAGCCCGTGGCCCGATGCTCTATCCGACGGTCCGGGTTTACCGTCCCGGTATGAGAAGAAGGAACCCGTCAAAGGTCGAGTCCGTCAGGGCCATGGCCGAGTTTTCGAGGTGCACCCAGAAGGAGTTGATCGACTTGACCAGCCAGGCCGATGAGATCGACTTCCTCCCCGGCTCGGTGCTCATCCGCGAAGGTGCGCCGGCGGAAGAAGCGTTTCTCATCCTCTCGGGGACGGTCAGCGTCCGACTCTGCGGGGCGATCATCTCCACCGCTGAGGCGGGGGAGACGGTCGGGGAGATGGCCCTCATCGACCGGGCTCCCCGGTCGGCGACGGTGGTGGCCGAGACCCCGGTGCGGGCCCTGGTCTTCGGGCGTCGCCAGTTCGGTGGGCTCATCGATCAACCGGGCCCGGCCCGGGCGGTCTCGACCATCTTGGCCCGCCGTCTCCGGGTCGCCAACGCGGAAAGGGTCGGGCCGCTCACGCCAGTGGCCTGAGGCCTAGAGGTGGCGGCTCCGGCCTGATCGGCCTGGGCATGATGGGCCGGTGAGCACCGCGCCCGCGCCCGAGTCCCACCGCCCGGGCCCGCCGGTCGGAGCCAACCGCCGGGCCGCCCATACAGGAGCGGGAACGGCCGGGCCTTGGGTCTGGGCCGCTGCCGCCTGGCTGCCGTATGCCGTGGTGGCGGTGGGCTGCCTGGCCGGCCGGAGAGTTACCTACCTGCAGGGCGACCTGGCCCTCCTCGACGTGGACGCCCTGAGGGCGGGCCGGTTCCAGCAGTTGCTGGGGCCATATGACCGCTTCGGTTGGTACCACCTCGGGCCGGCGTACGCCTATCTGATGGCGGCCGTCGGATGGCTGGCCGGCGGACACCACCCGCTGCAGGCCGAAGCCCTCACGGCCGTCGGGCTGAACGGCGCAGCCCTGGCGGGTGGCTGCGTAGTGGCCCGCCGGGTGCTGGGCCCGGGGGCGGCGGCGGGAGTCCTGGGTGTCGGGGCCCTTTTCATCGTCTCCCTGGGAAACGATGCCGTGTTCAACCCATGGCCCCCTGTGGTGGTGGTCATGCCCCTCCTTCTCCTCACCGTGTTGAGCCTGGCCGTCCTGAGCGACGGGGGCGGCTCCCTCTTGCTCGGCGGCCTGCTGGTCGCCTCGTTCTGCGTGCAGACCGATGTGGGCACGGCCCCCTATGTGGCCATCCTGGTGGCCGTGGCCTGTCTCGGGTGGGGCTGGGGTCACCGTCCCGGGGGTGCCCACGGGTTGCCGGGAGGGACGGCCCAACGACGATCGGTCGCGCTGGCTGCCCTCGGACTGGCCGCCTTGATCGTCCTGGCCTGGACGCCCGTGATCATCCAGCAGTTGACCGGCCGGAAGGGCAACCTCTCGGTTGTCTTCGACTTCTTCCGGTCGGCCCATGCCCACGCCGGGCTGGCTGCCGGGTTGCGGGCGGCCGGCTGGGCGCAGCTGGCGGCCTTCGGTGACCCGCCTCCGGGCGGCCCGCCGGTGGGCTGGACCGGCATGGTGGCGGCCCTGGTGGCCATTGTCCTCTCCTGTGCCCTGGTCCTGGCCGGCTGGCGGCTCGGCCGTCCGATCGCCGCCAGGTCCGGCGCTCTATGGCTCTTCGGGAGCATGGTGGCCATAGGGGCTGGAGCCGAGATAGTCGGTCCCGCTTACTCCTACCTCACCATTTGGGCGGTGGCACCCCTGGGGGCGGGGGTTATTGGTCTGGTCTCGCTGCTGTCCGGGCCCAGTCCCGACCGGTGGCGGTCTTCTGCTCTGCCCCTATTGCTGGCTGCGGCGGTGTCGCTGTCCGTAACCGGGGACGTGCTCAGCCGCAGAGCCGTGCCCAGCTACTCGTCCCCGGCGGTCGGCCGTGCCTGGGCGTTGGTGGCGCCGGCCGTGGCCAATTACCGAGCCGTGGGGGTCGCCTATGCCAATGAAGCCCAGTCATGGAACATCGGCACCGGGCTGGTGGACCAGTTGGAACGCTCGCACCGCCGGGTCGAGGTCCTGTCCTTCTGGTCCAATCAGGTGACGAGCGACGCCACCGGCCGGGTGGCGGTGTGGGTGAACGTGCTGGCTCCAGGTGCGCCACTCTCCGGCCATGAGCGGTATCTGGGCACCGTCGGAGGCCGCCGCCTGTTCGTGGCCGGAGCTCCCCTGGTCCCGGCCGATGCCTCTTATTGACCTATGGGAAGGCCACCGTCGACCCTGATGAGCGATCCGTTCACGAAGCTGGACGAGGGACTGGCCAGGAACAGTGCAGCCGTGACGATCTCCTCGGGGCGGCCCGGCCGCCCGTTGGCATTCCCTGCCGACTCCCTTTGTTCCGGGGTCCAGGCTTTGGCGATGTCGGTAAGGAAGGGCCCGGGGGACAGAGTGTTTACCCGTACGGCAGGCCCGTACTCGGCAGCCAGCGAGCGGGTCATGGCATTGAGGGCGGCCTTGGCCGCGCCGTAGGGAACGACGTGGGGCAGGGGCATCAGCGATCCTGAGGACGACACGTTGATGATCACCCCGCCCCCGGCGGCGGACATTCTCTTGGCCACCTGAGTGGCCAGGCGAAAGGGCCCCTTGAAGTTCAGTCCCACGACACTGTCGAAGAGTTGCTCGGTCACCTCGTGGCTGGGCATCGGAGGGCTCATGCCGGCGTTGTTGACCAGGATGTCGATCCGACCGAAGTGGTCGTAGACGGCCTCGATCAGGGTGTCGATGGATTCCCATTTGGCCGCGTGCACTGGATGGGCCAAAGCCCGTCTATCCATGGCCTCCACCTCGGCGGCCACGGCCTGACAGTTCTCGAGCTTCCGGCTGGCCACCACTACGTCGGCCCCCCGTTCGGCGAAGGCTTTGACCATCTGGTAGCCGAGGCCCCGGCTGCCACCTGTCACCAGGGCCACCCGGCCGGACAGGTCGAAGAGTGGATCGGGGGCGTTCATGCGGGAGCCGCCATAAGGATGTCATCCTGGCAGCGCCGGGCGGCATGGGCCAGGAACGGGGGGACGGTGTGATGTTTTGTGTGGCCGGGGTGGAGCCGGGCAGGTGATCGACGCCGAGGGGATCGACGCGTCGGCTCTGAGCGCCTGGCTGGATGCACGGGACCTACCCGGGCAGGGTGTGGATCTGGAGATCGCCCTCCTGTCGGGGGGGAGCCAGAACGAGATCTTCGAGTTGCGCCGAGGGGAGTTGCACTGCGCCCTGCGCAAGCCGCCCCAGTCGGCCCCGGCGTCGCGAGACGCAGGGATCCTGCGGGAGTGGCGGATCATCGAGGCCTTGGACGGCAGCGAAGTGCCTCACACCGGGGCGGTGGCGGTGTGCGCCAACCCGGCCATCCTGGGTCGCCCCTTCTACCTGATGGGCTTCATCGACGGATGGTCTCCCATGACGTCTGCGGTCCTGCCGGCACCTTTCGATGCTGATCCGGCCGCCCGGGCCGGCCTGGCCGAGGAGCTCATCGACGGAATCGTGCAGATGGGGCAGTTCGACTGGATCGGTCGGGGGCTTTCCGATCTGGGCCGCCCCGACGGTTTCCATGAGCGCCAGGTCCAGCGGTGGTCCGGCTTTCTCGACGGCTTCCGGGGTCGGCCCCTGCCCGGCTACGAGATCGCCACCCGGTGGCTGGCCGAGCGGCGGCCGATCGACTTCCTGCCCGGTCTCATGCACGGGGACTACCAGTTCGCCAACGTCATGTTCGGACACGGTTCACCCGCCCGGATGGCGGCCATCGTCGATTGGGAGATGGGCACCATCGGTGATCCCAAGCTCGACCTGGCCTGGGCCCTCCAGGGCTGGCCGGAGGACACGACCGAGCAGGGGTCGGCCTTCACCTACATCGACATCCGGGGCATGCCGGGCCGAGGCGAGCTTCTTAGCCGCTATGCGTCTGGTTCCGGCCGGCAGGTCGAAGACTTCGACTACTACCTCGTCCTGGCCCGTTGGAAGCTGGCCATCGTCCTGGAGCGGGGTTACCAACGCGCCTCAGGTGACCCCAGGCTCGACAGTTTCGGGCCGATCGTTCTGGATCTCATGGCTCGGGCCGCCGAACTGGCCGAATCGAGCGACTTCGGTCGCTGAATAGCCCGGAGGCGGGGAGATCGGGCAAGCTCTGGACCGCTGGAGAAGGAACGCCCCCACATCGGGCGGCGCCAGAGGATAAAGGACAGCTGAGTGGAAATCCCGGGTAAGAGGGCCATCATCGTGGGAGGAGCTTCGGGCATGGCCCGAGCGACCGCCGAGCTGTTGCATCAGAAGGGCGCCTCGGTGGCCATCCTCGATCTGCCGGGATCGGCAGGGCCGGAGGTGGCCGACTCGCTGAATGGCAGTTTCCACCCAGTGGACGTGACCGACTCCGCCGGCACCGAAGCCGCTCTGGCCGAGGCCGTGGCCGCTCTGGGTGGGTTGCATGTGGCCGTGAACACCGCAGGAGGCGGAACTGCCGCCCGCACCCTGGGCAAGAGTGGTCCGCATCCCCTGGAGGAGTTCCGCCGGGTGATCGAGTTGAACCTGATCGCCACCTTCAACCTGAACCGGCTCCAGGCTGCCCACATGGCGGCCAATGATCCCGAGGACGATGAGCGGGGCGTCATCATCGACACTTCCTCCATAGCCGCTTTCGAAGGCCAGATCGGCCAGGTGGCCTACAGCGCGGCCAAGGCCGGCATAGCCGGGATGATGCTGACCATGGCCCGGGACCTGGGCAGTCTCGGCATCCGGGTAGTGGCTATCGCCCCCAGCTTGTTCAGCACTGGGATCACCAAAGGCATACCCGATGAGTTCGCCCAGGCCCTGACCAGGGATGCCGCGTTCCCCAAGCGGATGGGACGGCCCGAGGAGTACGCCCGCCTGGCCGTGGCCATAGTGGAGAACCAGATGCTCAACGGCTCCACCATCCGCCTCGACGCCGGCCAGCATTTCGCTCCAAAGTAGGACCGTCCCAGTAAGAGGAGACTCCGACTCATGTCGATAGCAATCAGCGACGATCACCGTGCTCTGGCCGATACGGCCGGCTCGTTCCTCGAGGAGCGGGGTGCCCGCCGGGCGGCCCGTGACCTCCTCTCCGCCGGAGAGGAGGAGCTTCCTGTCTTCTGGAAGGAGCTGGCCGACCTGGGCTGGCTCGGGCTCCATGTATCCGAGGATCACGGCGGGGAGGGTTTCGGCCTGCCCGAGCTGGTAGTGGTTACCGAAGTTCTGGGCCGCTTCATCGCCCCCGGCCCCTTCGTCCCTACCGTGATCGCCAGCGCCGTGCTGGAGGCGGTCGGGCCCGATGCGCTCAAGGAGAAATATCTGCGCGGCTTGGCCGACGGTTCGTTGCGAGCGGCGGTGGCGCTCGAGGCGGATGTCCAGGTCAGCGGGGCTAAGGCATCGGGCACCGCCCGGGCCGTCTTGGGGGCCGGTCTGGCCGAGCTCGTCCTGCTGCCCTGCGGTGAGGACGTCATCCTGGTCGAACGGGACGCGGCCGGCGTCAAAGTCGAGGTGCCGGTCAACCTGGACCCGACCCGGAGGGCGGGGCAGGTGACGCTCCAGGCCGCGGCCGTTTCGGTGATATCCGGAGGGCGAGCCCACCTGGTGGACCTGGCCCGCCTGCTGCTGGCCGCCGAGGCCACCGGCATCGCCCGGCAGTGCACGGAGATGGCAGCCGATTACGCCCGGTCCCGCATGCAGTTCGGCCGGGTGATCGGCACCTACCAGGCCATCAAGCACCACTGCGCCAACATGCTGGTCGAGACGGAGCTGGCTACGGCGGCGGTGTGGGACGGGGCCCGGGCCGCGGCCGCCGACGGGCCGGCCTTCTCCTACAACGCCGCCATGGCGGCCGCCCTCGCCATCCCCGCCGCTGACCTGTGCGCTCAGCTCAACATCCAGGTCCACGGCGGGATCGGCTTCACCTGGGAGCACGACGGGCACATGTACCTCCGCCGGGCCAGCGCCGTCGAGGCCCTCCTCAACGCCGAAGTTGCCGCCGAGGACATCACCGACCTGGCCCGCCAGGGCGTCAAGCGCGAGCGCTCGGTGGAGCTGCCGCCGGAGGCCGAGGCCATAAGGGAAGAGGTCCGCCGCTTCGTGGATGGTCTCAAGGGCCTGAACGACGCGCAGGTGAGGACGGCTCTGCTCGATTCCGGCTACGCCGTGGCTCACTGGCCCAGGCCCTGGGGCCGCGACGCCGGCGCAGTCGAGCAGCTGGTGATCGAGCAGGAGTTCAATGCCGCCGAGGTGAAGCGGCCTGCCTATGGGATCACTGGCTGGGTCATTCTCACCCTCGTCCAGCACGCCAACGATGACCAGGTCGCCCGCTGGGTGAGGCCTGCTCTCAATCAGGAACTCATCTGGTGCCAGCTTTTCAGCGAGCCCGACGCCGGCTCCGATGCCGCCGGCATCAAGACCAAGGCCACCAGAGTGGACGGGGGGTGGTTGGTCAACGGACAGAAGGTCTGGACCAGCGGCGCCCACCTGGCGGCCTTCGGGCTGGCCACCGTGCGCACGGACCCCGACGCGCCCAAGCACAACGGCATCACGTGCATGGTGGTCGATATGAAGGCGAAGGGTGTCGAGGTGCGGCCACTCAAGCAGGTGACCGGTGACTCGGACTTCAATGAGGTCTTCTTCGATGACGTCTTGGTACCCGATGATGACGTGGTCGGTCCGGTGGACGGGGGCTGGACCGTGGCCCGGGCCACGCTCGGAAACGAGAGTGTGAGCATCGGTGGCGGACAGGGCGGCATGTCCCTGCCAGGGGAGGCGCTGATCCCGCCGCTGGATGCCCACCCCGAACGCCTGGCCGGTGGAGCGGTGCGGGTCGGCCGTTACATCGCTCGGACCCAGGCTATGGACGCCATGAACCTACGGACGGCTCAGCGGGCCGTGGCCGGCGGAGGACCGGGACCGGAGGGCAATGTGACCAAGCTGGTCCTGTCCGAAAACGGTCACGAGGCAGCCGCCATTTTGGCTGCCTTGAGCGGTCCGGACGGCGTCTACCTGGAGGGAGCCGGCGCCATGAGCGGAGCCATGGTCCTGTTGCACCGGGCCATGTCTATTGCCGGGGGCACTTCCGAGATCAAGAGGAACCAGATCGGAGAGCGCATTCTCGGCCTGCCCCGTGACCCCCTCATCAAATAGGGTTAGAGACCTCAGTACTCGATGCCCTTGATGGCCCGGATGCCCTCGTCGTAGGCGTGTTTCACCTTGCGCATCTCGGTGACGGTGTCGGCCACCTCGATCACCTCGTCCGGGGCGTCCCGGCCGGTGATGACCACGTTGGTCTTGGGTGATCGCGAGCGCAGGGCGTTCACCACTTCCTCCACCGGCACCCATCCGTAGGTGATGGCATAGGTCAGCTCATCGAAGACGAGTAGCTGATAGTCACCCGAGGCCAGCATGCCCGCCGCCACGTCCCAGGCGTGGCGGCCCTTGGCTGCCGTCTCGTCCAGGTCCTTCGACTCCCAGGTGAAGCCGTCGCCAAGGGTGTGCCATTCGATGTCCAGGTGGTCGGCCAGCTTTCGCTCCCCGGTCTTCCAGTTCCCCCCCTTGATGAACTGGACCACGCCCACCTTCCAGCCTCGGGCCCAGGCCCGGCCCATGACGCCGAAGGCGGCCGAGGACTTGCCTTTCCCATGACCGGTGTTGACGAGGATGATCGATTCGGCGCGGGCCACAGATCGACAGTACCGGCACGGAGTGGCAGTATCAGGGCGATGACGACCGCCGGCCCGACCGGGCGGTCGGCTGGGGCAGGCCGGGGGCGTCAGGAGAAGACTGCACCCGAGACCGCCTCGTCAGCCGTCGACCTGGTGAAGATCTTCGGCGCGGGCGACACCGCGGTGCGGGCCCTCGACGGAGTGACCGTGGAGTTCCCGGCCGGGGTGATGTCGGCCATCATGGGCCCCTCGGGCTCGGGCAAGTCGACCCTCATGCACTGCCTGGCCGGACTGGACGATGTGACCTCGGGCCGGGTGTCACTGGGCGGGACCGACATCACCCACCTGGCGGACAAGGAACTGACGGCTATCCGCCGCCGGCGGGTGGGCTTCGTGTTCCAGAGTTTCAACCTGGTTCCGACCCTCACCGCCGAGGAGAACATCACCCTGCCGATGGACCTGGCCGGCACCAAGCCGGATGGCGACTGGCTGGCGTCTCTCATCCAGCTGTTTGGTCTGGCCGACCGGCTTTCCCACCGTCCCGACCAGCTGTCCGGGGGTCAGCAGCAGCGGGTGGCCTGTGCGCGGGCCCTGGCCAACCGAGCAGCGGTGGTCTTTGCCGATGAGCCGACTGGCAACCTGGATACCAGGGCCTCGGGCGAAGTGCTCTGCCTGCTCCGCGCCAGCGTGGACGACCTGGGCCAGACGGTGGTCATGGTCACCCACGACCCGGCGTCGGCCGCCTACGCCGATCGGGCCGTGTTCTTGCTCGACGGGACCGTGGTGGATGACATGGCCCGGCCGACGGCCACCAAGGTGCTGTCCCGGATGAAGACCCTCACTCCCTGACATGTGGAGGGCCGCCTGGCGCAGTTTCCTGGCCCACAAGCTGAGGCTGGCCTCGACCGGCTTGGCCATCGTCCTCGGGGTCGGCTTCGTGTGCGGGAGCCTGGTGCTCACCGACACCATCAACTCCACCTTCCACAACCTCTTCCAGCAGGCCTACGCCGGCATCAGCGTGGAGGTGCAGGCGGTGGACGCCCTGGCCGGGAGCAGCACCAACACCGGGACCCAGCCCATGCCCGCCTCCGTTCTCCCTCGGGTGCAGGGCGTTCCGGGAGTGGCTGACGCGGTTGGGGACGTGAGCGGGGTGGCCGTCATCCTCGACCGTCATGGTGAGGCCATCGACCCGCCGGGGCCGCCGACCCTGGGGCTCAACTTCACGCCCGATCCGGCCCTGTTCGGCCTCACCATGCGTACAGGCCGGGGTCCTACCGCTGCCGATGAGGTGGCCATCGATGCCGCCACCGCCGAGAAATACGGCTTCCGGGTTGGTGATGACGTGCGCATCGTCACCGATGAGCCAGCCCGTGCCTTCCGCCTGGTCGGAACCCTCGGGCTGGGGACCAGCGGAAGCCTGGCCGGGGCGACCGTGGCAGCCTTCACCACCACCGTCGCCCAGTCCCTCTTCGACAGTCAGGGCAAGTTCATCGCCATCGACGCCCGGGCGACCGCGGGAGTGTCACCTACGACTCTCCAGGACCGCATCGGTTCCTCCCTCGGTTCCGGCTTCCGGGTCCGGACGGGAGCTCAGACGGCCAGCGCCAGCGCCAATTCCATCACCAAGGGACTGGGCTTCCTGACCGATCTGCTGTTGGTCTTTGCCGCTGTGGCCCTGGTGGTGGGCAGCTTCCTCATCGCCAACACCTTCTCCATGATCGTCTCCCAGCGCACCCGGGAGTTGGGCCTCCTGCGGGCGCTCGGGGCCGAGCGGTCCCAGGTCATGCGGGCGGTCCTGGCCGAAGCCGGCCTGACGGCAGTCCTCGCCTCGGTCGTGGGGATCGTGGCCGGGCTCGGGATGGAGGCCGGCGTGGTCTCGCTACTGTCCCACGCCGGGGCCGCCATCCCGGCCCAGGGCCGGGTGGTGGAGGTTCGCACCATCGTCCTGTCATTGGTGGTGGGCCTGGTCGTCACCTTGGCCAGCGCCCTGGGTCCGGCCCGACGGGCGACGCGGGTGCCGCCCCTGGCCGCCCTGCGCGATGAAGTCATGCTGCCTCCGGCCGGTCACCGCTGGCGTCGGGTGGCCGGCGTGGTGGCCCTTGCCCTCGGGATCCTCCTCACCGTGGTCGGGGTGGCTGGGGCCTCGGTGGCCCCGGTGGGCTACGGCGGGTTCCTACTGCTGGCCGGCCTCCTGTTGCTCGGCGCCACCGTGGCCCCGGCTTTGGCCGATGTCATCGGGGTGGTTCCGGCCCGGCTGTCGGGAGTGACCGGGCGGCTGGCCCGGCGCAACGCCACCCGCGTGCCGGCGCGGACGGCGGCCAACGCCAACGCCCTCATGATCGGGGTGGCCCTGGTCGGGCTGTTGAGCGTGGTGGCCGCCTCCGCCTCGGCCTCGGCCAATGCCTTGGTGGACAAGCTGTTCAATGCCGATTTCCTGATCTCCACCAACGGCTTCCAGGGCGTGCCCACCGGGGTGGCCTCCACCCTGGCCTCGGACCCGGCGGTATCGGCCGTGGGTGTGGTGCGCCAGGCTCGGGCCGGCCTGGGCAGCGCCCGGTTCACTGTCGGCGGGGAGAACCCGGCCGCCATCCGGATGGGCTCGCTGGACATCGCCCGCGGCGGCTTTCCGACCGGGCCCGGTCCCGACCTGCTGGTCAGTCAGTCGACGGCCACCAGCCACCACCTGACGGTGGGTTCCTCCCTGCCGGTCATCTTTCCGCGGGGGACGACGGCGGTGACGGTGGCGGGCATCTTCGCCGATAACCAGCTGATGGGCAGCTGGATCATGCCCCTGGCCCAGTTCGACACCGTGTTCCCCGCCGCCACCGTCGACAGGTTCGTCCTGGTCGATCTGCGGGCCGGCGCCGGGGCGGCTGGGGCGGCGTCGGTGGAGGCCATCACCAAGAGCTATCCCAGCGTCAAGGTGAGCGATAAGTCCCAGCTGGAGGCCCAGCAGCGCAACAACGTCAACCAGCTCCTCTCGCTCTTCCCCGCCCTCTTGGTGCTGGCCCTGATCATCGCCTTCCTGGGCATCGCCAACACTCTGGCCCTGTCCATCCTCGAGCGCACGCGGGAGATCGGCATCTTGCGGGCCCTGGGCATGTCCCGGGCGAGGCTGCGGGCCGCCGTGCGCTGGGAGGCAGTCATCCTCTCCGCCGTCGGCGCTATCGAGGGCCTGGTCTTCGGCGTGGTGGTGGGCGTGGCCGTTATCTCGGCGCTGCGTACCCAGGGGGTCCACGACCTGGTGGTGCCCTGGGTCAGGTTGGTCGCCTACCTGGTGGTGGCCTGCCTGCTGGGCACACTGGCCGCCGCCTTCCCAGCCCGCCGGGCCGCTCGGCTCCGCATTCTGAGCGCCATAGCCCAGCCGGAGTAGCCGCCGGGATCAGCCCCAGGGCCCGGCGCCAGGGCCCGGCCCCAGGGCCCGATCTGCGTCCCCTAGACCGGCCCCAGCCACGGAGCCCGGCCCGAGTCCAGCAGACTCTGCAGGGCCTGGCGGTCCTTGTAGGTGTCCATCGACTTCCAGAATCCCCGGTGCCGGAAGGCGAACAGGCCGCCATCCCGCGCCAAGGCCGGCAGGACTTCGGTCTCCAGGTCACCGCGGGACGCCTCGATGGCCGCTCTCTCGAACACGAAAAAGCCGGCGTTGATCCAGTGATCGAGCAGCACTGGGTTCTCCACGAAGTCGGTCACCCGTCCGTCCTCCCCCGCCGCCAGGGTTCCGTACTGGCTGGGCAGGGGGACGGTGGTCACGGTGGCTGCGGCTCTTGAGCGGACGTGGAATTGGATGAGGCCGGCCAGATCCACGTCCCCCAGGCCGTCGGCGTAGCTGACCAGGAAGCGCGGCCCGCCACAGCGGGGAGCGAGCGCACGGAGCCGTTCGCCCTTATCGGTCTCGAGGCCGGTGTCGAACACCTCCACTGACCTGCCCGACGGGCAGGTCGCGTACCGCTCGGCCAGCAGGTCGAAGCGGTAACCGCCCGCCAGCAGGAACCGAGTGTGGCCCTGCCGGGCATAGATGTCCATGACGTGTTCCACGACCGGCCGGCCACCCACCTCCAACAGGGGCTTGGGAATCTCGGCCGTGTCGGGATAGGCCCGCACCCCACGGCCCCCGCAGAGCAGCACCACGTCCAGCCCGGAGTGAGAGGCGGTGCTCAACGGTCCCGGGCCGTAGGGCGATGACGTCGGATGGTCACGCCCGGCCCGGGCGCAGCAGAGGGTTGCCGGTTTCCCATTCGGACCGGTACCACTCGATGGTCTTGGCCAGCCCGTCGCGCAGGTCGTGGGCGGGGGCCCACCCCAGCCGTTCCCGGGCGAGGGTGTTGTCACAGAACATGGACCAGATCTCGGTGGGGCGGTGGGGGAGGGCGCCCAATTTGGCCTGGATGGGATCGCCCATCAGTTCGAGCACGAGTGTGGTCAGGTCGCGGATGGAAACGTCCTGCCCGCAGCCCAGGTTGATGATGGTCCCCTCGTTGCCCGGCGTGGCCAGGGCGGCCACGAAGCCGGCGGCCAGATCCTCGACGTAGTTGAACTCCCGGGTCTGGCGGCCGTCGGTCATCAACAACTCGCCCCGGCGCAGGGCGGTCAGGATTATCTCGGGGATCACCCGGTCCGGGGTCTGCCACGGCCCGTAGGCATTGAAGGGACGCAGGCAGACGATGGGCCAGCCGTAGGCCTGATGGAACATCAGGGAGTAGCGCTCCCCGGCGTACTTGGAGACCGAATAGGGCGAGACCGGATTGACGGGGCCGTCTTCGCGAAAGGGAGCCGGGGTGTCCCCGTAGATCTCGCTGGTCCCGGTGTAGACGAGGCGCTCGTAGTGGCCGTCCAGCGCCTGCAGGAGATTCACCGTCCCCTGGATGTTGGTGGCGATGTTCTCGTCCACCCGCCGGAAGGACTTGCCCACGTGGGTGAAGGCGGCCAGGTGGGCCACCAGTTCCGGCTGAACCGTGCGGGCCATCGCCTCCATGGCCGAGCGGTCGGTGATGTTGGCTTCCACCAGGCGAATATCGGAACTGATGTCGGCCAGGCGTGCCGGCATGACCGAGGAGACCGATGAGGACATGGCGTAGACGTCGGCGCCCCCCGCCAGCAGCGTCCTGACTACGTGCGAGCCGATGAAACCGCCGGCCCCGGTGACCAGCACCCGTCGCCCGCTGACTGTGTTCCCAGCCGGAGTTGCCATTCCCCGACTCATGCCCCGAAGGACCCGTGCCGGCCGGCGCCGGCGCTGAAGCGGGCCGCGCCGGCCTGGGTCTCCCCGCTGCGGATGGTCTCCAGGCCGACCTCCACTTCGTAGGTCATCGCCTCGGCTTCACCGCCGCCCCACTGGGCCAGGGCCGAGCGTCGATCGGAGCGAAGGCACAGCTGGGGGAAGGCGGCCAGGCTGCGGCCCAGCTCGACCGTTGCTTCCAGGGCCTCGCCCTCGGCCACCAGCCGGTTGGCCAGGCCGAAGTCGAGGGCCTCACCTCCGCTGACCGGTCGGCCGGTGAGGATCATGTCCATGGCTCGGCTGTGACCGATGAGGCGCGGAAGGCGCACCGTCCCCCCGTCGATCAGCGGGACGCCCCAGCGCCGGCAGTAGACCCCGAACACGGCGGTGTCCGCCGCCACCCGTAGGTCACACCAGAGGGCCAGTTCCAGCCCGCCGGCCACGGCGTGACCCTCCACCGCGGCCAGCACCGGCTTGGACATGACCAGGCGGGTGGGGCCCATCGGCCCGTCCCCCTCCGGGGAGACACGGTTGCCCCGGCCGGCGGCCACCGCCTTGAGATCGGCGCCGGCGCAGAAGGTTCCCCCGGCCCCGGTCAGCACGACCACTGAGCACTCCGGGTCGGCATCGGCCGATCGCAACTCCGCCGTCAACGCGGCCGCGGTAGGCCCGTCCACCGCGTTGCGGACCTCCGGGCGGTTGATGCTCACCACCGTCACCGGACCGTGTCGGTCCGACAGTACGGATGGCTGGCCGCCGGCCGGGTCCGGCGCAGCTGACGGGCTCAACTCGGGTCCGCTTCCGGTTCCGGCCGGATCGACCGCAGTCCCGCCCAGGCCAGCTCGGCCAGCCGGTTGGCCATGGTCTGGATGCCGGTCGGATCGACCAGCTGGGCGTCGATCAGGGCCCGCCGGCCGGTGGCCTCGGCCATTCCGACCAGAGCCAGGGCCAGCTGGCGCCGTTGGCGGGTGCCGATGCCCGCCTCGATGAGGGGGGCGATGGTCTCGGCCATGGCCACCTCCAGTCGGTCTACCGCCGCCGTCAGCTCCCGGTCGTGCCGGGACCCGCCCAGGAAGAGCAGTTGGAAGGCCGAACGGCTCTCGACCACGAAGCGGAAGTAGGCGCTGAAGCCGGCCCGGACCTGCTCGTGAGGGCCGTCGGCAGCGGCCACGGCCTTTTCCACCTCTTCCAGCAGCAGGTGGCTCACCTCCTCCAGCAGCTCGGCGTAGAGGGCCCGCTTGGAGCGGAAGTGCTGGTAGAGCACCGGCTTGGTGACCCCGGCCGCCTCGGCCAGATCCGACATGGATGTACCGTCGAATCCCTTTTCGGCAAAGAGGACCACCGACACGTCGAGCAGCTGCCGGCGCCGTTCGGCCGCCGGGAGGCGGGCGCTGGGTGCCGTGGCCATGGCTCTCACGGTAACAACGGGACGCCTCCGGGCAGGATCAAGGCCCATGGGCGGCGAACTCATCGGACGTGACCGCGCCGCCTAAAACTAAGCCGGCCAAGCAGACCCGGCGGCCTCCTGAGCCCATTCGTCCGGGCGGCGCGGTCATGTCCACTCTGTCCCTTTTGGCCATCCAGGTCGCCCGAAAGAGGGCCGGCCGGTCCCGCTGAATCACCCGCCGACCCGGCGCTGCAGCTGGTCCAGGAGCCCGCTCAGGATCCCGGGTAGTTCGGCCAGGGTCAGGCGCTCGGCGGCCACGGCCCGATTGTGCTCCAGGAGGCCGGCGTCGGGCCGGTCCAGGAAGGCCCCGAGTCCGCCCGCGTCCCGGAACCAGCGGAAGCCCAGGGCGATCAGCTCATCAGCCACCGGGTAGGGCCCCACCAGGACCGGGCGCCGATGGATGGAGGCCTCCACCGCCGGGTTGCCGAAGCCCTCCCACGACGAGGGCAGGACCACGGCGTCGGCGGCGGCGTAGGCGCCGGCCATGTCCAGGGGAGCGGGGCGGTGGATGACGGGCAGCCGGGCGCCGGCCACCAACCGGTCCAGCTCGGCCTGGTAGCCCTCCTCGGCCGGCCCAGTCAGCCAGAAGGCCGCGCCGAGAGCCTCGGCGGCGGCCAGCCCGGCGGCCACGTTCTTGCGGGCGATGGCCCGGGTCGGCTGGAGGACCAGGCGCGTTCCTCCGGCCAGGCCCAGCGCCTCCTTGGTGGCGGCGCCATCCCCCGGGGCCGGGTCGGGCTCGAAACGGTTGCGGACGGTCACCGCCGGAATCCCCCGGGCCGCCAACTGGCCCCGGCTCAGGTCGTTGACGGTGACGTGCACCCAACCCGGATCATCGGGGACCCAGTCCCCGAGGCCCGGGCGCTGCCAGGCCAGGTCGTGGTGGTGGAGGAGGGCGGGTCGGCCCCGCATGGCCGCCGCCACCGCCTCGGACGCCGCCGGGTTGAGGGGCAGTGAGCAGATGTTGTCGGCTACGACCACATCGGCGCCGGCCAGGGCCGTCTCCAGCCCGGCGGCGTCGGGTACTCCTCGGTCCCAGGCGCCCAGGTTGGCCACCAGCGCGTCGGCCGGGCCGGAGCCGGCCACCGTGACCACCTCCAAGCCGAGTTGCCCAAGCGCCCAGCGCCACTTTTCGGCCTCTACTGAAACCCCGTCCAACCCACCCAGTCGATAGGAGACCAATGCGACGCGGCGGAAGCCCACTGCCGCCGAAGGTAGCGTCACCGGCCATGCCCGAGGTCCTCTACCAGTCGAGCGAGGGTGTGGCCACCATCACCATCAACCGCCCCGAGCGGCGCAACTCCATGACCCAGGCGGTGGTGGAGGCCCTGCGGGCCGCGGTCGGCCAAGCCAGGGAAGACGCCGCCGTGAGAGTGGTGGTGCTGACCGGAGCGGGAGAAAAGGCCTTCTGCTCCGGGGTGGATCTGAGCGGTGGAGCCGACGGGGGGTTCCTGGGTGACCACGCCGGCCGGGGCCAGCTCCCGGCCCTCTTCACCGACCTGTGGGGACTGGGTAAGCCGACCATCGCCCGGGTGCGGGGCTTTGCCCTGGCCGGCGGCTTCGGACTGGCCCTGGCTTGTGACTTCGTCATTGCTTCGGATGACTCCCAGTTCGGGGCGCCGGAGGTCAACGTCGGTCTCTGGCCCTATGTGATCACCGTTCCGCTGGTCCGCTCCATGCCGCCCAAGCGGGCCCTGGAGCTGATGATGACCGGGCGGCGGGTCGATGCCGCCGAAGCCCTGTCCATCGGCTTCCTCAACCGGGTGGTCCCGCCCGACCAGTTGGATGGGGCCGTATCCGAGCTGGCCGCCCGGCTGGCCGGTGCATCACCGATCGTCATGAAGATGGGCCGGGACAGCTTCTATTCGGTCATGGATCTGCCCGCCGACGCCGCCCTGCGCCATCTGCATGCCCAACTCAGCCTGACCACCCTCACCGAGGATGCCCGGGAGGGAATGGCCGCCTTCAACGAAAAGCGCCGCCCGGTCTGGAAGGGCCGCTGACCGGCCGCCGTCAGCCCAGGGTGGGCCGGGCGGCCAGGATGCGCATGGCCTCGTTCAGGGCCTCCTGCTCCCGCCGGTCGTGCGTGACGCGCCGCAGCTTGGCCAGGCGGCGGTGCCACTCCCCGGCGTGGACTGGGTCGAAGGCGGCCCCGCGTCGCTCCATGTCGGCGTCCAGCAGGCGGAGCTGGAACTCAACCTCGGTGTAGCGGCACACCACCACCGGCAGGCGCTCGGCCTTGGCCGGTGGGTAGTTGGTCCCGGCCACCAGTTCATGGGGCTCCAGTTTGAACAAGCCGGCCAGGAGGGCCACGGTCCGCTCGCCCGGTACGGTCAGGCCCGCCTCCAGGTGGGAGACCGAGACCCGGGAGATGGCCAGACGGGAGGCCAGATCGGCCTGCGTCCAGCCCGATTCGGTGCGCAGCCTGGCTATTCGCCGCCCGAGATTTTCCGGCATTGCCAAGTGGCTTAGCAGACAAGTGTCCCGGATGCGCCTACAACTGGGGGATGCCCAAGCGCGCGCTCATAACCGGAGTCACCGGACAGGACGGCTCCTATCTGGCCGAACTCCTGCTGGAAAGGGGCTACGAGGTCATCGGGATGGTGCGGCGTTCCAGCACCTTGAACTTCGAGCGGATCGCCCACATCCAGGACGATCTCAACCTGGTGTCCGGTGACCTGCTGGACGAGGTCTCCATGATCAACATCCTGCGTGAGCACCGGCCCAACGAGGTCTACAACCTGGCCGCCCAGTCCTTCGTGCAGACCTCCTGGAACCAAGCCGTCCTCACCGGGGAGACCACGGCCCTCGGTGTCACCCGCGTCCTGGATGCCATCCGCATAGTCGATCCGGAAATCCGCTTCTACCAGGCCAGCTCCTCGGAGATGTTCGGGAAGGTTCTGGAGGTGCCGCAGA
>Ga0307373_10000461_pt1 | contig 76923 bp, 71 predicted proteins | sample OX2MG_FD_202534 | JGI IMG/M metagenome (GOLD analysis project Ga0307373, IMG submission 202534) | Soil microbial communities from Risofladan, Vaasa, Finland - OX-2 | ecosystem: Environmental > Terrestrial > Soil > Coastal area > Acid sulfate soil | place: Finland: Risofladan, Vaasa | collected...
GACGCGCCGTCGAAATCCGAGCCTTGCGCGGCAGACTCTCTCAAATACTGGATAAACCGCGGACGCGCGGGCAACGCGTTGAGCGCATCGTCGGCTTCGAAGTGCCAGAGTCCGGTGAGGCTGCCCTCATGTTCGAAATCCCGATGCATGGTAGTGCGGCCTCCAAGATTCGGAAAGGCCGGGTGCCCGCGACTCCGTAGGCGAGGCGGGGCCAGTCCCCACCATCTTACCCATCCGGAGCGCACCAGCGGGCGACGCGCAGACGAGTACGCAGAACGTGTCGCTCGCGAAGATCGTCAAGAGAGCCTGCCCCGCACCCCATGCCCGAGCGGCCGCTCGTTTTTCGAAGAATAACGCGAGCGATCGCACCCTCGTTCTGCGTTTGCGTTGAGCGCGGCTCGCCTCACCGGCGCGACTGCGTATCGCGTCTCACTCCTCGAAGTACAAACCGTCGATGGAGCGCCCGCATTTCATCTCCGGCTCGCGGCGCGGCAGGACGCGTCCGTTCATCCTCTGACCGACGTTTTCGTGGACGAACGGAACGATCCGGCGATTCAGGCGAAGTCCAGCGTGATGATGCCGTGGCTGATCGCCTCGGGTAGTGTCGAGGCAACCATTCACGCGTATTTTCGAACGGTTTCCGGGAGCGTGACGTTCGCGTCATCGAACGTCACGCTCCCCTCGAGTTAGGAAACCGGCTTTCCCGGAGCTCTCGTCTTCTGCGGGTGAGGCGCGGGGTGAGGAGCAGACGGAGCGCGCGGCGCTACGTGCCGGGCCGGCGCATGATTGACCGGTGCCGGGTGATAGACCGGCGCCACGTGCCGAACCGGCGCATGATAGACCGGTGCCACGTGCCGAACCGGCGCATGGTAGACCGGTGCCACGTGCCGAACCGGCGCGTGGTAGACCGGTGCCACGTGCCGAACCGGCGCGTGATATGGTGCCGCTGTATGATGCACCGTCGGCGCTGCGTGGTGCACGACCGGCGCTGCGTGGTGCATGACCGGCGCTGCGTGATGCATGACCGGCGCTGCGTGGTGCATGACCGGCGCTGCGTGGTGCACGACCGGCGCTGCGCGGTGCATGACCGGCGCTGCGTGGTGCATGACCGGCGCTGCGTGGTGCAATGTCGCGTTGTGTGTCATGATTCGCTGACGTACGACCGTAGGCGGCAGCAGGTGCGCGCGCGCCGCGGCCCGATCCTGAGCCCGAATCGGCGCAAAGTGCGCGGGGAGCCTATGCGTCGTGAACGGGCGAGGCGCCACTACCACAGCAGGCCTTCCATGATTCACGCGATAGAGCAACCCCCGATCCTGTGCCGCAACGCGCACGTGATTTACCTGTAACGGCGTCATCGGCCGACGACGGAGGTGGAGTACGGCGCTCTGGAAGTGCGTCGGCCGAGCCGGGTTACCCCCGTAGCCGCCATTGTAGCTCACACGCCGGTTCCAAACCGTGTCGCGAGCGACCACGGCGCGATCGTAGTAAACGTTGCGTGCGATGCCGATGTTCACGTTGCTGGCGGCGCGGTTGTAATAGAAGCGGTTGCCCCGCCAGGATCCGCCGGCATACCCGTTGCCGTAGTAGCCGCCTCCGTAGTTGATGCCGCCATAGAATCCGACTTGCGGAGCCCAGTAGCCGTCCTGCCAGTCGTAGCATCCGCAGTACGGATCCCACGCCCAGTATCCGGGCGTCCAATAGAGCCCGACCTGAGGCGCGAGCACCCAGGTCCCGGGGACCCAGTAGTATCCGCCCGGGCCCCATGCCCAGTATCCTGGCATCCAAATGAAGTCCGGCCCGGGGGCGGACGGTTGGTAGTACACCGGCAGCGATGGTGGTGCCAAGTTGACATAGATCCCGACGCCGATGCCGATCGAGACTTGTGCCGACGTCGGCGCCGGCACTGCCATGAAAGAGAAGATGATTGCGCCTGTGAGGGCCGCGATGGTTCGCATGATGTTCCTCCGTCTCTTGAACGCGAACTCTGTTAAGGATGTTTCTCACTTCGTTCGTACCCTAAACGTGACAATCAGCGCTCGCTTGCTATCGGATAGGCAGCTTCTCCAACTCCTGTCAGCTTCCGCCGCTAGGATAAGTCTGCAATGTCAGCTTCACCGCAATCACTGCCCGCCCCAAACGCGAAAGCGGGCGCGACCCTCGAACGCCTCGCGCACCTCGTGCGTAACCGGTTTGTGCTCGGCGGCTTGGGCCTGCTGCTTGCGGTTGCCATCTTTGCGGCAGTCATTTCATCACATGCTCGCGCCGTCACATCGTACGTAACGGCGCCGGTCGAGCGGCAAACCCTCGTTCAGAGCGTCTCCGCGTCGGGCACGGTCAACCCGCAAAATACGGTGAGCGTCGGCACGCAGGTCTCGGGCACGATCTCCGAGATCGACGTTGACTTCAACAGCAAGGTTCGCAAAGGGCAAGTGCTCGCGCGGCTCGACCCGAGCACGCTGCAGGCGCAGCTGAATCAAGCACAGGCTTCGCTCGCACAAGCGCAAGACCAGGCCTCAGTGCAAGCCGATACAGCTCTTTCTGCGCAAGCCGGCATTTCGTCGGCCGGCGCAACCCTCACGCGCATGCGCAGCGCGCTCGCTCTCGCGCAGAACGTGCTGCAGCGCGATCAAAACCTTCTCGCACAAGGCTACGTGGCGCGCGCGCAAGTGCAGACCGATCAAGATGCGGTCGCCGCAGCCCAAGCGGCGCTTGAAACCGCACAATCGCAAGTCTTGCAGGCCGCATCGTCTGCAGCTGGAGGCGGCGCATCGGCCTCGGCCGCACAAGAAGCCATTGCCGCGCAGGCAGCGGTCGTACAGGAAGATCAGTTGAACCTCCAGCGCTCGGTGATCACGTCGCCGGTAAACGGCACGGTCGTCGCTCGCGAAGTCTCCGTCGGCCAAACGGTTGCCGCTAGCCTGCAGACCCCGACGCTCTTCACGATCGCGCAGGATCTCACGAAGATGGAGATCGACATCGCGGTCGGCGAGCCGGATATCGGCTCCGTGCGCCCGGGTGAGAACGTGAGTTTCACGGTGCTCGCGTACCCGAGCGACGTCTTCCACGGTGTCGTCACGCAAGTGCGCGTCAGTCCGACGACGGTAAACAACGTCGTAACCTACACGGTCATCACCAAGGTGAGTAACCCTGGCGGCAAGCTGCTCCCGGGAATGACTGCAACGGCAACGATCGCCGTCGCGAGCGCTCCCAACGCACTCGTCGTGCCGCTGCAAGCCGTGCACGCGCACACCGCCGGCACAGGACAAGCATCGCCGTGGGGCCAGACTGCGCAAGGATCGTCGGCACAAACGGTTGCCGCCGGCAGCATCGCAACGGTCGTCGTCGAACGCGGTGGCCAGGTTGCGCCGGTACGCGTGCGCGTCGTACTCGTGAGCGGTACGCAAGCCGCCGTGACGCCGCTCCAAGGGACGCTGGCGCTAGGCGACGCGGTCGTGATCTCCTCGACGGGCGCGCAACGCAGCACTCGCCCGGCCTCATCGGGGTCCGCGTTCGGCGCGATGAGAGCGCTTCACTGATGCAGCCGGTCGTCGACGTTCGAGGCTTGAAGAAGATCTACGCGCTCGACGGGCAGTCGATCGTCGCGCTCGACGGCATCGATCTGGAGATCGTGCCTGGCGAGTTCGTCGCGGTGATGGGGCCTTCGGGCTCAGGAAAGTCGACGTTCATGCACGTCGTCGGCATGCTCGACGTCCCGACGACCGGCCGGTATCTGCTCGAGGGCCGCGACGTCTCCGAGCTCGATGGTGACGCGCGCGCCGACATCCGCAATCGGCGTCTCGGCTTCGTCTTTCAATCGTATAACCTGTTGCCGCGCACGAGCGCGCTCGAGAACGTCGAGCTGCCCCTGGTCTACGCGGGCGTGCCGGAAGCCCAACGCACGAGCATCGCCCTCGAGAAGATGGAGATGGTCGGCATCGCGCAACTGCGCGATCACTATCCGAACCAGATGTCGGGGGGCCAGCAGCAGCGCGTTGCCATTGCGCGCGCGCTCGTGAACGATCCGGGACTCATCCTCGCGGACGAGCCGACCGGTGCCCTCGACAGCAAGTCTGCCGACGAGGTGATGCGGCTCTTCACCGATCTCAACGAGAAGAACGGCATCACGATCATGCTCGTCACGCATGAGCCCAACGTCGCTGCCTTCGCAAAACGCCTCGTGACTTTTCGTGACGGGCGCGTCGTCTCCGACACGCAACAGACGAGGACCGCGGCGTGAGCATGCGCGCCACGATGGCCCTCGCGATGCGCGCGCTTTTGCGCAACCGGTCGCGTTCGCTGCTCACCATGCTCGGCGTCATCATCGGCGTCGCAGCTGTCATCGTAACCGTCGCGATCGGCGCCGGCGCACGCGCGTCGGTGCAGCAGCGCATCGCAAGTCTCGGCAGCAACCTGCTGATCGTGCAGCCGGGGAGCGTGACCTCGGGCGGGGCTCGCAGCGGCGCCGGAGGTGCCTCGACGCTCACCGCGCAAGACGGGATCGCCATCGCCGCGTTGCCGGGCGTCGCCGCCGTGACCCCGACGGTTGGCGTGCGCGCGCAAGCGGTGGCCGGAAACCAGAACTGGCAGACGCTCGTCAACGGCGTCGCGCCGACGTACACGTTCGTGCGTAGCTGGCCGCTCGCGTCGGGGAGGTTCATCTCGCAGAATGACGTCGCAAGCGCCGCAAAGATCGCCGTGCTCGGTCAGACGGTGGTCCAAAACCTCTTCCCCGACGGCTCGTCGCCGATCGGGCGCAACGTCCTCATCAGCGGCGTCCCGTTCACGATCGTGGGAACGCTTAGCCCGATGGGACAGAGCGGCCCGGGGCAGGACCAAGACGACACCATTCTCGTGCCGTACACGTCCGCAATGGAACGGTTGACGGGGCAAACCACCGTGAGCGCGCTCGACGTGTCCGCCGCGAATAGCGATCAAGTGAGCGTGGTGCAAACGGAGATCACGACGCTGCTCGAGCAACGGCACCGCATCGTCGCACCGCGACCGGACGACTTTCAGGTGCGCAATCTACAAGACGTCGCGGCAGCAGCGTCTTCGACCGGCGCGGTGATGGAGTTCTTGCTCGCGGGTGTAGCGGCGGTCTCGTTGATCGTCGGGGGCATCGGCATCATGAACATCATGCTCGTCTCGGTCACCGAACGTACGCGAGAGATCGGGTTGCGCATGGCGCTCGGCGCGCGCGCAAAGACGATTTTGAGCCAGTTCCTGACCGAAGCCGTGATGCTCTCGACCTGCGGCGGCGCGATCGGCATTGGGGTCGGTATCGCAGGAACGGTGCTCGTCTCGCTCCTGGCGAAGTGGTCCACGGTGATTCCGCTTTCGGGCATCCTCGCGTCGGTGCTCTTCTCGGCACTCGTCGGCATCTTCTTCGGATACTATCCCGCACGCAAAGCGTCGCTGCTTAGCCCGATCGACGCACTCCGCTTCGAATGACACGCGTCCTCGTCATCGACGACGAACGCCGGATACGCGAGTTGCTCGAGCTCGCGTTGACGCACGACGGCTACACGGTGCGTAGCGCGCTGGACGGTGCCTCGGGCCTCGCGCTCGCCAAGGAGTTCGATCCCGATCTCATCGTGCTCGACGTGATGATGCCGCAAATCGACGGCATCGCGCTTCTTCCGATGTTGCGGCGTGTAACCGACGCGCCGGTCATCATGCTCAGCGCCAAGGGCGAGCTCGAGAATCGCGTCGAAGGTTTGGTCCATGGTGCCGACGATTATCTGAGCAAGCCGTTCGAGCTCTCGGAGCTGCTCGCGCATATCGGCGCGAAGCTGCGACGGCCGCATCTGGAACATACCGATCGCCTGCAGTACGCTGACGTATCGCTCGATCTCGAAAAGCGCAGCGCCGAGCGCGACGGAAGACCCCTCGACCTCTCGCGCCTGGAGTTCGATCTGCTCGCAACGCTCGTACGCCGGCCGAAGCGGGTCTTCACGCGCGACGAACTCCTCGATCTCGTCTGGGGCGACGAGCGCGACGTCACCGAGGGCGCGGTCGAGCGATACATCTCGTACTTGCGCGCAAAAGTCGACGGTGGCTTCCCGACCCGCCTCATCCACACCGTGCGCGGCGTCGGCTACGCGCTGAAATCAGAATGAACACGTTCCAGGCTTTCGCTTGGCGGATTACGCGCAGTTACGTCGCCCTCGCTTGCGCGCTGGTCCTCGTGGTCGTGCTCGTGTCGACGCTGCTGGCGTTCCTGCTCTACGCGGGCACGCTCAACGAAGCCGTGACGCAGACTGCACGGCGAGCGGCGGACATGGCCGCGCAGGCGCGAACGCAGCACCTCACCACCGCGCAAACTGCCTCGAAGATCGTTTCGCGGCTCGAGCACGGACGAGTTCAGATCGTCGCATTCGACGACGCGCACCACCTGCTCGCGGGCCGGTTGCCACCGCCGTCGTTTGGACGCGAGCTGGTGGAGCCGTTCGGGTCGCTTTTCGGCGCCCATCCACAAATCGTGCGCTTTGCCGGCGGCATTCTCGTCATCGCGCCCAATCTTTCGCGATTCCTCGTGGTTCTCGGATGGTATTGGTCGATCATGATTCCGGTCGGCCTCGCCGCCGCGCTCGTCGCGTGGCTTGCTGGGCGCAATCTCACGCGACGCGCTCTCGACCCGCTCGAAAGCGTTACGTCCGCGCTGCGCCGCATCGCCGCCGGCGATTTTCAGCCCGAGCCGCTAGCAAACGGTGGGCGCGAGCTGAGCGCGTTGACGAGCGCATACAACGACGTCGCGCACCGCCTTACGGCTTCGACCGCGCAGCGCCGAGAAGACGATGCCAGGATGCGCCAGTTCATCGCCGACGCCGGTCACGAGCTGCGTACGCCGCTCACCGTCATCATGGGATACTTGGACATGCTTCGGCTCGGGGCGATCACCGACGGTCCGAACGTTTCGCGCATTCACGAAACGATGAGAGACGAGAGCCATCGCATGCGAGCGGTAATTGAGAAGTTGATCCTGCTCGCGCGGCTCGACAGAGCACCGACTCAGCCCGCCAAGACGCTCGATGTTTCGGCGGTCGTCCGCAGCGTCGCTGCGGAGCTCGCTCCCCTCGCGGACGACCGCATCGCCGTCGACGCTCCGCGGGCTGCACCGGTGGAAGCCGATGAATCCGAGCTCTACGAAGCCCTCAAGAATATCATCGATAACGCCGTGAAGTACGCGCCGAACTCGCCCATCGAGATCTCCGTCGATCCGGGAGAGGACGTTGTCATCTCGGTATCCGATCGAGGTCCGGGAATAGAAGCGGCGGATCTGCCGCACGTCTTCGAGCGATTCTATCGCGGCAACCGCCGGCACGATGCCGAGGGTTCTGGGTTGGGCCTCGCGATTGCGAAGAGAGCGATCGAACGCGCGGGTGGCTCGATTGCGCTGGAGAGCTCGCCCGGTGCCGGAACGTGCGTGACGGTTCGGCTTCCGTCATTACTATAAATGAAACCCGAGACGATACAGCCTGGGCGAAAGAAGGGTAGTCAGGGAGTGTCGCAGGGCGGGTGGCCGCAGGCGCACGCTCCCTCTTCTTCGCGGTCGCTCGCGCGATAGCAGTACCCGCTACAGAACCGCGCATCGGACTCTTCGAGCTCTTCTTCGGCAAATTCGGCCTCGACGGTGCAGAGGCAGGGCTCGTGCGCGCACTTGAGCGTCTCAGTGACCATGCCTCATGATTCCCACGCGATGAGTCCTGCCCTGCACGCTATCCACAAGCTTCTTTGCAGAATCTTAAAGCGGTGCGGCACGCTGCCGTGCACGTTCTGGGGGCAACCGGCCGTAGAATATCTAGGATGCCTGAAGCCAGCGCGTTTCCCCCTTCCTTCCCGGCGGCAAAGCGCATCGACGTCGGAGAGCTGATCCGCCAGGTCTCCGAGGTTTTGGCAAGCGAACAGCCGCTGGCGGAGAGCGTCACCGAGCTGTGCACGTTGCTCGCTCACGCGTTCGGCGCTCGTTCCGTCTCAATCTTGCTCGACGACCCGGGGCGCCCGTGCGCGGAGTACCGCTACGACATGCCGCTCGGGCTGGTCGGTGAAAGCATCGAGTACGCGGAGAGCGTCCCGCTGCAAATCGGTCAACAGTCCATCGGCGCGCTGACGATCGCTCCGAGATCGCGCGACAGTCTCGCGAGCCACGACGTCTCGACGCTCGAAACGTGCGCGCGCTACATCGCCGTCGGGTTGCGCAACGCGCGCCTCGCTCATACGAACGACGACCTCGAGCGCCTCATCGAGGTGGACCCCCTGACCGAGGTCGGCAATCGGCGTCGCTTCGACCTGCGCATCGACGCCGAGTGGCGCCGGTGCTCCCGCAATCAAGAGCCGCTCTCGGTCGTCATGATCGACGTCGATTACTTCAAAGAGTTCAACGACCGATACGGTCACGTTGCCGGCGACGCGTGCTTGCAGCGGATCGCGAAGGCGCTCTCGGGCTCGACCATGCGCGCTAGCGACGTCGTTACGCGGTACGGCGGCGAGGAGTTTGCGGTGCTGCTCGCCGAGACCGATCTCGCGGGTGCGGTCGCCGTCGCCGAGAACATTCGTCTCGCCGTCGAACGGCTGCAGATTCCCCATGCCGGAACCTCCATCGGTACCGTCAGCATCAGTGCCGGCGTCGCCACGGTGACACCGAGCCCGAACGAAGCTTCCGCCGCGCTCGTCGAAGCGGCGGATCTCGCCCTTTACCGCGCAAAGTCCGCTGGAAGAAATCGAATCGTCGCGGGGGCATACGTCTCCGAAGGATCCATCGTACAACGCTGCGGCGTTCAAACCGCGACGAACCTCCCGATTCCCCTGACGACCTTTCTCGGCCGTCGCAACGAGATCGCGCAGATCGAGCGCCTGCTGCAGAACACGCGATTACTGACGCTCGTCGGGCCCGGCGGGGTAGGCAAGACGCGCCTCGCACTCGAGGTTTCGGCTTCGCACGCGGGCGCACGTTCCGTGACCTTCGTCGATCTCGCACCGGCCGTCTGTCCGGCAGCCGTCGGCCCCACGATCCTGAGGGCCTTGGGCCTCCACGACGAGCTCGCGCACAGCACGGAAGAGACGATCTGCCATCATCTCGAGCACAACGGCGGACTGTTGGCCGTCGATAACTGCGAGCACGTCCTGGTCGAATGCGCGCGGCTCGCGGAACTGCTTTTGCGCACCGCTCCCGGCGTGACGATCATCGCGACGAGCCGCGAGCCGCTTGGCGTCCGCGGGGAAGCCACGTATCGCATTCCAACGCTCGAGATTCCGCCCGAAGGAGCACCGCTCACGGCGCAAGAGGCACTCGCGTACGACGCCGTACACCTCTTCGTCGATCGCGCGAAGCTCGTCGATCCGGCATTCGAGCTCACCAACGAGAACGCGAATGCCGTCGCACGCATCTGCCGCCGAATCGACGGCATTCCTCTGGCCATCGAGCTAGCGGCGCCCCGGCTGCGGATGATGACGCTCGAGCAGATCGAGCGTGGACTCGACAACCGCTTCACGCTGCTGACGAACGGACAGCGCAATGCTCTTCCGCGCCAGAAGACGCTGTACGCGCTCATCCGCTGGGGGTACGAGCTGCTCTCTCCCGGCGAGCAACGCGCGTTGCAGCGTCTCTCCGTGCTCATCGGGAACTGGGGCGCCGAGGCGGCCGTTGCGATTGCCGGCGATGCCGATCTCGGCGCCGACGAAGTTCTCGACCTCGTCAGCGCGCTCGTCGACAAGTCGCTGCTGATCGTCGAGCCGCGCGGAAATGAGATGCGCTACTACGCACTCGAATCCACTCGCGCGTTTGCGGCGGAGTGCTTGCAGGAATCCGGTGAGGCTGCGCACGCCGCACGCGCGCACGCGCGCTATTTCTACGACCTCATCGTGCGCACGATGACTGCAGACGAGCGCGAAGACGCGGCCGCCTTCAAGGCGATTCGCGGCGAATACGACAACATCCAGGCGGCGCTGCGCTGGACGCTCGTCGCACGCGGCGACGCCGAGCTGGGAGTAGCTCTCGTGGACGCGCTATGGGAGTTCTGGCAGGGCAGCGCCCGTTATCGCGAAGCGCAACGCTGGCTCGACCACACGCTCAAGCTCGACATCGGAGAGGATCGCTCGCGGTCCGTCGCTGCACGTTTGGCCAAAGCCACGATGAATCTCGGAGAAGCCCAGCAAACGCTCGACCGCGCGCTTCCGCTCATCGATAGGTGCGCGCAGGCGTCCGACGGCAGCGGGCTGCATTTGGCGCGACGCATGGCCGCCTCCGCGTATTTCGAGCTAAACGACACGCCGCACGCTCGCGAGCAAATTCAGGCGATGTTGGCAGAGCCGTGCGTGGGCCCGGAGGAGCGGGCGCTCTCGCTCGGCTATCTCGCCTACGTCGAGATGCACGATGGAAGCGTTGAAGAAGCGCTGAGCCTTCTAGCCGAAGCGGTTACCCTCGACGTGCCGCCGAGCATCCAGTCGTGGATTCACGAATACTATGGAATAGCGCTCTTTCTCAGCGGGCGCACCGCGGAAGCGGTCGAGCACGCGCAAGCGTGTCTCGCATACGAAGACAGCGTGCACAACGGCACGCGCGGCGCGCTCGCGTCATTGACGCTCGCGTGGTGCTGGCTCGCAGCAGGCGAGTTCGGTCGCGCACGGATTGCCCTGCGCCGCTGCATACGTGAGTCGACGCTGACGACGCGACCGGATTATCTCTGCGCATGCTTTGACGCGTTCGCGCTCCTGGCAGCGGAACGCGGCGAGCCCGCTCGCGGCGCGACCATTCTGGGCTTCGCGCGCGCAGAACGCAGTCGCCGTGGAGTACGCGCACCGTTCCAACGGATTCTCTCCATGATCAACGAAGCCCAAGCATCAATGCAGCAGAGCGTCGGCACCCCGGCGTTCGAATCGGCGATCACGCGAGGCGGATGGCTCTCGCTGGAAGCGGCGACGAACGAGGCGCTCGCGATCTAGGCGCGACCAGATCGCCACCTTCCCTAGCGCGGGGGCCGTTCGCGCAGAGCGGCAGCGCCGGCAAGCGTTTCGCGCAAGAACGTCGCCTGGAAAGCCACCATGTCGGTGACCCCCGGAAACTGCGGATGACGTTTGCCGTCGCCGAGTCGCCGCAACCCCGCAAGCGCGGCGCGCGTCATTGCCCGCGGATTGCGCCGCAGCTCCGGATCGACGAAGAGCTCGGCCGGAAGCTCGCGTAACTGCCGCTCTACGTCTGCGATGGCCGCCTCGTCGTCGATCGGGGCGTCGTAGCCGTCGAGGTACGTCGCCAAGAGCTGACTCGCCGTTATGGGGCGGCTCGCGGCAAGCGTATCGCGCAGGCGATCGCGATCCTCGAGTTTCACGATGTGATAGAGCATCGAGAGACGCCGTCCGACGAATACGTCGTAGCTCACGCCGGCAACATACGTCTGCTCTGCAACGGGAGCCAGGCGATCGAGAATCCCGTGCATGGGCAAGAGCGCTCCCGTCGTCGTGTAATGGCCTTCCGGCGTGAGAAAGAACGTACCGCCGGATGCGACCACGTTCACGATGCGCGCGAAGTCTTCGTCGAGCGTGCGCCGCATCGCATCCAGCTCCTCGCGGCGGTATGGCTCGCGCAGGCTCGACAGGCGTACGTACCGCTGCCCCTTCTCGAAGTTCTCCCGGCTCCAGAAATCCGCCGTCGTCGTCCCCGGCGCGAACTGCGACGCGACCCGCTCGTCGAAAAGCTCGACGAGCGGCATGCGCCCGTGCCGCAAACCCGCAGACCACCCCAAGCTTGCGATCGTGCGCGATCCGAGCTCGTTCTCGATTGGCAGCAGACCGATTCCGTAGAAGATCGCGCCCCCGTTGAACCGGCGCAAAAACGGCATGCGCAGTCGAACGGCGAGAAACCCGGGCTCGTACATGCGCCGCGAGGACGCGCAGAAGATCGGCTCGCGCCACGCACGGCTCGTCACGGAGAGCGTCGAGGCGAGCGCCGGCGACTCGAGATCGTGCTGATGATTCGCGATGACGAGCGTCGAGCCGCGACGCGCGGGGAAGCGGCCCCAGCCACGCACGCGGTAGGCGACGTGCACGTACGCAGCGTTTCCGAGAATGACGACGAAGCGCAGCGGCACGCTCCAGACGGACGAGAGCGGCTTTCGACCGATGCGCAGCACAACGAGCGCCGCCGCGGTGAAGCTGAGACCTGCAATGCCGAAGACGATCTGATACCCGACGCGCGAACCGGCGAAGGCCGCGAGGACCGCGCCGCCGACGAGCGGCGCGACGACGTTGGGGAGATGCGTCGCGATTCCCCAGATGCCCAGGTCGCGTGCGACGTCACGCAGCTCCGGCACGCTGTCCATCGCCAATGCCCAGCCCGTCGATATCACGCCTCCGAACCCGACGCCGAAGAGCGCCGCGAATGAGATCATCCAGCTCGGATCGGGCGCGTATGCGAAACCGAGCGCCGCAATCGCCATCGGTACCCCGGCGAGCGAAACGACGATGCGTCGCGGTACGCGGTCCGAGAGAAAGCCGAGCCAGATCGACGAGACGAGCGCACCGACGAGCGCGCTGATGCCCACGAGGCCCGTTCCCGCCGCAGGATTGCTGACGTGCAGGACGTCGTGAAAGAAGGTCAGCACGAACGTCATCAGCAGCGTCAGGCCAAAGAACACCGCCGCGCGCGCAGCAAAGATGATGTGGAAGTCGTGCCAGTCGCGGACGCGAACGTGTTCGGGCTCGCTCCAGGCGCCCTCGTCGATTGCCAAAAGCGAGAACGAGAAGAGCACAAGGATCGCCGCCGTTGCGAGAAACGTCAAGCGCGAGTCGGGGAGCTCGCCTGCGATGCTCAGGCCGAGCACGGCACCGATCAGGGTGGCCGCGCCGCGGATTCCCGAGACGATTCCCCACTGCGCGCGAGGCACGATCTCGGGGAGGAGCGCCTGATACGCCGAGAGAGCGATGTTCGCTCCGGCGATCGCGACGATCGTAAAGAAGCAGAACCAAGAGAGATCCTGCGCCGTTGCAAGCCCGAGCAACGCGAGCACGTCGATGGCGAGCCCAAAGGCGACGAAGACGCGGCGCGAGCCGCCGCCGCGCCGCAACCGGTCCGAAAGCCACCCGGCGAACGGCGGCACGAGCATTGCGGCGAACGACGACGCCGACGAGAGCGCCGCGAGAACGGTGCGATACGTATGCGGCGTGAGATGGAGCAGGGCCGCGGGAATGGCGATCGCAAGGAGTGCGGCGTCCTGGAACGCGAGTGGTATCCAGAGCGCGTTCAGCAGCGTCCAGGAGCCGACTTCCTGCGCGCGCCCGTTTTTTTCGTTCAATGCGGAAGAAGAGCGCGCCACTCGGCGAGCAGGCCGAACCGCCGCACGCGCTCGGCGCCGATTGCGAAAGAGACCGCTACGCTACTAGCGCGCATCGACGGGGCTTGCGTCGATGAAGATTACGCCTCGGCCGTGCGCGCCATTGAGACGTCCGAGCGCGTCGATCGCCGCACCGATCGGCGTATTCGGGTCGAGCGCCTCGCTGATCGTGAAACCAGTCTGGGCGAGCGCCTGCGCATCGAGCGGTGCGCGCAAGAACGCCGGCAAATACCGAAACCGCGTAATCGCGGAGAGCATGAGGCCTGCCTTTCTCTGCACGAGCGACGGATCGACGGTCACGACGACGACGTCGTGCGCGCCCGAGCGTTCCGTTCGATCGAAAACGCTGAAATCGATGCCGATGCTGCGCGCCTGCGCACGCGCATCGTCGACGCCGCTTCCCCAAAGGCCGATGCGGTACCCGTCGGGAGGACGCGCGTCAAGCCGTCGCAGCCACGCGAGCAGGTCGTCGAAGGTCGCCTGCGTCGACGTCACGACTTCGTGCCCCTCGTACGTGCCTGCGCCGTCGCTGATGCCGAGCGCGTTGCGCTCGCTCGAAGAGAGCGACCGGTGCCAATCGCGCACCGCCAGCACGTTGCTCTGCGGATATAATGGAAACCCGGCCGGGTTGATCGGGGTCTGCCGCGCAGGCGTATGCGCGCACGAAACGAGCAGCGGCAGGAGTAGGACGACCAAGGTCACGCGCACGGAGGGTCGCTTCGAGGAGAAGGCGCTCAGGCCCCGTAAGCCCACCGGATGAAGTTCGACGACTTCTGGCCACGCTATCTCCTGGCGCATTCCGATCCGCGAACGCGCGCGCTGCACGTCGCCGGCACACTCGCCGGCACAGCGCTTGTCATCACCGCGCTCGCCGCACGAAAACCGTGGCTCGCCGCTATCGGCCTCGTCGCGGGATACGGACCGGCGTGGGCGTCGCACGCGCTCATCGAGCGCAACCGCCCGGAAACCTTTCGGGCGCCGATCGCGTCACTCCGTGCCGACTACATCATGGCGTGGCACGTGTTGCGTGGAACCATCGACGAGCAGTACGCAAAGATTCGCTCGTGAAACCGACGGACAAAGCTAAGGAACCTCTGAGCGGATTAATCAGAGGTTCCTTAACCCTTGCCGTCACATTCGTCGCCGTACCCGCCTCGTGGAAGCAGGAACTTGACGTGCGGTGGATTGTTCGAGCCGACTCGACCCTGCACGTACACCGCACGACGGCCGTTGAGCCCGCCCCCGTGAAACGTGATGACGCCGCCGCTCAGCGTGTTTCACCCCTAAGCAGCGCGCCCAGCTCGTCGTGGATCTTCCCATTGGTCGCGAGAATCGAGCCTGCGTCGAGCGCCGCTGCGCCGCCGTCGATGCGCGTGACCGTGCCTCCCGCTTCGCGAACGAGCAGCGTTCCCGCGGCGACGTCCCACGCGTGGAGATCGAACTCCCAGAAGCCGTCGAACCGGCCGCACGCGGCGTACGCGAGATCCAGCGCCGCCGCGCCGTCGCGGCGTACCGCCTGCGCGTGATGTGACGCGGCAGCGAACTGCGCCCCGTTGCGTTCGAAATCCGCAGGGTGAAACCCGGTGCAGACCAGCGCCTCCCCAAGCCACGGAATCTCCGAGACGCGAATCGACTGCCCGTTGAGCGACGCGCCGCCGCCGCGTTGCGCGGCAAAGCATTCGCGCATAGCCGGCGCGTAGACCACGCCCGCGACCAGCTCGCCATCTCGCTCGTAGGCAATAGAGACGTTCCACAAAGGATAGCCGTGCGCGTAGTTCGTCGTGCCGTCGAGCGGATCGACGATCCAGCGCTCCTGCCCGGTGCCGGCATGGAGCCCGCTTTCCTCGCTCAGAATCGTCGCTGTGGGAGAGGCGGCGCGTAAGCGCTCCACGACGAGCCTCTCGCTCGCCGCATCCGCAAGCGTCACGATGTCGGCGCGCCGTGCCTTTTCACGTATCTCCAGCGGGCCGTGCAGATGCTCGAGCAGCAGCGCTCCAGCCTCACGCGCGACGTCGAGCGCGAGTTCCAAGGGGTCGCGCTTCACGCTAGCTCGTCGATCCTTGCCGCGATCGTCCTCAGTCGCGCGTACGCCACGCGCGCGTCCTCAGGCTTGAACTGCGACAGCAACGCAACAACGTACGGGGCGCGCCCGTACGGATCCACGATCGCGACGTCGTTGCGCACGTCGGGTAAGACTCCGGTCTTGTTCGCGATCGGTACGCGCCGACGGACGCCGGCGGGTATCGTGTCGCGATCTTCCTGACGAAGCATGACGTCCACGATCGCCCTGCAGCTCTTTGCGCTCGCAACGTGCGTCGGCATCGCGCGCGCTCCGCGCTCGATGCCGAGCAGCACTCTCCCCATATCGCCCGCGCTCGTCGTGTTATCGATTCCGCGAGCGCGCGCCGCAAAATCCATGAAGTGGCGCTGCAGACGCGTTTGCTCGAGATCAAGCGAGGCGGCAACCGCGTTCACGCCGGCGAAGGAGAGGCGATCCGCGAGCACGTTCGCTGCGGTATTGTCGCTCTGGGTGACCATCGCATCGACGAGATGCCTGACGGATGCGCGCGATCCCGGCCGCACACTCCCAAAGCTCTGCGAAGCGCCCACGATCTCGCGCTCCGAAAGCCGCAGCGTATCGCTCCAGCGAAGCCTGCCGGCGTCGATCTCGCGAACCGCGCCGATGAGAATCACGAGCTTGATGACCGACGCCGAGGGCAAGCGACGGTTCGCGTCGTGCTGGGCAAATGGACGCGCGTCGTGCAGCCGTTGAGCAAAGATCGCGACCGTACCCGGGAAGGGCCATCGCTCGAGGCGCGGACCCGCGGCGAGGGCGGCGATTGCCGCAACGCCGCTGCCGATAAAGAGACGCCGCTCCATGGACGACGCGCTTTCCGGTAGGGGGTTCGCACCGCCTGCTGAAATTCAGGGCCACAATGCAGCGCTCTTTTATGTTTGTGGCAATCGTGGCGGCGCTTCTCCCGAGCGCCGTCCTTCCCGCGCCGGTTATCGCCTCGCCGGCACACGCGTGCGTCAATACGACGGTCACGATCGTCGAACCGCGCATCGTCAGTTACGGGCAAACGCACTTCACTCGCGCGGACTTTGCAAGCGGCGTGGAGGTAGCCTTCAACACGACGCTTGGCGTGAACGCCGCCGGGTCGGCCTCGGTCGTGCATTACGGGGGTGCCGGCGGCAACGCGTTGATGATGTCGGAACGACGCGGAGATCGCGTCCGCGTCTGTCTCGTCCACGTCCCCACGCGAGACCGCTACTGCAACCCGGTGACCGATTTACGCGGGCGCGTCTACACCGTCTACGATTATCGCCGGCACGCTTCGTATTCGGGAATGAATAGCGAACACGACTGCGGTGGTGCCTGATGCAGAGCGCCGCGCAAAGTCCCGCACAGGTCGACGACCACCCTCTCGTCCCGGACGTCAACGCGCAGCATTGCGATCGGCTCTCCGTGACGGAACGCGTCTGCCGGCGGATCGCCGATGCGACGGGAGCGCCGACAGCGCTGCTGCTCGCGATCCTTCTTCAGTTTGGATGGATCCTTTGGGGGACGCTGACGCACTGGGACCCGTATCCGTTCGCTTTTCTGCTCACGATTTCGAACATTCTTCAACTGATTCTCATCTTCGTCATCTCGGTCGCGCAAAAGCAACAGACGATGCATGCCGAGATACGCGCTGAAGCGGACCACGACACGATCTCGCGCCTGCTCTACCACGGCGAGGTCCAGGACCGCATTCTCGTTCGCCTCGCCGAGCGTGCGGGAGTCGACGTCAGCGATTTGGCGCCGATGATCGCGTCGCTTACAAAGCAGGCGTCGATGCCATGATCCACGCACCTCTTCTCGCCGCGGCCTGGCTCCGCGAAACGTTCTGGTAGTCGCGTTCTACGAGCCGATCGGCGCCCACGCGTTTCGCGCGACGTCGGCGACGAGCAGCCCCTGGGACCAGCGTCTTCAGCACGGGGGGCCGGTGTCGGCGCTGCTCGCTTCAACGATCGAACGCACGTATCCGCGGCCGGAGATGCGCGTGGCACAGGCCACGATCGACTTTCTCGGTCCGATGCCCCGCGCCGAGGTCAGCGTGCGCACCCAGATCGTACGGCCAGGCCGTCAGATCGAGCTCGGCGAGGCGACGATGGAGCACGACGGCAGAGTCTTCGCGCTCGCGCGCCTCTGGCGCATTCGCGTACTCGCACGAGAGGACGCGCAACCACGCGACGAGTCACCCCCGGACTTAAGCGGCGCTCGCGAACTGCGGGAGTTTCCCGGCTTGGAAGGGTGGGGATACGGTGAGGCGATCGCGTGGCATTTCGTCAGCGGCGGATACGCCTGCCCGGGTCCCGCTGACGTTTGGACGCACGTTCGCCTGCCGCTCGTCGCCGGAGAGGCGCTCCTTCCGCTGGAGCGCGCGCTGATCGTCGCGGACTCCGCCAACGGCGTGAGCGCCGAACGCGCTCTCGAGGAGTGGATCTCCGTTCCGCCGCGGCTCACCGTGACGTTTCTGCGCTATCCCGCCGGCGAGTGGATCCTTTTGCAGGCTCGCAGCACGCTCGCCGGCGACGGCATCGGAGCGTGCGTCTTCACGCTCGCGGACACCAGCGGCGCATTCGCCTACGGCTCGCAGCCGTTGCTCGTGGACCGTCGCCGGCCAGCGTTATAGCTGCAGATTAGTGGTTCGTCGGCTTCATCGCCGGATCGGGAATGCCGTTCGGACAGATGCGCGCCTGAGCGGCAGGCGATACGTAATAGGCATGCAGGTCGTAGTGCGGCACCGGAAACCCTTCGTGCCCATGCGGCTCGAACTCGAAATCGATGTGGTCGATGTGGTATCCGGGTAGCGCACGAACGTTCGCCCAGCTGAAGCCGTGCTGGAGTTGCGTTACCGAAACCATGATCTCGGTGAAGACCGGTTTGCCTTGCCAAACGCCGTAGATGGGTCCGTTCGGCAGATCCCGCAGCGCAGCCCAGTGTTCGCCCATCGTGCTGATGCACGGCGAGACGAGCACCGCGTTGCGCGGAATCCCGGCGGGATGCACTCTCGGCTGCGGCGGTAGCGCGGGGCCGGCAGGTGCGGCGACGGCGGCTGCGCCGACCAGCGCGCAGAGAATTACAATAGATGAAAGGCCTCGAAGCATAGATATCCTCCTTGGACTTTAAGAGGTTCTCCGTATCGACCCCTGCACCTACGATGGTACAGTCGTTGCCGTATCCGGCACGTCAGGCTCGTCGCGCGCTGGTGCTTACGCTCGTCGCGCACCTGCACTTAAAGAAGCCGCTCAGCTTAGACGACGCGCGGGCCCCAGCCGAGAAAGAAACTATCTCTACGCGGTAACGGCCGCGGAAGCGTCGGAACTTCCGACGCACCTTCTTCGGTCCCGCCGTGGGCAAGAACGCGGGATGTTTTGCAAGGCTCCTGTTCGCGAGCCTCTAGGTTGTTTTTCACAGTTACGACAGCATAGCACCCCGTCGCGTAAAACGACGAAGACAAAAGGAGGGCGAGCGCTATGCAGCAGCGCGAACGGCGTGTTCCTTGGCGAGACTCCGTGTGGGGCGTCAAGAGCTAGGGGAGCAATCGAGCCGTCTGCGCGTCGCGTAGTCCGTGGCTGGGTGCCTGCCGGAACGAGCGGCATCGCTTCTTTTCGTCTTCACAAAAGCGGCGTAACCTGTGCGGGATGAATACGAATGAACCCTACGCGGCCGCCATACAAGAGCTCGCACGCCGCAACTCTGACTTCCGGCGCGTACTGAACACGACCCAACGCTCCCAACTCGTTCTCATGTGTGTGCCGGCCGGCGGCGAAATCGGAGAGGAAATCCACGTCGGGACCGATCAAATTCTGGTCTTCGTCGAGGGCAACGGTGAGGCGATATTTGTGGGTGAGCGACGGCCGGTTGCCGCCGGCGATGTCGTCATCGTGCCCGCCGGCACGCAGCACAATTTCGTAGCGGGCACCAGCGGAGCTTTCAAGCTGTTTACCGTATACACGCCGCCTCACCATCGTCCGGGAACCGTCCATGCAACCAAAGCCGACGCAGACGCGGACATATCCGATCGGTATCCCTCGGACTCCCGATAGATAGCGCGTAGCCGCGCTTTGCGCTCGGAGCGTTAACCGGCCTCGACGCTTGCAGCCTCAAGCAGGGGGGGCTCGTTTTTCTCTGCCATCCCCGATCGGTGTTGACCGCAAGGACTATACTAAGAATGGATACCTCGCTAGGTGAGGCGTCCACGCAATACACAGGCCGCTGCCCGGAAACGTCGAGAGACGCCAATCGGGTGGACCAGGCTCCGCCGAAACAAGGCGATGCCTAATGCGGCTGAGGAGCACGACTCCCGGGGGGACGTGCATCTGCGAAGGTATTGCGCTGGAGTGCGAAGAGCGGAATCCCCCAAGGTGTGCTACGGCACGCGGGGGCTGACGCGACGAAGCAATCCGGTGCGAGACCCGAGCAAAACTCTACGGTGCGTGGTGCCAAAGCTCAGGGAGCGAATGAGGTAGGCCCTTCGGGACGCTTCTTCTTTCGCACCGGCCGCCGGCGAGGCAGCCGGTTTCGTATTTTGAAAGGGGGTGAGCAGCGGTGGCCTTTACCGAAGGATTCATCTCGGAACTCGTGGGGCGCAAGGCGACGATCGACGATCTGCCGATCGGCAAGGTAGCCGATTTCATCGTCAACAAACCCGACGACACGTTCCCCCACATCGATGCGCTCGTCGTGAAAACCGCGCAGGGCAGACGCATGGTCCCTATCGAGCAGGTCGCAGATATCGATCGCAACGGCACGGTCGCCCTGACGATGACGCCGAAGGACCCGGCTCCGCCTGACGGCGAGACGCTCTACCTCGTCTCGGATTTGCTCGACAAACAAATCGTCGACGTCGACGGCCGAAAAGTCGTACGCATCAACGACATCGAGATCGCGAGTACCGCCGGCCGGCTACGCGTCATCGCCGCCGACGTCGGCGTCAGCGGCCTGTTACGCCGCCTGGGCTTGCGCTCCATCGGCAGACGCCTTACGCGGGATATGTATCGCGGCGCACCGCGCTCACTCATTCCGTGGAGCTCCGTCGCGCCGATCAACGAGAAGAGTCCGGCGCAGGTGCGGCTCGCGGTCAAGCAGAGCAAACTTTCGCGACTCCACCCGTCGGAGCTGGCCGACATCATCGGCGACCTCTCGAAGCGCGAGGCACTCGCCATCGTCCAGCAGCTCGACGACGAGACCGCCGCCGATGCCTTCGAGCATCTCGAACGCGACGTGCAGAAATCGCTCATCGAGGATATCGGCACGGAGCGTGCGGCCGACATCATCGAGGAGATGGACGCGGACGACGCCGCCGATCTGCTGGCGGAGCTCCCGGAGGAAGACCGCTCCAAACTCCTCGGCGAGATGAACACGTTCACCGCGCACGAGTTGCGCGAGCTGGCGAAGTACCCCGAAGACAGCGCCGGCGGCCTGATGACGACGGACTTCGTATGGATCTATCCGCATCGCACGACCGAAGCGACGATTCGCAAGATCCGCGAGATCGCGCCGAACTCAGAGTTCATCTACTATCTCTACGTCGTCGACAAGCGCGACCGGCTGCTCGGCGTGATCTCGCTGCGCGCGCTGCTGCTCGCACTGCCGACGGCCTTCATCGAGCGCATCATGGAAACCGACGTCGTCACGGTCTCGCCCGAGACGCCCGCCGTCGAGGTCGCGGCGACCATCGCGAAATATGACTTGCTTGCCGTTCCCGTCGTACACGAAACGGGCGAGCTGCTCGGCATCGTCACCGTCGACGATGCGATCGACGCGATCATGCCGCATGAGATGGCGCGGCGGCTTCCACGCTTCACGCGCCATCACAAGCCGCACGCCGCTACGCCAGAGAACGGCTGATGACTCGGCGGCGCACCGGCATCCGGCAGCTGCTGATGTTCCTCTCCATCATCGGCCCCGGCATCATCACAGCCAATGCCGACAACGACGTCGGCGGCATCGCCACGTACTCTCTGGCCGGCGTGCAGTTCGGGTACTCGCTCCTATGGCTATTGATCCCCGTCACCGTCATTTTGTACGTGGCGCAAGAGATGGGCGCGCGGATGGGCGTCGTCACCGGCAAAGGCCTCGCCGATCTGATTCGCGAGAACTTCGGCGTCAAGGTCACGTTTTGGGTACTCTTGCTCTTCGTTTTGGGCGACCTCGGAAATGTGGCGGCCGAGTTTTCGGGCGTTTCGTCATCGGCTACGATCTTCCACGGGTACGCGCGCTTCATCTCGCCGCTCTGGCTCGTTCCGGTGGTCGCCATCTTTGTGTTCACCACCGTCACGAGCAATAGCCGCAAGGTGGTGGAACGCATCTTCTTCGCTTTTTGCGCGGTCTACCTCGCGTACATCGTGAGCGGGATCATCGTTCATCCGAACTGGCACGACGTGCTGCGCGGCACGTTCCTGCCGACGTTCACGCCGTCGAAGGCCTACTTCTTGATGATCGTGGGCGTCATCGGCACGACGATCGCGCCATGGCAGCAGTTCTACATCCAGGCGGCCGCGGTGGAAAAGGGCGTCCCGCGCGACGACTACAGGTTTACGCAATTGGACGTTGCCATCGGGTCGATCAGTTGCGACATCGTCGCTTTCTTTATCATCGTGGCGAGCGCTGCGACGATTTATGTCTTCAATCAAGCCCACGTCCACCATCACCTCGTGATCTCACTGCCGAGCGACGTCGCGATAGCGCTCCAGCCCCTCGCAGGAAGGTTCGCGTCGCTGCTCTTCGCCATAGGCTTGCTCAACGCCGCGATGTTCACGGCCTCGATCCTCCCGCTGTCGACCGCGTACTATGTCTGCGAAGCATTCGGATTCGAGCGGGGCGTGGAGCTGCACTTCAAGCAGGCCCCAATCTTCTACAGTCTGTACCTCGCGTTCATCCTCATCGGCGCCGGCGTCGTGTTGCTGCCGGGAGCGCCGCTGCTCGGAATCATCTTCTATTCGCAGGTCATCAACGGCGCGCTCCTGCCGATCGTGTTGTTCCTGATGCTGCTCCTCATCAACAACAAGCGTTTGATGGGAGCGTGGACGAACAGCCTCGCGTTCAACGTCATCGCATGGGCCACTGTGATCGTCGTCGCGACGCTCACGTTGATCTCGATCGTTACGTCGCTGTTTCCTTCGCTGGTCTCGTAGCGAGCGCCCACCCTTCGGCCTGCGATCTCGCCCGGTCGAGCGCGCGGTCTGCGGCCATGGCAAGCTCGCCGGCACTTTCGCCGTTCCCCGGAAAGACCGCGATGCCGACGCTCGCGCGCAGCTCGAGCGAAGCGACGTCGACGACGATCGGCGCGCGCAGCGCGAAGATGATCTTGCGCGCGACGTCGACGGCATCATCGGAATCGTCGATCATCGGCTGGAGCACGGCGAAGTCGTCACCGCCGACGCGCGCGATTGTGTCGCTCTCGCGAAGCACGGTCCGCAATCGTTGCGCGACCGCGCGCAAAGCGTCGTCGGGCGCCTCGTCCACGTCGACGTACATGAGCGCGAACCCGCGGCGGTACCGCCGAGCAGCCACGAGCGTCTGAGCGATGCGATCGTCGAGCAGCACGCGGTTCGGCAGGCCGGTAACCCCATCGAGAAGCGCGGCGCACTGCGGCAATATCTGTAGGAAGACGCCGTAGATGCGCCCCTGCAAACGCGCAGCGAACGCTTCACACGCCGCGGGAATCGCGGAGGCGTCGCACGTCGCGAGCTCCACCTCCAACCGCTCGCTACCGCCGCCGGCAGCACGGCGCATCGCGCGCTCGAGTCGCAGGCCGTCGCGACTGAGATCCCGGCACGTCAAACCCAAGAGCTGGCCCCGTGCGAAGCCCGTCAACCGTTCCGCCGCGCTATTGGCCGCAATGATGCGCGCATCGCCGTCGCAGAGCAACGTTGCCGTCGGGGACTCTTCGAAGAGCGAGGCGAGCACCTCGCGCGTTGCTGCAAACTCCATGCGATGAGTACCTCCGCCATTCGCCGAACAGAGCCGCGGTGACTCCCGAAGAGATCGTCGCCTTCGTCGAGGGGCTCGCTGCAGCCGTTGCCAAGGGCGATTCCGAGGCGATGCGCTTCGCCGCGACGATGGCCGCCGAGCGAACGCGCAACGGCGTCTCGAGCTCGCGCCACGCGTTCTGGGAGCGCCTTGCCAGTGGCGCGTATTCCGACGAAGCGACCGTTCGGGAGGCTGCTGCGTCCGCCGGCGTTCACCTCGCGCCGGCCTATGTCGCCGTGTCGCTCGAGCTCGACGATCCCGCGGTGCCGGCGGATCGCTCGGAGCTGCGGCGGCTCGCACTCGACGTTTTCGCGCGGCCGGACACCGGAACGTTCGAGTCCGGTGCGGCGGTGGAGCTGCTCGTACCCGTTGCGCGCGAGGTGGAAGCAAGCAACGTCCGTACCGCCGCGACGCTGCTGCCGAAGACCGTCGCCAAACGGCGGCTGCCGCTTCACCTGAGCGGTGGCGTCGGCGGCAGCGGCCCGGCGACGTCGGCGCGACAGCAGCTGCAGCGCGCGCGCAGCGCGCTTGCCATCGGCAGGCGCATCTTCGGTGCGGGCCGCGTCTACGTGTACGACGAGCTCGGCGCGTACGCGCTTCTGCACGGCGGCGCTTCCGTCGAAGAGCTGCGCGCATTCGCACGCACCGTGCTCTCGCCGCTACGCGACTACGACGAAAAACACCAGACGGAGCTCGAACGCACGCTGCGGGCGTACTTCGCCTGCGGGCAGAACGTGAAGACCGCGGCCGCCGAGCTGAACGTGCACCGACACACCGTCTTCTACCGGCTGCGGCAGATCGCGGACATTTGCCGCAGCGAGCTCTCGACGCCGCACGACCAACTCACTCTTCGTCTTGCGATGGCTATCGATGCACTCCACTCCTGAAACCCACGCCACGACCAAACGCGACGTCCTGAAGCTCGCGAAGGAACGCGGCGCGCGCTTCGTGCGCCTCGTCTTCGCCGACATTCTCGGGGTCAGCAAGAACGTCTCGATTCCCGCGACCGAGCTCGAGAACGCGCTCGACGGACGCGTGACCTTTGACGGCGGATCCATTGACGGGTTCGTTCGGGGCGAAGAGCTCGACATGGTGTTGCGCCCAGACCCCCAAACGTTCGCGATCTACCCATGGTCGACTGCCGACGGGCTTGAGGCGCGCCTCATCTGCGACATCGCTATGCCGGACGGTTCGCCGTTCGAAGGCTGCCCGCGCACGACGCTGCGCCGCGCGATCGAGAGCGCGACCCCGCTCGCGCACGCGAGCGTGGGGTTGGAGATGGAGTTCTACCTCTTCGAACGCGGGAACGACGGCGCGACCGAGACGAGCGACGTCGGCTCCTACTTCGACTTCTCCGCCAACGACCGGGGCGAGGAGACGCGTAATGCGATCGTCGCTGCGTTGCAGGGCATGGGCATTCGCGTCGCGTCTGCGCATCACGAGCACGGTGCCGGTCAGCACGAAATCGACGTCGCGCACGACGCTCCCCTGCGCGCCGCGGATCACGCGCTCACGCTGCGCACCGTCGCCAAGCACGTCGCGGCGAGCTTCGGACTCGACGCGACGTTCATGCCCAAACCCGTCGAGGATCGCGCGGGCAGCGGCTTGCACGTCGACCTGCGTCTTCCAGAGGGGACGGGCGAGGAAACGCTGCTCTACGCCGTCGGGGGGTTGCTCGCGCACGCCCCCGCGACGACCGCGATCTGCAATCCGACCGTCAACTCGTACAAGCGCCTCGTCGCCGCGTGGGACGCGCCGATCTATCCTCTGTGGTCGCGGCGTAGCGCGAACGCGCTCGTCCGCGTCCCGCCGTCGTCAGGCGCGCCGCGCATCGAGGTGCGCAGCCCCGATCCCGCGTGCAATCCCTACCTCGCGCTCGCAGTGCTGCTCGGTGCCGCCGCCGACGGCATCGCGCACGAACGATTGCCAGGCGACGCCTGGGAAGGATCCACGTACGAGCTCACCGAGCGCGACCGGCGCGAGCGTGGCGTCGGCGCGCTCCCGAAGTCGCTGCGTCAGGCGATCGCAGAACTCGACGAAGATCCGGTCGTGCGCGCGATCCTCGGCGATCATCTCTACCACGCGCTGCGGGATGCCAAGCTTGCGGAGTACGAGCGCTATCGCCGTGCGGTGCATCCGTGGGAGCGCCGCGCCTACCTGCGCCTCTACTAAAGACTCCTAGCAGGTTAGGCGGCCGCCGCCGCGTCTCTGATCGCGAGCCATGCCGCTTCGACGTCGCTGCGCTGCGTGCGGAGATTTCCGACCGCGAGGCGCAGCGCGTAGCGGCCGTCGACCTTCGTGTGCGAAATGAAGAGATCTCCGGAAGCGTTCACCGCTTCCATCACGCGGGCGTTGAACGCCTCCGCTTCTTCTTCGCTCATGCCCTCGCGCCGATAACGAAAGCAGACGACGGAGAAAGGATGCGGCGCGAGGACCTCCCAACCCGGCTCCGCTTCGACCCAGGACGCAAACTCGTTCGCGAGGGCGACGTGCTCTCGCAGGCGCTCGCGAACGCCGGCGGCGCCGAACGAGCGCAGCACGAACCACAGCTTGAGGGCGCGAAACCGACGGCCGAGCTGCAAGCCGTAATCCATGTAGTTCACGACGCCGCGCTCGGGTGTCGTTAGGTACTCCGGCACCAGGCTGAATGCGTGGCGCAAGAGCGACTCGTCGCGCACGTAGAGCACCGAGCAGTCCATCGGGACGAAGAGCCACTTGTGCGGATTCACGACGAAAGAATCCGCCCGCTCCACGCCGTCCATGATGTGCCGGAACTCAGGCAGGATTGCGGCCACGCCCGCGTAGGCCGCGTCGACGTGCAGCCAGATGCCGTGGCGCTTTGCAACCTCGGCGATCGCCGGAACGGGATCGATCGACGTGGTCGACGTCGTGCCGACCGTCGCCGCGATCGCGAGGGGCTTCATGCCACGAGCACGATCTGCATCGATTGCTTCGTGGAGCGCGTCGGGGCGCATGCGAAACGCATCGTCGCACGCCACGTGCACGACGTTTTGCACGCCGACCCCAAGGGCGATCGCAGCCTTCGCGATGTGCGAGTGGGTCTGGGACGTCGCGTAGATGCGCAGCACCGGAACGTCACGGCCGCTCGCGCCGTGCTCGCGGATGCCGAGGCCGAGCGCCTCGCGTGCCGCCGCCAACGCCGAGAAGCCGCCGATCGACGCCGTGTCGTAGATGATGCCGGTCCAGCCCTCCGGCACGCCGATGAGCTTGCCGAGCCAGCGCAACACCACGTTCTCGAGCTCCGCGGCCGCCGGCGACGTTCGCCACAGCATGACCTTCACGTCGAGCGTTGCCGCGAGCGCTTCTGCAAGCACGGCAACCGGCGCCGCACTCGTCGCGAAGTACGCGAAGAAGCGCGGGTGGTTCCAATGGGTGATGCCCGGGAGAATCACGCGCTCGAAATCGGCAAAGATGCGCTCGAACGGTTCGGGCTCCTCCGACGCGGCGTCGGGAAGCGCCGCCTCGATCTCCCCCGGTGCGACCCGCGGAAGCACCGGATAGCGCTCGGGGTGCGCGAAGTACTGCTCGATCCAGCGTTCGACCCGAGCAAAGTCTTCATCGAAATGCTCGATTTCGCTCACAATGGAGAGAGTTGGCCTCACCGACGGAGAAGCCCCGCCCGATGAAATATCGCACGTACCCGAACTCCACGATTCGCGTCAGCGAAGTCGGCTTCGGCCTCTGGACCACCTCGACCGGATGGTGGGGCCAGAAGAGCGACGACGAAGCCGTCGCACTGCTGCGCGAAGCCTACGATCTCGGCGTCACGTTCTTCGATGCCGCCGACACGTATGGCAACGGCCGCAGCGAGGAGCAGCTGGCAAAGGCCTTCGGCGAACGCCGCGAGCGCGTCGTCTATGCGACGAAGTTCGGCTACGACATCTCCTCGCAGAACGCGAACGAGCGGCGCGGCCAGTTCGAGCTGGCGCAGGACTTCTCGCCTCCGTTCGTGCGCCGCGCGCTGGAAGCGTCGCTGCGGCGCCTGCAGACCGATTACGTCGACATCTACCAAATGCACAACGCGCGCATGGCGCAAGTCGAGGACGACGCGCTGTGGGAGCTGCTCGAAGATCTCAAGCGCGAGGGCAAGATCCGCACGTACGGCGTTGCGCTCGGGCCGGCCATCGGCTGGCTCTTCGAGGGCGTCGACGCGGTCGTGGAGCGCAACTGCCCGTCGCTCCAGATCATCTGGAGTGCGCTCGAACAGTTTCCGGGTAACGCGCAGATCCGAGCGGCATACGACGCGCACGCCCAGACCGGCTTCATGATTCGCGTGCCGCACTCGAGCGGCATGCTCGAGGGGCATTACACGCAAGAGACCGTCTTTGCCGAGAACGATCATCGCCGGCATCGCCCGCGCTCGTGGCTGCTCAACGGCATCAAGAAAGTCGAGCAGTTGCGCTTTCTCGAGTTGCCCGATCGAACGCTCGGCCAAGCCGCAATTCAGTGGTTGCTCAAAGAGCCGCGCGTGATGACCGTCCTTCCGAACATCTACGACTCCGCGCAGCTGCGCGAGTTCGCAAGCGCACCCGAGGCGCCCCCGCTCAGCGACGAGGACATGACGACCATCGAGCAGCTGTACGCGCGCAACTTCGGCATCGAAGAAGAACCGATGAGCTTCAAGGGAACGATGAAGCGCGACGCGGTGAATGCCTGATGCCCGGCAAACCCGTCTTCACTGCCGGTGCCCCGGCTCCGATCGGACCGTACAGCCAAGCGATTCGCAGCGGAAAATGGCTCTTCTGCAGCGGTCAGGGCGCGATGGACCCCAAGACCGGCACGCGCATCGATGGCGACGTCGCGGCCGAGGCGGACCAGACGCTGAAAAATCTTGGAAACGTGCTGCGTGCGGCTGGATTCGATTATGGCGACGTCGTGAAGACCACGATTTTTCTCGTCGACATGAACGACTTCGCCACCGTCAACGCCGTCTACGCGACGTACTTCGACGCCGTGAAACCCGCGCGCTCGACCATCGCCGTCAGAGCGCTACCGCTCGGCTTGCGCGTCGAGATCGAGGCGATCGCCCGGAAGACCTAGGGAACCCCTAGCGCGTAAACGGAAAGAACGTCAGCACGATTACCGCGACCGCGCAGAGCGCGGCGCTCACCGCGGCGAGCGGCACGAAGGGTTTCGCGTCGTGCACGGGATACGACGCGCGCGCGTACATCGCGCGAACGATGCGGCCGTACGCGTACAGAGAGATCGCCGTTCCGACGACGAGCAGGATGCCGAGCCAGATATAGCCGGTCTCCACGGTAGTGCGTAGGATGAAGATCTTTCCGAGGAATCCAGCCGTCGGCGGCAGGCCGGCCATCGCCAGCAGGAACACGGACATAGCGAAGGCGAGCCACGGACGCCGATACGCCAAGCCGGCATAGTTCGTCAGTAGCGCGCCCTCTTCGCGATCGCTCGAAAGCATCGATGCGACCGCGAAGGCACCGAGATTCATGAACGCGTACGCCGCGAAGTAATAGAGCGCCGCATCGAACCCTTGCGTGCTTGCGCCGGCAAGCGCGGCGAGAACGTAGCCGATCTGCGCGATGCCCGAGTACGCGAGCATGCGCTTGAGATCGGTCTGGGCGAGCATTGCCACGTTGCCGCCGATCATCGAGATGCCGGCGACGATCCAAACCGGCAAGAGCAACGCCGATGCGTGCTGCGGCGGCAGCGACCACAAGAGAACGCGCGCGAGCACCGCGAGCACGCCGGCTTTCGTCGCGACGCTCATGAAGGCCGTAACCGGCAGTGGCGCGCCCTCATACACGTCGGGCACCCACGTGTGAAACGGTACGAGGCTGAGCTTAAAGCAAATGGCGACGAAAAACGCGCCGACGCCGATCCAAAAGATCGGGTTCGACGCAAGGACCGGGTTGGAGAGCGAAGCCAGCGCGATGCTCCCGGTCGCACCGAAGAGCAACGCCATGCCGTACAGTAAGAAACCCGACGCCGTCGAGCTCAGGATGAGGTACTTGAGCGCGGCTTCTCGCGCGCCGGCGCGCTCGGACATGCCGCAGAGCGTGTAGAGTGCGAGCGAGAGCAGCTCGAGTCCGAGGAAGACCGTCATCAGGTTGCCGGCTCCCGCCAGCACCATGGCGCCGCTCGCGCTCCACAACATGAGCGCGATCGCGCCGGCTACGTGCCGCTTGTCGCCGATCGCGGCATAGAGGATCACGGAGCCGAGCGTCGCCAACAGAACGAGCCCTTCGAAGATCACGGATGCGTAGTCGACGACGAATCCGCCGCCGAACGCCGCGTACTGCGTGCCGTACTGCTGATAGCACAGCACGCCGGCGACGATCGTTCCAACGACCGCGAGGAGGATCGCCGCATACCGCGGCACATCATCGCGCGCAACGAGGTCGGCGAGCAGCACGGCTAAACCGGTGATGCCGAGCACCATGACCGGCAGAACCGCCGCCCAGTCGGCAGCAGTGACGCTCACGCTCACGGGTGCAGCCATCCCGAGGCGAGCAGCGCATGCGGATAAACGCCGAAGTACAGCAGCGCAAAGAGCAGCGGCGCGAGCGCAACGCCCTCGCTCCACGTCAGGTCTCGGCGCACCGGCAGATCGGGAACTTCCGGGCCCTGCGTCGCGCCCTGCAGCAAGCGCAGCATGTAGGCGGCAGAGGTGACGATCGCGACGAGCGCGAGCATCGCGGCCCACGCGTATCCGCCCTGATAGACGCCGATGAGAATGATCAGCTCGCCTACGAATCCGGCAAGGCCGGGAAGGCCCAGCGCCGCAAGCGCGGCGATGCCGAACGCACCCGTCAAGCGAGGATTGGTCCAGCCGAGTCCCCCGAGTCTACCGAGCGAGCGCGTCTCCTCGCGCTCTTCGATGAAGCCGAGCACGAGGAAGAGCGCCGCGCTGAAGAGGCCGTGCGCAACGATGTAGACGAGTGCTCCGCGCAACGCGAGCGGATCGCGCGACGCAATCGCGACCACGATCAATCCCAAGTGGGAGAGCGACGAATACGCGACGACGAGCTTCATATCGCTCTGCACGAGCGCGACGAAGGCGCCGTAGAGCAGCGAGATCGCGCCGAGAATCACGAGCACCGGAACCTCGGCCGTGAGGTACGATGGGAAAAGCGCCAGCGTGATCGCGAGGAAACCGTACAGGCCGGCCTTCGACTGCACCGCGCTCACGACGGCGACCATCGGCGCGGGCGTGGCGGCATAGGTCGCGGGCATCCACGTGTGAAGCGGCCATACCGGAGTCTTCACGAGAAACGCGAACGCGAAGCCGGCAAGAATCCACGGCGCCCATGGGCTGATCGCGCCGTTGAACGTGCTGTTGCCGATGACGTCGGTCGTGCCGAAGACGGCACCGAAGCCGGCGACGGCGAGCAAGAGCGCCAACCCGCCTGCGAAGTTGTAGATGAAGTACCGCCACGCAACGGACGGGTGCTCGCCCCACGAAAGAATCACGAAGAAGACCGGGAGCAGCATCGCGTCCCAAAACAACGCGAAGACGAGGAGATCGCGCGCGAGGAAGAGGCCTGCCATCGTCCCTTCGAGCAGCAGCAACGCCGCTACCATGCTGCGCGTGCGTGCGACGTTGGTCGCGACGATCGCGCCGAACGTGCACAGCGCGAGCAGCACGAGGAGCCAATGCGAGAGGTACGTTGCGCCGAAATGCAGGTTGGCGACGAACGGATGCGTCAACCAGCGCCACGTCCAGGATTCGTTTCGTCCCGCAATTGTGAGGACGACGAGCGCCGCCGCGACGACTGCACCGGCAGCCTTCGAGATCCTGACGTCGTCGCGCGGTAGGAGGAAGAGCAAAGCCCCGGCGACCAGTGGCAGGACGACGATGACGAGCGGCGACATCATCGCGCCCCCACGAAATAGTAATACGCGAGGAAGCACCCGGCGCCCACCACGAGCACGAAAGCGTATGCGCGCACGAGGCCGCTCTGCAGGGCGCGCATCGCCGTGCCCAGCGCTTGTGCCGAAGCCACGCTCTCGCGAACCGCTCCGTCGACGACGTACGGATCGACGACGCGTGCGAAGAGCGAGCCGAGAATCTGCGCTCCGCGCACGAAGACGGCGTCGATCAGCGCATCGACGTAGTACGCGTGCACGAGCACCTTAGGCATGCGCAACGTTTCGTCGCGAAGACGCGCGACGGCGTTCGCCTGCGCTCCGCGCGTTGCATATCGCCACGCCGCAACGCCGATTCCTGCGAGCACCACGGCAAACGTGATGAGGGTCGTAATCCATTCCGCAACGGGTACCGGCGGGGTACCGGCCGGCGCGAACTGCACCGCGAAGAAGCGCGTCCAGAGCGATGGCGCGGCGTTCGATCCGAAGAGCAGCCAGCCTGAAAAAACGGTGGGAACGATGAGCACGGCGACGGGAATTCCCATGATCCAGGCCGCAGGCTGGTGGTGCTGCGGCTCGCGCACGACGGTACGCTCGCGCACGATGCCGAGCGCCGCAGGATCCACGTTACCGCGATACTCGCCCAAGAACGTAACGAACAAGAGCCGGAACATGTAATACGCGGTGATGCCGGCGGTGAGGATGCCGACGCCATACATCCATGGGTGGCCGTGCGCGAGCGCGCCGGCGATGACTTGATCCTTGCTGAAGAAGCCGCTGAAGCCGGGGATCCCGCTGATCGCGAGCACGCCGGTCAAGATTCCCCAGAACGCGAGCGGCATGCGCTTCCTGAGGCCTCCCATGAGACGCACGTCCTGTTCGTTGTTCAGCGCGTGGATGATGATGCCCGACGCCAAGAAGAGCTGCGCCTTGAAGAACGCGTGCGTGAAGAAGTGCGCGATCCCGCCGGCGTACGCGCCCACGCCCACGCCCATGATCATGTACCCGATTTGGGACATCGTCGAGTACGCGAGAATGCGCTTGATGTCCCACTGCGACGCACCGAGAATCGCGCCGGCAATTGCCGTCAGCGCGCCGACGGTTCCAACGAGCATCTGCGCCGATGCACTTTGATCCCAGAGAGGCGCGCAGCGCGCGACGAGATAGACGCCGGCGGTCACCATGGTAGCGGCATGAATCAGCGCCGAGACCGGCGTCGGGCCCTCCATCGCGTCGGGAAGCCACGTGTGGAGCGGTACCTGCGCCGACTTCGCCGCCGCGCCGACGAACAAGCCGAAGCAGATCGCGTACAGCACCGGCGTCCCGAGCGTCGCAACCGCGGAGAACGTGTCCGAAAACCGAATGGAGTGGACGTTCGCGACGATGAGAAAGATCGCGAACATCATTCCGACGTCGCCGACGACGTTGATGACGAACGCCTTGCGCGCGGCCGCAACTGCGGACGGCCGCTCGAACCAGAAGCCGATGAGAAAATACGAGGCCAACCCAACGAGGCCCCACCCGACGAGCAACCCGATCCAGTTGTCGGACAGCACGAGTAGCAGCATCGCGAAGATGAAGAAGTTCATGTAGGCAAAGAAGCGCGCAAATGCCCGGTCGCCGTGCATGTAGCCGATCGAGTAGAGGTGGATCAGGAAGCCGACGCCGGTGATGATGAGCGCCCAGAGCAGCGAAAGGCGATCGAGCGTCAGGCCGAAATCGAAGCCGGGCATCCACGAGAAGAGCGCTTGCGAGCCGCTTCCCGTTGCGAGGATCAGGCCGAACGACGCGGCAACGACGGCGGTCGCGAGCCAGCCGGCCCACGAACGCAGCCACGGGCCGAGGCCCCAGCAGAGCACCGCGCCGGCGAGCGGAAGGAGCAGTGCGATCAGAATCATCCGCGCAACGTCCTCACGTCGTCGACGTCGACGCGCTCCGACGTTCGGAACGTCACGACGACGATCGCCAGCGCGATTGCCGCTTCTGCCGCCGCCACGGTAATCACGAGGAACGCGAAGACGTGCCCCGCGTTATTCAGCCAGACGCGTGCGTAGGCGACGAACGCCAGGTTCGCGGCGTTGAACATCAACTCGATGCTCATCAGCATCACGAGGGGGTTGCGGCGCACGACGACGCCAGCGACGCCGATGAAGAACATCACCGCCGAGAGCGCGACGTAGTCGGAAGCGGGAGCGGGAAGCAGGCCAACCGTCATCAGTCTCCCTCGCGCGCGATCGCTTCGCGCACCTCTTTGCGCGTTTGCTCCGCTCGCCGGCGCGTCGCTACGTACGGCGTCTCGTCCCCCGCAAGCACGATGACGCCGACCACGGCAACCATGAGAATCAGCGCCGTGATCTCGAACGGCAAGAGGTACGTCGTGAAGAGCGCCTTCCCGAAATCCGCGACGCTGCCGAAGACGCCGGGCGCGCCGGCCGGCCCCGCGAGCGCCGCGGCGTGCGCCGGCGGCGCATGTGACGAGAGAACGGCCGCCAGGACCAAGCCCAAAGCGATCGCGATGAAGAACGACGCCGGGCCGGCAAGGCGCGAGAGCCGGTCCGGACCGAGCGCGATCGGTGCGACGCCGCTGGAAAGCAAGGCGATAACGAAGAGAAAGAGCACGAGGATCGCGCCAGAGTACACGATGATCTGAATCATCGCCAAGAACTCAGCCGAGAGCGAGAGAAAGAGCACCGCGAGCGCGGCAAAGTTCAGCAAGAGCGCGACGACGCTGTACACGGGCTTCGACGCGGCGATCGTCCACAGGGCGCTGCACACGATGACGGCAGCCGGAATCCAAAAGAGCGCGCTCATTTCAACAGCGATCCGTTGTACGTTGCGTCGTATCCGGTCTGCGGATCGGTCGTCGATTTGGTCTCGGCAACGCTTCCCAGATCTGCGGGAATGCCCCCGGGCCGGTCGTCCGGCGGCGCTCCGACGCCACCATCCGGCGGCACCAGCAGGCGGTCCTTTGCGTAGATCAGGGCCCCGCGGCGAAAGTCCGACATCTCGAAGCGCGGCGTGAGCACGATCGCGTCGGTCGGACACGCCTCCTCGCACATCCCGCAAAAGATGCAGCGCAGCTCGTCGATCTCGTAGCGTGCAGCATACCGTTCTCCCGGAGAGCGCCGGTCGTCGGGCGCGTTTTCCGCGCCGATGACGGTGATGGCGTTCGCGGGGCACGCGCTCGAGCACAACTCGCAGCCGATGCAGCGCTCCTTGCCGTCTTCGTAGCGGCGAAGCTCGTGCAGCCCGTGGAAACGGGGCGCGTGCTTCTTGCGAACGGAAGGATACTGAATCGTCGGCTTCTTCTTGAACATGAAGCCGAACGTGATCGACAGCCCTTTGAGGATCGCGGCGACATTGTAGAGGCGCTTTTGCGTTGCCATGTTCTTCGAAAACCCTAACTCCGCAGCGCGACGACGACGGCGGTGACGATCACGTTCAGCGTTGCGACCGGCAGCAGCACTTTCCACCCGAATGCCATCAGGCGGTCGTACCGAATGCGCGGCAACGTCGCCCGCAGCCACATATAGAAAAACATGAACGCCCCAACCTTCAGCAGAAACCACACGACGCCCGGCAGCCACGTCCAGCCGAACGGCGCATTCCATCCGCCGAGGAAGAGCAAGGTAGCGATGCACGAGATCGTCAGCATGTTGACGTATTCGGCGATGAAGAACAAGCCGAAGCGCAGCCCGGAGTACTCGGTGTGGAACCCGGCGACGAGCTCGGTCTCTGCCTCGACCAAATCGAACGGTGCGCGATTCGTCTCGGCGATCGCCGTTATGACGTACACGACGAACGCGACCGCCTCCGGAATGAAGAACCAGAGGCCCCGCTGGGCGGAGACGATGCCGTCGAGCGACGTCGTCCCGGCAACGAGCAGAATGCCGACGAACGAGAGCCCCATCGCCAGCTCGTAGCTGATCATCTGCGCCATCGACCGCACGCTGCCGAGCAGCGGGTACTTCGACCCCGACGCCCATCCTCCGAGCGATATTCCGTAGATGCCGATCGACATGATCGCGAGCAGCAGCAGCGCGCCTGCGTTCACGTTGCCGATCGCCCATACGCCGGCCGGCGATGCGCCGAACGGGATGATCGCGTAGACCGAAAACGCGGTCAGCAGCGAGATGAACGGCGCGAGCCGGAACAGCAGCGGATCGGCCGTGCGCGGCATCAGATCTTCCTTCAAGATCAGCTTCGCGGCGTCGGCTGCCGGTTGCAGCAGCCCCCATGGGCCGACGCGATTGGGACCGGGCCGAAGCTGCATCCACCCCAAGATCTTCCGCTCCGCCAGCATTGCATACGCAAATGCCGTAATCACGACCAAGAGCAGAATCGCGGACTTGACGAACACGATGATCCAGAGCGGCATCTATGCCGGCGCCTCGCAGAGCGCGGCGATGCGATCGTCGTGCGCGCACGTGCCGCCGCCGGAGAATAGGCGCCGCGGCGGCGGCGAGCCCTCGTGCGCGACGCCGTAACGCGCATCGCCGAAACCGAAGCTCTCGGCTCGCGCGGCACGCTCGCCCACGGCCTTCTCGACGTCTTCCACCGTCGGCAGCTCGATCCGAAGCGCACGCGCGAGGCCGACGAGCATCTCGAGATCCGAGAGCGGGCCCTCGGGAGCGACGAGTGAGGATTTGAGCCGCAGCAGGTCGCCCGCGAAGTTCGTCGTCGTGCCGCTCTTCTCGAACGCACCCTTCGCCGGCAGCACGAGCGTCGCACGCTGCGCGGTCTGCGTCATGAAAAGCTCGCTCGCGGCGACGAAGGCAGCGCCATCGAGCGCCGCGCACACGTCTTGCGCGTTGGGTGCCGTGCGAACCGGATTGACGCCGAAGAGCGAGAGCGCGGCCATCTTGCCCTCGCGAGCGTCGGCGAACATGCCGAACGTGTCGCGTCCGCCCTCCGCCGGCAGCATGCCCATCGCCTCGGCGCCGCGCGCGTTGGGCTGCTCGCCCACCACGTACGTGCGCAGTCCCGGAAGCGCCGACAGACTCTCGTACAACCGCTTTCCCAACGCGAGATCGACGCCGTCCCACACGAGCGCGACGCGCTCGGCATCGCCGGCCTGCGCGCGGGCGTCGTCTGGATCCGTTACCTGGCGTACGCGTGCGCCGCCGCGTAGCGCCGCTTTGCGTATGCGCAGATCGAACACCGGCGCGAGTTCGGCCGGGCTCTCTCCCGCGACGAGAATGACCTGCGCGCGCTCGACCTCGGCGATGCTGCCCGCGCGCGCGCCCGGCGTCGCTTGACGTTGCCACCCGGCGCGCCAATCGAGATTCCGCGTGCCGAGCCTCTCAAAAAGGTGCCGGAGGACGTACGCTTCTTCGTTCGTCAACCGGCCGCCGCCGATCGCGCCGAACGATTCCGGCGTCTTCGAAGCGGCACGCAACGCCGAGGCCCAGAGATCGAACGCGGCGTTCCACGCGATCTGCACGAAGCGGCCATCGCTCTTGTACAACGGCTGCGTCAGCCGATCGCGCGACTCGTAGAAGCCGATGTTGTACCGCCCGCGGTCGCAGAGCCAGCCGTCGGAGATCGCGTCGTCCTCCGCAACCGTCATCGTGCGCATGAGCGTACCGTAGCGCACGTCGACGTTCTGCCGGCAGCCGACGGAGCACTGCGTGCAGCTCGTCTCCGTACGATCGAGATCCCACGGGCGGGACTTGAACCGGTACGTCTTCGAAGTGAGCGCGCCGACCGGGCAGAGCTCGGTGACGTTGCCCGTGAAATGATGCCGGTACGGTGCGCCCGTAGCGGTGGCAATGATGTCGCGGTAGCCGCGATCTTTGACGACGAGCTGCGGGTCGCGCACGATGATGTCGTCGAAGCGCACGCAGCGCTGGCAGACGACGCACCGCTCCTCGTCCAGCACGATCGTGGGCCCGAGGTCCACGGCCTTCGGCTTGCTGTATTTGGGATCGACGACGTCCGACGATCCGCGCCCGTACGCCATCGCGTAATCCTGGAGGTCGCATTCGCCGCCCTTGTCGCAGATCGGGCAATCCAGCGGATGATTTACGAGCAACAGCTCGACGACCGTCGCCCTACCCGCGTGGGCCTTCTCGCTGCGCGTGTGTACCACCATTCCGTCCGCAGCCTGCGTGTTGCACGCAATCTGCAGCTTGGGCATGCCTTCGATCTCGACCAAACAGACGCGGCAGAGCCCCGCCGGTCCGAGCTTCGTGTGATAGCAGTAGACGGGAATCTCTTGCCTGACCGTGCGGGCGGCTTCGACGAGCAGCGTGCCCTTCGGCACGGCGAGCTCGACGCCGTCGATCGTCAGCGTAATCAGCTCCGTCATCGGCTGTGAACGGCTTCCTTCATGAGACGCGCTTCGAACTCTTCGGGGAACCGGTTCAGCACGGACTTCAAGAACGGCTCGATCGAATCGCCGAGCGGGCAGAGGTTGATGCCGGTGATGCTCGCGCTGACGCGGTGCAGCATGTCGATATCACCGCGCAATCCGCGGCCCTCGACGAAACGTTCGAGGACGAGTTCGAGCCAGTGGCCGCCCTCGCGGCACGGCGTGCACTGTCCGCATGATTCGTGCGCGAAGAAGCGCACGAGGTTGTAGGCGGCTTTCACGAAATCGGTCGTGTCGTCGAAGACGACCATCGCGCCGGAACCGAGCATCGTGCCTGCCTTCGCGAGCGACTCGTAATCGTACGGCAGGTCGAGCTGCTCTTCGAAGATGCACGCAGACGAGCCGCCGCCGGGCTGGATCGCCTTCAGCGTACGGCCGGAGCGCAGGCCGCCCGCGAGCTCCATCAGTTCTCGCACCGGCGTACCGAGCGGCACTTCGTAGTTGCCCGGACGCTGCACGTGTCCGGAAACGGAGACGATCTTGTAGCCTTTGCTCCGCTCGGTGCCGACGGCGGCGAACCATTCCCAGCCGCGCGCGAGAATCGGCACGAGATACGCAAGCGTCTCGACGTTGTTCACCACCGTCGGCATTCCGTACAGGCCTTCGACGGCGGGAAACGGCGGCTTCAGGCGCGGCTCGCCGCGCTTGCCCTCGAGCGAGTTCAACAGGGCGGTCTCCTCACCGCAAATGTACGCACCCGCTCCCCGGTGCACGGTCACCTCGAGGTCGTATCCGCTATCGCGCACGTTCTTACCGACGAATCCGGCCGCCCGCGCCTCCTCGAGCGCGCGCGTGAAGACGCGATATCCTTCCTTGAACTCGCCACGAATGTAGATGAATGCGTGATGCGAGCCGATGCCGTACGCGCCGAGCAGCATCCCCTCGAGAACCAAATGCGGCACGTTCTCGATCAGCATGCGATCTTTGAACGTACCCGGCTCGGCCTCGTCGGAGTTGCAGACGAGATAGCGCGGCTTGTCCACTTTCGGAAGGAAGCTCCACTTGCGCCCCGTGGGAAAGCCGGCGCCGCCGCGGCCGCGCAAGCCGGACTTGTCGGCGTATTCCATGACCTGCTCCGGCGTGAGCGATGCGAGCGCTCGCGTCCACTGCTCGTAGCCACCGCGTTTGCGATAGACGTCGATCGAGCGCAGATCCACCTCGCCGATGCCTTCGGTGAGAACCTTAGTGACCGGCATTCTTTCGTTCTTCTTCAAGGACGGCAACGACGTCGCGCGCTTCGCGCACGGCGCGTTCGCGGGTTGCGCCGTGGAACGAAACGTCTCGCTCGGCGATGCGGTCCAGCATGATGATGCCGATTTCGTCTCCCACGCCGCCCGCGTTGTCCGGGCTGGGCGTCCCCACCGCTCCCGGCGACTTGCGCCCGCGCGCGACTTCGGCGTTCTGCGCCACGCTCCACGAGCGTTCCGGAACGTCGGACTGCGCCATCGGGGCAGTCGAGTACGTCCCCGAGCGCATCGCCGCGAGCATCTCGTCGATCGCCCTTTCGTCGAGCTCGTATACGAACTCCAGATTCACCTGCGCGCAGCTCGCGCGATCGCACGCCGCGAGACACTCGACTTCTTCGTAGGAGACGAGCCCGTCCGGGGTCGTCTCGAGGCTCGCAATGCCGAGTCTCCGGCGGAAGATGCGCATCACGTCTTCGGCGCCGTTGATGCTGCACGCAAGACCGCGGCAGATTTGGACGATGTATCTCCCAACCGGCTTACGATAGAACAGCGTGTAAAACGAGACCGTGGACTCGACCACCGCGGGCGTGAGCTCGAGCATCTCGGCGACCGCGCGCATGGCTTGCAGGCTCACGAACCCTTCGTGCTCCTGGAAGAGATGCATGATCGGCAGCAGGGCCGAGCGCTTTTGCTCGTACTGGGCGGCGAGCGCCTCGCACTGCGGGCGCAGCCGCGCGAGCAACGCGGGGAATGCCGCTTCGCGCTCGTTCACCGGTCGACCTCACCGAAGACGGGGTCGAGCGAACCGATCGTCACGACGAGATCGGCGATCAGATTTCCGCGAGCGATTGCCTTGATCGCCTGCAGGTTGTAGAGCGACGGCGGGCGCGTGCGCACGCGATACGGGCGGTTTCCGCCGTCGCTGACGAGATAGAAACCGAGCTCGCCGCGCGGCGACTCGACCGATTGGTAGACGTCACCCGGTGGAACGCGAAAGCCTTCGCTGACGATCTTGAAATGGTGGATCAGCGCCTCCATCGAGAGCGCTATCGTCTCCTTGGGAGGCGCCGCAACCTTCGGGTCGTCGATCATGACGGGCCCCGGCGCGTCGAGCCGCTTTCGCACTTGCTGCAGGATCCGATGCGCCTGTTCCATCTCTTCGAGGCGCACGAGAAAACGCGCGTACGCGTCGCCGTCGGTGCGCGTCGGCACGTCGAACTCGTAGCTCTCGTATCCGCAGTACGGGAACGCGCGGCGCACGTCGTACGCGACGCCAGTGGCGCGCAGGGACGGCCCGGTGACGTTCCAGGCGACGGCATCGCTCGCGCTGAGATTCGCGATGCCGATCGTACGATCTTGAAAAATCGGGTTCGCTTGCAGGAGCCCGCGAAGATCGGCCATGCGTCCCGGAAATTTCTCGATCAACGCGTCGAGCTTCGCGAGAAATCCCTCCGGCAGATCGCCGTTGCATCCGCCGATCCGCAGGTAGTTCGGGTGCATGCGCGCGCCGCCGGCTTCCTCTTGCAGATCGAGTATGTTCTCGCGCAGGTCGAAGGCGTAAAAGAACACCGAGAGCGCACCGAGATCGATGCAATGCGTCCCGAGCCAGACGCAATGCGACGCGATGCGCGTCAACTCGGCAAAGAGCACGCGAATCACCTGTGCGCGCGAAGGAATGCGATCGGTGATTCCGAGCAGCTTTTCGGCGGCAAGAACGTAGCACAGCGAGTTGGACTCGGGCGCCAGATAATCCATGCGTTCGATGACGGTCTGCGCCTGCGACCAGAAGAGATTTTCGGCGGTCTTTTCGATGCCGGTGTGCAGATAGCCGATCTCGGGATCGACGTTGACGACGTTCTCGCCCTCGATCTCGAGAACGAGCTGTAAAACGCCGTGCGTCGATGGGTGCTGCGGCCCCATCGACAGGACCATCGAGTTCCCCTCGCGCGAAACGATCTCGGGCGTGAGCGGCTGTGTCGAGAGACTGCTCACGATTTCTTCCGCTGTTCTTGCAGAGCCGCGAGGGTGTCGCCCGAGGGCGGGACGCCGGCCTGCACGTTGCTCTTGAGCGCAAACGCGGGGCGCGGCGAGCGTTCCCGAGCCGGACCACGCAGCGGATAGTCCTTGCGCAGCGGATGCCCTTCCCACGTGTGCGGCATTTGGATGCGACGCAAATCCGGATGGCCATCGAAGACGATCCCAAAGAGGTCGAATACTTCTCGCTCGGCCCAGTTCGCCGACGGCCAGAGATCGGTCGTGGTCGGCAAGCGCGCGTCGCCGGCCTCGACGCCGCACAGCAGGCGCAGACGTTCGGGCGTTCCCACCTCGGCGACCGTTCGCGCCGCCGGCGACAGCTTCAATAGATGATAGACGACGTCGAAGCGCGGCGCGCGCAGCGGGTAGTCGGCGGCGCCGAGGTCGAGCAGCATGGTCCAGCCTTGCGCGTGCAACTCCTCGAGCCGCGCGCGCAGCCGCGCCGCGTCCACGCGCTCGATCCGCGCGTCCGCGATCGGCGGGCGCAGGCTCGGGGGGTCGATTGCACCGCCGGCGATCGGTGGAGTTTGAGTGCTGGGCAACGAGGCTCCTTAACGAGAAAAGCTACGAGCGCGCAAGAATTCCGCCGCGTCCGCCTTCGCGGATATGCTGCTGGATCAACGTGATGCCGTGGAGCAGGCCGTCTGGCGTCGGCGGACAGCCCGGAACGTAGACGTCAACGGGAATCACCGTGTCGACGCCCTGGACGATAGCGTAGTTGTCGAAGACGCCGCCCGAGCTCGCACACGCTCCCATCGAGATCACCCATTTTGGCTCCGCCATTTGATCGTAGATGCGTTTGATGATCGGCGCCATCTTCTGCGCGACGCGGCCGGAGACGATCATGAGGTCGGCCTGCCGCGGCGAGCTACGAAAGACTTCCGAGCCGAGACGGGCGATGTCGAATTGGGGATCGGTAACGCTCATCATCTCGATCGCGCAACACGCAAGGCCCATGGTGAGCGGCCAAACGCTCGAGCTTTGCGCCCAGCGCGCGACCTCGTCGACGCGCGCGAGCAAAAACTTCCCCGGGCCTACCTCCACTGAAATCCGCCCTTCTTCCACACGTACGCGTATCCGATGGCGAGGATCACGACGAAGACGACCATCTCGAGCAGGCCGAAGACGCGCAGCGCGTGCATCTGCACCGCCCAGGGATAGAACGAGGCCGCCTCCACATCGAAGACGACGAAGAGCATCGCGACCAGGTAGAAGCGCACGGGGAAACGCCCGGCGAGCGGCGAGGTGGGCTCGACGCCGCACTCGTACGGATCGGCTTTCTGTGGATTGGGTTTACTGCGGCCGAGCAGCCCCGGCAAGAGCGTGAAAAGCAAAGCAGCTGCAAGGGCAACGAGGAGGAAAATACCGACCGGCGCGTACGGAGCCATTCGCTTGTGACATTTTTCACAAGCGGGCAGCTTCCCCTTGGAGAGCGCGGCTCGCCGGCTTCGGAGGCGAACCCAGCAGGCAAGGCGTAGGGTATCCAGATGCGCTGGCTCCCCGTCGTTCTCGGCTGCCTTTTGCTGCTCGGCGCGGACGGCGGCGGTTGCTCGCAGCCGCACGTGGTCGGCGTGCAGGACTACGGTTCGGTGACCGGACGGGTGCTCGACGCCACGACCAATCAGCCGATCGGCAATGCGCTTGTCTCGGTCGGATCGCTGTACACGGCGTCGACCGACGGCAGAGGAGCCTTCCTGATCGCACGCGTCCCCGTCGGCCAACAAATCGTCACCGTGCGCGCGCCGGCCTATACGACGGTCGACGTGACGGTGGCCGTTACGAAGGACCAAGGCATCTCCATCGGTTACGCGCGCTTGCTCCCCATCGCAATGCCGGCCGGCATGCCGACGCTCCCGCCTCCGCCGGTTCCGTCGGCGCCACCGAGCCAGTCGCCGACGCCGCTGCCCACGCAAACGCCGTAACGCGCGTGGGCACCGCAGATCTCGTGGTGCTCCTCGCCGGGATCGCCTCGATTGCTTTCGCGTTCACGGACATCTTTCAAGCGGTCATCGTTCCCCGGGCGCCGACGCTCTCGTACCGCATCAGCTTCATCGTCTGGCGCAGCCTCTGGAAGGTGTGGCCGGCAATCGGCAAACGTCTTTATCCGCATGACGCCGCCCGGCGCGAAGAGTTTTTCGCGACGTTTGCGCCCCTCGCGCTCATCGTCATGCTCATCACTTGGGTCGTCGTGCTCGTTCTCGGATACGGCGCCGTGATGTGGGGCCTGCGAGGCGAGCTGGCGCCGGTGCCGCGCTCGTATTTCGACGCAGCATACTTCGCTGGAACGTCGTTCTTGACGATCGGTTTCGGCGACATCGTCGCGCGTCAAGGCTTCGCGCGCTTCGTCTCGCTCTGTGCCGCAGCCTCCGGCCTCGGCGTCGTCTCCATCACGACCGCATACCTCTTCGCGCTCTTCGGAACGTTCCAGCGCCGCGAATCCTTCATCGTCACCTTCGCAGCGAGGGCCGGATCGCCGCCGAGCGCCGTCGGGCTCTACGAAATCGCTGCGATGACGCATACGCGCTCGAGCCTGTGCGACCTCATGCGCGAAGCGCAAGGCTGGACCGCTGCCCTGATGGAAAGCCATCTCGCGTACCCGGTGCTCGCATTCTTCCGCTCGAGCCACGACGACCAATCGTGGGTCGGAACGCTCGGCGCCCTGCTCGACGCGTCGCTGCTTGCCGATACGATGCTCGACCCCGAGGAGTACGGCGAGGCGCGCATCTGCTTCTCGATCGCTCGCCACGCGGTGCGCGACCTCGCGACGTTCTTTCGCATCGGCGAGATGATAGCCGGCGATCCCGGCATCGCGCGCGCCGACTTCGATCGCGCCTGCAAGCGCCTCGTCGCGGCCGGTTACGCGTTGTGCGAACGCGATGAAGCGTGGGAGCGATTCGCGCGGACGAGAGGCGAGTACGCGGGACCGCTGAACGCCATGGCGCGCTTCTTCAAGATTCCGCAGGTCGCGTGGATCGGCGACGGCACGGCATCGCACGCGCACGACGGTCCAGGGAACGCATGAGGGCCTCGTTAGGGCGATACGGCTTTCGCGATTTCTGCGCGTAGCCGATCGAGCCCGAGTCCCGTCTTCGCGCTGACTTCCAATACGCCGGGGACGTGCGGCGCCGTTTGCGCCACGTCGATTTTGTTGAGGACGACGAGTTTCGGCTTGCGATCGAGGTCGAGCTCCTGCAGGATCGCATCGACCGCACGGCCCTGGCGCTCGCGATCGTGGCTCGATGCGTCCGTCACGTGGATCAAGAGATCGGCCTCGCCGAGCTCTTCGAGCGTCGCGCGAAATGCCGCAACGAGGTCCTTCGGCAGGTCCGTGATGAAGCCGACCGTGTCGACCACTCGCACGCTGCTCTCCTCGCGAAGATAGACGCGGCGCACCGTCGGGTCGAGCGTCGCGAAGGGTTGGTCCGCGACGAACGCGCCTTTCGACGTGCTCGCGGTTCGGGCTAGCGCGTTGAGCAACGACGACTTCCCGACGTTCGTGTAGCCGACGAGCGCCACCAGTGGTTCGCGGCGATGTGCCGCGCGGCGCGTGGCGCGCTGCCGCCGGACCTGCTCCAGCTGTTCCTTGAGCGTCGCGACGCGTTGCGCGATGCGGCGACGGTCGACCTCGAGTTTCGTCTCGCCGGGGCCGCGCGTGCCGATGCCGCCGCCCAAGCGCGACAGGTCCGCTCCGATTCCGATGAGATTCGACTGCCGGTAGCGCAACTGTGCCAGCTCGACCTGGAGCTTCCCCTCGCGGCTGCGTGCGTGACGTGCGAAGACGTCGAGGATGACCATCGTGCGATCCACGATCGGTACCTGAATCGACCGTTCGAGCCCCTTCCTCTGGCGCGGACGCAGATCGTTCAAGATCAGAACGACGTTCGCACCGAGATCGCGCACGGCATCGGCGATCTCGCCCGCTTTGCCGCTCCCCACGAGCGTCGACGGATCGAGCGCGTCGCGCCGCTGAACGATGCGCCCCGCGACCGACGCTCCGGCGGCCCGCGCGAGCGCTTCGAACTCTTCGAGCTCCGGCTCGAGCGGTCGACGCGGATCGCCGAGATCGACCGCAACGACGATGCCGCGCTGCGCAGCGGGCAAGGTTTCCTTCATGGCGTACACTTAGCGAAGCATGACGCTTCGCCTGGGCCTGCGCGTCGCGGCGCTCGCGCTCCTCGCGCTCGGCGCGATGTGCGCTGCGCTCCTCGTCGGCGCGACGCCGATCCCCGCCGGAAGCATCGCCGCAGCACTCGCGCATCCCCAGGCGACCGATGCCGTGAGCGTGATCGTGTGGCAACTGCGCCTGCCGCGCATCTGCGATGTCGCGTTCGTCGGCGCCGCGCTCGCGATTGCGGGAACGCTGCTGCAGGGCCTGCTGCGCAACCCGCTCGTCGATCCCTACCTCACCGGCGTGAGCGCAGGTGCCGCCGCAGCCATCGCCGTCTCGCTACTGCTCGGCGTGAGCGCCGTCGCCACGCCGGGAATCGGCTTTGCCGCCGGCCTCGGCACGGCCGTGCTCGTGGCGGCTCTCGCACGCCGCGGCAGCGGCTTGGACGCGCAGCGCCTCATTCTCGCCGGCGTCTCGCTCTCCGCGTTTTTCTCCGCAATCGTCGCGTTGGCGATCGTGAGCTCGCAATCCGGCTCGTACGCAAATGCGATCATCGGATGGCTCGCCGGATCTCCCGCTGGACGAACCTGGCGCGACGTGTGGCTCTGCCTTCCGTACGCCGCGTTCGCGTGTGCCCTCGTCGTGCCCGCAGTTCCCGCCCTCAACGCACTGCGCATCGGCGACGTACAGGCGCGCAGCGTCGGCGTCAACGTCGAGCGCGCGCAATGGCTCGTCCTCGCGGCGGCTGCATTGCTGGCAGCGTGCAGCGTCGAGCTGGCGGGACTGATCGGCTTCGTCGGCCTGATCGTTCCGCACGCCGGACGGAAGATCGTCGGAACCGACGTGCGCTTCTTGCTGCCGGCTTCGGCATTTGCAGGCGCATTGCTCTGCGTGCTCGCGGACGCCGTCTGCCGGACGATCGTCGCTCCCGCGGAGCTTCCGATCGGCGTGCTTCTCGCGTTCATCGGAGTCCCGGTCTTTCTCTGGCTCTTCCTTCGCACCGGGAGCGAGCGATGATCGAGGTGCGCGACGTCGCGCTGGAGATCGCCGGCCGGCGCCTGCTCTCGGATATCTCCCTCTCGGTCGCCTCGGGCGAGCTCGTCGCGATCGTCGGGCCGAACGGCGTCGGCAAGACGACGCTCCTGCGCGCCATCGCCGGGTTTCATCCGCCGGCTCTCGGAACGATCGCGATCGATGGCGTCCGCATCGACGCGCTGTCGACGCGCGAACGCGCGCTGCGCATCGCGTTTCTGGCCGCCGAGGAGACACCCGTGGAGGCGTTGCGCGTGCGCGACGTCGTCGCAGCCGGACGCTACCCGCATCACCGATGGTGGGAATGGCGCGAAAACGCAGCGGACGAGGCCGCCATCGCGACGGCGCTGGCCGAGGTACGCGCGCAAGGGTTCGCCGATCGCACCTTCTCGACGCTCTCGAGCGGCGAACGCCGAAACGTTTGGGTTGCGGTCGCTCTCGCGCAAGAGACGCCGGTGCTGCTGCTCGACGAGCCAACGACGCACCTCGACCTGCACGTCGCGCAGCGCATGCTCGCGCTCCTGCGCTCGCTCGCGCGACGCGGGAAGGCGATACTCTGTGCCCTGCACGACCTCAACGAGGCGGCAGCGTATGCGGATCGCATCGTGCTCTTCGGCGACGGCGCACTCCGTGCCGCTGGGGCACCGGACGACGTGCTCGCGAGCCCGCTGCTCGACGTCGTCTACGAGAGCACGATCGCGCGCGTGCGGCTGGCGGACGGACACCTGCGGGTCTATCCATCTGGAGCACCTCCTGCGCCGGAACGTTAACCGCGTGGACAGCGGCGCGGCCGCCGTCTTGCGGAAACGACCCTCCATGACAAAGAAGACTCCGCAGAACGCACGAGACGCCGTCGCCTTCGTCAAGGAATGCGGCGCCAAGATGATCGATCTCAAGTTCACCGACGTGCCGGGGACCTGGCAGCACACGACCGTCCCCGCCGATCAGATCGACGAGGACGCCTTCACAGCGGGCACCGGCTTCGACGGCTCCTCGATTCGCGGCTTTCAGTCCATTCACGAGTCGGACATGATATTGAAGCCCGATCCATCGACCGCCGTTCGCGACCCGTTTCGCACCGTGCCGACGGTGTCGTTCGTGTGCGACGTTTTCGATCCCGTCAAGCAGGATCTCTACGAGCGCGATCCGCGCAATATCGCGCGCAAGGCCGAAGCGTACTTGCGCTCCAGCGGAATCGCGACGACCGCGTTCTTCGGACCCGAGGCGGAGTTTCATTATTTCGATCGCGTCTCGTACGAGAACACCATGAGCCGCGCGTTCTACGAGATCGACACGCGCGAGGGTTCATGGAACTCTGCCGTGGAGCCGAGCGGCTACACGATGCGACCGAAGGAAGCATACTTTCCGGTGCCGCCGAACGATACGCAGGCCGATCTGCGCGCGGAGACCGCGCTCGCCCTCGCCGACTGGGGAATGCAGGTCGAGATGCAGCACCACGAGGTCGGCGCGAGCCAAGCCGAGATCAACTTCCGCTGCGACTCACTGCTGCGCACCGCAGACAACCTCATGGCCTTCAAGTACGTCGTCAAGAACGTCGCTGCGCGAAACGGACGAACCGTCACGTTCATGCCCAAGCCCGTCTTCGGCGACAACGGCTCCGGCATGCACGTGCATCAGTCCCTCTGGAAGGACGACGCGCCGCTCTTCTACGACGCGTCCGGTTACGGAGAAGCGTCGCAACTGATGCTCTATTACATCGGGGGATTGCTCACGCACATCGATTCGCTGCTCGCGTTCTGCGCGCCGACGACCAACTCGTACAAACGACTGGTGCCGCATTACGAGGCGCCGGTCAACGTCGCGTTCTCCGCGCGTAACCGTTCGGCAGCCATCCGGATCCCCGTCTTCTACAAGGGAAAGCCAAGCTCGAAGCGCCTCGAGTTCCGCCCTCCCGATCCGGCGGCGAACCCGTATCTTGCGTTCTCGGCGCTGCTCTGCGCCGGCATCGACGGCATCAAGCGCAAGATCGATCCGGTTGCCGCGGGGTTTGGACCGCTCGACGAAAACATCTACGATTTGCCGGCGGAGAAAGCCGCAAAGATTCGCTCGGTGCCCGGCTCGCTGCGGCAATCCCTCGACGCGCTCTCCGGCGATCACGCATATCTCGTCGATGGCGGCGTCTTCACCGAGAGCTTCATTTCGTCGTGGATCGCGTTCAAGACCGAGCGCGAGCTGCGTCCGGTCGAAATCAGGCCGCATCCGTACGAGTTCTATCTGTACTACGACTGCTAGGGAGGCTAACAGCCTGCTAGAGGCGCGCGTCCGAGCCGAGCACCCACCCGGTCTGCCCGTGCAGCGGGCCCGTGAGAATGCGCACTTCGACCGCATCGTCGAGCGTCATGCCGTAGCGAGGTTGCACGAACCGCGGCAAGCACCAGATCACGATCGCACGCGTTCCCGCTCGGACGAGAAGCGCTCGCGGTAGCATCCCTTGCGCTTCGTCGAACGAAGCCGCGTGATAGGCGCGTAACCGAAAGCGAGAGTCCCAGAGGAACACGCCCGGGTCGGCGCCGAGCCCGAAGAGCACGATGCGTTCCCGCACGCGGAGCCGGCAGGCGGCCGCCGCTGGGAGGCTACACAGCAGCGCGAGAAGCAGCGCCGCGCCGACGCGCGCGAGCTCACGCATTGCAGGCATCCTCTCCCGCATATCGCACGACGAGCAGCGCGAGATCGTCGGTGGGACGATTGCCGCTGCGCTTGCGCACCTGCGCCGCGAGATAATCGGCTAGCGCCTGCGCCTCGGGCGGCGCGGCGGCGATCAAATCCATCGCCGCACGCTCGCCCAACAACTCTCCAGAGCGCGCGCGCGCCTCGGTGAGCCCGTCGGTAGCCAGCACGAGCGAGTCGCCGACCGCAAGCTGCACGGATTTCGTTCCGTACGTCGCTTCGATGACGCCGACGAGCGGCCCCGTCACCTGCAATGCCTCCACGCTCGTGGAACGGCGCACGTATGCGGAATCGTGCCCGGCGCTTGCATAGCTGAACGACCCGCCGCTGCAATCGAGAACGCCGACGAGCATCGTGATGAACAGCGATGGGTTGTCGATCGTCCTAGCGAACGTCTCGTTGAACTCCGTCAGGATGTTCCCCGGGTCGACGTGGCGCAGCGCGATCGAGCGCACGGTGAACCGCACGAAGGCAGTCAGCACGGCGGCATCGACGCCCTTTCCGCTGACGTCCGCGATGAGCAGCAGCGCGCGCTTCTCCGATAGCCGGAAGACGTCGTACACGTCTCCGCCGACGCGCAGACGATTGCTCGCCGACAGATATCTCGCGCCAATTTCGCAGTTGGGAACGGGAACGTGCGCGCTGCGGAAGGCTTGCTGCAGCACGTCCGAGACCATTCGTTCCTCTTGGAGCTCTCGCGTCAAGCGCGATCCGTACGCGTTGAACAGAATGGCGAGCAGCCCGAAGATGAGCAGCCAGAAGGCACGCACGTACGACGAACGATTGATTTGGTCTTGCGTGCTGCGCACGAGCGCCGCGCTCGTGACGACGAGGGCGGCGCGGACGCCGTCGGCCGTCTGCGCCTGGTAGTCGATGAAGGCTTTGTTCTGCTTGTCCAGCGCGACGAGCCCGCTGCGCGGCCGCGAGAGAAGCGGAAGCGCGATCTCGGTCCGCCAGCGCGTCTGCACGGTATCGTACTCGTCGAGCATCTGCAATGCGCCCCCCAAGTGCTCGTCGACGAGCGCGTTATGCACCGCCGTCTCCTTCGCCGCCCACTGCGCCGACGCTAGAGCGTATTGCTGCACGTAGAACGGATCGCGCGTCAAGACGAAGCCGCGCAACGAGTTCTCTTCGTTGATCTGCAAGCGCAGCATCTCTTGCAGGTCGATTTGCGCGCGCTGCATCTCGGCTTCGCGACTGAACGTGTCGGCGATGTTCGCTCGCGTTTGAAATGCGCCTTCGACGGCGATCCACAGCACGAACAAGAGGAAGACCGTGAATATGACGGTGCCCGCCGCCCGCTCCGTCAACGCGGGCAAAGGTTTCAGCACACCGTCTCCGAACAGGGCGCCATGCAGTCCCGCCTGGGCGCAAACATCTTCAAGTCCTACGACGTTCGTGGGATTTATCCGTCAGAGCTCAACGACGATGTTGCCTACGCGATAGGCCGGTGCTTCGCACCGCAGCTCGGCGCGCGTACCATCGCGGTCGGTCGCGACATGCGCCCTTCGGGCACCGCCCTATTCAAAGCGTTCGCTCGCGGTGCGACGGAGGCCGGCGCCAACGTCGTCGACATCGGCCTCGTCTCGACCGACGCGTTGTACTTTGCCGTCGGAAAGTTTGGCTTCGACGGCGGCGTCATGATCACGGCGTCACACAATCCGGCGGATTATAACGGCATGAAGTTCACGCGTGCGCAAGCCGAGGCGATCTCGCTCGATACGGGCCTCGCAACGATTCGCGACTGCGTTCTCTCGGGCGCACTCCCGCCGCCGGCGAAGACGCCGGGCTCGATCTCCAGCCGCGACGTGCTCGACGCATTCGCGGAGCACTGCCTTTCGTTCGTCAATCGTTCCGCGATCAAGCCGTTCAAGGTCGCGATCGACGCTGGAAACGGCATGGCCGGCAAAACCGTTCCGTACGTGTTCAAGCACTTGCCGTGCGAGGTGACGCCGCTCTTCTTCGAGCTCGACGGCAGCTTTCCGAACCATCCCGCGAGCCCGATCGAGCCAGAGAACATGGCGGACCTACAGGCCGCGGTGAAACGCCACGGCTGCGACGTCGGGGTCGCGTTCGACGGGGATGCCGATCGCATGTTCATCGTCGACGAGAAAGCGCAGCTCGTCGACGGCAGCACCGTGACCGCGCTCGTCGCGCTCAATACGCTCAAACGCCATCCGGGGGCAAAGATTCTCTACAATCTCATTTGCAGTCGCAGCGTCCCCGAGCTCATCACCCGCGCGGGCGGCATCCCGATTCGCTCGCAAGTCGGTCACTCGATCATCAAGAAAACCATGCGCGAGCGAGATATCGTCTTCGGAGGCGAGCATAGCGGCCACTTCTATTTCAAAGATAATTGGTACGCGGACTCCGGAATGATCGCGCTAATGCAATGCCTCGAGGTCTTCAGCGAGGCCGATGCTCCGGTGAGCACCGTCATCGCTCCCATCGACACGCGTTACCGCTCGGGTGAGATCAACACGCACGTCGACGACGTGGCCGCCAAGCTCACGCTCGTCGAATCGCACTATCGCGACGCAACGATCGACCATCTCGACGGCGTCACCGTAGAGTACCCGCACTGGTGGATGAACGTGCGCCCTTCCAACACGGAGCCGCTGCTGCGGCTCAACGTCGAAGGCGACACGCGCGAGCTCATGGAGCAACGTCGCGACGAGGCGCTCGCACTGATACGTTCCAGCTAGGGGTAGCCGCAGAAGAAACGCAAAGCCCCTTCGTCTCGGAGCCGCTCTTGCGCTTCGCCTCCTCGCTCCTGCTGCTTAGCCTCCTCGCCCCCGCCGTCCTAGCTCCCGCTTGCCGCGCTTGCTTTGTAAAATGTCTGGCGAGGGCAAGGGCCGTTTAACGCGGTCGCGAAGAGCGCCGCTCGTGGGACTCACCCTGGGGCCCGCGTTCATCGCGACCGGTGACGGGACATCGATCTTCGGACGCTTGGGAATGGCGGATGGCCGCATCGATGCATTGTTACCCGCGGAGGGTGCAACCGACGTTCCGCTCCCCGACGGCAGCATCATCGCGCCGGGCATGATCGACGTTCACACCAACGGCGCGGGCGAGCATCTGTTCAACCGCGATCAAGGCTACGCCGTACCCGTTGCATCGCGCGAGTACGCCCGCGTCGGCGTCACCGGGTTCGTTGCGGGCATCATGACGGCGCCGTGGGAATCCATGCTCCACGCCGCCTCCGAGGTCGTCGAGGCAGCACACGCGCTCGAAGAAGACGAACCGCACGGTGCGCGTTGCCTCGGCGTGCACTTCGAAGGCCCGTTCTTGAACGCGAAGTTTCGCCGCGTGCATCGCAGCGACTGGATCGTTCCCGCCTCCGAGCGCGGCGCGCGTGAGATGGTGGAAGCCTGCCACGGCGGATGCCTGATGGTCACGCTCGCACCAGAGATCGAGGGCGCCGCAGACGCAGCGCGCGTCTTCTTGGAGCACGGCGTCGTCTGCTCCGCGGGCCACACCGGCGCGCGCTACCGCGATGGAATTCTCGCGATAGGGCTAGGATTCCGCTCTCTGACGCATGCTTTCAACGCCATGCCGCCGCTCGATCATCGGGATCCGTCGCTGCTCGCGGCGTACATCCAGGACGCGCGAACGCTCGTACAGGTGATCTGCGACGGATACCACGTGTCGCCGGTGATGATCGACATCCTGCACCGGACGCTCGGCGAGCGCATCGTGCTCGCAACCGACTTCATGCCGGCAGCCGACGCGAGCTATCACATCGAAGGCGGCGTCATGCGCTCGTCTGACGGGACGATTGCCGGCAGCGCGCTCAGGATGGATCAGGCCGTGCGCAACTACATGTCGTACGCAGAACTGCCGTTCGAGCGCGCGATCGTCGCGGCAACGTACGCGCCCGCAAAGCTCATCCGCCACGACCATCTCATCGGACGCATCGCACCGGGAATGCGCGCGGATCTCTCTCTTTGGGATGCCGCCCACGACGTCATCGGCACGATCGTAGGCGGGACGTTTGTCTTCGGAGCGACGACGCCCGCTACGGCGTAGAACGCATCGTCACGCGCCCGCCCCTTTGACCCGAACCGCGTCGGCGCGACCGCGCACCATTGCCGAGCGAAGCATCGCGATCGCCGCATAAACGACCACGACCACGACGAGCCATCGCACCGCGGTGATCGGCAGCCACTGGAAGAACCGCCAGGCGAGATACACGCCGGGTAATCCTGCGACGGTCAGACCCAGTGCCGCTCTGGCTGAATACGCATCAAAGCGGATGAAGCGGATGCTCGCGGAGGGCATGAGGAACGCGCACGAGCCCATCATGATGGGAAACGCGACGGCCGGCTCCATCCCGAGCAGCGCCACGAGCATCATGGCCGGAGCGTAAAGACCGATCCCAATCGTCATGAGCGCGCCGAGGCAGAAGTTCGCCACGACGCCGATCCATAGTTTCAGGCCGAAGAGTGCGTGCGCGTGACCTCCGCCCGGAAGCCAGTTCAGATTCTTCATAACGAAGAGCGCCGCCGCGATCAGCAGCACCGTACCCATCCCGATCTGAATGTAGTGGCGGGGCCAACGCGCCACGAAGCCAGCACCGAGCCAGGCCCCGAGCACCGCCGCGGCAATGAGCGACACGAGTGTGATCGGCTCCACGGCCGCGCGGCTCGTGAAGCCGATGAAGAGCACCGCTTCGAGAACCGTCGGCAGCGTGTGACCGATGTTCAGCGTCCCCGGAATACGCTCGTCGGGAACGAGACGAAAGAGCTTGAAAAGCGAGGTCGTCGGAGCGAACGATCCGATGCCGAGCGTATCGAAGAAGTCGGTCACGAAGCCGATCGCGAGCTCGATTAGGCGCGGCCGCGCGAGGCCGCGGCGCTTGACGATCAGGGCGTCGATCCAGGCCCACACGAAAAGCGCGGTAACGAAGCCCAGGACGATAAGGAGAACTGTCTCAACCATCGCTGCGTGGCATTCGAGTATCGCGCGCTCCTGCCATTTTCGTTCGTCCTACTCGGGCTTCCGGCAGCAGATTTCCAGCGCGTTCCCCTCGGCATCTTCGAAGAACGCCGCATAATAGGACGGCCCGTACTCCGCAACGAGCTGCGGCGGCTCGAACTCGCGTGCACCGTGCTCGCGTACGGTCGCCGCGAGACGGTCGACCTCCGCGCGCGATTGTGCGGCGAATGCCACGCGCGTACCGTTCGGCACGTGCCCGTCCTGTTGGACGATCCAAAAGAATGCGTCCGTCCCCGCTTCGTTCGGCCGGTGGTAGCCGACGGACTCGGCGTCGTCGTGCTGATCCGTGTATCCCATTTCGACTAGCAGTGCGTCGTAGAGCGGCCGCACCAGCGCGACGTTGGCGACGCGAAAATCGATGTGATCGTAGAGCATCACGTCCTCTATCGACCTCGCCTCTTCGTTCGCTGCCTTTCAACGCGAACGGTGCGAACCTTGTACTGGAGAACTCTTCGATCGAGCGTCAGAAGCACGAGGTCTTCTTCGAGCGCCTGCGCGATCAAGAGACGATCGAACGGATCGCGATGGAACATAGGAAGCGTCGCGACACGCACGGCGTGCTGCTCCGTTATCGGAAGCGACTGCACGAGCAACTGTGAAGAACGAGACCGCACGTACGCAGCGGGAGGCTCCGGGAGGGGCAGCTTGCCGGTCGAGTACTTTATGGAAATTTCCCAGGCAGAGGCGACGGAAAGGAGCCGGTGCGGCGACGCGTCGAGCGCCTGCCGCATCGCGGCAGGTACGCGCTCCGGCTCCAGCGCCAAGCTGAGAAATACGTGCGTATCGAGCAGGACGCCGTTCACAGATACTCCTTGAAATCATCCGGAGTCTCATCGAAATCAGGTGGAATTTCGAATTTCCCACGATCCATTCCGAAGGCATCGCTCGGCTTTCGTTCTTGAACGGGCACCAGCTTCACCAAAGGCTTCCCGTTGCGCGCAATCACGACTTCCTCGCCCTTGAGCGCTTCGCCGACGAGGAGCGATAAGTGCGTCTTCGCCTCATACATATTGACGCGTTTCATCTGGTCTAGTCTAACATACTAGACCAACTACGCGCAAGACTCGCGCCTGGGATGCTCGGCTACGTCGCGGGTGCGGAGCGTTCTCGCGTGGCGGCAGCATTAAAGTAGCTCGCCTTCGGATGGTGGAGCACGATCGCGGCAGTCGATTGCTCTGGAACGATTTGGAAACCGGCTGTGAGCGTTACGCCGATGCGCTGCGTTGCGTCGAGCAATCTGAAGACGGTGTCGTGTTGCGCGAGATCGGGGCACGCGCCGTAGCCCCACGAATAGCGCTTCCCGCGACCCGGTTCGATGCCGAGCTCGGCACGAACGTGCCGGTGCACGAGCTCCGCAAGCGCTTCGGCGGATTGAACCGAGAACCCGTGCAGAAAGTAGGCCTCGCTGTAGTCGCCGGCCGACTGCAACGCTTCGACTAGCCGACCGGCCTCCTCGCCCACGGTGACGATCTGCAGCGCGACGACGTCGGCGGCACCGCCGTTCTCGCGCTCGCGCACGTAATCGGCCAGCGACAGATGCTCGCCGCCCGGCTGGCGCGGGAAGGCAAAGCGCCCGATCTCCTTCGTTGCGTCCGCCGAGTCGAAGAGCACCACGTCGTCGCCCTCCGCCACCGCACGAAAGTAGCCGTAGACCGCGCGCGGCGCAATAATCTCGCCGCGCTCCGCCCGCTCTTGGTAGCGGCGCAGGCGCGGCTCGAACTCTTCGGCGACGAGCCGCTCGAACGCGGCGCCCTTCGTGTTGGCGGCGCCCCACGACAGCCGGTAGAGGCTGCGCAGATCGAAGCACGGCCACAGCGCGTGCAGATCGATTGCGTCCAGCGTGCGCGCGCCGTACGCCGGCACCGTCGGAATTGGAGCCGGCTGAGCGCGCACCGTGGAAACCACTGCGGTGCGGGCGACGTTCGTCGGCGCCGCGCTGCGCGCGATTTGCGCCAAGGCCTCGGAGCGCGCGCGCTCGACGAATACCTCTCGCCGCGCCGGCTCGCCGGTGAGCGTCTCCATGATCTCGAGGCCTTCGAAGGCATCCTTCGCGTAGAAGAGTCCAGGCTCGAAGAAACGCGTGCCGTCGAGAACGGCGATGCGCCGTCCGAACTCCCGATTGATCGCCGCTCCGCCGACGATGATGGGGAAGTGAAGGCCGCGCACGTCTTGCTCCTGCACGCAGACCGGCATCTGCTTGCTCGTCGAGACGAGCAGCGCGGAGAGCCCGATCGCGTCTGCGCCGACTTCGACCGCTTTCTCGAGGATCGCGTTCATCGGAACCTGCTTGCCGAGATCGAAGACGGTGTAGCCGTTGTTCGAAAGGATGGTATTGACAAGATTCTTCCCGATGTCGTGCACGTCTCCAAAGACCGTCGCGAGCACGATCTTGCCTTTCGTGACGCCGTCTTTCTTTTCGAGGAATTGCTCCAAGTGCGCGACGGCTTTCTTCATGACCTCCGCCGATTGCAGCACGAACGGCAGGATCAGCTCGCCCGCGCCGAAGCGGTCGCCGACCTCTTTCATCGCCGGCAGCAGGATCTCGTTCAACACCTCGACCGGCGTGCGCGAGCGTAGCGCCTCGTCGATCTTCTTCTCGATGCCGTCTTTGCGGCGGTGCAGAATCGCGTGACGGATACGCACCTCGATCGGAGCCCCATCGTCCGCGGTCTCTATTTCATCGGGCGTTTTCACGCCGGCCGACTCGACGTGCTCGATGAGGCGCGCGAGTGCGTCGGCACGGCGGTTGAACACCAAATCGTCGCAGCGCTCCCGCGCCTGTGCGTCGATCTCCGCGTACGGTGCGATCTCTTTGGCGTGGACGAGCGCGCAGTCGAGGCCCGCCGCCACGCAATGGTGGAGAAACACCGAGTTCAGCGCGGCGCGCGCCGCCGCTGAGAGGCCGAACGACACGTTCGAAACGCCGAGCGAGGTGAGAACGCCGGGAAGCGCGGCCTTGATGGAGCGGATGCCTTCGATCGTGGCGACCGCGGACTCCGCGAACTCGGCGTCGCCGGTCGCGAGCGTGAACGTCAGCGCGTCGAAGATCAGCGCGCCCGGCGGCAAGCCGTACTCCCCGACTGCAATGTCGTAGATACGGCGCGCGACCTCGACCTTGCGCTCGACGGTCTTTGCCATACCCTGCTCGTCGATCGTCAGCGCTACGACCGCCGCCCCGTGCTCGATTGCAAGCGGCAGCACGCGGTCGATCTTCGCGCGACCCGCCTCCAGGTGCACGGAGTTGAGAATCGCCCGCCCCGGGTAGTTCTGCAATGCCACTTCGAGAACGCGCGGCTCGGTGGAATCGATCATGAGCGGTGCCTCGACCGACTGCGCGAGACGCCTGACGATCTCACGCATCTGCAACTCCTCGTCGCCGCGCTCCGTGAGCGCGCAGCACACGTCCAGGACGTGCGCCCCACCTTCGACCTGCTCGCGCCCCAACAGCACGATGTCGTCGTAGCGGTCCTCGAGCAGCATGCGCTTCATGCGCCGCGAACCTTGACTGTTGATACGCTCGCCGACGAGCAGCGGTCGCGGTTCCTGTTCGAGGCTCACGGCGGTCATCGCGGACGCGACGCATTCAGGACGTCCCTTCCGCGCCGTCCTCGCGTGCGTCTCCCCTACGGCCTCCAATGTCTTTCGCAAGGCCGCGATATGCGCAGGTGTGGTGCCGCAGCAGCCGCCGATCGCGCCGACGCCGTATTCGCGCACGAACTCCCCGAGCTCGCGCGCGAGCTCTTCCGGCGTTTCCGGGTAGATCGTCTCGCCGCGCGGTCCCATGAGCGGCAGCCCCGCATTGGGAATCACCGCGACCGGGCAGCGTGAGGTCTCGCAGAGATACCGGATCGAGTCGCGCATTTGCGCGGGACCGGTCGAACAATTGAGCCCGACGACATCGATCGGCAGCGCGTCGAGCACGGCGCAGATCGCGCGGATGTCCGTTCCGAGCAGCATCCGCCCCTCGGTGATGAGCGTCGGCTGCGCTTGAATCGGAACGCGTCGCATTCCCCGCCCAAACTCGCGTACGATTCCGGCGATTGCGGCCTTCAGCTCGAGCAAGTCTTGCATCGTCTCCAGCAAGAGCAGGTCGACGCCGCCGTCGATGAGCGCGCGCGCTTGTTCGGCGTAGATTTCCGCGAGCTCCTCGTAGGTGATCTTCGAAAGCGTCGGATCCGACGAGGAGACGAGCATACCTGTCGGGCCCATCGAGCCGGCAACGAAACGGGGCCACTGCGCGGTCGCAACGGCATCGCAGGCCTCGCGCGCGATGCGCGCGGCGTCGCGGTTGATCTCGCCGGTCCTATCGCCCAGGGCGTACTCGTCGAGCTTGAGCCGCGATGCGGTGAACGAATCGGTTTCGACGACGTCTGCGCCCGCTGCGAGATACGCTTCGTGCACGCGACGCACGAGATCGGGCCGCGAGAGCACGAGCGCTTCGTTGCATCCTGCGTACCGTTCGCCTCCGAAGTCGGCCGGCGTGAGGCCAAGGGCCATCAACTCCGTGCCCATGGCGCCGTCGAAGAGCAGAACCTTCTTCTCGAGCTCGGCGAGGTAGCTAGGAGCTTGTCGGACTTGAGCCATTTCCGGATTCCGGTGTCGAATTTTGTTCGAAGACGAGGCGTGAAGAGGGAACGAAGCCGTAGCTTCGTGACCGATGAGCGACGAAGTATTCGGGCAAAAGGCGACCCGGAGACGGGAACGTGCCTACGTCCGACAAGCTCCTACACAACATCAATGGCACCGACCGCGCGTCCCGCCCGATTGTACACGATGGGGCGCGAGAATCGCTCGAGGCTCCCCATCTGCGCCTCATCCAGCGCGCCGAGGCGCGCGAGGATGGCAATGCTCGAGGGCGCGCGCGCGCGCCCCGTGCCGTCGCTCACTTTCGACGCGAGACCGATTCCCAGCGCGAGCGCAGCAACGGCCTGCACGCCTTCCGCACCGCCTTTGGAGAGAATCGTACCGCCGCCCGCCCGCATCAGCTCGCTGTCGAACTCGCCGGTGCCGGCGACGTATTCGGGGCGCGCGAGCATTGCCGCGCGCACGATCGCGAGCGCCGCCGCGTCGTTCTCCTCTACGGCCTCGAGCGATGCAAGACGCCCGAACGAGAGCGCGGCCCGCCGCAGCGGCGTCGCGTACACTGGAATGCCGCACCCGTCGACGGCGATCGGCCAGAGCCCGGAATCGTCGTCGGACAATCGCGCACACAAGGCCAGGATCGTGCGCTGCGCAGGATGCTGCGGGTCGAGGTAGGTCGCGGTGTCGGCTCCGAGCATGCGGCATAACGCCAAGATTCCCGCATGCTTACCGGAGCAGTTGTTGTGTATCGCAGTCGGCTCTTCACCACGGCGCAGCATCGCGTGCGCCGCCTGCTCGTTGTACGGCAGGTGCGCTCCGCAAAAGAGCGCTGACTCCGGCAGTTCGATCTTCTGCAAAATGGAGCGCACGGCGTTGAGATGGAAGAGTTGCCCGGAATGCGACGCCGCCATGACGGCGATCTCTCGCTCGTCGAAACCAAATCGCTCGCGCGCGCCGGCGGCGATTACCGCCGCTGCGATGAACGGCTTCGATGCGGAGCGAAGGTACACCGGAGCGTCGATGTCGCCGGAAGCAAAGACGACATTGCCGCGCGCATCGCACGCGCACGCGCGCACGTCGTGCACGGACTCGACGAGCGATCCCCGCGTTACCTGAACGACCACGTCAGAGCGGGTTCGACGGTCGCCCGCGAGTTCTTATGCGAGAGCCGGTTCGACGACGACGGCCTCTTGCTCGGAAAAGACGGGATTGCTCAAGTACCGTTCCCCGGTGTCGCAGGCGAAGGTGACGATCGTCTTGCCGTGCATCTCGGGACGCTGCGCGACCTGGAGCGCCGCCCAGATGTTGGCGCCGGACGAGATTCCGACGAGCATGCCTTCTTCGCGCGACGCGCGCCGCGCCGTCTCGATTGCGTCGGCATCGCTGACGCGAATCACCTCGCCGTAGATCGTCGTGTCGAGGACGTTCGGCACGAATCCGGCACCGGTACCCTGAATCTTGTGCGGCCCGGGAGCGCCGCCGGAGAGCACCGCAGACCCGTCGGGCTCGACGGCGATCGTCACGACCGCACTCTTATGCGACTTCAACGCTTGCCCGACGCCGGTGATCGTACCGCCGGTTCCGACAGCGGAGATCACGACGTCGACGGCCCCGTCCGTGTCGCGCCAGATCTCCTCTGCCGTCGTCCTCCGGTGAATCTCCGGGTTTGCGGGGTTGTCGAACTGCTGCGGCGTGAAATACCGTCTCGGGTTGGCGGCGTGGATTGCGCCGGCTCGCGCAATGGCGCCCTTCATGCCCTCGCTCCCCGGCGTGAGCACGACTTGCGCTCCGTACGCCTTCAGAAGATTGCGCCGCTCGATCGTCATCGTCTCGGGCATCACGAGAATGCACGGATAGCCCTTCGCCGCGGCGACGAAGGCGAGCGCTATACCGGTGTTGCCGCTCGTCGGCTCCAAGATCGTCATGCCGGGAAGGAGGCGCCCGTCACGCTCGGCCGCCTCGATCATCGCCACGCCGATGCGATCCTTGACCGAGCCGGCGGGATTGAAGGACTCCATCTTCACGAGAACGGTCGCGCCCAGACCCTTCGTCAGGCGCGGGATTCGAACGAGCGGCGTATTGCCGAACGTGTCCGCAAGATTCTCGTAAATTCGTGCCATGATAGAGCGTGTAACCACGCAAGGCGGGAAGGCGTTGCAGGCCGAACGCCCGTTCGCAATGCGCGCTATTCTCGCCTCACTGCTCGTCATTACGCTCGCCGCCGCGGCGCCGCCGGCCCGGCCTGGGCCGAGCCTCGACGATGCGATCGCCGCCATTCGCGCCTATGCGCCCGAAGCGATGGCCGAGCAAGGAACGCCCGGCCTCTCGGTTGCGATCACCGATCGGACGCATACGCTTGCAATCGTCACGCTCGGATACGCGAATCTCGCCGCGAAGACGCCGGTAACGCCGGCGACGCGTTTTGCAATCGGATCGATCACGAAGTCGATGACGACGCTGGCGTTGCTCCAACTGCGCGACGAGCACCGCGTCGACCTGAATGCGCGCGTGAGGCGCTATCTTCCGTGGTTCTCGATCGACTCCGCAGGCAAGCCGATACTCGTGCACGAGCTTCTTTCGCACACGGCGGGCCTTCCCGACGATTACTCCGTGGCGCCGAGCTATCTGTACGACGTCGCGGCGCTACGCGAAGCGCACACGCTCTTCACGCCCGGAACGGCGTGGTCGTACTCCAACGACGGCTACGCGACCATCGGCGCCGTTATCGCTGCGCTCGACCATCGTCCGTGGGCCGATTCGCTGCGAGCGCGCGTGCTCGACCCGATCGGCATGAGCGACACGGCACCCGTATTCACGCCCGACACGCTCGAGAGGGCTGCGACCGGCTATGAGTTCCGCGACGCCGACCGCCCCGCGCCGCTCCATCCGGCGCTCGTCCCGTCGCGCGTCATGGATTTCGTCGATCCCGCCGGGTCCGTGCTCTCGACGCCTGAGGACATGGCGCTCTATCTGCGCGTCTACCTGAACGGCGGCGTCACGGCCTCGGGACGGCGCCTCGTCTCACGCGCGAGCTTCGATGCGATGACGCGGCCGGACACCTATCGCAACGGCCGGCCGGCAGGGTCGCCGGTACCGATGCTCGCGGAGGCTCCGCAGTTCTACCGCCAGTACGGCTACGGCCTGGCCGTTTTCGGCAACGACGCGAGCGCCGGCGGTGATCACGTCGTCGGACATACGGGTGGCATCTCAGGATACACGGCCTGCATGCAAGCAAACCTCACGCGCGGTTTCGGTGCGATCGCAATGGCCAATCTCGTGGAAGAGCCGTTGCACCCCTGCGCCATCGTACTCTACGCCATGCGCGTCCTGCGCGCGCAGAGCTTGGGCCTGGCTCTTCCCGCACCTCCGCTCGCACCGGATCCCGCGCTCGTCCCCAACGGCTCCGATTACAGCGGCACGTACACTGCAGCGAATGGAACCACGTTCGCGATCGCCGGCGTTCCGGGACGGGTCGTCATGATCGACCACGGTCAATCGTACGCGTGCTATCCGCGCGGCCCAGATCTCTTGTGGAGCTCCGATCCGCATTACGCGCTCTTTCTGCTCCATTTCGGGCGCAATGCGAGCAAGCACGTGGTTGAGGCGACGTACGGCTCGCAGTGGTTCGGAAACCGCCAGTACTTCGGACCGAGGGGCTGGAGCCATCCGCGCCGGTGGGATGCGTACCTAGGCCGATATGAAAACACGTTTTGGGGATCGCCGGACGTCGTGCGCGTGATCGTCGTCAAGGGCGTCCTCACGCTCGATGGCCTGCAGCCGCTCTCGCCACAACGCAACGGCACGTTTACTGCGGGAAGTGACGTCGTTCGATTCGACGTCGTCGCGGGCGGGAAAACGCAGCGCATGCGCGTGGACGACATCGATCTGTATCGCGTCGAGCTTCCGTAGCCGTCATGAAAGCCGTCGTCGTCGAGCACCGCGGTTCGCCGGGAGCGCTCAAGGAGATGCCGGATCCTCAGCCGGGAGTGCACGAGGTCCTCGTCCACGTCTGCGCGGCCGGCGTGAACCCGGTGGACTGGAAAGTGCGCGATGCCGGCACGCGCCCGATGCCGTACGTTCTCGGACAGGATTTCTCCGGCACGGTCGCCGCAGTCGGGAGCGCGGTGCGGCGATACCGCTACGGAGAACGCATCTTCGGGGTCGCGCACGATCGCGGCGCGTTCGCCGAGTACACGCTCGTTCCGGAGGAGAGCACCTCGCAGCCCGCAGCAAAGATTCCCGACGACGTCGGCTACGCCGATGCGGCGGCGCTTCCAACCGCCGGAATCACGGCGCTGGGATCGCTCGATGCTCTCCAGGCCGCCAAGGGAACGACGCTCGTCGTCGTCGGCGCGACGGGCGGCGTCGGCACCTTTGCGGTGCAGATCGCGCGGGATCGCGGCGCGCACGTGATTGCCAGCGGACGCGCGTCCAACGAGCGGCTCGCGCGCGAGCTCGGGGCCGACGAGTACGTGGCGTACGACCGCGAAGACGTCTTCGCGGCGATTGCGCGCGCACATCCCGGCGGCGTCGACGCGGTACTCGACCTCGTCGACGACGCCGACGCCATCGGGCGCACCGCCGGCATCATACGCGAGGGCGGCAGAATCGTTTCGACGATCCATGCCGCGGACGCGGCGTGGTTCTCAGCGCGCAAGATTCTCGCGGAGAATCTTCGCATGACCCATACGGCGGCATCGTCGCACGAAGGGCTGCGTACGCTGGTCAAAATGCTCGAAGAAGGCCGCCTCCGCACGGTCATCGCCGCCGAGCGACCGCTGTCGGAGGCGGTTGACGCGCTCGAGGAGAGCAAGCGCGGCGCAGTGGCCGGCAAGCTCGTCCTCATGGTCGAGTAACCTTCCCCGGCACGTTGAGAAGCGAGAAGCGGAGCGCGGTGCACCCACGACGAACCGACGCCCTCATGCCCAAACGGTTGCTCTTCGCTCTGGGGGTCCTTGTGTTGGTCCTCGTGGCCTGCAAGTCCGCCGCAACGATCACGCCCAAACCGACGCCGAGCCCTACTCCAACGGCGAATCCGACGGCGAACACCGCGACGGTCAATGCCCAGTACAACGGAAGCGCGTACCTCGGAACGATCTACGCGAACGCCGCAGCGTCGGGATGCCCGGGATCGACGGTCGTCAGCGGCTCGACGGTGTCGGCAACGCCGACCCTCACAACCGTGAACGGTCAATCGGTGGGCCAAGCGACGCTCTCGCCGCTCACGCCGAATACCTATTACACGTTCTTCTACGTCGTCGGCGGCGGACCGACGGTCTCCTCGTGCACCCTGAACTGGACGTACGGCCCCGTCACGCTGAAGTATCCTTAAGGGAGCCTCTTAGCTTACAGCTCCGCGTTCGGTAGCCACGATGCGTCGTTCGCGGGCATCGCAGGAGCGCTCTCCTCGTCGACGTCGAGAACCCAGAGCGCACGGTGCGGAAGAAACGCCGCTCCGTCACGCGCCGCGACGCGCCGGAGAATGCGCGAGATGCGGTGGCCGCCGATCTCGCGCCCCCACGCGATCGGACCGCGCGGGTAGTTCGTCCCCAGACGCATCGCAGCGTCGACGTCGTCGGCCACGGCGACGCCCTCCTCGACGGCAATCACCGCTTCGTTGACGATCGCACCGATGGTGCGCCCGAGAAAGAGCCCGGGGACGTTCTCCACGAGAACGACACCGTGGCCAATCGCTTCGAAGCTCTCTTGCGCGAGCTCGAGCATCTCGTCCGAGGTCGCGTCCGCATCGACGATCTCGACGCCGTCCTGCTCCGCGAGCGAGCCGAGGATGCCGTATCCCACGAGGCGATCCGGATGCTGCATCCTCGCCGCGCATCGGTCGAGATCGGTTGCGTATGCATCGACGAAGATCGCACAGGCGGGATCGAGGAGCGCGTCGAGCCGCGCGACGGCGACGCCGCGATCGCTCTCTCCGTCCCCGACGTCGAAAAGGAGGGTCGGCTGAACGTCGAGATGCTCGACCTCCTCGTCGTGTGTGAAGCGCGTCACGGGTGCGCAATGCGCGTCGAGTGCCGCCGCGAGCTCGTCGGCGAGGCCGCCGGCACCCAACACTGCAGCGTGCTCGTCCTCGCTGCGTCGGACCCGCGGCTTCGTGCGAAGGTCGAGGCGCGGCGGCGGCCCCGCATAGGAGTAAAAGCCGGCTCCCGATTTGCGGCCGAGACGGCCCTGCGCGACCAGTGCGCGCTGCAGTGCAACCGGCGCAAGACGCTCGGCCTGCAAGCGCGCGTACACCGATTCGCTCGTCGCAAGGTTGACGTCGAGGCCGATGAAGTCCATGAGCTCGAAGGGACCCATGCGAAAACCGGCTCCGCGAGCGAGCGCGTCGAGCTCCTCGACGCGTGCGACGCCGGCGTCGAGTGCGCGCATCGCTTGCAGGTAGAACGGCCGGGCCACGCGATTCACGATGAATCCCGGCGTGTCCGCCGTGGCGACGCCCGTCTTGCCGATACGCTCGACGAACGCGCGCCCGCGCTCGAGTGCGTCGTCTGCGCTCTGCGGCGCGCGCACGATCTCGACCAACCGCATCTTCTCCGGCGGATTGAAGAAATGCAGGCCGATGACGCGTTCGGGCGCCGACGTCGCGCGCGCAATCTCCGCCACCGAAAGCGATGACGTGTTCGTGGCGAGCACGGCGCCAGGCAGAGAGCGTTCCATCTGGGCGAAGACATGCTCTTTGAGATCGAGCCGCTCCGGCACGGCCTCGATCGCGATCTCCACGCCGTCGTCGCTCGGAATCTCTGCGACGACCTGCGCGCTTCCAGCACGCGCGGCGGCACGCTCGCGCGCCTCGGCATGTGGCTCGACGAGGATGACCGCGTAGCCGCTCGAGGCTGCTACGGCCGCGATCCCGGCACCCATGCTGCCGCCGCCGACGACGACGATGCGATCCGCCACGGGGCCGCCTTCGCGAGAGGGGCAGCCGATGCTTCGTCGGTATGGCAGCGATGATGGACAAGCCGCACTGGCGCAGGGTCGCGTCGCGCTACGTCGTCGACTCGCGATTCCTTCGCATTCGGCAGGACACGATCGAGTTGCCGGACGGCACCCTCGTGCCGGAGTACTTCGTGCGCGAAGCGGCTGGGTTCGTGATGGTCTTCGCGCTCACGGTCGACGAGCGCGTCGTTCTCGTGCGCCAGTACCGCTACGGCACGGACAGCGTCGGTCTCGAGCTCCCAGCCGGCATGCTCGAGCCCGGGGAAGACCCCGAGGCATGCGCGCGGCGGGAGCTGCTCGAGGAGACCGGCTTCTCCGCGGAGTCGATCCAGCCGCTCGGCGAGTATGCGGTCGAAGCCGTGCGCTCGACCGCGAAGGCCTACATCTTTACAGCCGCGGAAGCGCGTCGCACGAGCGAGCCGCATCTCGATCCCACCGAGCACATCGAGGTCGAGCTCCCGTCTATCGCAGAGTTCGCCAGGATGCTCGAAGACGGCCGGATCGACAACCTCGCCTCGATTGCCGCTGGGTACCGGGCGCTCGCGGCGCGAACTCCTGTTCGATGCCCCAAGCCCTGATCCCGGAGCTCCATCCCCTCGTCGGGGAGTGGTTCTCGCAGCGCTACGGCGCTCCGACCGATCCGCAACGACTCGGCTGGCCGCTCGTACGCGCCGGCGAAGACGTGCTCGTCTGCGCGCCCACCGGCTCCGGAAAGACGTTGGCCGCGTTCACCGTCTGCCTCGACGATCTCGTCCGGCGTGCGGAGCGCGGCGATCTGCCCGACGGGACGCTTGCGGTCTACGTCTCGCCGCTCAAGGCGCTGAGCAACGACGTTCGCAAGAACCTGGAGTTACCGCTGCGTGAGCTGACGGTGCGCGCCCTCGAGCGCGGCATCCGTCTCGAAACGATCCGCACGGCGGTGCGGACGGGAGACTCAACGCAAGCCGAACGCGCGCGGATGCTTCGCACGCCGCCGCACGTACTCGTCACGACGCCGGAATCGCTCTACATTCTCCTGACCGCGGAGAAGTCGCGGCGTCTCTTCGGCGGCGTCACGACGGTCATCGTCGATGAGATCCACGCGATAGCGGGCGACAAGCGCGGCGCGCACCTGGCGCTCACCCTCGCACGCCTCGACGCGCTCGTCGAGCGTGAGAGCGGCAAGAAGCCGCAGCGCATCGGTCTCTCGGCGACCGTTCGACCGATCGAGACGGTGGCACGCTTCCTCAGCCCGAAAACGCGCGTCGTGGACGTCGGCGCGCGCCGCGAGATGGACGTCCGCGTCGAGGTACCGCGCGACGAGCTCGGCGCGGTAGCGAGCACGGCCATGTGGGACGAGGTCTACGATCGCATCGCGGAGCACATTCGCGCGCACCGCACGACGCTGGTCTTCGTCGGAACGCGGCGCATGAGCGAGCGCGTCGCGTTCGCGCTCACGCAGCGACTGGGCGAAGGCGTGCTGCTGCCGCATCATGGCAGTCTCTCGCGCGACGCGCGCTTCGAAGCCGAACGGCGCTTGAAAGGCGGAGAGCTCCGAGCCGTCGTTGCGACGGCCTCGCTCGAGCTCGGCATCGACATCGGCACGATCGATCTCGTCGTCCAGCTCGGTACGCCGCGCGCCGTCGCCGTCGCCCTGCAACGCATCGGACGCTCCGGGCACTGGGTCGGCGCAAAGCCCAAGGGCATCATCTATGCGACGACGCGCGACGAGCTCGTGGAGTGCGCGGCGCTCGTGCACGCGCTACGCGCCGGATCGATCGACGCGCTGACGATCCCTCGCTCGCCTCTCGACATCCTCGCGCAGCAGCTCGTCGCGGCGTGCTCCGCAGGCGAGTGGGAAGCCGACGAACTCTACGCGCTCGTACGGGGCAGTTACTCGTACCGCGATCTCTCGCGCACCGATTTCGATGACGTGCTTGCGATGCTCGCCGACGGCGTCGCGACCTCACGAGGGCGCAGCGGCACGTTCTTGCACTACGATCGCGTCAACGGCCGCCTGCGCGCGAGGCGCGGCGCCCGCCTTGCGGCGATCACGTGTGGTGGCGCGATTCCTGACACCGCGAACTACAACGTGATCGTCGAGCCGGAAGGGCAGATCATCGGTACGCTCGACGAGGATTTCGCCATCGAATCCATGGCCGGCGACATCTTTCTGCTTGGCACTAACTCGTGGCGCGTTCGGAAGATCGAGGCCGGGGCCGTGCGCGTCGAGGACGCGCGCGGCGCACCGCCCTCAATTCCGTTTTGGAACGGCGAGGGACTTGGCCGCACGATCGAGCTCTCGCGCGAAGTCTGCGCGGTGCGCGAGCGCATCGAGACGAGCGACGACGGTGCGGCCCGCGCGTTTCTCGCGGCCGAGTGCGGCCTCGACGATGCCGGCGCCGCCCAGGCCGTAGCGTACGTGCGCGCCGGACGTGCCGCGCTCGCCGCCCTCCCGACGCATCGCACCGTAGTCGCGGAGCGTTTCTTCGACGACGGGGGAGGCATGCAGCTCGTCTTGCACACGCCCTTTGGCGCACGCATCAACCGCGCGTGGGGGCTGGCGCTGCGCAAGCGATTCTGCCGTTCGTTCAATCTCGAGCTGCAAGCTGCGGCGACCGACAACGGCATCGTGCTCTCGCTCACCGACCAGCATGCCTTTCCACTCGAAATCGTCTTCGAGTTCGTGAAGTCCGCCAGCGCAGAAGACGTCTTGACCCAGGCTCTGCTGCCGGCGCCGATGTTCGCCGCCCGCTGGCGATGGAACGTCACGCGGTCGCTCGCTGTGCTGCGCCGCCGCGGCGGGAAAAAGGTTCCGCCGCAGATTCTGCGCATGCGCTCCGACGATCTGCTCGCGTCCGTCTTCCCGGATCAGGCCGCGTGCGCGGAAAACTTGACCGGGCCGATCCGCGTTCCCGATCACGTCCTCGTCCGCGAGACGATCGGCAACTGCCTCCACGAAGCGATGGACGTCGACGGACTGCTCGACGTCTTGCGCGGCATCGAGCGAGGCGAGATCGCGACGCATGCGATCGACACGGCGGAGCCCTCGCCGTTCTCGCACGAGATTCTCAACGCCAATCCGTACGCGTTCCTCGACGACGCGCCGCTCGAGGAACGCCGGACGCGCGCGGTGCAGCTGCGGCGAACGCTCCGCGACGACGACGCCGGCGCGGGGCTGCTCGATGCCGCCGCGATCGACGAGGTCGCGGGGCAGGTATGGCCGGTCGTGCGCGACGCCGACGAGCTGCACGACGCGCTGACGACGCTCGTCGTCCTCCCGCCCGTCGACGCTTGGCAGCCGTGGTTCGAACGCCTCTGCGCAGATCGCCGGGCGCTCGTCCTCACGCATGGCGAGCGCCGGTTCTGGGTCTGCGCCGAGCGTGCCGAGCTCGCGCGGCGTGCGTACCCGCAACCGCCGGACGAGCGCGAGGGCGGAGCGGTGACCGAGGTTTTGCGCGGGTGGCTCGAGTGCAGCGGACCGGCGAGCATCGGCGATCTCTGCGAGCGCCTCGCCCTCGACGCGCAATCGGTCGAAAGCGCATTGCTGCGGCTGGAGACTGAAGGCCAACTCCTGCGCGGCACGTTCACGGCAACAAGCAAACCGGCGAAATCAGGCAACGGTGGGCCCACCGCAGGCGCTGCAGCATCATCGGAGCAGTACTGCAACCGGCGAGTGCTCGCGAGAATTCATCGCCTGACGATCGGGCGGCTGCGCCGAGAGATCGAGCCCGTCTCGGCGGCCGAGTACGTTGCCTTCCTCCATCGCTGGCAGCACGTGACGCTCGCGACGCGGCTCTACGGTGTCGACGGGACGCTGCAGATCGTGCGGCAGCTCGAAGGGTTCGAAGCCTCCGCCGCCGCGTGGGAGACGCAGATTCTTCCGGCGCGCATCGCCGGCTACAAGCCCGAGTACCTGGATCGCCTCTGCTACTCGGGAGACGTGATGTGGGGACGGCTCTCTCCTCACCCGGCTCTTGCTCGGTCGGACGAGGACGCGACGCTCCCCTCGACTCGACTCAGGACTCGCGTGCGCCCGACGAAGCTGGCACCGATCGCGCTGCTGCTGCGCGAAAGCGCCGAGCAGCTGGTGGTACGCTCGCCGGCTCCGCTTGGCGACGACGCGGGGCTCTCGCACGCCTCCCGTGAGGTCCTCGCGGAGATCGAGCATCGCGGCGCCCCGTTCTTCGCCGACATCGTACGAGCCACGAAACGCTTGCCGAGCGAGGTCGAAGAGGCCCTGTGGCAGTTGGTCGCCGCCGGTTGCGTCACGGCCGACGGGTTCGACGCGCTTCGCTCGCTCATCGACGCAAAGCGCCGGCTCGGTGAAAAGGGTGTGCGTTCGCGTCCGCGTTCCTCGAGCGGGCGCTGGACGCTGCTTGCGGGAGCGCGCGAGCGGATCGACCCCGCTGCGTTCGCATCTCGGCTCCTTGCGCGCTGGGGTGTCGTCTGCCGGGACGTGACCGCTCGGGAGAGTCTCGCGCCGCCGTGGCGCGAGCTCGTCGTCGTGCTGCGCAGAATGGAGGCGCGCGGAGAGATTCGCGGCGGACGCTTCGTCGCCGGGGTCGGCGGCGAACAGTTTGCGCTCCCAGAGGCGCTCGACGCACTTCGCGCTGCACGGCGCAGCGCCTACGCCGACGACGCTCGCGTCGGCGATTACGATCCGCTCTCGCTCGCCGGTGCGATCCTTCCGATGAACGCGCAGAGTGCCGCAGTGATGAACGCAGGCTCTTCCAGCATCGGGAGGTGACCGCTGCGTTGCGCAACGACGAGCGCAGCATGAGGAAACGCCGCGGCGACGCTGCGCGCTTCGTCGAGCGAAACGACCGCGTCGTGCGCGCCGGCGATGACGAGCACGGGCATCGTCAACTCCGGCGCGATGTCGTCGGACGCGCTGCGCATCGCCATTCCGCGTAAGAGCGCCGCTGCGCCTCGCGGGCCCGTGCGGCGGGCGATTGCGGTTACTCGAGCGACGATCTCCGGCGCATCCGCCAGCGTTTGTGGCGCGAGAAGACGCGCAACGTACGCATCGACGACTGCGTCGATGCTCGCCTCACGCTCGACGCGCGCGGCGAGCGTTTCACGCTCTCGCGCCTGGGCGGGAGCGTCGGCGGCGAGACGGCTGCAGACGAACGCGAGCCCGCGCACGCGTTCCGCGAACATGCGCGCGAAGGCGAGCGCCACGTATCCGCCGGCGGAGTGACCGACGATCGTTGCGCGCTCCTCGCCGAGCGCATCGAGCACCGCCGCCAGATCACCGGCGAGCGATTCCATGAGATACGGTCCGTCCGCGACACCCGACGCACCCATCCCGCGCAGGTCGGGAAGTACGACGCGACACTGCGCCGACAGCTCCCGCGCCGTCGCATCCCAAATCTCGCGCGAGAGTGGAAATCCCGCTAGTAACACGACGGTGTGCGCGCCGGATCCGGCGACGCTGACGTCGAGCGCGATACCGCCGTCGACCAAAACTTGCATAAATCGCGCTAATACTGTATAAGGTAGGCAACAACCCTGGTCGCTCCTCGCGACCGGAGAAAGGATAGTTGCATATAATGGCAGCTAAGAGACGGAGAAAGAAAGCCGCGTCCAAGGCGGCAGCTCCGAAGAAGACGACGCGCCGCAAGAAAGCTCGCAAGGGCGCAGCGCGTAAGACCACGCGCCGCAAGGCTGCGCGCAAGACCACTCGCAAGAAGGCAGCGCGCAAGACCACGCGTCGCCGTCGTCGGAAAAAGGCCGCCTAAAAGGCTCGGCCTTTTTCGTTCTCTAACCCATGCGAGTTTGCGCATCGAATATGCGCAAACTCGCTTTCTTTATGCGGTTCTCACAACGGGCCGTAGGGCCCAAATCCCCAGTAATAGCAGCGCGCAGAGCGCACCGGCGACAAAGAACATCTCATGCAAGCCGATGAAGGCGGCGATCGTGCCGTCGAGCAACGATCCGAGCGGCACGACGCCGATCGCCACCATCGTATACACGGAGATCGCACGCCCACGCACCTCGTCGGGCGCGAGCGTCTGGATCAGGACGTTCGTCGTTCCAAGAAAGGCGAGCGTTCCGACACCGATCAAGGTCAGGACCGGTAAGGCGAGAGCGAGCGTCGGCACCACGCCTAAGAGGAGAACGCCGCAGGACATGGTGCAGCCGGCGATGAGCCAGAGGTACGAGCGGCGCTCCCGCTGCGCAAAATACGCGGTCACGAGCGCTCCGCCGAATCCGCCGATGCCCACCGCCGCCACCGCCCAGCCGAGCTGCTGCGCGTCGGCGTGAAGCAGGTTCACGGCGAACGCCGGGAGCAGCTGGCCGTACGGCCGCACGAGCAGCGCCGTGACCACGAACGACAGCATCACCCAGCGTAGAATCGGATGGCGCAGCAGGAAGACGATCCCGAGCCGCAGCGCGCCGAAGAGCGATTCACCCCGCTGCGTGCTCGCTGGCGAAGGGCGCATGAGGAGAATCGCAACGACGACCGCGAGCGTCATCACGGCGTTCGCGTAGAACGACCCGGCAACGCCGACCCAGACGATGAGCAGCCCCGCGATGGCCGGACCGATTACCGCGGGCGCGTTGAATGCGACAGAGTTCAGGCCGATCGCGTTCGGGACGTACGCGCGATCGACCAGCAGCGGAACCCAGCTCTGCCGCGATGGCGAATCGAACGCTGCTCCCGCGGAGTTGATCGCCGAGAGAACGATGAGGCTGGCAAGATCGAGATGCCCGAGCGTCGCCAGAACGGCCAGCGTCAACGCGACGAGCGACTCCACCGCATTGGTCACGAGGAGCGTCGCGCGCCGCGGCAGCGTGTCCGCGACGACGCCGGCAATGGGTGAGAGCAGCAGTACGGGAACGGCGCGCGCCGCTCCGAGAAATCCGAGATAGAGCGCGGCCCGATGCGGCGACCCGGCCATGCGCGCAACGAAGAATCCCATCGCGGTGAACTGCATCCACGTGCCGAGATTCGAGACGAGCAAGCCGCCCCACAGGAGGCGAAAATCGCGATACCGCAACGCCGCCAGGAGCGGCGCGCGCTTGGGGATCGGGCGGTCGATCACGCGCGCGCGGCTGCAGCGATGAGGACGGCGCTGCCGTCGACGCCGAGCTCGGAGCTGTCCAGGCAGAGATCGTAGATGTGCGGGTCGCCGAAGTTGCATCCGAAGACGTCGCGCAGGTGCGCGCGCCGGGCAGCGTCGATTCGGTCGACCTCTTCGCTCGCACCGCCTTCCTCGACGCCGTAGGCCCGCGCAACGTGAGCGACGCGCCACGCACGCGGTGCGTAAAGGAAGACGCGAAGCACGTCGGGGCGCCGCCCGAGGATTGCGCCGGCGCCCCGCCCGAGGATCACGACTCGCCCTCGAGCGGCGTATTCGAGGACGGCATTGCGCACCTCGGCGAGATATCGCTCGCCGAGCTCGGCCGCAACGCTCGGCTGCGCCAGCTCCGGCGTCGCACGCTCGAGCGCGGCGAGCACCCTCTCGCCCATCGACCGCCGCGTGTCCTCGGCGGCCTCGACGTCCTCGGCGCTGATCTGAAGACGCCTGGCCACGACGACGGGAAGCTGATCGTCGACGAGGTCGAAGCCGAGCAGCTCCGCGCTTCGACGGCCGACCCCGGTGCCGCCGGCGCCGAACTCGTTGCCGATCGTAACGATGGTGCGCACCGCAACGGGCTTCGGGACCGCGCGTTTTGAATACTGTGAGCACTCGTGCCGCCGATCATCGAGACCCGCGACCTGCGCAAGGTCTTCCGAACCGTACGCCGCAGACCGGGGGCGCTCGGCGCGCTGCGCACGCTCTTTTCGCGCGCCTACGAGGAGCGCGTCGCCGTTTCGCAGGTGACCATGGCGATCGAGCCGGGCGAACTCGTCGGGTACATTGGACCGAACGGCGCCGGGAAATCGACGACCATCAAGATGCTCACCGGCATCCTCGTCCCGACGAGCGGAAACGTGACCGTGGCCGGCGTCGTTCCGTACGCCTCCCGCGGCCGCAACGCTCGCAACATCGGCGTGGTCTTCGGACAACGCAGCCAGCTCTATTGGGATCTGCCGCTCGTCGAATCCTTCGAGCTGCTCCGCGCGATCTATGCGATTCCTCGCGACCGCTACCGCCGTAATCTCGATGCCTTCGTCGAGCTGCTCGAGATGGAAGACTTCATCCGTACGCCCGTGCGGCAGCTCTCTCTCGGTCAGCGAATGCGGGGCGATTTCGCGGCGGCGATGCTCCACGATCCGAAGATCATCTATCTCGACGAGCCGACGATTGGCCTCGACGTCGTGGCAAAGGAGGCGATACGCACCTTCATCGCGCGCGTCAACGCGGAGCGCGGAACGACGATCATCCTCACGACGCACGACCTCGCCGACGTCGAGCGGCTCTGCCGCCGCATCGTCTTGATCGACCGCGGCTCGATCATTTACGACGGCGACGTCGAGCGCATCAAGAACGAGTACGGCCGCTTTCGAACGCTCGTCGTCCACTTCGCGCAGCCCGTCGCACGGCCGCAGCTGGAAGGCGCGGAGCTGGTCTGCGTCGAGGGGTCCACGGCGCGGCTGCGCTTCGACCGCACGCGGGAGCGCGCCGACCGGCTCATTCGAGCGGCGAGCGAACGTTATGCGCTGGAGGACGTGAGCATCGAGGAGCCGGACTTGGAATCGATCATTCGCCGCATCTACATCGAGGGCTACGACCGCTTGCCGGAGGAGGCATCGACGTGATCTATTCCAGCGGGGCGAAGCGGCCGCGCATCGACCGGAGTGCGTACGTGGCTCCGACCGCCATCGTCAGCGGGGACGTGACGATCGCGGCAGGCTGCGCCGTTCTCCATGGCGCCGTCATCGTCGCCGAAGGCGCGCCCGTGGAGATTGGCGAGGAGTGCGTCGTCATGGAGCACGCGGTGCTGCGCGCCACGAGCAAGCGCCTCACGCTCGGCGAGCGCTGCGTCATCGCTCCGCACGCCTACGTCGTAGACGCCTCGCTGCCGGCGGACTCGCATGTGCCGATCGCCGCCGCACAAGGCGAGAACGTCCGCTCGCGCAACGCGCAGACGTACGCGGACTTCCTTCGGAAAGCGCACGTCGACGACGCCGCCGTCGACACGCCGAAGCGCACGGCGCCGAAGCAGCCGAGCGTTCCGGAGGAGATTCCGGAGGCGCCGCATGTCGAGGGCGTGGACAACGCGATGATGCTCGAGCTCGCGGAGATGGAGCGCCGGCGGCAAGAAACGCTGCGCAAACGAGGCGGTAAGTAGAAAGTAGTCGCCACGTGACCGCGCTGGTTCTTCCGTATTGGGAGTTTGCGAAGAAAGCGTTCGCCCGTGAGGCGACGTATCGCTTCGAGGTCTTCACTAACGTCGGGTCGCTGATCCTGCGCGTATACCTGCTGCGTTGTCTATGGACGGCGCTCTACGCGCAGAACGCCGCGCCCATGAATCTCCCGCTGCATGCGATGATCACGTATGCAACGGTCGCGCTACTGATGTCGCTCGTGCTCGAGATCGACGGAACGCGGTTGATCCGCGAGAGACTGCGTGAAGGCACGATCGCGACGGACCTCATGAAGCCGATCAGCCTGCCGCTGTACTTCTTCTCGGACGGCGCGGGGCGCACGCTGCTCTATGCGGTCCTCGTGATACCGACGCTGCTGTGCGCGCTGCTGCTCGTCCACATCGACGTGCCGCGGCCGGCCACGCTCGCCGTCTTTGCGCTTTCTTTCCTCGTCGCGTACTGCGTCAACTTCGCGCTGAACTTCTGCATGAATGCCATCGCCTTCTGGACGCTGGAGACGTTTGCGCTCCAGCTCATCGTCCGCTGGGTCTCCGACTTGCTCTCCGGGCAGATCATCCCCCTGACGCTCTTCCCGGGCTTGGCCGGCCGCGTGCTCTTCGCATTGCCTTTTGCCGCGATCTACTCGACGCCGCTCTTGATTTACATCGGTATAATCCCTCCGAGCGGCTGGCAAGAAGCCCTCGCCGTGCAAATCCTCTGGCTTGCAGCCTTCGGCTTGGCCGCATTCGGCGTCTGGCGCGCAGCGGCGCGGCGCATCGTCATCCAAGGGGGCTAACGCGACGGTGCACGGAATCACGAGTTGATGCTGGCGGCGTACGCGCAGTATTGGCGTATCAACGTCTTGACGATGCTCGAGTACCGAGCGAACTTCGTCATGTGGTTCGCGTTCACGATCGTCTATCACGCGGTCGCACTCGGAGCCCTCTACGTCACGATGCGGCAGTTCCCGTCCATGAACGGCTGGACGTTCCGTGAGATGTTCCTGCTCTACGCGCTCTGGATGACGGGACACGAGCTGCACAACGCGTTCTTCTTCCAAGTGGTCAGCGTGCCCGATTTCGTCCGCGAGGGACGCTTCGACCGATTCCTCATCCGCCCGCTCGACGCGCTCTTCCAGGTGCTGATCGTTCCGCAACAGCTGATTCCCGACGGCCTCGTGCTCGCGTTGGTGACGCTCGGCCTGGCCATTCCGGTCGCGGGCCTGCACGTCACCCCGTTGCTGCTGCTCTTGATCGCGCTCGTCGTGTCGGGAGGGGCGCTGATCGATCTCGGCATCTCACTGGTCATTGCGACGCTCTCGTTTTGGTTCGTTCGGGTCGATACGCTGCGATGGGCGGTGATGTCGCTCGAACAGGATTTTACGCGCTATCCGATCAGCATCTACGCGCGCGGCGTGCGCCTCGTCCTCGCCTTCGTGCTGCCGTTTGCCTTCATGAACTACTTTCCAGCGACGTTCTTGCTCGCGAAACAGGAGACGGGATTGGGATTGAATCCGGCGGTCGGGCTGCTCACGCCGGCGATCGGCGTTGCGTGGGCCGGCGTTGCGTACGGCTTTTGGCACGTCGGGCTGCGCCGGTACCAAGGAACGGGATCGTGAAGCGCGGTGGATTCATCGGCACGGCGCTCGCGGCGGCGGCAGCCGCCGTGCTGCCGAGGGGCGCGCGCGGGCAAGAGCTCGAGCAGCAAATCTCCGACCTGCTCGCGCAAGGAGACGGCACCTTCGGGGTCTTCGCCAGAACGATGGCCACCGGACCGGCGCTCTATGCGATCAACGCGTACGAGCGCTTCCCCTGCGCCTCGACCATCAAAGTGCTCGTCATGACGACGGCGTTCTACGCCGAAGAACGCGCGCCGGGCGCGCTGGCCGAACGCGTTCGGTTCGACCGCGCTCGCCTCATCGGAGGATCCGACTACATGCAGACCCTCCCAGACGGCGAACGCCTGCGCGTCGGAGATCTCATCAGGCCCATGATTCTCTACAGCGACAACACCGCCGCGAACATGCTCATGAGCCACTTCGGCATGGAGCTCATCAACGCGGTCGGGGTACAGGCCGGCATGCTCGACACCCATCTCGCGAGGCTGTTCATCGACGTTCCGTGGAAAGTGCACGACCTCAACGTCACGACGCCGTACGACATGGCCACCCTCCTGTATCAGATCGAGTACGGCGCGCGAGAGGCCGTGCCGACGATCGTGCAGCCGCGGCACTGCCGTCACATGGTCGGCCTGATGCTCCACCAGCAAGACCGCGACAAGATCCCGGCCGGGCTACCGCCGGGGACCCCCGTTGCGGACAAGGACGGCGAGCTTGACGGGACGCGCAACGACGCCGGCATCGTCGAGCCGTTCGGCGACTCCCCGTTCATCCTGTCGATTTTCACGAAGGGCATCGGCGATTACGCGAGGTGCTTGCACACGATTCGCCGCGTCGCGCGGCTTACGTACGATTCGGTGGCCGGCAGCGATCTTTAGGGAAGCTCTGAAGAAGTCCATGTACCGATCG